>Ga0105102_10000378_pt1 | contig 13153 bp, 10 predicted proteins | sample PPLLaktember2015_FD_87032 | JGI IMG/M metagenome (GOLD analysis project Ga0105102, IMG submission 87032) | Freshwater sediment microbial communities from Prairie Pothole Lake near Jamestown, North Dakota, USA - PPLs Lake P7 Core (6) Depth... | ecosystem: Environmental > Aquatic > Freshwater >...
GGAAATATGAGGGCCGGAGCCTTATGCTGATATCTTTCCCGTAGAGTTCCCTGGCAAAGTAGAGAAGAGTCTGCTTAAGATCGGCAAATGAAACGTTCTCATCTATGTAAAGACCCTCTATCTGATGGAAGATACAATGTGCCCTGGCTGATATGGCTTCATTTCTGAAAACCCTGCCCGGAGAAATAGTCCTTATAGGAGGTTTGCGGTTCTCCATCACCCTAACCTGAACGGAAGAAGTATGAGTTCTCAGAAGAATGTCACCGGGATCAGAATCCTCTGTGGAATTTCTGAAAATATAGAAGGTATCCTGCATATCGCGGGCAGGATGTTCTGGTGCAAAGTTCAGTTTTGTGAATACATGATTGTCATCTTCAATCTCAGGTCCTTCGGATACAAAAAATCCCAGTCTTGAGAAGATGCTGATTATCTCCCTTCTCACGACTGATATCGGATGACGTGATCCGGAGGGGTAGGGGAATGCCGGTCTGGTAAGGTCGTTTTCAAGTTTCTGTCCGCCTGATGATCCAAGAATGCCCCTGAGAAGATTGTATTTTTCCTGTGCAGCTGTTTTGAGACTGTTCAGCTTCTGACCGACTTCCTTCTTGCTTTCCGCGGGTATATTCCGGAATTCATCAAAAAGGGCTGTAATAAGTCCTTTTTTTGCAAGATACTTTATACGATACTCTTCAAGCGCGGAAGGGGTTGTGATCTTCAGCGATCCTATCTCGGCAGATAGCTGATTGATTTTTTCAAGCATTAGAATATATTTAAGTACAGAATATTAACTATTTACGGACAATTTTCATTTCAATGATCTTTACATCATTCACGGGTCTGTCGGACTGGTCAGTCTGGACATATGCAATTTTATCAATAATTTCGATACCATCAGTGACTTCTCCGAAAACAGTGTAAGTAGCATCAAGACGGGGAACACCACCGGAGGTTTTGTAAGCTGCGATTTGTTCCTCAGAGAATTTATAATCGCCTTTTGTAGTAAGGTACTCGAACATTTTCATCGAGGCAATTTCTTGTATTTCGGAATCCTGCAATGGATTTCCTGAAAGGCGTGCGCTGTCGGCGGCTTCTCTGAGGAGGCGGCTGAACAGGGCCTGCCGGATATTACTGTTAATCCTTTCTTCTGTTGCTTTCAGCTCGGCGTCAGTATATTTCTTACCCTGGACAATATAGAACTGGGTGCCGGAGGACCTCATTTCAGGATTTACATCATTTCCCATCCGGGCAGCCGCGAGAGCTCCCTTACTGTGAAAGTATTCCTTCCTGAATTCGGCTTGTATGGTATATTCCGAAAGGCTGTCAAGCTGTACCTTTGTGAGGCCGGTCCTCGTTGAGGGATCTCCGGCCTGGATCATGAAATCCTTTATTACGCGGTGAAAGGAAACGCCTTCATAAAACCGCATTTCGACAAGTCTGATGAAGTTATCGCGGTGGACCGGAGTGTTGTCGTAAAGCCGGACTGTAATATCACCCTCGGTTGTTTTTATCAGTACATGAGTGTTTTCGTTTCCTCCCGGCGCGTTGCAGGAAAAAAGAAGAAAGAGACCAAGAATTGAGAAGATTCGTTTTTGAAGGGTGTTCATGAAAATTGTAATTTGGTTAATAACGTTCTGCTAATCTGAGGGCAAAGATATCTAACTTTGGGCGATACTTGTAAAATTCAGGCTCAAATTGAGCAAATTCCTGTCAAACAATATGAAACATCAGCATATTGGCAGGGGAGAGTTATATTTGCACTCAATTAGCGGACATGAAGGAAGTCAGAAAGCTGGCAGGGCAGACACTTGTATACGGTCTTGGAACGATTATTCCGAGATTCCTGAATTATGCCGTGATGACTCCTTTCTACACAAGGGTTTTCAGCAGGGAATTAAGCGAGTATGGCGTTATTACAGAACTGTACGCATGGATGGCAATACTGCTGGTGCTGCTTACGTACGGAATGGAGACAGGCTTTTTCCGATTTACACAGAAAAGCGAAGACAGCGAAAAGGTTTTCAGTACAGCCCTGATCAGCCTTTTCATCACATCAGTAGTTTTCGTTCTTCTGGTAAATGTTTTCATAAAGCCGGTGGCCGGGTTTATGGACTACAGCGGGCATCAGGATTATATAAGGATGTTCGCGGGAATAGTAGCAATTGATGCTTTCGCCGCAATACCTTTTGCCAGGCTGAGAAAGGAGAACAGACCCCTGGCTTTCAGTATAATCAAGATCATGAACGTAATTGTAACGATTGTTCTTGTTGTTTTCATGCTGAAGATAGCACCGGGAATCTGGGAGAGAAGTACAGGCTGGTTCAGGGATTTCTATAATCCTGATTATAAAGTCGGCTATGTTTTTATGGCCAATCTTGTCGCAAGCGGCTTTACTCTGATAATGCTCCTGCCATGGATTATAGACAAAAAATGGGCTTTTTCAGGCGGATTATGGTACAGTATGGTTACTTATTCGTTCCCACTACTTCTGGCCGGGCTCAGCGGAACACTTAACGATGTTCTTGACAAGGTCATACTAAGAAGAATGATCGGAGATCCGGAGGGTCTTGCCATCCTGGGGAAATACGGAGCAGGATACAAGGTTGGGGTGCTGATGGCATTATTTATTCAGATGTTCAGGTTTGCCGCTGAACCATTTTTCTTCGAAAGGGCAAAAAAAGCTGATGCGAAGGCAACCTATTCGGAAGTAATGAAGTACTTTATCGTGGCGATGCTTGTTGTTTTCCTTTTCATTAATCTGTATATATCGGTCTTTAAGCATCTTATTGATGTGAACTACAGGGACGCGCTGAACGTTGTACCCATTATAAGCATGGCATACCTGCTGTATGGTATCTATGTAAACCACAGCATCTGGTACAAGCTCAATGATATGACTATTTTTGCGGTTTATATTACTTTTGCAGGAGCTTTGGTAACTGTGGCGGTAAATGTATTGTTCATCCCTTACTTTGGTTATATGGCCTCCGCGTGGGCTCATATAGCATCTTACACGGCAATGATAATACTATCCTTCATCCTCGCGGAGAAAAGATACAGGGTTGATTACAACATGAAGCAGTTCATTCCGTATTTCGCGTTAGCAACGGGTATGGTACTGCTCGCCGGACAGATTGATTATCCGGATATGATGACGGAACTGATTATAAATACGGGATTGTTGGCAATATTTATTGCATACGCTCAGTACAAGGACAGAATAGTTACAATGTTTTTCGGGAGACGGGAAACATGAAGATAAAGGTAATAAACAGGGGAATCACGGTCCTTAATTCTCCTGGCACCATTGATGCTGATTACAGGGGAGAAGTATATATTTATTCCTCTAAACCTTTCGGAAGAGGGGTTTGTAATAAAGGACGGGGAAAGGATATTCCAGATTGTAAGTTTCAGGAATAAAAGAGAAGAATTGGAGGAAGTTGGGGAGCTAAAAAGAACGGAAACAGGAGCTGAGGTATTTGGACATACAGCAAAACACAGAGAATGAGGAAAATAACTATAGTTATTCTCACCGCGCAGATAATTTTAGGTGCTTGTAGCAAGAAAATCGTGCCTGGACTGAAGCCAGGCAGGGAATATAACATGGCAGGATTTGATTATCTCTATGTTGAGGCAGTAAGGCAAAAGCTGACGGGTAATCCGGGTAATGCACTTAAGCTTTTCGAGCAGTGCATTGCAATGAATCCGGAAAGTGACGGATCATATTATCAAATGGCACAGATAGTTCTGTCGAACGGAGATATTGAAAATGGTAAGAGATATCTTCGGAAAGCGGGGGAGCTTCAACCTGGTAACCTGTGGTACGGCATGACCCTTGCAGGTATCTACCATCAGGAAAATAAGCTTGACAGCGCTGTATTATGGTATGAGAAAGCTGTCGGGGCAAACGGGGAAAATGATGAACTGCTGGTTGCCCTGGCGCGTTTATATTCTAGGAACAGGGATTACGATAAGGCGCGGAATATTCTTAACCGCCTTGACGAAAAATACGGTGTAAACGAGGAGACTACTTTGCCTCTTATCGAAACTCTCCTTGCTGAGAAAAAATTCAGGGAAGCGCATTATAAAATCGAACAGCTTCTTGCAGGGGACCCGGATAATATTGTTTTTAACGGATACCTGGCTGAGATTTACAAAAGCGAGGGTGACAATCAAAAGGCCCGGGGAGTATACAGAGAACTGATCGGAAGAAACCCTGACAATCCGGCAATTCAATTGTCTCTATGCGATTTCCTGCTGGAAGAGAAGAGCTATGAGGAATTATTCGACCTTCTTAACGTCATCATTGTTAATGACAACATCGGGAGGGAGGAAAAAATAACTCTGATATCTGAACTTATAGAGGATCAGGATATAATTAAGGGATACAGTAAACAGATGGAGCTGGCACTAATGGTTCTGGAGTCAGAAAACAAAAATGATGACATTATAATGCTTCTCAGACCGGGATTTCTTCAGAACCAGAAAAGATATTCGGATGCTGCAGGGAGACTGGAGGAAATTGTAAGATCCAGGCCGGAAAATTACTTTGCTGCTGAAAGGCTTCTTCTTGTACTGTATGAGATGAAGGATTTTAAATCCCTTCAGCGAAGGGGCGAGGAGTTTGCAACGAGGTTTAACAGGTCTTTTATTGCAAAGATACTTTTTGCCAGCGGAGCGATGGAGAATGGCAACTTCAATGTGGCTCTTGAGGAATTACGGAAGGCAGATATACTGGCTGGTTCAAATGATGAGCTCAGAATGCAGGTAATTACAATGAGAGCTGACGTTTATTACAGAATGAAGGATTTCGGGAAAACGTTCAGGACCTACGATGAGGCGATGAAGATAAACAGCTCAGATCTCACGGTAATGAACAACTATGCGTATTACCTCGCCGAGCTGGGTATGAGGCTTAAGGAAGCCGAAAAGATGGCAAGGATGGTCATAGAAAAGGAAAAGAAGAACAACACCTTTCTCGATACATATGCCTGGGTTCTATATAAAAGAGGAAAAGCGCGGGAAGCAGCCAGAATAATGGAAAGGATCATAACTTCCGGCGATAGTGATGATGCGGAGTATTATGAACATTATGGCTATATTTTAAAAAAGCTTGGAAAATGCAGGGAAGCCATAAAAAACTGGGAAATTGCCATAAGTAAGGATGAGTCGAAGTCTGATTTAAAAATGGAAATAGAAAATTGCAAAAGATAACAATATTAGCATCTATCGTTATACTGATCATATCAGGGTGTGCTTCTTCGAGAAAGGCTTCTGACAGAGCTGCGGGAAGAATCGGGGAAGGAATAACGGGATACAGCGTGTCAGAAATATTACGTAATAATATTTCGAATGAGAACTTTTACATATCAAAGGCTGATATAAAGGTTGAACAGGAGAATGTTACTGTAAGATTAAATGCATCATTCCGATTCAGAAAGCCTGATTCGCTTCTGGTTATTGTACGGTCGCGGTCTGGTATTGAAGCAGGGAGAGGGCTTATTACACGGGATACAATCCTGATCAATGACAGGATAAACCGGAATTTGATGATTGGCAGTACTCAAAGTCTGGGGTCAAAATATGGCATTGATGCAGCTTTGGTTTATGCTATTTTTGGAGATGTCATTGTCGGAAAGGAAGAAAGTCAGAGAAATATCAATTGCAAGGAAAGGGGGACATCAGATGTTTTCAGATACGGTGGAAGGAGAGTAGAATACACTTTTGATTGTTCAAGAGGAAAAGCCGTAAGAACATACTTTGAAGGAGATATGAGAAGTGGCAATATAACACTCGAGTACAGCGATTTCCTGGAGGCAGGCGGGATAACGATTCCCCGGAGAGTTGAAGTGAATGACGATCTGAAGTCGCTGTCGGTGAGTATTGAAATAAAAAATATAGAAAGTCCTTGGAATGGAACCATCAGGTTCATCCCGGGTTCAGGATACAGGGTAGTAAAGATCAGATGAGAAGATGGCTTGTTTTGATGGTTCTGCTAACCGGCCTCATTAGCGAGTCGGAGGCTCAGAGCAGAAAGGAACTCGAGGATGAGAGAAGAAAAACCCTCGAAGAGATCGCCTATATGGACAATCTGCTAAAGACTACATCCAGGGAAAAAAGCGAAAGTCTTGATGAACTCAAGATAATAGGAAGGAAGCTTAATCTCAGGGAATCTGTTCTGAAGGGCTTACAGGATGAAATCGCCCTCCTTACAGAAAGGATAGGCCTTAATAACCTTGCAGTGGAGATGATGGAGTCTGATCTGGTGCTGCTCAAGAAAGACTATGAGAATGCAGTGATGAGTTCATACCGGTCATCGAAAGGTAACCGGGAAATCGGATACGTGCTTTCTGCAAGCGATTTCAATCAGGGGTATAAAAGACTTAAATATTTGCAACAGGTCACGAAATACAGAAGGGCACAGTCGGAGATAATCATGGAGCTCAAGAGCGAGATAGAAGTTTCCAGAAAAAAAATGGAGGATGATCTTGTACGGATGTCAGAGCTTAAAGCCAGGGAGGAACAACAGAAATACCTGCTGCAGAGCGAACAGAATAATCAGCAGAAGGTTGTCAAAAGCCTTAGCAATAAAGAGAAGCAACTGCAGAGGGAACTTGAGGAGAAGAGAAGAGTTGCCAGAAGGATTGAATCGGAGTTGTCGAAGTTAATGGCTGAAGAAAAAAGGAAGGCAGGCACAGCTGATATGACGCCTGAGATGAAACTTATAAGCGACAATTTCCAGGAAAACAAAGGACGCCTCCCATGGCCGGTGGAAAGAGGCGTCATTACAAGTCATTTCGGTGTTCATAATCATCCTGTGCTTAAGTACGTGAAGGAGAATAACAATGACATAGAAATAACCAGTTCGGGGCCAGAGGCGGTCAGGGCTGTTTTTAAGGGTACCGTGGCGAGGATTTTTTCGATCCCGGGAGCAAATATGTCAATCATTGTTAGACACGGCCGCTATTATACTGTTTACTCGAATCTTGTGAACGTTCAGGTAAAGCAGGGTGATAACGTTGACACGAAACAGTTACTGGGCACTGTTTTCAGTGATACATCCAAGGGAAATACTTCAATTTTGAAGTTTATGATAACGGAGGAAACAGTTAATTTGGATCCGGAATTGTGGATATCGAAAAAAAATTAGAAATTGCATAACTTTTCAGAAGTAATTGACAAATACGGAATGACTAAAATGTACAAAAGGCTGAAAATAGAGTCCAGACTTTCAAACCTCAGACTGATAGAGAACGCTATTGATGAGATAACAGGCGCTATCGGCATTAAGCAGGATAACTACGGGAAAATCATGGTGGCTGCTTTGGAGGCTGTTAATAATGCAGTAACGCACGGGAACAGGTCAGATCCAAGTAAGATTGTTGATGTTGAAATTGCCTTTGAAGATAATGGAATTAATATAACAGTGACGGATGAGGGAGAAGGATTCAATCCTGAATCGATCCCTGATCCGACTATGCCTGAGAATATTGAAGAGTTGAGCGGAAGAGGCGTGTTTCTTATGACAAAGCTTGCCGACTCGATAAGGTTCAATGAAAAGGGGAACAGTGTAACAATGAGTTTTAAGGAGGTTACTAATTGAGCATAAGAGTTCATTATGACAATGTTAATTTCAGGCTGAAAAGATCAGGGGAAGTAAAAAGATTTCTTGGAAAGGTCATCGGGGAGGAAGAAAGAATCCTGGGTGACCTTGTTTTTATTTTTACCGGTGATGAGGAAATGATACTGATAAACCGGAAATTTCTTTCGCATGATTATTATACAGATGTTATTTCTTTTGATTACGGGGAGGGGAAAAATGTATCAGGTGAAATCTATATCAGCTGTGAGACCGTTAAGAGGAACGGCAGATTATATAATGTAAGTTACAAAGAAGAGATTATCAGGGTTATGATACATGGAATACTTCATCTTTGCGGTTACGGAGATGATCGGGAGGAAAGAAAGAAGAAAATGATGGACCGCCAGGAAGAATTGCTGGAAAAGTTTATAGGAGGAAAGTGGTGAATTTCATTTACGACATAATTGTTGTTGGGGGAGGGCATGCAGGTTGTGAAGCTGCTCATGCTGCTGCAAGGATGGGGGCCAGAACACTGCTTATAACCATGGATATGACCAAGCTTGCTCAGATGTCCTGTAACCCAGCCATGGGAGGCATAGCTAAGGGGCAGATTATCAGGGAAATAGATGCATTGGGAGGAATGAGTGGTATTGTGACTGACCGCAGCATGATACAATATAGGATGCTAAACAGGTCAAAAGGTCCCGCGATGTGGAGTCCCAGGGCCCAGTGCGACCGGCAGCGGTTCAGCGTAGAATGGAGAAAGGTTCTCGAGCAGACGGATAATCTGCACATATGGCAGGACGAAGCGCGAAAGCTTATCATAAAGGACAGTTCAGCTGAGGGAGTGGAAACATCTTTCGGAACGAGGTTTATGGGGAAGGCCGTTATTCTTACGAACGGTACCTTCCTTAACGGACTTATGCATGTAGGGTTTGTAAACCAGACGGGCGGAAGATCCGGGGACAGGGCATCGTTCGGCCTGAGTGAACAGCTTTCCGAACTGGGTTTTGCAGTTGAACGGTTAAAGACAGGGACGAGTGCAAGGATAGACGGCAGGACTATTGACTTTTCAGTAATGACAGAGCAGAAGGGTGATACTGAAGGAAGATGCTTTTCATATCTGGAGAAGGGTGGGAATATAGCTGAACAGATGAGCTGTTTTATTACTCATACAAACCATGAGGTACATGAGGAACTGAGAAAGGGTCTTGAGTTTAGTCCGCTGTTTACGGGAAGAATAAAAGGAAGGGGCCCGAGATACTGTCCGAGCATAGAAGATAAGATTGTCACATTTAAGGAGAAGGAAGCTCACCAGCTGTTCATTGAGCCAGAGGGCAGGGAGACGATAGAATATTACATAAATGGTTTTGCAAGCAGTCTTCCCCTTGAGGTTCAGCTAAGGGCTCTGAGGAAGGTAAAGGGACTTGAGAGGGTAGAAATATTCAGACCTGGATATGCGATAGAGTATGACTTCTTTCAGCCTACGCAGTTGAAACCGACACTTGAGACGAAAAGAATAGAAGGGCTTTATTTTGCCGGACAGATAAACGGGACTACAGGATATGAGGAAGCGGGTGCACAAGGTATTATTGCCGGAATAAATTCTGTGCTTAAGATAAGGAATGAAAACCCGTTTATTCTTGGGCGGGACGAATCGTACATTGGAGTCTTGATTGATGATCTGGTTACAAAAGGAGTCGACGAACCATACAGGATGTTTACGGCGCGGGCCGAGTACAGGATATTGCTCAGGCAGGATAATGCCGATGAAAGGCTTACAAGAAAAGGTTATGAGATCGGCCTGGGGACAGCAGAAAGACTTAAGGAACTCGAAAGGAAGGAAGATTTGGCAGGCAATATTATTTCATATCTCGAAGAAACCAGCATTGAGCCGGAAAGCATAAACGGTTTTCTTGAGAAAGCCGGAACTGCTCCGTTAAGCCAGAAACAAAAGGCTGTGGGCATAGCCCTGAGGCCGCAGGTTTCTCTGAGGGCATTTTTGAATGAACTTATGCGTACTTATAGCGATAAGAGATTGATTCCGGTGTTAAAGCAAGGTGATGATAGATCAGATGAGATCATTGAATCTGCAGAGATACGGATCAAGTACGAAGGATATATCCAGCGAGAGAAGATTATAGCCGAAAAAATAAAGCGGCTTGAAAAGGTTAAAATTCCTGAGGATATTGAGTATTCAGAATTACTGTCAATTTCTACTGAAGGAAGACAAAAACTTACCAGGATACGACCCATTAACATTGGCCAGGCAGGAAGGATTAGCGGGGTTTCACCATCGGATATCAATATATTGCTGATGTATCTCGGAAGGTAAAGTGTTCCACGTGGAACATAAGAAAGTAAATTGCTCATATTTTGCATATTATTTTCACATTGTGAAGTTCAGAATTATTTCCTGATAGTAATTATGCAGAACAGTAGAGGTTTTTTAATATCAGTTAGAATAATTGAAGATATAGCAGCAGGGTAGTTGCTTGATATGACAAGGTAGAGCTGCATTTTTCTGATATGTGCTAAAGACACCCTGAATAATGATGAGCTTTTTACAGGAATGATTTTCTGTTAAAGAAAATTGTTCTGTGTCTAATTTAAAAGAGACCATTATCCTGAAATGGTATTATAATCGCACCTGCCTTTTTTTGCTGTCAGACAGGATTTTCGATTGATGGTTTAATGTTAAGGCCTGATGAGCTTTGAAGCTTCAGTCTTTAAAGGAATGATGTCTTTCACGACACCAGAGGTGTCGACTCACAGTAGCCCGGGTGTCGCCCCGGGAAAAGAATCCCACACACCATGAACAACCTTTGTGGGATTTGTACTATCGTCAATAACCCCGGATGGGACAGGGGCTATTGGAAGTCCAGCCCTCAAGGCTGGATTTTTCTTATCATCATTACATATGGTGGGAACGAAACTATTTTACATCCACCCCCTCCGGAGTGGGATTTGTATTATCGTAATTAACCCCTGAAGAGATCGGCGCTACTGGAAGTCCAGCCCTCAATGCTGGTCTTATTGGTATTGTTAATGCTTACGTGTGAGACCGGGGCTGCCGGAAGTCCGGCCCTTTAGGCTTGTCTTGTTGATATTGTTACTGCTACAGGATGGGACCGGGGCTATTGGAAGTCCAGCCCTCAAGGCTGGATTTTTCTTATCATCATTACATATGGTGGGAACGAAACTATTTTACATCCACCCCCTCCGGAGTGGGATCTGTATTATTGTAATTTACCTCGGATGGGACCGGGGCTGCCGGAAGTCCGGCCCTTTAGGCTGGTCCTGTTATTATTGTTACTGCTACAGTATGGGACCGGACCTTCTGGAGGTCAAGACCCGAGGCTGGAAAATGTCTGTCTTTAATTATTTTATGCTATAAAAAACGTGAATGACGTCTTTCCCGACACCTGAGGTGTCGACTTCCGGTAGCCCGGGTCCCACCCCGGGAAAAGAGGCCCACACGATGTACAACCCTGGAAGAGTTGACTTCCGGTTGCTTATTCTGATAACGCTGCTGAATTTGTGTATTTAGGAACAGGTAATGCCATAATAAGGGTTTTAACTACGCTCTGAACAGAATGAACCTGAATAATGTTTATTATTGATTAATTTTCAGAATGAAAAGAAAGACATCACTTCAAATTGAAAATCCACAGGAAAACCAGGAGAGTTATGATAATATCCGGACAACTGATAGATGTGCACAAAAGAAAAATATATCCGGCAGAAATAGCAATAGAAGACGGATTTATTGAAGGCATACGAGAAATTGATGCAGCCCCGGAGCATTACATTTTGCCCGGATTAATTGATTCACACATACATATTGAAAGCTCTATGGTCACTCCGCGTTCGTTTGCGGCAGCGGCTGTTTCACGTGGAACAACATCGGTTGTCTCCGATCCGCATGAAATTGCAAACGTAATGGGTACGGCCGGAGTGAAATTCATGATCGAAGATGCCGCCGCCGTTCCCCTGAAGTTTTATTTCGGGGTGCCTTCCTGCGTTCCGGCAACGGCTTTTGAGTCGGCCGGAGCGGAAATAGGTCCTGCTGAAGCTGAGGAGTTGCTAAAATTGCCCCAGGTAAAATATCTGGCGGAGATGATGAATTATCCCGGTGTTATTTATGATGACCCCGATGTTCTCAGAAAAATAGCTGCAGCCAGGATGACAGGAAAACCGGTCGATGGTCATGCTCCAGGCCTTACAGGGACCCAGCTTGCGAAATATGTGGCAGCCGGCATTTCTTCAGATCATGAATGTACTTCACTTACGGAAGCAAAGGAAAAAATATCCCTCGGCATGAAGATTCTGATAAGGGAGGGGAGCGCCGCCAGAAACCTCGATGAGCTGAAGCCTCTGTTCAACTACGATCCTGGTATGCTGATGCTGTGCAGCGATGACCTGCATCCTGAAATGCTTGTGAAACAACATATCAATAAGCTTGTCTCCCGCCTTGTTTCGGACGGATATGATCTTTTTGACGTGATAAGAAGCTGCACCATTAACCCGGTACTACACTATTCGCTTGAAAGCGGCATACTTACTGCAGGAAGTCCGGCTGATTTCATAATAATCGATGATCCACGCAGGATGAATGTACTTGAGACATGGATCGACGGTAAAAAAGTCTTTGACAGGGGCGAGATTCTATTCTCACCGGGGAAATCGGTTTGTGTAAACAATTTCAACTGCACCAGAATAGTCCCCGCAGATCTGGAATTGAAACCTGAAAAGGAGAAAATGAGGGTGATTGAAGCATTTGACGGAAATCTTATAACGAAGGAGCTTGTATTAAGCCATGGGAGCAGGATTCCGCTTACTGCGGACACGAGGGCTGATTTGCTGAAGATTGTCGTGAAGGATCGTTATGGAGATCGCCCTCCAACAGCAGGATTTATAAAGGGATTCGGTCTCCGCTCAGGTGCTTTTGCAGGTTCGGTTTCCCACGACAGTCATAATATAATCTGCATCGGGACCAATGATGAAGATATGGTAAATGCAATCAACCTTGTGATCTCAATGAGAGGAGGGCTTGCTGTTTCAAATGGCAGCTTCATCGACTCAATGCCTTTGCCGGTTGCAGGAATAATGTCGGATGATACGGCTGTAAACACCGCGGATGCCTATGAAAGGCTCTCTTTAGAAGTTAAATCGATGGGATGTTCAATGTCAGCCCCATTCATGACACTTTCCTTTATGGCTCTTCTTGTAATCCCTGAACTCAAACTCAGCGACAGAGGCTTGTTTAACGGAAACATTTTCAGTCATGTACCTCTATTCTGCGACTAAAACAGATCCTCCCGGCAATAAGCCGACACGCACATCCGATGAAGCTTTAACGGTGAGGAGGCAGTTTTCAATTTTATTATCTTTGCACTGTCCCAGTAGCCATGACGCTGATAAAGGACCATAAGGCAATAATCACATCCCTCCCCGACAAACCCGGCGTATACCAGTTCATTGATTCAGGCGGAAAGGTAATATACATAGGCAAAGCAAAGAGCCTGCGTAAGCACGTCTCATCGTACTTTGCAAAGAACCAGACGGGAAAGA
>Ga0105102_10000379_pt1 | contig 13127 bp, 12 predicted proteins | sample PPLLaktember2015_FD_87032 | JGI IMG/M metagenome (GOLD analysis project Ga0105102, IMG submission 87032) | Freshwater sediment microbial communities from Prairie Pothole Lake near Jamestown, North Dakota, USA - PPLs Lake P7 Core (6) Depth... | ecosystem: Environmental > Aquatic > Freshwater >...
CGAGGTTTACGACGCAGGAGGGGGCGAATTTAAGACATGAATAGGCGCAGGCCATTGCTGCGTTCGCCTTCCCGATTCCCGATATGACGAGTATGAGAATTTTGTTTTTATATACGGGAACCGGCTCAGATTCCTCTTTTATAAGCGAGAGCTCGATGATGAAGGGTTTTGCCTCAAGATGCGTGGCCATGAGAAGTGAGATTAAATGATCTTTTTCCATCTTGCCATCTCCTCCAGTTTTCTGGCGGCGTTTTCACCTTTCATGCCGAGTGAAACCGTGAAATCGTTGACGTAAAGATCGATGTGTCCGTCTATCACATTATCGTCCATTTCCTGAGCGTATTTTGTCACAAACAGTCGTGAAGCGCCCCTGTTTTTCCGGGCATAAATTACGGAATTTTTGATGAGCGATTCGATATGCTCTTTATGCAGGATTGTAGCAGGATCTTTTCTGATGGCAATGCAGCCGAGCGGAATGGGAAGGCTGGTCTCTTTTTCCCACCATTCTCCAAGGTCTATGACTTTTATGCAATCATAGGAAGGATAGATGAACCTTCCTTCATGAATGATGAGTCCAGCGTCAAACTCGCCGCTCCGGACTCCGGGGAGTATATTGTCAAATCTTGTGACAGCGATATTTCTGATTTCGGGATTCCAGAGTTTTAAAAGAAGGTGGGCGGTTGTGTGATCGCCGGGAATCGCCACCCTGAACCCGGTGTGAAATATTTTGTCTTTTCTCGTTACGACAAGTGGCCCGCATCCGAAACCAAGAGCCGAACCGGAGTCGAGAATCTCGTAGTCATCTTTTAAAAGAAGGTATGCATAAAACGATAGCTTTGTTATCTGGAATCTTTTTTTAAATGCTGCATTATTGAGAGCTTCTACATCGTCTATATGAGGCGAAAAAGTGTAACCACCTGTATCAATGCAATCATGAAGCATAGCGTGAAATATGAAAGTGTCATTCGGGCATGGTGAAAAAGCTATGGAAAGGTTTGTCATAATCTCCCGCCCTGATATTTTTTCAGAACTCTGTATTCCGAGTCCCTGAGCACAGGCCTTTTCCCGGCGTTTCTGATAATATCGATAAACTCGCCGATCCCCGCTTTTGTTTCAATGCCGGTAGCCTTTACAACCTTCTCTTCCGTAAGAACGCCGCCCATGTCGTTTGCGCCCATTGTAAGTGCGATCTGTGCCAGTTTCAATCCTTCGGTAAGCCAGCCTGCCTGTATATAAATAATGTTGTCAATAAATATCCGTGAGATTGCAACCATCTTCAGATAGTCTGTTCCCGTTGCGGGTTCAATGTTTTTAAGCCCGGTTTTCGCGGGAGAAAACGACCATGGTATAAATGCCCTTAAAATGCCGGTTTTATCCTGTATGTCGCGCACGACATTCAGGTGCTCAATTTTTTCCTCATCACTCTCTCCCATGCCATATGTCATGGTTGCGGAGGATTTCATGCCGTGGCGGTGCAGGGCATGGATTACTTCGCACCAGAGGTCATTCCCGATTTTGCGGGGACTCACTTTTTTACGTATCCTGTCAACAAGAAGGTCTGATGCTCCGGGCACCGAATCGAGACCGGCTTTTTTGAGACTGGATATAACCTCATCTATCGAAACCGAGCTCTTTTTTGCCATGTGCGCAATTTCGGACGGTGAAAATGAATGAAGATATATCTGAGGGAAGCGCTTTTTGACATTTTTTACCATCCGGACATAAGTATCGAGGGTATAGTCAGGATGAAGCCCGCCCTGAAGCATGACCTGCGTTCCGTTCAAGGTGACAAGCTCTTCTATTTTTCCGAATATCTCTTTCCCGGTGAGCTCGAAGGGTTTGATTAGGTTCGCCCTCGCGTGGTACGCGCAGAAGTTGCACGCTGCTTCACAGATATTTGTGAAATTTATAATCCGGTCGATTATGAAGCCGACCTCCTCTTTCGGGAAAACAAGTTTCCGCCTCATATCTCCGGCTTCACCAAGGTCTATGAGATCCCATGAAAAAAGGGAAAGAGCTTCTTCCGGCGAAATTCTAATTCCGTCATATATTTTTTGCTTAAGATTTTTCTTCGGTATTATTTTCATAAATTATCCGACAGTAAACATCCTGTCCATCCTGCTAATCCTGTCTAAAAATATTTTAACCAATCTCCAAAAAACTCAGCGCGTCCACTTTCGGCAGCAGATTAATCTCCTCGGCAGCAGACAGATAATATTTCAGCGCTGTCTTGAGGCTGTCCGTGAACTCAAACTGCAGAGTGTCATAATATCCGTTGATATCATACAATATGTCGGGATACTTTTCTCCGGCGCTTTTTATGACATTTCCCTTTTCTGTAACAAGTGATTGAAGAGAATCTCTGTACGAATTTATAACCGCCTTCAGAGCAGGCAGATTTTCACGAATGACATTTTTTTGTACCGCAAATACCGCGAAAACGACCGGGAATCCTGTTTTCTTGAGCCACAGCTCTCCGAGATCGTATGCGTAGGGCGCCTTTTGGGCACATCCTCTCATTGCGTCGTTTCCTATAATGAGGGCCGCGTCATGTCCGGCTAAATCAGGGAAAGGGCCGGCCTGAAGATAGTAGGGCTCGATGCCGTAAAATTTTTCAAGCAGGATTTTAAGAAGGACCCTTGATGTGTGCGACGCTCCCGAAAGGCCGACCTTTTTATTGTGCAGTTCTTCGATGGGATAATTGCTGCACATAATTACAGAGCCCACATATCCTACCGAGCTTAAGCAAAATTCAGGCAGGAGCAGTACCTCGTCTTTTATATCTGCATAGGTGGCTGATGATATCGGGCTTAAATCGAGCTTTTTTTCTTTCATCATCCTGTTCAGTTCCGCAGGAAATCCAGGTACGATATTTATATCCTTTAAAGGCTTCTTTTCAATCATGTGATAGTAAAAAGGCCAGCAGTTCAGATAATCTATATAACCGATCCGCATAAATAGATCTCCAGCTTCACCTGATCCAGTAGTTTGCGGTTGCGCGGACAGGTTTTAACCCGGCGTTTTCAATCAGCCTTCTTAAGAAATGCTCTGACCCGTAATCGGGCGTCTTTGCGCCGGCCGCGTGAACGACCTTTTCATTCTGATAGGTGGCGGCAAAGTCGTCGACCCCGAAGCGCAGCAATACCTGCGCCATTTTCTCTCCAAGGTACATCCACAGGGCCTTGATATGGGGAACGTTGTGGAGATAAACGCGGCTTGCGGCGTATATCCTTATGTCGTCGTACCCAGTCGAGGTTTTCCGTTTCGCTTTAATCTTCGTGTTCGCATCGTGGAAAAGAAGCGGAACAAATGTTTTGAAACCGCCTGTTTCGTCCTGGAGCTTCCGTATTGCGGCCAGATGATTTACTATGTCCTCATTTTCTTCTCTGTGGTTGTAAAGCATCGTGGCGTTCGTTTTAAGTCCCATCCTGTGGGCTGCACGCATGATATCAAGCCATTTCCTGCCAGAAATTTTTAACGGAGCAATGATGTTTCTTACATGCGGTGAAAAGATTTCAGCTCCTCCCCCCGGCATTGCTCCCATGCCTGCGTCTATCAGCCTTTTCAGGGTTTCTTTAACAGTAAGCTCGTTTGTTTTTGCGAAGTAATCTATTTCAACGGCTGTAAATGCGACTACAAAAAGGCCCGGTTTTATTTTTTTTATCCGCCTGATCGTCTCCTCGAAATAATCGATTTTTAGCTCCGGATTGAGCCCCCCGACTATATGAACTTCGTCTATTCCTGATAAAATCGCTTTTTGCAACCGTTCCTCTATTTCATCGAGTGAAAGAAGATACGCGTCCCTGTCTTTCTTGTTGCGGGAAAAGGCACAGAGAGGACAGCGGAGTTCGCATATATTGGTGAAATTGAGATTCATATTAACGCCGTAATAAGCCTTATTTCCGTGCAGCTTTGTTCTGACAAAGCTGCTTATCTTCCCAAGATCAAGAATGTCGTTTGTTGAAAGCATGTAAGACGCGTCTGTTTTGGAAACAGGTGTTTCCTCAAATACCTTTTCGGCGATTTTTCTGAGTCTCTTATTTTTTATTGTATCCGGAAGATTATAGTGTTTCATTTTTGTGATCCGGGCTGGTTGCCCCAGCTCTCGAAAAGCCTGTTTTTCTTTCCAAGGAGGTTCAGTATCTTTCCTGTGATAAAATCGACCATATCATCAGTTGATTTTGGAAGCGTATAAAAGCTCATGACAGGCGGGAGAATTATAGCTCCGGCAAGGGCAAGTTTGTGCATATTTTCGATGTGTATCAGGCTTAAAGGAGTTTCTCTTGGAACAACGATCAGTTTTCTTTTTTCCTTTATCGCGACATCACACGCTCTTGTAATCAGGGAATCGGCATAGCCATGAGCTATTCCGGAAAGTGTCTTCATGGAACAAGGAACCACCGCGACCGCTTCAAAAAGAGTGGAACCGCTTGCAAGAGGCGAAAAAAAATCATTATCGCCAAATTCTTTTAATAAGGATGTGTTTGCCGTTTTTCCGCGCTCTGAAATAAGTTTAGAAAGAGGGGAAGCGCTTTCTTTTCCGTAAGAAAGCTCATGTCCGATTATCTGCCATGCCGCATTCGATACAACGGCGCAGACCTCTTCGTCTTGCGAAAGAAGCTCCTCTATCAGGCGTATTCCGAGTATTGGGCCGCTCGCCCCTGTTATCGCAACTGCTATCATATCAGTAACACATCGATTGTTGTGCCGATTAAAAGAAAAGGAGATACGTACATGTTGGCTCTGAAAAATTTTTTCAAAGCGACCCCTATCTCACCGCTTCTTGCCGTTTTCTGCTGGTATATGAATATTAAGGCAACACATGAAAGCGCAGCCCAGTAAGAGATGCTTTTCCCCGTGACGATTCCAGCCGAGATCATTGCTGCAAATGATAAAATGTAGCAGGCGCTCGAAGCGGCAAGGGCATTTTTCTCGCCGTAAACGGATGGAAGAGAATGAAGCCTTTCTTTCCTGTCGAATTCCACATCCTGCAAAGCATAAACTATATCAAGTCCTGCTATCCAGAGCAGGATTGCTGCGCCAAGGATGAAAGGAACAAGCGAAAAACTTCCCGTAACAGCAAGGTAGCCGCCGATGGGAGCGGCAGCCTCAACAAACCCCAAATAAAAATGCGATGACGAAGAGAACCGCTTGAAATATGAATATGTCAAAAGCAAAAAAACCGCAACAAATGACAGATAAAAGCACAGATCGTTCAGAAGATAGGAGGATATTACAAGCGCTATAGACGAAAAAATTCCTATAATCCAGACCTCAGTCTTTTTTGCCTTTCCCCTGGGGATAAGCCGGTCTTTTGTTCGCGGGTTCTTCGCGTCGATTTCAGCGTCTATCGCCCGGTTGAATGACATTCCTGCCGTTCTGGCCGCGACAAGGGCTATTGTCACAAGGAGCCATGTTGAAAGGTCCCTTCCGTTTGCGAACAGAACTCCAAGATACGCAAAAGGCAGGGCAAAGAGCGTCTGCTCTATCATTATAAGATTGGAAAACTTCTTAAAATCCATATTCCTTCCAGCGTTTTGTTACTTTTTCCTTCATTTCGCGCGACATCACTATCTCATCCGGCCAGTCTCTTCCCATGCCCTCTTCGCGGGTTTTTCTGGTTGCATCTATTCCCATTTTCCCGCCGAAATTTGGATACGGAGCTGAATGATCGAGAGCGTCAAGCGGGCCTTCAGACATCAGCAGATCTCTTCTGGGATCGACATTGTTGAGCAGCTTCCATACTACAGTACCTGAATCCCGCAGATTAATATCTTTGTCAAACACGGCGATGAATTTTGTGGAGGCCATCTGTCCTAAACCCCAGAGGGCATTGATGACTTTTTTTGCCTGGCCGGGGTATTTCTTGTCTATTGATATCAGGGCGCAGTTATGAAAGACGCCTTCTATGGGAAGCTCCATGTCAACGATTTCGGGTATGAGAAATCTGAGCATCGGAAGAAAAATTCTTTCTGTTGCTTTGGCCATGTAGCAGTCTTCCATGGGAGGTTTGCCTACAATTGTTGCCGGATATACAGCGTCGTTTCTGCATGTTAGAGCCGTTACATGGAATACAGGGTAGATATCGGCGGCAGAGTAAAAACCGGTATGATCTCCGAAAGGGCCTTCAATGCGCTCTTCATCAGGATCTAAATATCCTTCAATTACGAAATCGGATTCCGCCGGAACAAAAAGATCCACGGTTTTTGCCTTTACAATCTCAACCGGCTGTGACTCGATGAATCCGGCAAAAATAAATTCGTCTATGTCGGGCGGGAGCGGGGCGCTTGCTGCGTATGTTACGGCCGGCGATCCTCCAAGCGCAACCGCGACTTCCATTCTCTGTTTCCGGTTTTTATATTTATCGAAATGTCGGGTTCCGTCCTTGTTATACTGCCAGTGCATACCCGTTGATGAGTTGTCATATTTCTGCATCCGGTACATACCCGCATTCTGAATTCCGGTATCGGGATCTTTGGTTATGACGATTGGAAGCGTGATAAACGGGCCTCCGTCGTTGGGCCAGCATTTCAATACAGGAAGCCTGTCCAGAAGGGATCCGTCCGTATAAATATTTTCCTGGCAGGGGGCGTTTTTAACCTTTTTCGGAATGAATCCGGCGATCTCCTTTAAGGTAAAGAGCATCCTGATCTTGTCCATGAATCCTTCCGGAGGGCGCATCTTCATGTTTGACTCAAGCCGGGCGGCTATTTCGTCGAAAGAGCTACAGGAGAGCGCTGTCTGCATCCGTTTATATGTTCCGAAGGCATTGATGAGAAGAGGATATGAAAACCCTTTAACTTTTTCAAAAAGAAGAGCCTGTCCGTATGATTTTGAAATCCTGTCCGTAATTTCGGTGATTTCAAGCTCATGCTCAACTTCGGCTCTTATTCTGTGCAATTCACCCGAAGATTCGAGCTCTTTGATAAACTGCTTTAAATTTTTATATGGCATAGATTTATTATCTGATGAAATTTCCTTTTAATAACAAGCAAATATAATAAATAATGGCAGTGTGTCAAGGGGAAGAACATTTCCTGTTTATTTCACCTGGTTATCATGATACGCTCAAGAATGAGTGTCCAAGGATTCAAGGATTCCAGGAGTCAAGTTAAAAGAATTAGTTCCTGGTTTCTGGTCTCTGGTTTGTGGTTTTATAGTTTAACCAGGAACTGCAAACCAGGAACCAGAAACCCATAAAGGAGGTATTATGAAACTTGAGGCTCACCACAAAGAAACCGTTGTACTTGATCCCAAGACCAGAACCGCCAGAGCGATTCCGAGCGAAATCAGAAAAGATCCTCTTACAGGAAGAACAGCGAGGATCTGCCATTTTATGAAGCTTAAATGGGAGAAACCAGATTTTGAGAAGATTGTCGCTGGAACTGAAAAAATGTGTCCTTTCTGTCCCGACAAGGTTTTAAACATAACTCCGTATTTTGACGATAAACTTATACCCGAAGGACGTCTCATATCAGGAGACATGGTCCTTTTCCCCAATATTGCCCCATACGACAGCCTCGGGGCTGTTGCCACATTTGGAAGCCGTCATTATGTTCCAATGACGGAGATAACTCCCGAGCTTATTGTGAGAGGATTGCGGCTTGCTTTTGAATTTTTTAATAGGGTTGAGAGCCTGAATCATCCCGAATCTGTGTATCATATAATAAACTGGAACTATATGCCGGTTTCAGGAAGCTCTCTCATTCATCCGCATCTCCAGGTTTTTTCGACATCTTCAGCTCCTAACCTTATGCGGCAGGAGCTTGAAGCGGCAAAAGAATATCATGAAAAAAACGGAACCAATTTCTGGGATGATTTCGTAAAAAGCGAGGAATTGGAAAAGAAGCGATTCCTTGGAAGAACCGGTCGAACGGCATGGCTTAGCTCCTACGCGCCGATAGGTGTTGCGGGGGATGTTCTGGCTGTTGTTGACGGCGTCAGATGCACTCTTGAACTGACGGATAAGGATCTCTGGGAGATAGCCCTGGGGCTGACAAAAGCAATGGCGGCATACGATAAAATGGGCATTTACAGTTTCAATATGAATTTTTTTACCGGAGCAAAGAATGATGACTTCACCCGTTTTCATCTTCTTTTTTCACCAAGGACATTCTTCAATCAGGCGCTTGGAACTCCGGATGTGGGGGCGTTGCGGAACCTTTTTAACGAGACCCTCTGCATGGCTTTTCCTGAGGATATAAGGGATATGCTGGCGCCGGACTTTATATTTTGAGAACTTTGAAAAAAGGCATCATTTTACGGAGCCGCAATGGTTGTAAGGATATACTGCAAAGGGATTATAAATGCAGTTCAAAGATGAGAATTTATCTGGAATTTTTTCATTCGTTTCCATACGGTTACACGGCTTACTCCTAACCGTTTGGCGGCTTCAGACTGATTCCATCCCGTTTCCTTTAAAATTTTTATGAGCTCTTTCCTCCGGTCCGTTTTTCCCGGTGACGGTAAGTAAGGCTTATCTGTATCATCGACCCCTGATACGATCTTGACCGGCAGATGGCTGATCCCGATCCCTCCTCCGAGGCAAAGCACGAAAGCGTATTCTATTGCGTTTCTGAGCTCTCTGACATTTCCCGGCCAGTCATATTCGATAAGTTTTCCCATTGCTTCGGGAGTTATATCAAGCTTTTTTTTGTCGGTTCTGTCGTTATTCTGACGTATGAAGTTTTCAACTATCGCAGGTATATCTTCACGCCTCTCCCTCAGCGAAGGTATTCTTAAAGGAAATACATTTATTCTGAAAAAGAGATCCTCCCTGAATCTCCCTTCAGAAAGGAGTGTCTCCAGGTTACGGTTGGTTGCGGAAATTATACGGACGTCCACTTTTATCGGTTTGTGGTCACCCACCCGCTCAATCTCTTTTTCTTCAAGAACCCTTAAAAGTTTTACCTGTGTCGATAAAGGAATGTCGCCTATTTCATCGAGAAAAATAGTTCCCCCGTGAGCCGCTTCGAACCGTCCGATTCTGCCTTTATCTGCCCCGGTGTAGGCGCCTTTTACATGCCCGAAAAGTTCGCTCTCCAGAAGGTTTTCATTCAATGACGCGCAGTTGACCTTGATAAAGGGAGCCTGATTGCGATTGCTGACCTCGTGGATGGCCCTTGCAACCAGTTCTTTTCCAGTACCGCTTTCACCATAGATCATGACCGGAGCATCTGTAAGTCCAACATTATCGATCATCTCATAAAGGGACTGCATTATAATAGATTTGCCGAAAAGGCCGTGGTATCCCTCATCGAGGTGGAGTGATTTGCGGAGTTCCACAATCTCCTGCTGTTTCCGGACGATTTCCGACATATCAGTGAGGGTTTCGACCGCTCCTATGATCTTTCCGTCGTCATCCCGCAAAACGGATGCGTTTTTTAGAACATTAACGAGACGGTTTTCCTTGTTGGTGATAGTGCATTTTTTCGCGCGGACATCTCCACGCGCATAGAGCCCGCACCATTTTTCGCCAGGGCCCTTTCCGAAAATTTCGCATCCTGTGCAGTCAAGCTCCCGGCATGATCTGCCGATCAATTCTTCGGCCTTATACCCTGTCAAGCGTTCGGCGGCCGGATTCATGGCAATGATTTTGCCGTCAGGGGCTACAACCATGATACCATCATAGAGGGTGTTTACCACCGTTTTCCAGTGCTTCGATAAATCCATTTTATAAACCGCTCCTGTTTGATGCTCTCGTAAAAAGTCTTAATATCGTCACTCCCGTGAAAACGGGCGCGGAGCTGTGTAAGCATGTTAATTATTTAGTTAATACTGTTAACATAATCTCTTTACCTATATATATCAAGCATTATATCGTCTTTACAGGATAAAAATTTTAACTCTTGTATGTTAACCTGTTAAGATCAAGATTAACATAACCGTTAAACAAGACCGCTAAAAATACTGGATATGAAATATATATTCAATGAAATCAGAAGGATGTTATTTATTATGATATTTGGCATAAGCTTTGCTGTAATAGAGCACGAAGAAGGTAAGCAAACGAAATACAATTTTAATATAAAAATATAATTCTTTTTAGAAAAGGAGGTAAAAATGTTGAAGAGAACGCTTTTTATTCTGTTAACCTTAGTAGTTGGCATCAGTTTCACAAATTTTTCCTGGGCTGCGGAAGACGGAAACAAGAGAAAAGGGAAATATTCATATCGCAAGGTTTACGAATCATGCCAGAAACGCGGAGCGGTGGAGACAGCCAAGCCTAAAATAAATCCGGATGCTCACACCCAGGCTGAATGGACCAGGATTTTTAAAGAAAAGAAATTTTCGGAATTCGGTTGCGCGGAAGAATGGAGCAAGCTCAACGATGAGCAGCTTAAAGATATATATTCGTATCTTCATGCCCATGCTTCAGATTCGGGAACGCCGGCAAAATGTAATTAAAAACAGATCTAATAAGATCCTGACGGGAGAAAAATCATGAAAACAAAAAATATAAAAACATATTCAGCTGCATTGATCTTGGCAGCAGCTATGATTCTTGGAGTCGCCGGGTTTGCTTTTGCGGCGGACACGGCGGCGGCAAAGCCGGACTGGTTTTTTAGTGACCTTGTGGAGATTACTTTTGTAAAGCAGCATGTCCAGGTTCCTATGGATGAAAATATAACGCTGATTGACTCCAGACCCAAAAGAGCGAAATACGATTTGGGTCACATTCCGATGGCAATAAGCATTCCGGATATGGAATTTGACGAAAATGTAGGGAAGCTTCCGAAAAATAAAGACGGCCTGTTGATTTTCTATTGCGAGGGACCGGAATGCAAGCTGAGCCACAACAGCGCAAAAAAAGCTGTAAAGCTCGGCTATAAAAATGTAAAGGTTTATACCGATGGATTTCCGGGCTGGATGAAAGAGCAGGGTCACTATCCGTCTGTATCGGGCGAATATGTGAAGAAGCAGATGGATTCGGGAACCGACATGCTGCTTGTGGATTCAAGGCCTAAAAAGACAAAATTCGACAAAGGGCATATTCCGGGCGCTGTAAGCATTCCCGATTCTGAATTCGAGCAGATGACAGCTCAGTTGCCCCAGGATAAAAATAAACTGCTTATTTTTTATTGCGAGGGATATCAGTGCAAGCTGAGCCACAAATCTGCTCAGAGGGCCATGGCTCTCGGATATGCGAATGTAAAAGTTTATTCAGCCGGATATCCTGAATGGGTCGAGAAATTCGGAGATGCCGGAACGGCCGGCGCCAAAAAAGCCGCTGTAAAATTGAAAAGCGGGAAAGAGGAAGGAAGCATCGATATCGCGGAATTCGAAAAAGTAATGAAAGAGAGTCCGGAAAGCATTTTTCTGGTAGATGTTCGCGATGCTGATGAATTTTCAAAAGGAAGTCCGAAAACAGCGGTCAATATTCCGGTTGACCAGCTTAAAAAAAGAATTGCAGAACTTCCGGCAGATAAGTCTGTAGTATTTATATGCGGAACCGGGGCAAGATCCGGTGAATCGTTTTATATGGTGCAGGATGTCCGTCCGGAAATGAAGAATGTCTATTATGTTGAAGCAGGCATGACTTTCAAGAAAGACGGCTCTTTTGAGATTGCCAAGCCGAAATAATGCTGGTAAAAGAAGGATCATTTCCATATTTACTGATGATCCAGGGTTCAAGGATTCAAGGATTCGAGGGAAATGTGAGAATTCGCTTTTTAATCATCCCCGCTGAACCAGGGACTCAGTTTTTTCAATAAGCTCTGGACTCCCGTTTTCACGGGAGTAACGGGATTTTCGGCTTTTCACTGGAGCATCGGTTATGCTCATTATTAATAAATTTATAGATGGAGCCTGATATGAAAATGCTTTTGAGGCAACATTTGACTTTCTGGTTTGTCGTCGCTTTGGCAACCATTCTGCTTTTTTCGATTGCAGCTGCCACAGCGGGTGATGAAGCATCTACCGCGCCCGGCCGCGAGATGGCACGGCAGGCGACAAAGGCGAAGAGGCCCGGTATAACGGTGGATCATTCGCGTCTTCCTGCGCTTAACAAACCTTTCAATTCCGGACCTGAAATCACAAAAGTATGCCAGTCATGCCACACTGAAGCCGAATCACAGTTTCACCAGACCATCCACTGGACATGGAAAGCCGATGACAATATAAGAGGCAAGGCGGGTTATTCGATCAATAATTTCTGCCTTTCATCAAACAAGATGCAGGACAAGGGGTGTGTTTCATGCCATCCCGGATGGAATAAATCGATGGATTCCATAAACTGTCTTGTCTGCCACGGACAGAAGGACATAAACTGGGAAGAGTCGTTTAATGATCTGAAAGAGTTTTCGGCTTCAAAAGACCCTGACGAAAAGGAAATTGCTAAGGAAATCAGGAGCAATATTCAGACGGCTGCCCAGAGTGTAGGGCTTCCGGGAAGGAAAAACTGCGGTTCATGTCATTTCTACGGCGGAGGCGGAGACGGCGTCAAGCATGGAGATCTGGACTCTTCTCTTGCCAAACCGAACAAGGCTCTTGACGTTCATATGGGAACGGACGGGCAGGATTTCAAATGCACCCGATGTCATACAACAAAGCTTCACAGCATAGCCGGGCGTATTTACACGGCCCCTGCGGCCACTCACCGTAAAAGCCTTGTGGAAGACGATCTCGTTTCAAAGATAACGTGTGAATCGTGCCATACCGCAACACCGCATAAAGCCGGATCAAAACTGAATGATCATACGGACAAGGTCGCCTGCCAGAGCTGTCATATTCCGACCTTTGCACGCGTCAATCCTACAAAGATGTTGTGGGACTGGTCGAAGGCCGGCAAACTGAAAGACGGGAAGCCGTACAAAACAGTTGATGCTAACGGAAAGGAAGATTATCTGAGTATAAAAGGTCAGATGAAGTGGGAGAAAAATATCAAGCCTCAATATTTCTGGTTCAACGGCTCCATTGATGATGTTACAACCAAAGATGCGATAGACCCGTCAAAGATGGTTGCGGTGAGCCGTCCTGTGGGGAGCAGGGATGACAAAAACAGCAGGATCTTTCCGTTTAAGGTTCATCACGGAAACCAGCCTTACGACAAAATGAATAAGACCCTTCTGGCTCCGATACTTTCGGGCGATCAGGGCTACTGGAAAACCTTAGACTGGCCTTCGGCG
>Ga0105102_10000380_pt1 | contig 13121 bp, 11 predicted proteins | sample PPLLaktember2015_FD_87032 | JGI IMG/M metagenome (GOLD analysis project Ga0105102, IMG submission 87032) | Freshwater sediment microbial communities from Prairie Pothole Lake near Jamestown, North Dakota, USA - PPLs Lake P7 Core (6) Depth... | ecosystem: Environmental > Aquatic > Freshwater >...
CGGGTCCATCCCCGCAGAATAAATTTCAAGGTTTTTATCCATATTACGCAGCATTGCTTCAGCGATCTGGCTGCGGCATGAGTTGCGACGACTCAGAAACAGAATCTTCATTGGCAGACTTTTTTCAGGCTGAAAAGGTAATGAAAATGTGAAACAGAATAAAAAAAAATCACCCGCATTTCTGATTTAACACCCATCCATTATGCTGTTTTACAACATCTTTTCGCTCTTTTTACCCTTTTTGGGGGGTTACGAAGGCTGAAAAGGCAAAAAAGCACATCTGAAAGCCTCTTTTCGGGCAATTCTCCTGAAAGCTGATCTCCGAAAAAATAACTATTTATCGGAAAACTTTCGGTATTTTTGCACAATTATCTATTTTCGTGGCTCAATGACAAAGCAGGCTTTGTCCTACTAATGATTAAAAACTGTGTAAATGGCATCTAAAGATCTGAAAAACTCAAAAGAGTTAAAATCACCGGAAGGTGATGTTTTGAAAACATCCGACAATTTTCCATCCCTGGAACCTGCTGATCAACCATCGGCGTTGGAACCCGAATTAACCGGATCTGTTTCGGAAGAAATTGAGGCTGATGCATCGGCTGAAAAGGAACTTCCGGTCGAAGAGGAAATGGCAACCGAAGAGGAGGTTGTGACTGCTGATCCTGCAGAAGTGGTGGTTGAAGCTGCGGCTGAAAGTGACATGGTCGCACCGGCTGAAGAAGTGGCTGTTGTTTCAGCAGAGACAGAACCGGAGGAGGAAGCCCTTCTTCCCCTGACTGAAGAAACTGTAGCCCCTGCTGAAGCCGGAGCTATTGCCGGTCAACCCGTAGAGGAAGAGATCATCGCTCAGGAAGAAGCAGAACCCCTGGCAGAAGTGCCGGAAGAGGAAGCAGAAATAGCTGAAACGGTGACGGAAGTGGTGGAAACTGAACCAGAAGTAGCGGAAGCTGAAGTGGAAGGTTCAGAAGCAGACGTTCCTGAAGAGGTAGCGGAAGTTGCAGAAGCGGAAATACCGGAAACTGTGGCAGAAGGTTCAGAAGCAGAGGTTCCTGAAGAGGTGGCAGAAGTGGAAGTTGCAGAAGCGGAAATACTGGAAACTGTGGCAGAAGGTTCAGAAGCAGAAGTCCCTGAAGAGGTGGCGGAAGTGGAAGTTGCTGAAGCAGAAGTGCCGGTGGCAGAAGTTGAACCTGCAGTAGTAAGTGAAACGGAAGTTTTCACGGTTGAAGAGGTACCCGCAGTTGCTGAGGCGACGGATGAAGAAAAAACAGATGTTCCGGTCGGGGCGGAAGAGGAAACCCCTGAGATGGTTTTAGAAGATGTCTTGAAGGAAGAAACTGCAGATTTACCGTTTGCAGTGGAGGAAGAGGTTGTCAGGGAGATTTCTGAAGTAAAAAGAACCGTCGACTTATCCGGACTTACACAGATTGAACTGGTCAATATGCTTCGTGAAGCGGTTGATTCAGAAGAAGAAGCCCATCAGGTAGAAGCCATTGTTGCTGCTTTTTATCACCACACACGGGAGAAAAATGATGAACTGAAACATCATTTCCTCGAAGCGGGAGGCAAGGAAGAAGAATTTGTTTCTGAAGAAGATCCTTACACCAATGACGTCAGGGAGTTGCTGAAAAAGTACAGGCAACAGAAATTGGAGCATGTAAGAAGACTTGATGCTGAAAAAGAGGCCAATCTGCAGAAAAAATATGAGATCATTGAAGACATAAAGAACCTGCTGAACAAGGAAGAGTCCATAAACCGTACTTTCCATGAGTTCAGGGAATTACAGAAGAAGTGGTATGAGATCGGGCAGGTTCCTCAGGCCAAAATGAAGGATCTCTGGGATACCTATCATTTCCACATTGAAAATTTCTATGACTATATAAAGATCAACAAGGAACTACGGGATCTTGACCTGAGAAAGAACCTGGAGGTGAAAATCGGCATTTGCGAGAAAACCGAAGAGTTACTGATGGAAACATCGGTCATCAAGGCATTCAACGCACTGCAGAAATACCATGAGGAGTGGCGGGAAACCGGTCCTGTTCCCTCTGACAAGAAAGATGAAATCTGGGAGCGTTTCAAAGCAGCCACCGGAAAGATCAATCAGAAGCACCAGGAATTTTTTGAGAAAAAGAAACTGGAACAGAAAAAGAACCTGGATGCAAAAACAGCCCTTTGTGAAAAGGCTGAAGAGATCAGCACAGCTGCTTATGAGACCCACCGGGAATGGGATGAAAAATCAAGGGAACTGGTAGAGTTACAAAAAGTATGGAAAACCCTCGGTTTTGCACCCAAGAAGGAAAACAACAGGATTTACGACCGTTTCAGATCTGCCTGTGATAAGTTCTTCATCAATAAGCGGGAGTTTTATTCCAAAAACAAAGACATTCAGCAAACCAATCTTCAGATGAAGATTGACCTCTGCATGGAAGCGGAAACCCTTAAAGAGAGTGCCGACTGGAAAAAGGCCACACAGCAATTTATTGATATTCAGAAACGTTGGAAAGAAATTGGCCCAATTCCCAGGAAAAACTCTGATGTTATCTGGAAACGTTTCCGTGCGGCATGTGACTATTTCTTTGAAAAGAAGGCGGCTCACTTCAGCGACATCGATGGGGAGCAGTATGAAAACCTGAGACTTAAGGAAAAGCTGATCGAAGAAGTGGAAAACTTCAAACCCGATACCGATGCTGCCTCAGCGCTCAGGAACCTGCGTGACCTGCAGCGCCGGTGGACAGAAGTCGGGCATGTTCCGCTCAAATCGAAGGATGCGGTCCAGCACCGTTTCAGGGATGCCATAAACAGACAATTTGATGCCCTGAAGATCGATAACGGCAATCGCACCGCTTTCAATTTCCGCAACAAAATTGAATCATTGACCGACAATGCCCGCGGGTTGTCGAAGGTGCGCTCGGAACGTGAAAAATACATGATGAAACTGAAACAACTGGAAACCGACCTTACTCTGCTTGACAACAACATCGGCTTCTTTGCCAATTCAAAAAATGCGCAGGCGCTGATTGCGGATGTCAACCAGAAAATTGTGGATACCCGGGAGAAGATTGAGCAGTTGAAAGAAAAGATCAGGATCATCGACGATCTCGATAAATCAGAGTATTGATTTGTAAAATATTTTACAAATGATGTTTAAGTCATTCCGGACTTGTTTCGGAATCTCAATTGTTGAATTGTGAGATCCTGAAACAAGTTCAGGATGACTTTTTATGTGCATAGGGTGGTTTTAACTGGTTTTTTTGAATTGCAGATATTGAATGTTTTGCAGGGGTATTATTCCGTTGAAAAGTATATTTTTGTGGTTTTTTGTCACTAATCATTAATTGTTGTGCCTGATACCCGATACATATTTGTAACCGGCGGTGTTACATCCTCTCTGGGGAAAGGTATCCTCGCCTCCTCTCTGGCCAAATTGCTTCAGTCCAGGGGTTATTCTGTCACCATTCAGAAGTTGGATCCCTACATCAATGTAGATCCTGGCACTTTGAATCCCTATGAACATGGTGAATGTTTTGTCACCGACGACGGGGCTGAAACCGATCTGGACCTGGGCCATTACGAGCGGTTTCTCAATATTCCGACTTCCCAGGCCAACAACATCACCACGGGTCGGATTTACCAGACGGTGATCAGCAAGGAAAGGAGAGGAGACTACCTCGGAAAAACCGTGCAAATCATCCCGCACATTACAGATGAAATTAAAAGGCGGATCAAACTCCTTGGATCGAAGGGAAAGTATGACATAGTCATAACGGAAATCGGAGGAACGGTGGGTGACATAGAATCACTGCCTTACATTGAGACCGTACGTCAGCTCAAATGGGAATTGGGGAACAAATCCCTGGTGATCCACCTCACACTCGTGCCTTATTTGTCGGCCTCCGGGGAGTTAAAAACCAAACCCACCCAGCATTCTGTCAAGCAATTGCTGGAAAACGGAGTGCAACCCGATGTGCTGGTCCTCCGGACAGAACATCACATTGATGACAACATCCGGGCAAAAGTGGCTCTCTTTACCAATGTGGCCATGGAGGCGGTGGTGCAATCGATCGATGTACCCTCCATTTACGAGGTGCCCCTCAGGATGTTGAACGAAAAACTGGACATCACCGTTTTGAAAAAGCTGGATCTTCCGGTAAATGAATCCACCGATCTGGAAGCCTGGAACGATTTCCTGTTTCGGCTGAAGAATCCTGAACGATCGGTCGATATCGCCCTGGTTGGAAAATATGTGGAACTTCGCGATGCCTATAAGTCAATTGCCGAAGCGCTGATCCATGCCGGTGCGGCCAACAACACCAAGGTCAATATCCGCTGGATTCATTCGGAAACCATCACTCCGTCGACCATAGAAAAGGAACTGGGCAAGGTAAATGGTATTCTGGTGGCACCCGGGTTTGGACACCGCGGGATTAATGGGAAGATTCTGGCTACCCGTTATGCCAGGGAAAATAACATTCCCTTCTTTGGAGTGTGTCTGGGGATGCAAATTGCGGTAATAGAGTTTGCCCGCCACGTGTTGGGGCTGGAGGAAGCCGATTCCACAGAAATGAATCCCACGACACCGCATCCGGTGATTGACCTTATGGATCAGCAAAAGGAGATCATCGACCTGGGAGGCACCATGCGCCTGGGCGCTTATGACTGCCGGCTGATCGCCCGAAAATCAAACGTCTTCAATGCTTATAATAAGCTGACCATCCGCGAACGACACCGCCACCGCTATGAGTTCAACAACCACTATCTTCACCAGTTTGAAAAAGCGGGGATGAAGGCTGTCGGAATTAATCCGGAAACCGAATTGGTTGAAATCATGGAAATTCCGGATCATAAATGGTTTGTCGGTGTACAGTTCCATCCGGAGTACCGCAGTACGGTGCTGAATCCCCATCCCCTGTTTGTTGATTTTATTAAAAATGCATTAGTCTGAACAATTCATTATGGATAAAAATTCAATTATCGGCATCGTTTTGATATTTGCCGTTTTGGTCGTCACCTCCATTGTCACACAGCCGTCGAAAGAGAAAATTGCTGCCATTAAACGGCAGCAGGATTCCCTGCAAAAGGTGGAGATGCTCAGGTTGCAACAGTTGGAGGAAGAGAAAAATGCGGCGGTGGCGGTTGCCGATGTCGTTCCCGATTCTGTGAAAGCTGCAGAGCAACTCAGAAGCATGGAAAACCAGCTGGGAATTTTCAGCACGGTAGCCCAGGGCGAAGATCAGTATTATACCCTGGAAAATAACCTCGTAAAAATTACCTTATCCAATAAAGGGGGTAAAATTTTTTCGGTAGAGCTCAAAGACTATAAAACCCATGACAAGAAACCGCTCCTCCTGTTCGATGGACCGGAAAACCAGTTTGGCCTTAATTTTTTCTCCAATAACCGCAGCATTCAGACCGATCAGTTGTATTTCCACACTTCTTCGGAACCTGCCCGCATAGTGGAAGGACCGGAAGTGAAAATTACAGATAAGGGGAACGAAAAGTACAACCTTTCCCGTGACTTCAGGAGCGAATCGGTTTCCTTCCTGCTGGAAGTAAGCCCCGGCGCCTACCTGGAATACATCTATACCCTGAAGTACAATACCTATATGGTTGATTTTGATGTAAAAGCGGTTGGGATGAACAAGCTGATTGCTTCCAATCAGCCTTACCTCAACATGATCTGGACATTTGATGTGCTGAGGCAGGAGATGAAATCCCAATTCGGAGAAGATCAGAACAACAATGTCTATTTCAAGTATTTCGGCGATGAAGTGGATAAACTGAAAGCCACCAAGTCGGATGAAAGAAATCTGCCTACCAGGGTTAAATGGATTGGAATGAAACAACTCTTTTTCAATTCCACTATTATTGCCGATGAAGCCTTCCCCGTAGCTTCTGTTAAGCTGAACCGGCTGGAAGACGACACCAGGTTGCTGGGAAATTTCTCCACTGCCATTTCCCTGGCTTATGAAGGGAAAAACAAAGAGGATTGGGGAATGCAGTTTTATTTTGGTCCCAATCATTTCAAAACGCTTCGTCAGTATAAAATCGACCTGGAACGGCATGTCAACCTTGGTTATTCCGTTCTCCGGCCGGTGAACAGGTACCTGATCATTCCTGTTTTTAATTTCCTCAGGGAGTACATCGGGAACATGGGGATTGTCATCTTGTTGCTCACCATTTTCATTAAACTGATCCTGTTTCCATTCACCTATAAGTCATACATTTCCCAGGCAAAAATGAGGGTGCTCAAGCCTGAAATTGACGAGATCACGGCGAAGTTCGGGAACGATAAGCCAATGGAAAAACAGCAGGCTACCATGGACTTATACAAAAAGGCAGGTGTGAATCCCATGGGGGGATGCCTTCCGATGCTGTTGCAAATGCCCATACTTTTTGCCATGTTCTTCTTTTTCCCTGCCTCCATTGAACTTCGACAGCAGGGATTTTTATGGGCCCACGATTTATCGACCTATGATTCCATTCTGAACCTGCCTTTCAATATTCCTTTTTATGGGAGCCATGTCAGCCTTTTCTGCCTTCTGATGACGGTCACCACCATCATTTCCACCTATCAGAGTTCACAGGTGACAGCAGGCGCTGCCATGCCCGGTATGAAAACGATGATGTACATTATGCCTGTGATGTTTATGTTCCTGCTCAACAGCTATTCATCCGGACTGAGTTATTACTATTTCCTGGCCAACGTGATTACCATCGGTCAGACCTATGTGGTCAGAGGAATGGTGGATGAGAATAAAATAAGGGCGCAGATCATGCTGAATAAAAAGAAGAATCCGACCAAATCCAAATTTCAGCAGCGCCTGGAACAGCTGGCAAGAGAACGGGGAGTGCAAACACCCAATGCCAAAAAGAAATAATTCATCCCTGATCCCGGGATAAGACAAATAAAATACCCCATTTGCCACCCCGTCCTCTTTGCTCCCGGAGCAGGGACGGGGTGGTTTATTTTGGCCTGACCCGGAAATTGCTGACAATACTTTCATAAGGTTCTTTTTCCAATTAAACCATTTAAGGCCGGTAAAGTCAAACCGGCATAATTAAAACTTTAAAAAAAGATTTATGTATAGATTAGGATTATTTGTTGTTGCTGCGTTGCTGATCGCTACAGCTGGATGCGGCAGGTTCGGGCAAAGCAATACCCAGAGCAATGAACAGGGGAATACACAGAATGAAAACACCGGGCGTGGTAACTTCGGAGGTGGCGGACGCGGTCAGTTGTCTCCGGAAGATATGGCCAAACGGCAGGTAGAAGGGATGGGTGAATTTGTAACCTTTGACGAAGGTCAGAAGGAGAAAATCCTGGAGATTTACAAGAAATCGGGCGAAAAAACGGCTGAGATGCGCCAGGGCAAGTCGTTCAGGGATATGAGCGATGAAGAGCGTCAGGAAATGATGGCAAAGATGCAGGCCGTCACGGCAGAAAGGGATAAGGAAATAAAAGGTCTTCTTTCAGCAGAACAGCAGCAACAGTATGATGAATACCTGAAGGAGATGGAAAAGAGAAGGGCGGAAAGAATGCAGCAAAGGCCGCAAAACTAATCTGCTGTATTTAAGAATATTACACAAAGTATTTGGCATAATCTGATTGTAGCGATCAGGTTATTACCATTTTTTTCATAAGGTTTGATTGCAGGCCATTCGCACAGGCGAATGGCCTTTTTTTATTTCCTGCTGAGCAAAGCCATACGTATGGCGGTAACAGCGGCCTCTTCACCCTTGTTGCCCAGCTCTCCTCCGGCCCGGGCCAAAGCCTGTTCTTCGTTCTCTGTGGTGAGAACGCCAAAAATAAAGGGGACAGCATACCTCAGGTTAAGCTCCATCGTCCCCTGTGTAACTCCCTGGCATACGTAGTCGTAATGACTGGTTTCCCCCCTGATGACACAACCCAGAAGTATGATGGCATCATAACCATCTTTTTCTGCCAGCAGTCGTCCCGCAAACGGAAGTTCAAAACTGCCCGGGACATGCAAAAGGGTAATATCATCCGGTAAAACCCCCTGCCTGTTCAGTTGCGACAGGGCTCCCTGTTCGAGTTTCCCGGTGATTTCCCGGTTCCATTCTGAGACGACCACTCCGAAGCGGAGCCCCCGGGCCGAAGGTAGCTTGTCGTCCGGGATTGCTGGAGAATTCAATGTTGACATATTGGTATGGTACTGATGATCAAAAAAAAAGAGGAGAGAATGACTATTCTTTCCTCCTGTTCAGGCTCTTCACCTGCGATACATTATTTCCTGAGCGCAACAGATACACGGGCGATGTACTTGTCGACCTGGCGCCCTTCAGCGGTCTCAGGATACTTTTCCTTCACCTGCTGATAAAACTCCAGCGCTTTTTCCTGTTTGCCAAGGCTTTCTGAAAGTTTTCCTGCTTTCATCAGGAAAATCGGCGTTGTCATTTCATTATCTGAAAAGGAAACGGCCTTTTCATACAAGGAAAGCGCTTTTGAGTCCTGACCCTTTTCCAGGTAGGCATCTCCAAGGGCGCCAATGGAAACAGGCCCGAGCAGAATGTCTTTGGTTTTAAACTTTTTCAGGTAATCAATGGCATCATCAAACTGACCCATCTTCAAATAGGAAATACCTGCATAAAAGCGCGCCAGTTTTCCGGCCCTGGTCATGGAATAATCATCAATGATATCCAGAAAACCGAGGTAGTTGCCATCGCCGTTCAGCGCCAGGTTGAAAGAATCCTTTTCAAAGTACTGTTCAGCCATGAACATCTGGGATTTTGCCTCAGTGTCCCTGGGCCTCAGATAAAACCGGGTGAAAGCAAGGTAAGCGACCACTATCAGAATAATGATTCCGATTCCGTAAATGATCTTCTGCTGATGATCCTCAATAAACTGTTCCGTCTTGGTCAATGCACTTTCAATGTCCTTAAGGTTATCGTGCTGTGCTGTTTTTTTAATTGCCATTATTCAATTTTTCAAAATCGTGCCGCAAAAATAGCTTTTTTTTCAAAACCTGAGTGGAAAAGCACATCATTATTTGGAATATTAATCAACACCTTCTTATTGATAAAACATCCGTGTTCAAGGATTTTTAGGTAGTTTTGCCAATTAATCGCTATAAAATGTATTTGCGGACACTTTCCGTTGTTAATTTCAAGAACGTCAGGGAAGCCATTGTTGAATGCTTACCTAAACTGAATGCCTTTATCGGGGATAACGGAGCTGGTAAAACCAACCTTTTGGATGCCCTTTATTCCCTCTCTTTTTCCAAAAGTTTTTTTACGCCGGTCGATCAATTCAATATTCTGCACGAGGAAGAATTCTTTATGCTGCAGGGAAAATATTCAAGAAACGGGGAAGAGGAAACCATCGTATATGCCTTCCGAAACGGGCAGAAGAAACAATTGAAGCGCAACGGGAAATTTTATAAACGGATGACCGATCACATTGGTTATCTTCCTCTCGTCATGATCTCCCCTTCCGATTCCCAGTTGGTTTCAGGGGGAAGTGAAGAGCGCCGGAAGTTCATGGATGGGGTCATCTCCCAGTTCAGCATGGAATACCTTCACGATCTTCTGAGGTACAACCGGGTTTTGTTGCAGCGGAACAACCTCCTTCGTCAGGCATCGGCAACAGGCCTTTTTGATGACGACATGATGTCGGTTTACGACGGGGAACTTATTACCTGCGGGGAAAGGATTTTTGAGGCACGTAAGGTATTTGTCGGGAAGCTCATACCTGTTTTCCAGCGCTATTATTCTTTCATTTCCGGAGAAAAGGAGAGGGTAGGGCTATCCTATCAATCTGATCTTGAAGATTCCCGCTTCAGTGATCTTCTTTTCGCTTCAGGGAAAAGGGATCTGGCGGCACAGTACACGACCACGGGAATTCATAAGGATGACCTTCAGTTGCTGCTGGAGGGCTATCCATTAAAAAAGCTGGGATCGCAGGGCCAGCAAAAAAGTTACCTGGTTGCACTGAAAATGGCCCAGTTTGAATTCATCAGGATGATGTCGGGACTGAAACCCATCTTGCTGATGGATGATATTTTTGACAAGCTGGATAAAAACAGGGTGGAAAAGATCGTCAGGATGGTTTCCGATGAGCAGTTCGGCCAGATTTTCATCACCGATACGAACCGGGAACATCTGGATGCCATCCTGAGGAACAGCACTCAGGATTACCGCATATTCCTGGTGGATAATGGGCAGGTTAGCGTCATCAAATGAAAAGGAGCACCACATACCGCATTGGCGAGTTGCTGGGTGCATACGTCAGGGAACGCCGCTTCGGGGAAAAACTGCTGGAGGTTGAAGCAGTCCGCTGTTGGGCAGAATTGCTGGATCCGGTTTTTTTCCGGTACTGCAAAGAGACCCATGTACGCGACAGGAGCCTTTATGTGGTTATCACTTCTCCCGTAGTGAAAGCAGAACTGCAGATGATGCGCGAAAAGCTGAGAAATGAACTCAACCAGCGGCTGGGCGAAGAGGTAATCCTCCGGATTATTTTCAGGTAACCGGGTAAATCAGAAGCGTTCCAGCTTGGAAAAGAAGAAGTTGGATTCAATTTCCGCATTTTCATCGCTGTCGGAACCGTGTACGGCATTTCGCTGCACATCTTCAGCATACAATGCCCTTACGGTGCCCGGTGCTGCGTTGGCCGGGTTGGTTGCTCCGATCAGTTCCCTGAAAGCGTTTACCGCATTTTCCTTTTCCAGAACGGCAGCTACGACCGGCCCCGAAGACATGAATTCCACCAGTCCTGCATAAAAAGGGCGCTCCCGGTGGACGGCATAGAACATTTCGGCCTGTTCCCTGCTCAATTTGCAAAGCTTCATCGCACAGATACGAAATCCGGCGTCATTGATCATCCGGAGAATGGCCCCTGTGTAATTGCTGGAAACCGCATCCGGCTTGATCATCGTCAGTGTGAGTTTACCTGCCATGTTGTACATCTTTGTTCAGGCTGCAATAATACAATTTTTATTCAGCCCGACCGTGACGTCATTCAATTATTATATCTTTGCGCATTATTTTTACGGCACTTGAAAAACACTGATATATCCATCCTGAAGCGCCTTAGTGACTGGTTTTCAACAGAAACGGGACCGGTTGCCGTAATCCCGCATTCCAATCCCGACGGAGATGCCATTGGTTCAGCTTACGGACTGGCCAGGGTATTGAAAAATGCAGGCATGGAGGCAAAAGTGGTTACCCCCAATGATTTTCCGGAATTCCTGAACTGGCTTTCGGAAGAAGTAGAAATCATCAACTTCATGAAAAACCGGCATAAAGCTGAAGCGTTCCTGAAAAGCAGTTCCATCCTGGTTTTTGTCGATTTCAATGAACCACGCAGGTTGGATGACCTGGAGAAGATGCTGGAGTCGCTGAAAGGCAAGCGCCTCCTCATAGACCACCACCCCGGTCCGGTTGATTTTTGTGACCTCACCATTTCAGACCCGACCAGCAGTTCCACAGCACAGCTGGTTTATGAGTTGATCGTGGCGCTGGATTGGAAGCACCTCATTGATAAACAGGTTGCGGAAGCCTTATTCCTGGGGATGATGACCGATACCGGTTCCTTCAGTTATGGCACTTCAGACCCCGGAATGTACCGGGCGCTTTCTTCCCTGGTGGGGCTCGGGATTGATACGGAAAGGATCCACTCCCTCGTCTATGACAATTTTTCAGCCGGACGGTTCAGACTGATGGGCTATTGCCTTTATCATAAGATGGTTATCCTTCCGGAGTACCGGACCGCCTACATCAGCATCACCGCAAACGAGCTGAAATTGTTCAATTTTGTTCCGGGGGATACCGAGGGATTTGTGAACCTGCCCCTTTCGGTACGCGATGTCGTTTTCAGCGCCCTCTTTATAGAAAAAGAAAAACTGGTGAAAACCTCTTTCCGTTCCCGCGGATCATTCCCCGTAAATAGTTTTTCCGCAGCCCATTTCAACGGGGGTGGACACCGGAATGCCGCCGGGGGAGAGTCGCGGCAAACGCTGGAACAGGTAATTGACCAGTTCACGCAACTTTTACCCGCTTATCAACATCTATTACTCAGTAATTAAATTTTAACGAAAATGATGAAATATCTGAAATTTACCTTTGCACTTGGGCTTGTCCTGGCTTTAACCTTGCCATCCTGTCTGAAAATTGATTCCGTGGAGTATACTGCCGAAAAGGAAAAGCAGGAACTGACGAGTTATCTCAATGATCTTCAAAGCAAAGGGCATAACATCGATACAACAGCCCTGGGTGTTTATTACATCAGGATGCGGGCAGGAACCGGTTCATTCCCGCTTGCAGGAGATACTGTTTCGGTCAAATATGTGGGATACCTGATGAATGGAAACATCTTTGATACCTCTTTTTATGTCTCACAGGACTCCTCCTGGACTTACATTCACAAAGAAGAGGACTTGCTTCCTGCCTGGGATGAGGTTATTGGCCTGATGAACACCAACTGCAAAATGGAATTCATCATTCCTTCTTCCCTTGCCTATGGCGCAAAAGGAGCAGGGGCAATTCCCCCCTATTCTCCGTTGGTTTTTGTGGCCATCATGTCCAAAGTAAGGACTAAAAATTAACGGATAAACCATTGAGGTCAGCCTTCTTTCACTGAGAAGAAGCACAATGCTTGATTATGGATCAGACCGGTCTTTGGAAAAAGCTGCTTCCTGGCTTTATCCCCCTTTTTGTTTTTATTCTTGTTGATGAGATTTGGGGCACCCTGCCCGGAATTGTGGTGGCTATTGCTACGGGGGTGGTTCAGCTGATCTGGACAGCCCGTAAAGAAAAGCGGTTTGATTCCTTTGTCCTTTTTGACACCCTCTTGCTGACCGGCCTGGGCGTAGTTTCCATCCTGCTGGAGAATGATCTCTTTTTTAAGCTGAAGCCGGTATTCATCGGATTTATTTTTGTGGCCATTCTGGGTGTTTCAGCCTTCACCCCAGTGGACATTGTCGGCAGGATGACCCGGCGCTTTATGGGAGGGGTGGAATTCAACCCGGCGCAGCTTCAGGAAATGCGCAGGAACCTGAGACTCTTCTTTTGGATCATGCTGCTGCATACCCTCCTGGTACTCTATGCCGCCCGGTTTCTGTCGAAGGAAGCCTGGGCTTTCATCAGCGGAGGATTACTTTATA
>Ga0105102_10000381_pt1 | contig 13106 bp, 27 predicted proteins | sample PPLLaktember2015_FD_87032 | JGI IMG/M metagenome (GOLD analysis project Ga0105102, IMG submission 87032) | Freshwater sediment microbial communities from Prairie Pothole Lake near Jamestown, North Dakota, USA - PPLs Lake P7 Core (6) Depth... | ecosystem: Environmental > Aquatic > Freshwater >...
ATTACGTCTAAAGTTTCCCACTCATCGCCACCGTCATCGGCATCGAAAGAAGGTCTTACTAACTGGTGGATATACGCTAACGCATCCACTGTATCGTCATGCACGCCTTGCGTTGGGAACATTAAGAGTTCATCAACGAATAAGTCAAAATCACCTTCAGCGTTGAGTACAACCCTGCCGTGTTCAAAGTTACCTTGCAAAGCCCAAGTAACCCTATCCACTTTCTTTTTGTTGCCGTGCGTCAATTCTTCAATGTGAGCGTAGCAGTTCATTCTTCGCATAGCGTTCATGAGTGGAGTCATAATCGCTTGCTTTGCAATCCCACGCTCAATTCCTACTGCAGTGGGTTCATATTCTTTAATGTTGTTTAAGATTTTCAAGGCAGTGTCTTCAGTAGACCATCTTCCTGTTTCAATCTTATCAACGTACCATGTATTATCGTTATCTACTTTAACGCACGCTATTGCTGTTTTATCTAATCGTTTGTTAGTTTGTTTCTTACCAACTTCTTCAAATCCAGCGCAGTCCACCGCAATGTACCATGAACCATTCTGAGGCTCTTCACCGAACTTAATCCATTCTTCTTTAAATAAACCTGAACCAGCATTGTTAAAGGAAGACAAATACTCTTGGTTAAACGCAAAGGAACTCAGTGTCCGCTTTGCTGCTTCAATCTCTTTTGGGTCAATCGTTTCATTGTCCGCAGTGGTGAAGTGCCACGACTTCCAATCTTCATCGTTGCCTGACTGTCCTAGCTGATACCACTCATAAAAGTGATTACGACCAGAAGGAGTAGAAATAAACATTGCTCTACCTTTTTTATCCGACAGCGCAGCTCGTAATACTCGTTCCCAAATCTCTGCTTTAATAAACGCTACCTCGTCCATTACCAAGTACGACAAGGACACACCACGCAAAGAGTCTTGGTTGTCAGCGCCTCGAATGAGGATTTTCCTGCCATTCACCAAGGTAATCTCTAAGTTGTTAATGTGCGCAGACTTGATTACAGGTCTGCCTAAATCCATTAACAAGTCCCACATAATCGTTCGGGCTTGTCCCAACGTTGGTGCAACGTACATTACGCTAGAACCTTCAGGGCAATTAAGCCCTTCAATCAGTAGGGTTACTGCTGACAGTCTGGCCTTACCACAGCGTCGTCCAGCAGCAATGACCTTAAAGCGAGTGTGGTCTTTAAACACTTCTTGTTGCCATCGCAACAGTTGGAAGTTAAGTTCACTCACGGCGCAGCCGCCTCAATGAAGACTTCACTCATCATCAGCCCCACTTCGTGGGACATCTCTAATTACGACATCAGTGACATCGTTCTCAATCACTTCAGATGCTTCGATACTGGGACTATTGATACCAGTAATGTTAATGCTAATCTGCGGTGCTCCGCCAGAACTCTTAGCCTCGAAGCTGGACAGTGGTAATAATCGTTCGCCACAGAACTTGAGCATCGCACCCTGTGCAGGATGACCGTCAGCAAGTGCTGTTTCAATAATCTTTGTAATCACAGTGTCGCCAGCCGTAGCTAACAACCTTGCTTTAAATTCTGCAATCCTTGCTGCATCGCCGGGAGGTCTACCCACTACCCCGGGATTCTTCTTCTTGGCGATAGCCGCCTTCGTGGGACGACCTAACTTGGGTTTACCGTTTACTACTTCTCTACGACGAATCTTCGGTCGCACCTTCTTTTCGACATCTCCACCTTCCGGTAGCGCAGATTCTAATTGTTTTTCTATTTCTGTCATAGAGTCTTTTATCCTTATAGGAAGACATAACTACTAATTTTTAAGAGACACCCTAGATACTATAGAGTGCTGTCGTTAGACTAAGTTGTTCGCTATCAGGGGGTTCGGTTTTTGTTATCCTCACCCCTCGCTACCGTTCTATAACTTGTCGTCCCGTAGGGGGCTTTATAGTACCTTTATTGTGTGCTTTGAACTTGTAAGGTGAGTGTAGCATACTTTCGAGGTTTTGTCAAGAATTATTTATAGAGACCCTATATCCTAGTCTACTATAGCGCCCTACGGCAGCGCAGACGGTGGTAACTCAAGCAGGGCTGTGCCAGTGTTATAGACCTCTGCTAACCTGCTGCGCAGTGTGCAGTTTCCATTATAGACTTTATTGATTTATTTCTTCTTTTATTACAGAGACTTACGTTGCAGTGCAATATAGTCTATTTTACCTTTTTGTATGCTAAAGCGCCTACAGCATTATTCAACACAACAGCACACCCCCTCCCCCCTATGTCATCTTACGATGTAGTATTTATACCACAGTGTTGTATTAACACAACATAGACTAAGTTAGTGATGACACACTATACAAGATAACATTATATAACTTTATAGACTGTGGTGGTGAGTGTATATGGCGATGTTGCACCCTATACTGGGTATCTATACAGTACTACTTAGTTAGTAACCGCTAACTATACTGGCTATTTAGGGTTTACCCTTAGATGCCTCTAGGAAGCCAATACAGGCGATTACAGGCGTTTTAGTCTGAGTTGGTACTTAGCCCTTAACTGTTTGCGAACGCAGTTTTCTATATAAACAAAGGGCTGGCGGTCTGTTTTAGGTGAATAGGTAAACACTATCGACAGTCGCAGACGATTAAAAAATACAATTAGATTATTAGTACCAAAAGAGTACAGTAGAGGGTAAGCAGTAACCATTAACCAGTAGATAAGAAAGGTAACACCATGAAATACTTTTACATCATTGACGCAAACGGCACAGTCTGGGGCAGTTTTGATAGCCTTACAAACGCTGAGAGATTCGCCCAGACCTTGACCACACCTTACACCATTCAAGCCTAACTGATGAGCCGTAGTGACGGCGAAACCCTAGCGATAGGGTCTTAGGATAACCAGTAGATAAGGAAACAAAATGGCAAACTTAGCACAATTCAAAAAAGACTTAAAACATTGCTCAAAGGTTTTCGGCTATGTCAAATTCAGCGATGATGACGGCACAGAATTTGAGATGAAAAAAACCGATGTAATGTTTGTATTCAAAGACTATCCCGAAGATACCCATATCAATTACAGGGTTGATATTGTCCACAAGGCTTTATACATAAATTAAGGGTTTGTCCCTATTGCGTACCGTTAGCGATAGGGATAGACTGGTAACAGTAAACAACACAAGGGGATTAACAATGAAAGTAATAAACAGAGAATCTAACACTTATAACGGTGACATCTATACCATGTATAAATTTAATACTGGTCATGAGTTCAGGCAATGGAATAGCGGTGGCTATTTCGCTTATACTCCAAGCGGGAACTATGCAAGCCAAGTTACAGCCCACAAGCTGGCTAGACTGATAAGCCAGTACGAGGACAACAGAGTACAAGTACAAGACTAACTGATGAGGGTTAAATACCCGAAACACTCGAGAGGGTGTCTTAGTCAAACCGCAGTATCCTAACTTTGGAGAATTACAAAATGATTGCAATACATACAAAATACATTAGCCCAACAAACACACGGGGCGCACGAATCAAGGCTTATACAGCGTCTTGGGGCGGTCATAAGGGCTTCAGTGCCACTATCGGATTCCCGCATGAGTTCGACAGCGTGAAGGCTCATTTTGAAGCGGTGAAGGCTTTGATTGAGAAAAACAAACTCGATTGGAATGTGGACTTTATGCGCTACGGTGACAGCGCCGACGCTAAGGGCTACTCATTCTGTTTTGATTCATCATGTGTAGAAACACGCTAAAGGGGTTTAATCATGACACAATTTATACTAGGTTTAATTCTTGGGGTAATCTCTATCGCTATCCCGCTTTGTATTTATGTCACCGTTACCGGAGGGTTATAAAATGAGTTCGTTAAGAGATACCGCTTCTTGGGTTATTGTGCGACTAGACGATGGCAAACCAATATTTGAAACATTCTGCCATGAGTTTGCAGACACAATCAACAAGGCAAGTTATAAAGCCGTACCGATACTGGAATACTTACAAACATTTAACGCAAGGATTAAAAATGAAAACTTATAGAGTGATTGCCTCTTATGTTGTTGAGGTGTATTGTGACATCGAGGCGGAATCTAAGGATGAGGCATGGGATAAGGCTTACCATATAGACGGGGGCGATTACAAGCCCACAAACAATGATGGCGATTGGCAAATTGACAGAATAGAGGATGCAGAATGAAAATTACAATGACACTAGAGCAATTTAAACAGATTAGCAGATTAGCGGATTTTGCTGACTATTATATTGATGGTTTAGAGCCTAGCGGGGAACAGTACCGTTCAGATTTAGAGGACGTTGAACGGGGCAGATGGGCGCTATCGGCTGTTAATAAACAAATCCAATTTAGTTAAGGGGTACACGATGAGTTTAGATAAATGCAATATTTGCTCTTATGAGTTTTCATTAGAGGATGAGGGCGGAATTAAGGGCGATTTTGGTATCTTACCGGTAGCGTTTTGTCCTACTTGCTTATCATGTATGCAAGATATGTGCGACCAGTTAAACGGATTCGATGAGGAACTTGAAGAATGAATACTTATAAGATAACAGTAGAACTAGTGTTAAAAGATGACAGCATTGAACGCAATGATTTTATCTACCAAATCATCGAGCAATCGCTGGAGGATACTGAGCAAATACTAGAATATGACTTAATGGAGGTAACACAATGACACAGAGTAGATTGTTTATGATTCAAGACATAGTAACAATGGGGTCATGGCATCCTGATAGACTGGAAGTCTTTGAAACGATGAGTGATGAAGGCATTTATGCGCTATGGAAAGACCTTGTAAACCTAACCATGACAGAAAAGGTGGAACAATATGATGAACTTAACTAAGGGCTTTATTGTGCTTGGACTGTTGGCAATGCTAGAAACCGCCTACGCAAGTAGACCAGTCATAATCCAAACACCGACAGGCACGACAGTCTGTTTTGTCAATAGTGATGGCAAGTTTATCTATTGCGAACCATTATGACTATGTTTAATCGTGTCCTAATATGGTCGATAGCTATATATGCCTACATTCATACGTTAAGATGGCTTATAGACCAGTTTTAAGGGGCTTTATAGACGATTTAGGATATACTTGATACCTACCTATTACTTATGCCGTAAAACGGCTTAGAAAGGCTTTAAATGAAATATACAATCCAATGGACTGCACCAGCCTATTACTATCAAACTATCGAGGCAGATAGCGAGGAAGATGCTAGAGAAAAAGCATTTAACGAGCCTCTGAATTTTGACTATGTTAGCGGAATTAAGACTATTGACTCAATTAAGGAGAATTTAAAATGAGATGCCAATGTTGCAATGCAATACTAAACGATTATGAATCCACTATGCGCCATGCTATTACTAAAGGATTCGTTAATACCTGCCAGACCTGTTTAAACGCTATGGGTGACGTTATCCCGTTGCAGGTAAGGCATGACCTTGCCAGTGAGCAAGATAGCGGTACAACGTCGCTATTGGACTCTATGGATGAATATGTCGGGGATGATGGGCTGGATGACGATGTCGAGGACTACTGGAATGAACGCTAATATAGACCTATATAGTCTTTATCGTTACTGTGCATAGGTTTAAGATGATTTTTACATCAAACAACAATCAACGATAGACTATGTTGTTAAAGCATTATACGAAGTTTTGAAAATTGTGTCAAGTCTTTTATTTTTGTCTTAGTCTTGTGTTTGTGTCTTAAAACAATCACAATGTGTTTAATGATTGATTTTTACTACAAGGAATATAAACAATGAACCCAACAGATGAAGCACGCTACCACTATGTCTTATCGGATATGGCGGATTTGGTTGATGAATACGGTTATGCTACTGTAATCAATGACCTAGACGAAATGATTGCGGCTAAAGCCAATGCAATGCTGTACGAGGTGACTAATGTCTAATCTACGGTACGAAGTACGGGATGAATGGGGCGGTATCGTAAGACGATTCCACACTAAAGATGAAGCAGAGCAATACATTGAAATGGATAAATCATTATGGATAAAAGTGTTACCGAAACCAGCAAAGACGAACCCGTATGCGATTGCACTGGCAGCATTGGGAACGTGCTTATTGTAGTGTTTCTAATGTGTGCTTGTGTTGTCTTTGGTTACTTAGGCAATGAATTAAAGCACCAGCACCGATATATGAAGTGTCCGAATTACACAACGAAGTACGCAACATGGGTAGGTTATGTGTCTTATACACACGATGAGGTTAGGTGCTTTTGGGTAGAGAATGAGTACCCAAGGCGAGTAAGGGATTCACAACGAATGTGGCATGGGGTAGCGGAATGATTTGGAAGTGTCCGCCCTTGAATTTATTTAACTGGTCAAACTATTGGAAATGGAAAAATGATATGAATACAGTACCTAATGAAGTTGATATGACATTCACAGTCACGGTGACATACAAAGTAACCACATACGGCAACAGTCGCTTTGATTGCTATGTGATGGCTGAGAACATGAGCATTGAAGATATACACAAAGAAGGTGAAGTGCAGGATGTTGAAATTGGTGAAGGAGAGCAGTTTTGAATGAATCCAAATTCCTGCAACACACACCGTGCCAGTCGTGCGGGTCAAGTGATGCAAACGGTTTATATGACGATGGTCATCAATACTGTTTTGCTTGCGAGACCTATGTGCATGGCGATGGCACGACTACAACACAATCGAAAGTAACTAAACCTATGAATAAGGACTTAAAATTTTATGACACTGCTTCTAATCTTAGTATCATTGACCGTAGTATTACTTCGGCTACTTGCATAACATACGGTGTGCGACAGGCAACAAACAAGCACTTTTACCCTTATTATGATGCCGATGGCACACTTACGGCAGTAAAGACACGAACGATTGACACCAAGGATTTCAGTATTGCCGGTGACTTTAAGGAAGCCATGCTCTTTGGTCAGCAACTGTTTACTAAAGGCGGTCGCTATCTTACCATCTGTGAAGGCGAATTAGACGCTCTGGCGGCTTATCAGATGCAAGGTAGTAAGTACCCCTGCGTAAGCATTAGAAACGGCGCTAGTGCCGCTTTAAAGGACTGCAAAGCGAACTATGAATGGATTGACTCATTCGAGAATGTCGTGATTTGCTTTGATGCCGATGAAGCTGGTCTCAAGGCATCGCAAGCTGTTGCTGAACTCTTTGGCGGTAAAGTCAAAGTAATGAAGCATAAGAAAGGATACAAAGATGCGTGTGATTATTTGGAGAATGGTTCTACTAAAGAATTTATTGATTCTTGGTGGTCTGCTGAGTCTTACGTTCCTGATGGAATTATACAAGGGAACACCTTGTGGGATATGGTATCAGCCCCTATTGAAAAGGCTGATTGCGATTATCCGTATGAGGAACTTAATAAACTTACATATGGTATTCGAAAAGGTGAGCTTGTCATGGTCACTGCGGGAAGTGGACTCGGTAAGTCTCAATTTCTACGGGAAATCGTATGGCATATCCTTAACAAAACATCCGACAACATCGGACTTATGTTTCTTGAAGAGGGAGTGCGTAAAACAGCTCGTTCGCTCATGTCGCTGGCAGTAAACAAACCAATCCATTTACCTGATGTTGAAGTAACACCGGAGGAACTGAAAGATGCTTTTGATAGAACTTTGGGAAGTGACCGTATTTACCTGTTTGACCATTTTGGTTCTACTTCTTTGGAGAATATTGTCAATCGAGTGCGCTACATGGCAAAAGGGCTTGGCTGTGGTTATGTGTTTCTTGACCACCTTAGCATTATCGTTAGTGGCGGTGATGTGGGTGACGAACGTAAAGCACTGGACTCTATAATGACTAAGCTGCGTATGCTGGTGCAGGAAACAGGAATCAGTCTTATCTGCGTCAGTCACCTAAAACGCCCAGAAAGCAAAGGACACGAAGAAGGAGCTGCAACATCGTTAGCGCAACTGCGTGGCTCAGGTGCTATTGCACAACTGTCTGACATTGTGATAGGCTTAGAGCGCAACGGTCAAGCGATGGACATGATTGAGCGCAATACTACATCTGTGCGGGTTCTCAAGAACCGATTTAGCGGTTACACTGGAAACTGTGGCTCACTGTTGTATAATGGCAAAACTGGAAGAATGTTGGAAATTAAGGACACACTATGACAACGAAAGACTTAGTAGAAGCAGCACGGGACTACGCAAAGCACGATGAGTATTCGGTTACTCGTAACTACATAAATGCACTGTGTAATGAAATCGACCGATTACGCACACTTAATCGTGATGTCTTTGGTCGTATTCAGGACAACACAGAAACATATCGTGATGCAGAGCGTTATCGCTGGCTACGCAGTGCGTCGTGGGATGTTGACCCTAAGACTGTTGCACCGTCAGTGATTGCCTGTAATGGGGATATGTCGGAATGGCGCTGGATGATTGGTAACGAGATTGATGAAGCAGTGGATAAATTTATCAAGGATAGCAAATGAAATACCCGTTAAATGCAGACGACTACAACATGAGCTGTCAAGAAGTCGCTGATAGACTTGGCTGGTCTTTGTCTGTTGTTGAGACTCTCCAGCAACGAGCAATCGTCAAACTACGCAAAACCTGTAAAGAACGTGGTATTAAGTTTACTGACCTTGTGGAGAACCTGAGCAAATGAACAATGAACCAGTAGCAATACGCTATGACTTTGACGGATACGGTTATCAATACCTAGACTCAGGTAGTGGTAGTGATTGGCAGACTAGGGTTAATGGTGAGCTGCTTTACACCCTTCCAGCAGACGAATCCTTTGATAGGACTGCTAGTCATATGGCTGGTGAGTATGTTTCTCACCGTAGTCTTGCAGAAGAAATCACAGAGGGGTTTGATGCACTGAAACAGATACGTGAACTAGAAGCGGAAAATGCTGAACTCAAAGCTACTGTGCGTAGTTTCTTTCAAGACTTCTTAGACATACGAGAAGAGTCTGACAGTGGCAGAGTGTTTGCACCTATAACAATCAGTAGCTGCAGGTGCATGATGATAGAACCTTTAGCCGAAGTGTTGGCTAAGATGCGTAAGTTATCTGGGAATGAGAAATGATTAACTCACCATGCATCGGTAAATGCACCTACGACATTACAATTATGAGCTGCAACGATTGTGGCAGGAATAAAGACGAGATTAGCAGATGGTATATAATGACTGACTTGGAGAAGTTAAAAGTCTTAGAACGTATTTCTGATGAAAGGTGTAAAGGAAAATGAGTAAGAACGTAAAAGTAGACGGCTTTGTATGGATTGCCGAGAACGGTGCAGTGGACTACGGTTTCTTCTTTGGCGATGCCGATGAAGCAGTGCAGTTCACAACTACGCTCAAGCAGCTCATTCGAGATACGCTAGAGGCTTATAAGGTGTTAGGCACTGATGTGGTGGCGGATTACCATGTAGAAGATTGTCAGCAACTGATTAAGGCACTCAGCAACGCACAGAAGATGATTGAACACGAACTGAAAAGGATTCAAACCAATGCTAGTCAAGATAAATAACACCATCATTGAAACAATGAACGTCAGCTACATCATTGACCGTGATGTCCATATGAACAACGGTAAGTCGTTTACATTGCTTGAGCCAGAGATTCAGGAACTGCTTTCTGCGATGTTTGAAGAGCCACGACCGATGCCGGTAGAAGTAGCGGAAGAGCCGCTTGTAATCAAGAAGAAAACGGTTAAGAAGAAATGATACGCTGGACAGGTACAGTCCTTTGCTTACTCGGTATTGGACTGACCAGCCTAAACATCTTTCCTTTAAACCTGTGGTTCGGCTTTATCGGTAGCGGGTTGTGGGCGTGGGCTGGTTATCGTGAGAACGACTACGCCTTGTTTACCGTTGAAGGAGTAGCGGTATTGATGTACTTCGGAGGATTGATAAAATTATGGATATAAATGAACCAGTAGCCTACATTAATGTAGAAGAACGCAAATTAGAGTGGGCAAAGCCTACTACATGGCATACACCAACGGTAGCAAAGATGGACAAGATTCCACTCTACAACAACGACAAACGGTTTGACCTTGACTTACAGTACGGACAAGTCTTCGAGAAGAAGGTTGCTGATATGTTGCAGAACAGCAAGATAGAAGTTAAGACTGAGCGAGAAAAGTGGAAGTCCACAGGCAACATCGTCATCGAGTTTGAGAGCCGGGGTAAGCCCAGTGGCATCGCCACAACCGAGGCAGAGTACTGGTTTCATAACCTTGCTCTCGGTAATGATATTGTGATGACTTTGGTAATCCCGACTAAAATACTCAGGAATTATATTGTACAGACGATGCCACGGGTTGTGAGTGGTGGTGATAACAACACTTCACGATTGTATTTGCTTAATCTGCAAAGTTTAGTTAAAATGATTAACGTATGCGCATAGTCCTTGACATCGAGACCAACAGCACCCACGATAAAATCTGGTGTGTTGTGTGTCGTGATATTGACAAAGATGTTGTTTCTACGTTTGTGCAGCCAGCTATGCTGCAAGACTTTATGAACAACTGCGATAGCATTGTTACGCACAACGGCATCTTCTTTGATTTCCCTGTTTTAAAGAAAGTTTGGGGAATACAGGTAAAAAAGTCACAGGTCGTGGACACGCTGGTGCTTGCAAGACTGTTCGACCCTAGCATCGAAGGCGGACACTCCCTAGAGGCTTGGGGTGAGCGTTTAGGACACTACAAAGCACCGTATAAAAAGATATGGTCTTGGCTAACTGGAAAACCTTTAATCGGTGAAGACGAAGATGGTAAGAAAGTTGACCAAAGTCATTTAGCTTTTGATGAACCTGTTATGTCGGCTTTGTTGTGGTATTGCGTACAGGATACAAAAGTAACAGCGGAGTTGTATAAACACTTAACTCAGGAGATGGAAAATGATTTTTCAACGGAAAGCATCAAGCTCGAACACGAAGTCGCAATTATCATTGCGGAACAAGAAAGGAACGGCTTTAGACTCGATATGCCTAAAGCTCTATGCTTACTATCTGAACTTAAGACTAAGCTGGATATTATTCAAGTTGAAATGGAAACCATCTTTCCGCCGGTCATCATCAGTGGCAGAACACATGCGACAAGTAAAAAACCTCTCAAAGACATCGTCACTCCGTTCAACCCCGGCAGTCGCCAGCAAATCGCCGAAAGGCTCATCGCCAAAGGCTGGAAGCCAAAGAAGCACACCGAAAAAGGTAGCGTCATCGTCGACGAAGAAGTCCTCGCCAGCCTCGATTACCCCGAAGCGAAAGCCCTTGCAGAATACATGATGCTACAAAAGCGAATCGGTCAGGTAGATTCTTGGGTAAAGGCAGTTGAGAAGGATGGTCGTGTTCACGGTAGGGTTATTACCAACGGTGCTGTAACAGGACGGATGACGCACATGAGTCCTAACATGGCACAGATTCCGAACAGCGGTAGCCCTTATGGACACGAGTGTCGTGAACTATGGACAATAGACAAAGGAAATAAGTTAGTCGGTATTGACGCAAGCGGATTAGAATTGCGTATGCTGGCTCACTATATGAACGACGATGAATATACGAATGAGGTTGTATCAGGCGATATACACACAGCGAATCAAACCGCTGCTGGCTTGCAAACGAGGAATCAAGCTAAAACATTTATTTATGCTTTCCTCTATGGCGCAGGAAGTGCCAAAATCGGGTCGATTGTTGGAGGCAGTGCGAAAGAGGGACAAAAACTCATTGATTCTTTTCTACGCAATACGCCGAAACTTAAAGCTCTACGAGAGAAAGTGGCTCGTATCTACTCTACGAAAGGATGGCTACCGGGTCTTGACGGACGCAAGCTACTCGTTCGTGCGGAGCACTCGGCGCTCAACACGCTACTGCAAGGCGCTGGTGCAATCGTTATGAAACAGGCTTTAGTCTTGTTTAAAAAAGAGTTGACAAAACAGAAGATTTGGCATGAGTTTAAAGCAAATGTCCACGATGAGTGGCAGTTAGAATGTAAAGAAGCAGACGCTGAAAAAGTTGGTATAATAGGCAAAGATTCAATTAAGCAAGCAGGTGTAGTATTGAAGATGCGCTGTCCTCTGGACGGCGAGTTTAAGGTCGGTAACTCATGGAAAGAGACACACTAATGATAGAAGAGAAAGACGAGAACTTACTAGGGATGGTGGCTGTGTCTGCCTTTAAAGACGGTACATATTCCTTGAGTTCATCCTTTGATTTACAGGAGACTTATGACCTGTTACGAGATGCAGTGTTGGATATAGAAGATGGTACATTAGAAGAAAGTATTAATCACTATACCCAAATGTTGCAGTAAGTGTAGTATAATGATGTTTGCAGTATTTCTAAACCGTAGTAGATAAGGAGATTTAAAATGGAAATGAAACCAGTAAAAATTCAAGCAGAAGTTCAGTGGGCTTTCTTTGACAAAGTAAACGATATGAGTGGTAAGTTCCAGTGTGACTTGGCTAATCTGTCCGACACCGCTGTCAAAGCCTTGGAAGAGATTGGTCTTGCACCACGCAAGCGTGAAGACAAGCCTGAGAAGGGTTGGTTCTTGACAGTGAAGTCAAACTATGCTATCCAGCCTTTTGACAAAGAAGGCAATGAGATTAAGGACATCGTAGGTAACGGCTCCAAAGCTGTTGCAATGATTAAGCCTTATAGCTGGAAGTGGAAGAACAAAGAAGGTGTTAGTGCTTCCTTGGCTAAGATTGTGATTACCGATTTGGTGAAGTACGATGCCAGCGGTGATAGCAAGATTGAAGACTTGGACGACGACATCCTGTGATAACCGCACTCATTGATGCAGACAGTCTGTGCTACGCAGTCGGCTTCTCTAGCAACGATGTAGAGGAAAAGATTGCTTTGTCCAGACTCGAGCAAACAATGACTGAACTTTGTATGGAACTAGACTGTGAAGACTACAAGGGCTTCCTAACGGGAAAAGGCAACTTTAGAGAGTCGATAGCAGTTACAGTTCCGTACAAGGGTCAGAGAGCGTCCATTGATAAGCCAGTGCATTTACAAGCGCTTAGAGACCATCTAGTAAACTCATGGGGTTTTGAGGTAGTCAACGGCATTGAAGCCGACGACGCTGTTGGCATCGCTGCCTACGCTGTTC
>Ga0105102_10000382_pt1 | contig 13086 bp, 12 predicted proteins | sample PPLLaktember2015_FD_87032 | JGI IMG/M metagenome (GOLD analysis project Ga0105102, IMG submission 87032) | Freshwater sediment microbial communities from Prairie Pothole Lake near Jamestown, North Dakota, USA - PPLs Lake P7 Core (6) Depth... | ecosystem: Environmental > Aquatic > Freshwater >...
AGAAGGCGTCCATGACTCGGTAGTGCCAAAGCAAAAATTGAATATAATTTTTAAGTTCAGGAACATCCATCTTTTCAAAAATTTTAAGATCCATATGTTTCTCCTATTTAAATTGTGGACCCATATGTTTCGGTCACGTCTGGAATATAGAAGTGCATTTCATTCTACTGTAATTTCCTAACTCTTTAGTAACCTGCCGCACCAGTTACCTTTCTGTACAGCGCCAGTGTGCTTCACGCGGTCAAGTTGAGCCGGTTGATGTTAGGCTCGGTATCCACTTTAGTTGCGCTCCGCAAGACGAACAGGTGTCCGGGCTTAAGTCCAGTCCTCCCTGTTCTGTGAAGGAATCAGTCCAAGGAAAGCTGCCACAGCGTGGACAGCGATAATTGGTTCTAACAATAAAAATGATACGAACCAGGGAAAAGACGGTGAGTACGAAAAGGATAAAAAGCGTTGTGAACCGCTCGGGTGGAGAGAGGTTGAAAATGTGTTTCATGCTTATCACACCTCATAAAGTTAATAAAGATTTTGGTAATCGGCACGGGTGGTTCTAACGTATATGTAATCTATAGAAGGCTTGTCTTATGCCTCCTGTCGCGGTTTACTCTCTTAATATAGGCCTCTTTTTTTTATTTCTTCTTACACCTTGTTGATAGCCATTATAAAATCAGGGTCTGTCTTCTTGCTCTGAGCATTTACTAACCGCGCCCGTTTGCAGATTTTCACCAGGTCTTCATCAGGAATTGTCTCAAACCTGTTTTCATTTACAGTGGATTTGAATAACGCAATAAATTCTTCGTTTGACTGTGTTATTTTCGGTGCGTAGTAGTCCGAATATCTTGATAATTCTTTCACGCTTTTCTTTCTGACTTTTTTTATACTGTTCCAAATCCATATGCCCAAGCAAATGATTATGGATAGACCAGCTGCACTGACTCCCAGCCATATTGCTTTGTTCAATGCTCTATCAGAAACGGCACAGGCAGCAAACGGAAACAGAAGCAGAGCAGAAAACAAGGCTACCAGATGGATGATTTTGAAATTCATAATTAACCCTTATATTTCTGCCAGCAATAGCGCTGTGTTTCCCTTTTTACCGTGAGGACTTCCTGTGATGCTTATAATCTTAATGAATTCAATCTCCGGTCTACGTTGGAATTCAGTTCTTTCAACAGATACCAGCTTCGTTCCTTCACTTCTGAAGACTCATCAGATCACTCCATACTTCTCCATAGATGCTTGCCCGTTTATAACCCTGTTTCTTAGCCACCGAATCTTTAAAATTTGAATAATCAATATCCACAACTATCTTCCGCATAGCTTCCGCCAAATCTTCACGAGAAACCTTTGCGCGATACTTATAATCAGTCCCTTTACCCTCAAGGATATTGCCAAGAGTCGGTATATACTTTTCTTTCAGGGCTTCAAGATCACTTTTTACCCGTGCTCTAACAGTCAGAACATCGTCGTCCCTCTTCTGAACAACACTGAAGAAGCCGATATTTGTCATAAGCCACATAATAGTCTCCGGGAAGATGATATTTTATAGCAGTTTATTCTGTAACTCCTGAATCTGTTCTTTCACAGTTTTATTCGTTAATGGCTTCGCTGTTCGAGTCGGCACCGGCTCCCCAGAACAGATGAAGCCGGGCACTGGGAACAGATTGTTATTATTTAACGCTGAAATCAGCCGCCTGTTTGCAGGTCTTTTGGATTGAGATGTTCTGCTTCATTTTTCAGCCGTTTGATTGTCGCGGGGAAGCGTCCCGTTCTTGAGACGATTTTCATATGAGTCTTCTTTCCTGCACCTGTTAATTATCGTTGTTTCTTCAATCGGTGCTCCCATCGTCCAGTAAAGTAATCCATCTTCGACGAAGTAGGTTATAACCCTTTGGTAAAAGCGGCCCTCGAAACCGTGTTGACGTATATGGTGAACCAAAGCCTCGAAGAGAACACTGTCGGCTCGCTCGCGGACGATATACTCGTGGGGCCATTCCGGCATCGTTTTGGCAAACGTCCATTTTGAGGAATCAACGAAGTTCCGTAACTCATCCGGCAACGCTTTCCCCTTTACCGTCTTTATAAATTCATCTTTTGGCATAATACTTATCTATGATCGGTTTGGTGCGAGATATCAACTCACGCATAGCTGATGCGACAAGATCAGGATTTTCATAGTCGGTGATTTTTGCCAAAAGACGTCCCCGATTTCGCCATTTTTGATCCCATTCAAGGATAATGGCGGGCATCAATTCTTGCCCGGCAAAAGGAATGAGCATAGGTGCGAGGGGAGCTGCCTCATCGGACTCAAGGTGGATCTCGACGCTAACCCAATCAGGTTTATTCATAAATTCATAGTGAATTCCGTCTGGCCAATCTTCAAAATATATCGCACGATAGGTGCTCCCATGACCGCGAGTTTGCAATTTATCATCAGCAGTCAGGTTATAAGCGCTAATGATTGCTTCAAATGTGGTGTCTACTTTTCTGGCGCTATTGATGCGCCCAAAAGAGGATAAAGCGTCGCTTACCGGCACAACGAGTAGTCTTGGTACAAGAATTTTTCCATTATCAAACTTGCTGATGGAAACTAAGCGCACATCAATATCACTGTGGTCGGTTATGTAGCGAACGATTCGGATGAGATCTTCGCCTGCGGAGTCAACGGCGATCACGAGGCGGATTCTTCCTGCGCGCAGATTTGTCGCACATATCTTGCGCAGTCCAGGGAATTGTTCCGGGCCAACGAGAGCCGTTAATACTCCGGTCAGTGATCCATCTACAATTTCATCAAGCTCATCAAATGTGAGATTTGACAAATCGGCCACATAGTCAAAGGCCTGGGCGACAACTTCTCTACGGGACTGAGCATTGCGTGCGAGTTTTACTTCGACAGCAACAGGGAGTCCTTCATTGTCAACAACAAGCAGGTCAAGAATTCCTGCGGACGGCAGGCCGACCTCTCTCTGAACGGTGGTGACCGATGATTCGGATTCGGAAAACAAAAGATATGGACTCTGTTCTATGCATGCTTGTAGTTCCGCTTCATTCTTGAACGGCTCTTCTGGAAGTTTGGTGGTCGTGGTGTTGTTGTGAATCGCTATTGGCATTGATTGCCTCCTGTGGATTGTTTCTAAATAATGTTTAGATTGATCCGCATAAGTCGCCTTTGGAGCAACTTAAAAAGACTATACAGCCTCTTTTCCTTATCTAAGCGCTTTGGTTATAATGATTTTAATTGATAGTCAACAATTATAGCAAAATCAGAGAGTTTGACGCTTTATGAGAGCAATTACTTCATCATGGAAACTTTTCCGAAAAAATCGGATCGGCTCAATATATCCTCTTTGCCATTGCTGAACCACCCTTTTCCAGCATCAGGGTATTCCCCCTCCACCCTACCAACCCCTTTAAGGTTATTCATTCCATTCCTATCTCCCCAGAGCACCTCCCAGATTTGTTCCATCGAGGCGCTGGCTGATAATAGATTAAAACATGCACTTTGGGGAAGGAGGTTTTTCTGCTGAGCGAGGGCGTGGGCTCCTTCCTGAAAGCAACAATTTCTCACTCTTGACGAAAAGGCTGGACTTCAATGGTAGTCAGCGATAATTTATCGAGGGAAACAAGAAGATAGCCGAACAAGTCTTCACGTTGTTACAAAGAGGGACACACAGATTATAATTAAAGCAAATACTTATAACAAAACAGGTAACTTAGATATCTTCGAGGTTTGCCTCTCACGCCGTTGGATGGTTACTCATAATACTTTGAAATACGCTTATTTCCACGATTTGCATACATACCGGAGTAGGTTTCTTGGTCAGCCTTGTACGGGATTTTTGAGGTGATGCCAAGTTGCCGAAGTGCCGCACGAATTCTTCTTACATCGTTTTCGTCTTTCCAGTCATATGTATATACGCAAATGACTTTTTTTGAATTTACGGCGTTTGGATTCGGGCGGGCTGTTGACACTTTGGCAGAGCTACCAAGATGGCCTTGTTCTGTAGCAGACCTGATTTTATCCCATACTTCGTCAATCTGTTGTCGAGGGACAAAAATCAACCACTTTCCCCCTTTTTCAGAATGCTCTGGATATGTTCCGTGTTTCCGTGTGGCATATATCCAATATGAATCCATAACTTCGGAAGGCTTCGCAATCTCAAAAGGATCGAATGATTTCTTGGATGACTTTGTATCCATGCTTTTTGCTGACCATTTGTTCATGCTTATGCTCAATAAATAATAAACAAATTCCGCAAGCTAATAAAACGAGTAACGTGTAGTAAGGATAAATGCTTGACCAATTATTATTATACGTTAATTCTTCCATTATACCGAGACGGCCACCCAATCATCTCTCAATACTTCTTATCAATTCATTGGCAATATTCAGGCTTTCAAGCCGCATAATACTTTCCTCCGAACGGCCAAAGCTTAATAGGTTAATACTTCCATACCAGATGATAAGTTGATCAAAGACGGCAAATTTTTGATGGATGCTGGATTTATACACCAAATTTATTCCAGCCTTTTGTAGTATATTCAAAATCTCTTCCAACGCCTGATTGTCCTTAAAATCGGTTGCCGGCCTTGTTACGACGACCACTTTGACGGCCTTTTCTAATGCGGCGCGCATGGCAGGCAGCATTTGCAGCAGGCGCCTTTTTGTAATGAACGGGCTTACAATAATTACCTCCCTACGGGCATTCATGAGATCATTTTGATAAACGGGAAGGAAATTATGATTATCGTAAATGACATTGATCGACTCGTCTGCAAAACTTCCTGCCTTTGCCTTGTATCCGATGGACGCATATCCGGCAAGCCTTTTATTGTACATTTTCCCCAGCATTTTTACATGGATATCAATATAATCATAAATCTGGACTTCGCGTTTACTTTCATACAGCCGATGGAGTCTTCCTGAGTATTGCTGTAGTGTCCCTTTCCATGATATCGGCATCGCCAGAAAGAGCGTATCAAGCCTGGCCTCGTCGAACCCTTCCCCAATGTATTTCCCTGTGGCGATCAAAGTCAATTGCTGATCAGATGCAGTGTCGGATACCCTTAACAATGCTTCCTTCTTCGCTTTTGCAGCTGTTCCGCCTATCAGTGTGATAACATCAGGTATTTTTTCGTTTAACTTGTTTGCCAATAATACAACATGAGAGGTTCTTTCGCTCAACACAAGGGAATTTCTGCCTTCTTGATAACTCTTGATCACATCGTCCGCAATTAACTGGTTTCTTAATTCACTTGCTGCGATTTCGGAATACAGTTCCTGGATTGAAATATTATTTTCATCAGTTTCCAAAGGAACCCGAAAATCTGTAAATCTCGGTATGGCATAATGTTCAAATGGTCTTTTTTCTGCCTGCTTCCTGGCGTCCACTCTGTATCTAATCGGACCGCAGTGCATGAAAATAATCGGATGGTGCCCATCCTGCCTTGCAGGGGTAGCAGTCAATCCATACACGTATTTCGCTTCGACGCTCTTTAGTATCTGTTCAAAACTGAATGCTGGAACGTGATGACATTCGTCAATAATTACCATGCCATATTGCTTTACTATTTCCTTTACTTCACCGCCACTGTTCAGGGATTGCATGACCGCTACATCAATAATGCCACTCGGATTATTTTTCCCCGCCCCAATCTGCCCTATTAGACTCTGCTGCTTTTTTCGGCCTCGTTTTTTCACCAATACTGGCAGCTCTTCGTCAATTTCCAGAAATTCTGTCAGCTTTGCCGTCCATTGCGAAAGCAACTGCTGCCGATGCACCAATATAAGAGTGTTTGTCTTTCGCTCAGAAATCAGCTTTGCGGCAATGACGGTTTTCCCAAAGGCCGTGGTTGCAGAAAGGACGCCATTTTCATGCTTCAGCATCTCGCCCGTTGCAAGCTGTTGTTCATCTCTCAGCGCCCCATTAAATTCAACCTTGATAGATCTTCCTGGATTTGTATTATCCGACCATGTGAATTCAACACCTGCACCATGAAGTATGCTCGTGACATCAGTTTCACATCCCCTTGGCAAGCACAGGTAGTCTCTAATTTCATCGGCACAGGAGATCACCGGTGGTTTGTTATATGTCGGCATTCGCATGGCCTGAGCTTTGTAGAACTCGGGGTTCTTAAAGGCAGCCAGTCTCTTCAAAGTGTTCAATGCACGCTGAGAAATACCCGTTTTTGAAATAAAGAGCATGTTAGCTTTTATTAAGCTAATCTCTTTCGGAAAATCATGTTTTGATAAATTGATCTGATTCTTTTCACGCGGCATTTCTTCTTCATCGTCTCTTTTCAATATGCCGAGTTCATTTCCTATGCATAACCTTGGTACCAGCGAGGCTATGTCGTCTTCAGACAATCTGTTCGAGGTTGCCAAAAATTCCCATTGATCCTCGTAAGGTATAAAATTTTCATCAATAAATACGCTATTGCCTTGTTCCCGTGCCTTTTTCTGCAGGGGTAAAGCAATCAAATTTCCAAAGCCACCCTTCGGCATGGTATCTTGATTTGGGAAAAGACGATCGTATGACCGGAAAGATATCTCATGCCTTTTGCTCATGGAGTAGGTAAGTAATGCAGAACCGAACTTTCTTGCTAAATGGGCAGGAATCTGATTTTCGAAGAAGAACCAGGCATGAGCTCCGTTCCCGGAACGTGAGCGCTCGATGGCTACAGGAACATTGAGGTCTGCGCAAACCTCCCTCAGTGTGGAAATATCATTCTTCCAGCTTTCTTCGTCAAAGTCCATCGCGAGAAAGTGGCAGGTCTCGTCTTGGTACAAGGGATATATGCCGACAATGATATTCCCTCTCAAATGGGTCTCAACAACTTTTTCGTCCAAAGTATCGTATAGTTTATGCTGACAATTAAAGCATTTTACTACAGGCTTTTTGCATAGTCCTGATTTCCATTCATTAAGGCAGACCGGCGCATATCCGAATCTGCCTTCTTTGTTCTGCCATCTTTTTGCATATACATCTTCCCGTCCTCGAAATAGTGACATAAACAGCCTAATCTTTTCCGCTGGATCGGTATAATCTATGAATCCTGAATGAGTATCTTTCTCCGGTACTTCCTGGACAACCAGTTCTAAGGGCAAGTTACATTTAGGCTCTTGGCATGAAAATGATTTCCGTTGTTCAGACGCACGCAATCTCGCCTTTAATATTTCATTTTCTTCCTCCAAGATTTTGTGTGAGGCGATTAATGCCAGATATCTCTCAAGCAACTCTTCATAATTCATATCGCGTAACCCATCCTATAGGGTCAAAAAACCGTGCAACCTTTCCACTTTTGCTATTTATATTCTTTCTAAATGTTTTCGTCAATTTATCTAATGATAAATATCAGTTCTCTGAATCACTACATTTTATCGGCGCCCCGACTGTCCATAATATTGCCGTCCAGAGCCTGTGAGATAAACTTTAATTGTCCAGAATCAACGATCATACTTTGCTGTTAATAATTGAGTTGACGTGAAGCGAAAAGATGCTATAATCGCTTCACTTAATGAAGCAATAAAGAGGAATAAATGATTCAGTATGTTTGGCAGCGTCCAGAGTGGACGCGTTTCCAGTGGAAAAACGATAATATCCTTTTAACCATGGGAGAATGCCGGATGCTTCAAGGAAAGCTTCTGGGCAGATTGGCCGATCTCGGTTTACCCCTTGAAAATCATGCCCAGATGGAAATACTCGCTGAAGAAACCTTGAAAACCGCTGCCATCGAAGGTGAAAGCCTGAATGTGAAAGCAGTAAGATCATCGGTGGCACGAAAACTTGGGCTACCTTCAGCAGGCCTTCCGGTCGATCGACATGTTGATGGCCTTGTATCGGTTCTTCTGGACGCCACGAAAAACCACGATGAATCTCTTACGGAGAAGCGTCTTTTCAGCTGGCACGCCGCTCTATTTCCCACAGGGTATTCAGGCATGCACAAAATCAGCGCGGGCAATTGGCGTGGCGATAAGTCCATGCAGGTAATTTCCGGTCCTATCGGCCATGAAACTGTTCATTTTGAGGCGCCTCCCTCAGACCGCATACCCAATGAAATACGCCGGTTCCTTGGATGGTGGGAAGAGAGCAGGGGGAACACCGAGGGATTGCTTCGGGCGGCAATAGCTCACTTCTGGTTTGTAACCATCCATCCTTTTGAAGACGGCAATGGCCGACTTGCCCGTGCCTTGACGGACATGGCTGTAGCCCAGGACGATCGGCAATCGATACGTTACTACAGCCTTTCATCGCAGATCATGGCCGAACGGGAAACTTATTACGATGTGCTGGAACGCTGCCAAAAAGGAAACGGGGATATAACGGAATGGCTGACTTGGTTTTTGTGCTGTTTCTGTAGGGCCATAAATAGATCGGAAAAACTCCTGGCAACCGTCCTTGACAAAGCCGCCTTTTGGAAAGCCAATGCCCAATCGGCACTCTCTGAGCGACAGCGGAAAGTAATAAATCGTCTGCTGGACGCGGGGAAGGGTGGGTTCGAGGGCGGCCTGACGACCAGAAAATATGTATCCATCGCCGGTGTCAGCCGGGCCACTGCCTTTCGGGAAATGGACCATCTTGTGGTGCTCGGTATTCTTAAGCAGAATCCAGGACGGGGCCGTAGTGCGAGCTATGATCTGAACTGGACTTTAAAATCTGATTAAAAGTATTGCTTAACATTATGCCCTCCAGTAGGTGTCCCTCTGGGTGTCCTTTCCCTCGAAATCAGTGTAAAATGATTTCACACCATTACACAGGAACACACTCACAGTTTAGTAAAAGCAAATACTTGTAATAAAACTGGCGACTTAGACGGCTTTTAACGTCCTTAAACGGTTCTATATGGATAAAATCTCTAATAAAATCAGGTGGAATACGCTCTCGTTTGGCCTTTCACGCCGGCGACAGGGGTTCGAATCCCCTTGGGGACGCCAGAATAAAAAAAGCGGTCAGTCTGATATCAGGCTGCCCGCTTTTTTATTTCTCCCGGCAATCCTTCTTGATTATACTATAAATATAGCTATTATTCTCAATAATGATCTGGCGGCGGAATGGCATGCGGAACAGAAGATAAAAGCTGTCAGTTCAGGGAAAGATGCCGTCTTTTGTGGACGGTCAGATCTCGGCAATCACGAGAGTTAATTATCTGATTCTGATCACACGGAACACAGAAGATTTCAAATTATAAAATTTTCACCCCTTTTTTTATTTCTACCGCAAAAGGATTCCCGCTTTTAAAATCTTCTTCTGTGATAGGATGAGGTTCTATGCGCAGGTCAAAATTTCGGCGAAGCCGCATTAAATTTGACAGTTCTTTTATGGTATCTTTATACCCTGCTAATACGAGCGCTATGTCAATATCGCTGTCATCGTTGAATCGACCACGCGTGTATGAACCGAAAAGAAAGACCTCCTTTACATTATAATAACGGTTAGAAACAAGGAAGTTCACGTACTCCCGTCCGAGTTTCAAAGCATTTTTTTTATCCATATCCTGAATGACCTTATTTGAGTAATATGCTCTTCCGCAAATTTTTTCGTACACATCGTGTAAAATTTCAAACTGGAATCATCGGTGTTATTTTCTCACTTGTATAAAAATATCTATCATATATTCTAAAGTCACCCCGCGTTGAGTTTTAATCCCGTTTTCCATGTTCCATAACAATTTATTTTGAAAATTTATTAAGTTATGATATTTGGGTGAAAGTTGCTCCGATCTTTTGATGTAATTCCTACAATATTATTAAAAGGAGGCTTTGCGAAAGAAGAAGGCAATTAAAGCTCTTTTGGCGTTACTCTTTTTGATTCTTACCGTATCCGGTGCTCTGGCCGCCGAAAAAAAGACTGTGGAGAATTCCATCGGCATGACATTTGTTTATATCAAACCCGGCACATTCATGATGGGATCGCCAGCCGATGAACCTGGAAGATTTAAAGATGAGACACAGCACCAGGTGACCCTGACTCGTGGCTTTTATATGCAGACAACCGAGGTAACACAGGGTCAGTGGCAGTCTGTAGCGGAAAGCAACCCTTCTTATTTCAAGAAATGCGGTTATGACTGCCCGGTTGAGCGGGTTTCGTGGAACGATGTGCAGGAATTTATTAAGCGGTTGAATCAGAAAGAGGGCGGCAACAGATATCGACTTCCCACTGAGGCGGAATGGGAATATGCGGCAAGGGCTGGAACAACGACGCCTTTTAATACTGGAAACTGCCTTTCGACGGATCAGGCTAATTATGAAGGACTTGCTCCTGATGCAGGCTGTTCAAAAGGAGAATACAGACAAACAACGGTTAGAACAGGATCCTTTTCTCCGAACGCGTGGGGGCTTTATGACATGCACGGGAATGTCGAGGAGTTGTGTCAGGACTGGTACGATTGGAAGTCTTATCCATCTGGCAGTGTTATTGACCCTGCCGGACCTTTGTTGGGCTCGCTCCGGGTGTATCGGGGCGGCAGTTGGCAAGGCCGAGCCAGGCGCGGCTATGACGGGTACTGCCGTTCAGCGGATCGCGACGGCATCGCCCCGAGCGTCAGGAGCTGGAGCAGCCTTGGTTTTCGCCTTGTCATGACACCTTAAATATTTACTTTTTGGAAAGATTAAAGAGAGTTTTTAAAGACGGCAAGCCGATTGCCTCCAGCAGGAAAGGCGGCGGCGACGCCGGCGAAAATAAAAATGTCAAATATTGCTGGCGACTTATGACATGGGCAAGGCTAAATGACACTGATGAAGAAAATTGATACCATTACGCTTCTCCTGAAGCTGGGGTTGGTATGGCTTGCGGCAGTTCCCGTTCTCTTTCTGTTACTCTTTGCTCCGCCACAGGAGACAATTCGGCAACTCGCCAAATACGGAGCCGACTTGCCGGCACTCTCGGAGCCGCTCATTCATTACATTACGCTTGGCCGTGTGTTCGCCCTTGGCATTCTTGCTTCACTGTTTGCCATTGCGTTCCACGTTCGCAAACACGAAGCCAAGGAACAGGCTCTCTCACAGCTTGCCATGCTCAACGTGTGGCACATTCTGTTATTTATCATCTTCTTTGTGACCATACTTCCTTGTATCAAGCTGATGTTAACTCTGTAATCATCACTTTCAATAATCATCCATCACCAAACAGTTATAGATGTTTCCTGAAAAGTTCCTGCAACCGGGCTTTGGGGGCCTTGGGTATTTTCCAGCGTGTTTTGTTCAAGAAGCCCCATGATGGTTATTTGTTTTAACAGCCTGCCAAGTGTGCCTTTAATAATCATAACTAATCAAACGTCTTGCCGCAGATCTGACAGATGTAGTTCAGTTTGGCACCAGGATAAACAAAGAGATAGTCAACCGTCTTTTTTATTATATGGAGCTTTGCGGTCAGGGCATGTTTAGATCCGGCTGGTCTTATACGCCTCGATGACCTTCAGTCGCACTTGACGACCCGCCGTTGACAGGGCTCTCCTGGTGCGCTGCAGGATAGCGGAGGACTGCTCGGCATCCCCCCGGTTTAGGTTCTCCGACAGGGCAGTCAGCAGGTTGCCAAGTTCGATCTGCAATTCCACGGTGAGTTCCTCAACGGGCAAGGCTTCGAGCTCAAACCGGAGCATCGACATCTCCTTTACCTGTCCTTCATCAAGAAGCCATGTCACGATCTCCCAGGCCTGCTGGAGCACCTCGGAATCATGTGTTTTCGGCGCGAGTACCGCGGCGACTGTGGCCAGAGTACCTCGGAGCCTCTCACCAGCCCACCGCAGCGCCTCCTCTTGCTCCGTATTCGGCCGCACGGCCATCTCGGTCCAGGGATCCGCGGGAGGTGGCACAACCTGCAACCCCAACTCATCCTCCCGCTCCTTGAGATAGCCCACACCGCTTGCGCGGTAGGCAGTCACCTGCTCGGAGAGCGTTAAATTCTTATTGTCCTCCATCAAGGCGTTCCAGCGCTGCCTGATGATCTTAATCAGAGGAAAATATAACTCCCCAATTCTAATCATGTCCTCGGCCAGATTGAGGCCGTCTTCGCTGCCCAGAGCCAGATACTCCATGGCCCACATAATAGATGTTTTGTGGGGTAACTTTGTTCTTTCAGTCATCTTCCGCTTCCATCACAGATGGACATTGCTGACACCAGTTAGTATATATGTTGGCGCAGACTTGCCGCTAAACTTTCTGCGCGTTTTGGACAATTTCTTCCGTAACCACCGTTTCTATGACCTTATAAGTTTTAGAGATGTAATTTCAGGAGCAGAAGCGATTCGCAAAGGAAATACCAGAGTGCCGATGCCACGATTGACATAGGTATATCCATAGTATTCTTTGACCAATCCGGCCAGATAACGTTTGGGATTCCTTATCGGTATAAAGTGATGAGACAGATAGGGAATGGCGACTTGGCCGCCATGGGTGTGCCCACACAGCAACAGATCAATCTTGTCTTCTTGCCTGATGTCGGTACGAATGTCCGGGCTGTGGGAAAGAACGATTTTGAAGTCGTCCCGAGGCACATCACGGAGCGCGCGGTGGATATCACTGGAAAACCAGACGTCGTCAGTCCCGGCGATGTAGATCGTTTCCCCATTTTTGGTGAATGATTGAGACTGGTTTCGCAGTACACGGATACCGATGCTCTCCAGTCCACCAACCAACCGTTGTTCGGTTTCCTTGCCGTCCCATTGATCATGGTTGCCAAGCACTGCCAGTTTGGGGCCTTCCTTCAGTCGGCTCAAGACCTCAATGACCATCAAAATGTAATTGCCGCCGGTATTGGGCAGCCAGCGTTTCCAAAAATCGTTGACCGCCCCGGTGATGATGTCTCCAGTTATTACAAAAAGATCCTTGGGGAGGGCATTGACCCGATCAACAACGTGGCTGAGATAGTCGCGGCCATGGCATGTAGGTCTGAAATTTGAACGATCGTCAGCTCATCAAAAGCCTCTGGGAAGTTGGAAAAAACAAGATCGTGCTTTTCCACTTTCAGGTTGTTGCGTCCGGCAAATCCGAACCCTAAAAAAGAGAGCGCTGAAAGCCGAAAGGCGTATTTAAGGAAGCGCCTGCGAGTAATTGTTTTTTTGATCATATGCGATTGAAAATTGGATGCC
>Ga0105102_10000383_pt1 | contig 13082 bp, 15 predicted proteins | sample PPLLaktember2015_FD_87032 | JGI IMG/M metagenome (GOLD analysis project Ga0105102, IMG submission 87032) | Freshwater sediment microbial communities from Prairie Pothole Lake near Jamestown, North Dakota, USA - PPLs Lake P7 Core (6) Depth... | ecosystem: Environmental > Aquatic > Freshwater >...
CCTCGGCCGAGACGGCCGCGCTCTCGCCGATTCGACAGGCCGCGTGGTCGGCTGGGCCGACGTTGGAGACCCCGGCGAGCCGTACGTGAGCGTCATGGGCTCGCTCGACGTGGCCCCGAGTGCGTCAAGCGATCCGCAGGCGTGGGACCTCCTCTTCGCCTGGGTCGTCGCCCGCGCGGCGGCGTTCGTCGACAAGGCTCCCGCCGAGGCGCGCGTCGTCCTGACGGTCTACGCGTTCGAGAATGATGAGGCCAAGCGATGCGCCCTCGAACGCCACGGAGCGAGGCCGACTCGCACGATGCGACGACTGCGCATCGACTTCCCGCCGCCGCCTCCTCCTCTGCGGTGGCCCGACGGGTTCGAGCGGCGATCCTGCGACCCCCGCGAAGACCTCCCCGCCCTCGCGGAAGCAAGCCTCGAAGTGTTTCGCGACCACTGGGGCTTCGTGGCGAGGCCGCTCGAAGAGGAGATCCGGGAGCAGCGCGAGTGGATCGAATGGCAGGGCGACGCGTTCGACGCCTCGCTGTGCCACCTGGCGGTCGCGGAAGGATCGATCGCCGGCTTTGCCCTCTGCCGCCCCCACATCCCCCTCGACCGGACACGCGGCGTCGTGGGAAGCCTCGGGGTTCGCCCGGCTTGGCGAGGTCGAGGACTCGGCTCCGCGCTCCTGGCCCACGCGCTCCACGAGTTCTACGAACGGGGTTGCGCGTCGGCCGAGGTGCTCGTCGACTCCGAGAACCTCACCGGCGCCGTGCGCCTCTACGAACGCGCCGGAATGCGCACGATCCGAACGCAGCTCGTCTACGAGAAGGAACTTCGTCCCGGCACGGACTTCTCCAAACGCTAGTCCGGTCGATCGGATTCGCTCGCCGAGTCGTGCATCCAGTCCGGGACGAGTTGCCACCCGTCGCGCAGCGTGGATCGAAGCGCCTGCGCGCCCGGAACGTGTCGTTCCACGAGCCTCCAGAACTGCGGCGAGTGGTCGGGGTGCGTCGCGTGGCAGAGTTCGTGCACGAGCACGTAGCGGACGAGCTCCGGCGGCAGGAAGAGAAGCTGCGCGTTGAGCGAGACCGTCCCGCTCTGCGAGAAGCTTCCCCAGCGGCTCTTCGGAGAACGGATCGAGACCCGCTCGACGCGGACGCCAAGCGCCGCGGCCTCGGATTCGAGCCACGCACCAAGATGGCGCCGTGCCTTCCGGATGACCCAGCGTCGGAGGGCCGGACGCCAGGCCGCGGGATCGCCGGCCCAGCCTTCGATAGAGAGACGTCCGTCGCCGCGCTCACGGACGGAGACTGAGGCACGCTCGACGCTCCCCAGATCGACGGTCCAGGTCTCGCCGATCGCCCGAAGGACGATCCGTTCTGGCGGCTCGTCCGCCGAATCCGAGAGGGCCAGCTCTCGCGCCCGATCCACCTCCCGTAGCGCCCGGGCAATCCACGCCGCCTTCTCACGCAAGAGGGCGGGCACATGCCGTCGGTCGAACCCGACGGGGACGACGACCTCAAGCCCGGCGCGAGCCGACACACGCAGGTGGACGTTTTTCGCGCGGGCGCTCTCGCGGACGACGTGATCGGGGAGGAAGCTTGCGGTCACGTCACGATCGCGTTGTAGCCGGCGTCGACGTGATGCGTCTCGCCGGTCACGCCGGAGGAGAGATCCGACAGCAGGTACACGGCGGCCTTGCCGACCTCGTCGGTCTCGATGTTACGCCGCAGGGGAGCGGACTCGGCGACCTTGTCGAGGATCTGGTCAAACCCACCGACCGCCATCGCCGACAGGGTCCGACACGGTCCGGCGGACAGGCTGTTGACCCGAATCGCAAGTGCACCAAGATCGGAGGCCAGGTACCGAACGCACGACTCGAGCGCCGACTTGGCGACCCCCATGACGTTGTACCCGGGTGCGGCCTTCTCGGCGCCGTAGTACGAGAGCGCGAGGATCGACCCGCCGTTCTTCATCAGGGGCTTCGCGCGTCGGGCGACCGCGACGAGCGAGTACGCGGAGATATCGAGCGCCTGCGCGAAGACCTCACGAGGCGTGTCCGCGAAGGTTCCCGGCTGGAGGTACGCGCGGTCGGCGTAGGCGATGGAATGGACGACGAAATCGAGCGTCTCGAAGTCAGCGGCGAACGCCGCGAACAGCCGATCGAGGTCGGCGTCGCTCGAGACGTCGCACGGGTGGAGCCACGGCTCGGCGAATCCTCCGTCCTCGATCGCCTTCTCGACCCGTCGCTGCATCTTCTCGCCCGGGAGGTACGGGAACCCACACGTCGCCCCGTGCTCCGCGGCGTTCCGCGCGATGTGCCACGCGATGCTCCGCTCGTTGGCGACGCCGAAGACGAGACCGCGCTTCCCTTCGAGCAGCTTCATGTCGGCAGCCCTCCGTTCGAGAACCAATGCCCTACGGTACCGCCGGGGCGCGGGCCCTGCAACGCGACGTCATGGAAGAGGAACTCCCAGCGCATCCAGCCACTCGGAGAGCCGTTGCCGGAGGACGTCGCAGCCGGCGGACGAATCGACGCGCGTCATCAGGAACGTGCTCCTCGACGGGTCGGGGTGCGGACGAGCGGGCGCGTCCGCGCGGAGGAGCGCCGTCGAGGCCCCGAGCGTCGTCTGCTCCGTCGCCCAGCGGATCGTTCCGCGAACCGTGTCGGCGGCGGTGACGACGCCGTCGAGGCTGTAGCGAACGCGCTGCACGACGTACGCGGTCCCGTCAAGGAATCCAAGGATACGAACACCCACGCTCATCCCTGGGAACCCATCGGCGTCTTGGTCGAAGACCCGCGGATCGTCCGGGCTCGTCGGAAGAGCGTCGAGGTTCGGGTCTGCCAGGCGCGCTCCGCGCACTTCGACGTACTCGTCCTGAGCGAAACGCACCCCTGCCGAGGAGGAGGTTAGGTAGGCCGTGCGCCGGGATGGGCGCAGAGAGGCCATGAACCGCTCGGGAACCTCCGTCCGGAGAAGCACCGTTCCGCTGCCCACGAGGGTGAAGCAGTACGTGTCGCGCATGGAGACGGCGGAGCCCGTCTGAACGACGTCCACGAGCTGCGCCACGATGCTCGTTCTCAACGTCTGCCCGACGATCGGAAGCGTCGCGATCTCCGGGTAGACCTGAATCATCGCCCACCGCCCCGACAGGTCGACCGCGCTCGGAGCCACGGCGGACAGAGAGGCAATCCCAGCAACCAGAACAGCCCACGCAACGCGTCTCACCGCGTTGTTCACCCTCCGGATCGGAGCTTCTTCGAGAGGTTCATCGTCTGATCGATCGGTTCGAACGCAGTGCGGGAGTAGCCGGCGGCTTCGAGCCGCTTGTAGATCCCGTCAACGACGTCGCTCGGGAGGGTGGGGGTGCGGGAGAGAATCCACCCGTACCGGAGCTGTGGGTGACCCACGACGGCGTAGCTGTAGTCGGGAGCGAGGTCGAGGATCCAGTAGTCTCCGGGGAACAACCACAGCCCGAGGAACTTGACAAAGCTGACCTTGAGCTGGCCGGGCTTTGCGCGATCGGGGATCCACGCTTCCCCGACGACGCGGCTCGGCGTCCCATCCTCGCGGTAGCACGTGTTCGTGACGACGACACGGCCGTTCGGCAGGAGCTGGTAGTGCGCCGTGGTCCCCTGGGCGCAGTTGCGTTCGAACGACGTCGGAATGTGCGCAATGGAGTACCAGAATCCCATGTACCGGTTCACGTCGACGCGGGCGACCGGCGAAGGCGTCGTCTGCAGAAGCCCCACAAACCCGATGGCCGCCAGAGTGATCAGCCCGAGGAAACCCCACACAATCCGCATGAGCGCCTCCGTTCGCTACGCTACAGGTCTCCCCACAGTAGCGACTGCCCTGGCCACGGGGCAAACGGCGACGTCTATCCGGGCGGCAAGCGCAGCAGACTCGAGAGGCTGTTGCGGATGACGAGGCAGGGATCGGTCTCCGAGATGCGGCGCATCAGGAAGAAGTGCTTCGTCGGGTCGGGATCCATGGTGTAGACGTAGGACGCGAGCAGGAGAGGATCGCGCGCGGCGATTACGTTCTGCTCGCTCGACCAGTGGATCGCCCCGTAGATGGATCCATCCTCGAGCACCCACCCTTCGAGAGCCGTACACGTTCGATTGACGACGTAGGCGTCTCCCCCCAAGAGCCCGGCGAGCGCCACGCGGATCGTGAGGCCGGGGTGGCCGTCCCCGTCCTGATCGAACACGCGGGGATCCGTCGCCTCCGTCGGAAGGACCTCGTGCTCGGGGTCGACGAGCCACGCGCCGCGAACGTCAACGCACAGCGGCTGCACGAACCGCCAGCCTTCCGGCGTTTCCTCCAGCCAGGCCGTCAGGGGGAGTGGGTTGAGCGACGCGACGAACCGGTCGGGAATGACGGTCGTGACGAGCGGAGGAGTCGTCCGCACTTCCTGGAAGCAGTAGGCTCGCTCGATCGTGAGTTTCGTCCCCAATTGTTCGATATGGACCAGCAGGGCCGTGATCGTCGTCATCTCGACCGGCCCGACGATCGGCAGGTTGATGACGGCGGGCATCACCTCGACAAGAACCCAGGACCCCGAGACGTCGGGCGGCGGCGATGCCGCCGCGCGAAGCCCAAGGACGACGAGCGAAACGACAAGAACAACGGATGCGCATACTCCCCGATCGTGCACTGCCCCTCCCCACCCCGCGGTGTCGGTCGGGATTCTACGAGATTTCGTCGGCCGTGCCCCCTCTTCCGAAAGGGATGGCTAGAGGAGACCGCGGCGGGGACGGACGAATGACCTACTCGGAGGCCGGCGCGATCGTCCCCTGGTCCTCGTCGAGAGACTCGCTATCATCACGCATCAAGCCGGGTGTCTGAGAGAACCGCAAAACAACGAACAGATGGAGGAAAACGAATGGCAAGAGCCGCAGCACGACATATCCTGGTGGACAGCTACGAGGAGGCGGAGGAGCTCCTACGGCAGATTCAAAGCGGCGCGGACTTCGCGGAACTGGCGGCGGAGCACTCCAAGTGCCCCTCCGGAACCGCGGGGGGCGACCTCGGGGAATTCTCGCCGGGGCAGATGGTGTCGGAATTCGACCACGTCGCGTTCCATGACGCGGTCGGCGTCGTCCACGGTCCCGTTCAGACCCAGTTCGGATACCACCTGATCGAGGTCACAAGCCGCACGGACTAGACCGCGGGTCGAGGAGGCCGATGGCGATCGAGCTTGACGCGGAGACGAGCGAGCGTCTGAAGGGCTCGCTCAAGCGGTACTTCGCCGAGGCTCTCGACCTCGACATCGGCGACCTCAAGGCGTTGCTTATGCTTCAATTCATCCTGAAGGAGATCGGCCCTTCCATCTACAACCGGGCGGTTGCCGACGCGCAGTCGTGCATGCAGGACATGGTGTCCGACGTAGACGGGACCTGCTTTGAGCCCGAGTTCGGCTACTGGAAGCGCCCTCACGACGCCGGGCGCGGCGGCCGCCCGTGAGCCCGATGCCTGGTGACTCCGGCAAGACGGTGGTCGTCGCGTCGACGAATCCGGTCAAACTGGAGGCGACGCGCTCGGGGTTTCGCCGGGCGCTTCCGAACGAGGCCATCCAGGTGGTCGCGAGGGCCGTACCGTCGCGGGTCGGTTCGCAGCCCTTCTCCGACGCCGAGACGCTTGCGGGCGCGGAGGAACGCGCACACAGCGCGCGAGCCCTCGTCCCCCATGCGACGTTCTGGGTGGGCATTGAAGGCGGCGTCGAGGAGCGCGACGCCCGACTCGCCGCGTTTGCCTGGGTCGTCGTCCTCTCGGCCGACCGCGTCGGGCGAGCCCGGACCGGGACGTTCTTCCTACCCAACGCGGTCGCAGACCTCGTGCGACAGGGCGTCGAACTCGGTCTTGCCGACGATCGCGTCTTCGGGCGGACGGACTCGAAGCGCGACCTGGGCGCCGTGGGCCTTCTGACCGGCGGCGTCATCGATCGGACGGCCTTGTACGAGCATGCGGTGGTCTTGGCGCTCGTCCCGTTCCGGAACGCCGCGCTGTACCCGCCGGAGTGAGGGCGCCGCCCCACCGATACGAGGGTCGACGTTCGGGCGCGCGTGGATGCGCGACGGGGTCGAGACGCGGCGGGTGCACGATGGGGGCGCTCGGCCGATGCCCGCCTGTCAACTGGATCCTTCGGCGCCGGATCGGCTGGTTCAACGTTCGGAACCTTCGAGGAGGAGGACGGAATGGCGCCGCGACGCAGACCGACCGGGATGGTCGGGTTTACGCTCGTCTGGGTCGGTCAGCTCGTCTCCGTCCTTGCATCCAGCGCGACGGGCTTCGCGCTCACGATTTGGGCCTACGAGACCACGGGAAGCGCGACCGCGCTCGGCGTGATCACAACGTCGTTTCTCCTGCCCTTCCTCCTCCTGTCGCCGATCGCCGGAGCCATGGTCGATCGCTACAACCGCAAGCTGATGATGATGGTGAGCGACCTCGCCGCGGCGGCGGCCACGATCGCCGTCCTTGTTCTCCACGCGACGGGCGGCCTCGCGATCTGGCACCTCTACCTGACGTCGATCCTGATCGGCCTCGGCAACACGTTTCAGTGGCCCGCGTACTCGGCGGCGATTACCACCATGGTGCCCAAGGAGCAGTACCAACGAGCGAACGGAATGATGGGCCTCGTCGACTCGGGTCCCGGAGTCCTCGCGCCGCTCCTTGCCGGCGCCCTCTACCCCATCGCCGGGCTCACCGGCATCCTCCTGCTTGACGTCGCGACGTTCGTCCTCGCCATCGGGACGCTCCTCGCCGTGGATGTCCCCACGCCGCCGCGCTCGGCGGAGGGAGAGGCCGCCCGCGGACACCTCCTTGCCGAGGCCGTCTTCGGCTTCAAGTACATCTTCAAGCGAAAGAGCCTTCTCGGGCTTCAGCTCTTCTTCGTGACGCTCAACTTCCTGACCGGGTTCGGGCTGGTCGTCCCGTTCATCCTGGCGCGGACGGGAAACAACAGCATGTCGCTCGGCGCGGTCACGTCGGCTGCGGCCTTGGGCGGGATTGCCGGCGGTCTCTTGATGAGCACGTGGAGAGGGTTCAAGCGCCGGATGACGAACGTCTTCGTCGGCGAGTTCCTGTTTGGATTCACCGGTTTCTTCCTGTTCGGATTCGGGCGCAGTCTGTCCTTCTGGATCCCGACGGTGGCGCTGGGCGCCGTGGCGGCCGCCTTGACGAACAGCACGGCCCAAGCCATCTGGCAGTCTAAGGTCCCCCCCGACCTCCAGGGCCGGGTCTTCTCGGCCCGCCGCTTCATCTCCTGGTCGCTCATTCCCGTGACCCCCGTGCTCGCCGGCGCGCTCGCCGACTTCGTCACCGGGCCCGCCATGGTGTCGGACACGTGGATGTCCCGCGCCTTCGGGTGGGCGGTCGGCACGTCGCCCGGTTCCGGACTCGCCCTCCAGTACGTCGTTGCGGGGGCCCTCTACTGCCTGGCCTGCGTCCTCGTCCTCTTCTTCGTCCCCGCCGTGCGCAACCTCGATACCCTGGTGCCGGACCACGATGCGAAGGCGCCGGAGGCGTCCTCGGAAGCGGAGTCGAGTCCGGCGCCCGAAAACGCGTGACAGAGCCGGTACGCTGGGGAATGCTCCAGGGAGGCCCATGATCGACCGATCGGATTGCCTGAGAACGGACGAGACGTTCATCCAGGAGGCGCGGCATGCCGTCGGATGCCGCTACGTCGTGTACGCGGGACCCGACGCGCTCCTCACGCCGGGGCCGTCGATTGCCGCGGCCGGCGTGCCCGAGCAGGCCCTCGCGAAGCTCGGCGCGGATACCGCTGGGTCCGTGTTCCTCGGCTTCGACCGAGGCGAGCCGCGGTTCGCGATCGACGTCGCCGGTCTTCCGGAGGAGGCGCGGGCGGCCCTTCTGTCGTTCGGTCGGTTCGCCGCGCTCGGCCCCATCCAGGACCCCGTCGATGTCGAGACGTGGTCGCTTCTCGCCCAGGCTCGCGCCCTTCTCGCGTGGAACGCCCGCACGCAGTACTGCTCGGCGTGCGGCGCACCGGCCGAGGTGCGGAACGCCGGCTACTTGCGAGCCTGTTCCAGCCCTGCGTGCGGCGCGCTCCATTTCCCGCGCACGGACCCCGCCGTGATCGTCCGCGTCACCCACGAAGACCGATGTCTTCTGGCCCGCCAACCGGCCTACCGACCCGGCCTGCGCTCGATCCTTGCCGGGTTCGTCGAGCCGGGCGAATCGTTCGAGGACGCCGTTCGCCGAGAGGTCAAGGAGGAGGTGTGCCTGGACCTCGCGACCCTCTCCTATGTGGGATCCCAGCCGTGGCCGTTCCCCGCGAGCCTGATGGTCGGGTTCGTCGCGGAGTCGGCCGGGGACGAGATTCGCGTAGATGGACGCGAGATCGAGTCGGCCGAGTGGTGGACGCGAGACGACGTGCGCCGAGAGACGCAGGACGGAACGCTCGCCCTCGCCTCGGCGAAATCCATCGCTCGCCGGCTGATCGACGACTGGCTCGGCACGTAGCGTGCCTTGGAGACGCCCCGATGAACCGGGCAACATCTCCCGTGAACGGCGCGGAAAACGCCCGACGCCGACCCTCCGGAGGTCAATCATGGACAAGCTGCGAGAGATCGAACGCAAGCGCAAAGAGGCCTACTCGTGGTTCACCGCCCACAAGTCGAAGGGCTACAAGGCCGTTTCGGACATGGACGAACCGATCATGTCGGACGCCGCGCTCAGCCGAAAACACAAAGAGCTGATCGCCGTCGGCATCTCCGTCACCATCGACTGCGAATCGTGCATGCAGTGGCACATCGAGAAGGCCGTCGAGCACGGCGCGACCCTTGCAGAGGTCCTTGAGGCCGTCGACGTGGCGATCATGATGGGAAACGGCGCGACGACGGTGCGCGCGCGGTTTGCCATGGACGTCATGAAGGACGTCTTCGGCGAGACGGCCTAGCTGTCGGCTTCCAGAGACTGCTGCGGGAGAGGGATTCGCTCCTGCCAATCCCGCTCTCGGCGGTCCTGCTCTCTAGGACTTGACCTGCGGGATACTGCGGAGTACGATTCTGGTACTATACGGTATCCACGGAGGTCATGGTGACGCGAGAAGCCGAGATCCTGAGTGCGGGGCGGCAGATTCTCCTCTCGGAGGGACTGCGAGCCGTCACGACCGACGAGGTCGCGCGCCGCGCCCGCGTGAGCAAGAAGACGCTCTACAACCTCTTCCCGAGCAAGGAGATGCTGGTCGAGGGCGTCGTCGTCTCGTTCATTGAGGCCAACCTCGCCCGATGGGACGAGGTCCTCGAGACGGAAGAGACGGCGATGGACCGGATCGTCGCCTCGCTCGATCTCGTCACCCATTTCTTGCCCCAAATCCAGGCGACCGTGATCGAACAGGTCGAGCGGGTCGCGCCATCCCTTTGGGAGAAGATCGACGCGATGCGCCTCGAACGCGTCGCGCGCCTGAGGACCCTGATGGAAGAGGCCCAGCGGGATGGGTTCCTGAGGGACGACATCGACCCGGCACACTGGTTCCTACTTCTCACCGCGACGATCCGCTCGGCGCTCACCCCCCAAGTCCTTCTGGAGACGCGAATCCCGCTCCCGAGCCTCGTCGACGCTCTCAAGAAGATCTACTGCGACGGACTCCTGACGGAGAAGGGCCGCTGCTACGTGGCCTCAAGGCAGGCAAAGGAGAAACCATGAACAAGACCCGGACTCCCCGGCTCGTGTGGCTCGGTGTCGTCTGCGTGGCTCTGGCGTCGCTGGCCGCGAGCGCGCAAACCCTGACGTCGGCGGACGAGGTCCTCGATCGTCTTCGCGCGAACGCCACGGCGATCGAAACCCTGCAGGCACGCATCGTCGTGCACACGTTCAAGGATGGCCAAGTGAACCTCATCCAGGAGATGAGGCTCTACCTCGAGCAGCCGGACAAGATGCGCCAGGAGTACGTTGCCCCCGATTACATGGCGGGCAACCTCACGCTCGTCGTGGGCGACCGCATGCTGATCTACATCGCGGCAAACAACCAGTGGTACGACTCGAATCTGTCCGATCTCTCGACGGCCGAGCAGCCGTGGCTTCTCTTCCGGCAGCTCCTGCGCGACGTCCAGGACGAGTTCAACGACTACACGTTCACGCTCAGCGGGCTCGACGGCGGCAAATACCACCTCGTCGGAAGCCCCACGACGGACGGAGCTGTCTACGGCTCGATCGAGCTGTGGGTCGATCCCGAGACCTTCGTTCCCACGCGTCGACTCCTGTACGACGTCGATGGGAACCTCATTGGCGACGTGCGCATCCTTAACATCGTGGAGGTCATGCCCGGCGTCTTTCTGGCTCGCCGGGTTGAAGCCTACGACGAGAACGGCGTGCTGAAGAACGAGATCGTCTACCAGGAACTCACCATCAACGAGCGCCTGGAGCCATCGCTCTTCGATCTTCCCGCGGAGGCGCCGAATGGCTAGCGCGGCGTTCGAAGCAAGGTCCCTGGTGAAGACCTTCGGGGAGCTCCGCGCCGTCGACGGGATCACCCTCGTGATCCGCTGCGGGGAGATCTACGGCCTCGTGGGGCCGAGCGGCGCGGGGAAGACCACGCTAATCCGCATGATGTGCGGGCTGACAACCCCATCAAGCGGAGAAGCGCGGCTCCTCGGCCACGTCATGCCGAAGGAGCGCCGCGCCGTGGAAGGCCGGTTCGGGTACATGCCCCAGGAGCGCGCCGTGTACCGCGATCTGTCGGTGGGCGAGAACCTGCTCTTCTTCGGTCGGATCTACGGGATGCCGCGCCCTGCTGTTGCGCGGCGCACGCGGGAACTCCTGACGCTCATGCGTCTGGCAGACCGAACTCGGCAGCGCGCCGACCGCCTCTCGGGAGGGGAGAAGCAGCGACTCTCGCTTGCCTGCACACTGGTCCATGAGCCGGATGCCCTGCTCCTCGACGAGCCGACGATCGGGCTCGATCCCGCGCTGCGCATCGAGTTCTGGGACCATTTCCGCGGGCTCGCTGAGGGCGGTTGCACGATGCTTGTCTCAACCCACTACGTTCATGAAGCGGAGCGCTGCGGGCGCGTGGGGCTTGTCCAGCGGGGCCAGCTGGCCGCAGAGGGAGCCCCTGAGGAACTCAAGGCTCGCGCCGCCGCGCAGACGGGTCGGCCAACTCCAGACATGGAGGACGTCTTCCTCGCCCTCTGCAAGGCCGCGGGAGGTGCACGATGAGACTCCGTCGGATCTTCACGGTCACCGAGCGGGTGCTTCGCCAATTGTGGCATGACCGGCGGGTGCTCGCGTTCATGTTGATCATCCCGGCCGTTGCCATGATCCTCTTCGGGTACTCCTTCTCGGGAGACATCACGGGGATCCGCACCGCGTTCATCGACGAGGATGACACCGACCTCACCGCGTCGCTCCTCGAGAACCTGCAGGCGAACGATGCGTTCCGCGTCACCGTCCTAGCTCCCGGCGAGGACCCCGAGCGGCTTCTCCTCAAGGAAGGCTACCAGGCCGTAATCCGCATCCCGGACAAGTTCACGAGCCTCTACTACGCGCACTTCGCGATGGGGGTCGCTACGAGCGCCCAGGGCACCATCGACCTGACACTCGACGAGTCGGATCCCCAGATCGCCTCGACGGTCGGCATCGAGCTGGCCAACGCGATCATGGACCTCGGCGAGGGAGGCCCCGTGGACGTCGAGACACGCGACTTGTTCGGCGTCGACGTGCGGTTCATCGACAGCTTCGCCCCGGCGATCATGGGCCTCGTCGTCGCCCTGATCAGCACCGTCCTCACGCTGCTCTCCATCGTGCGCGAGAAGGTCGATGGGACGTTCTCGCGCGTCTGGGTGTCGCCCGTACGACGAAGCGAGTTCATCCTTGGGTACGTTCTCGCGTTCGGTCTCGTCGCCTTGGTGCAATCCCTCGTGGTCCTCTCGATCGGGAAGCTCGTGTTCGACATCGTGATCAACGGGTCGATCGTGTGGGCGTTCGTGTCGGTCATCCTGTTCGCGGTGGGGTCCGTCGGTCTCGGAACCCTCCTGTCGGCGCTGGCGCAGACCGAATCTCAGGCGATCGTCTTCTTCCCGCTCGTCATTCTGCCTTCCGTGCTCCTGTCGGGGATGATGTGGCCGATCCAGGCGATTCCGGCCTTGCTGCGGCCGCTGTCGTACCTTGTGCCGCTGACGTACTCGAACCGCCTCCTGCGGGCCGTGATGGTCAAGGGGCTCGCGCCGTGGGAAGAGCCGGTCGGGCTCGCCGGCGTTCTCGTGTTCGTCGTCCTCACGATCGTCCTCGCAAGCCTCGTCCTGCGGCAGAGCGCCCAAGAGGTTGGGTAGTCCCGGGCGGCGGGTCATGAGGCCCCGCCGCCCCTCCCCGGCGCCCCGTGCGGCGAAGCTGGACCAGCGTGGTCCCAGCCGCCGTCAGGAGGACGCCGACGATCCCTGCGACGCCGAGCCGCTCATCGAGGAAGAGCCACGCGAGACCCGCGATCTGCAGAACCATCGTGTTGTTGAGAGCGCTCGACTCGACCGCCGACAGCACCCGCAGCGTCCGGTTCCAGAGGGTGAACGCGATCGCCGTGTTCACGACGGCGAGCCACACGATGATCCCCCACCCCGTTGCCGAGAGCGCCGGAAAGCCCTGGATCGTGATCCCTGTGGCAAGAAGGATCGCGGCGCCAATCCCCATGCTGATCCCGGTGACCACGATCGGTGTGCCGACGCCGCGACGGTTGACCGCACGACCGAGGAGGGAGGCCGCCGCGTTCGCGCAAAGGGTGAGGCCGGCAAGCGCGAACCCGAGCGCCGCACCCCGGGTTCTGGCCGGCGAGAAAAAGAAAGCGGCGCCCCCAACTGCAAGCAGGAGCCCGATCCACTGCACGGCTCCTGGCTTCTCTCGAAGCGTCACGACGCCTGCCCCCGCGACGAGAACGGGCGTGAGGCAGAGAACGAGGGAGAGCGGGGCGGCTTCGAGGTGCGTGAGCGCGAGGAAGACACCGCCTTGAGTCAGAGCGTAGAAGACGACGCCAAGGGCGACGAGCCGTCCCCAGTCGCTACGGGACAGGGCCCTCACCTCGCGGCGCGCCCTCCAGAGCCACGGAAGGAGGACGAGCCAGGCCGTTGCATACCGAAGGCCGGC
>Ga0105102_10000384_pt1 | contig 13064 bp, 8 predicted proteins | sample PPLLaktember2015_FD_87032 | JGI IMG/M metagenome (GOLD analysis project Ga0105102, IMG submission 87032) | Freshwater sediment microbial communities from Prairie Pothole Lake near Jamestown, North Dakota, USA - PPLs Lake P7 Core (6) Depth... | ecosystem: Environmental > Aquatic > Freshwater >...
CAGGAGCTGGCAGAGGCAAAAGCCAAGGCAGAGGCGGAGGCACAGGCAAAGGCAGAGGCACAGGCAGAGGCACAGGCAAAGGCTGAAGCAGAAAAGGCACGGCTGGCGGCACTTCAGAAAGCGCGGCAGGATTCCGTCAAACTGGCCATTGAAGCAGACAGACTGAAAAAAGCGCAGGAGCTGGCGGAGGCAAAAGCAAAGGCAGAGGCGGAGGCAAAGGCAAAGGCAGAGGCACAGGCAGAGGCACAGGCAAAGGCTGAAGCAGAAAAGGCACGGCTGGCGGCACTTCAGAAAGCACGGCAGGATTCCGTCAAACTGGCCATCGAAGCAGACAGACTGAAAAAAGCACAGGAGCTGGCGGAGGCAAAAGCCAAGGCAGAGGCGGAGGCACAGGCAAAGGCAGAGGCACAGGCAGAGGCACAGGTAAAGGCTGAAGCAGAAAAGGCACGGCTGGCGGCACTTCAGAAAGCACGGCAGGATTCCGTCAGGTTGGCACTGGAGGCGGAACAATTGAGGAAAGCGCAACTGCTGGCAGAGGCCAGGGCAAAGGCGGAGGCAGAGTTGAAAGCAAAGGCAGAGGCTGAGGCGAAGGCGAAAGCAGAGGCACAGGCAAAAGCCCAGGCAAAGGCTGAAGCAGAGGCACTGGCGAAGGCTCAGGCAGAGGCAGAAGCAAAGGCAAAAGCTGAAACTGCCCGGCTGGCACGTGTTCAGGCCCTGACCCGGGAAAACCAGGAATTGTACAACAGCTTGATTGCCAATGGCGACCAGGCCTTTGCCAACAAAGAGTACAACGTCTCCAGGGCTTGGTACTACAAAGCATTGGCCTTACTACCCGAAGAAAAACATCCGAAAGAACGGATCGATGAAATTAACTCGATCCTGCATTCACAGCAGTTGTCAGCCGCTGATCAGGAATTCCAGCAGTACATCGACAAAGGGGATGAAGCCTTCAGGAACAACCAATGGGCAGTATCCCGGTCATGGTACAACAAGGCCCTTGGCCTCAAAATGAATGATCCTTATTCAAAAGCACAACTTTCGGAAATTCAGGCAAAAATCACTGAAATCTCATCAGGAAACAGTCTGGCAACCTATAACGGATATGTAGCACAGGGTGACAAAGCCTTGGAACAGAAGCAGTACAATGTTGCGCGGGTATGGTATTTACGGGCCAGGGAGATTAAACCCAACGATCCTATCCTGAACGGCAAACTGGAGGAAATACGCAAAGCCATCAATAATCAATAAATCATACTCCATAATAGTTTTGTGCATTTGTTTTCCCTCTTTCCATTCCTTGCGTAAACGCTTGTTATTCTGAGTGAAGCGAAGAATCTGCCGCCGCATCACAGCCTCAGTTTTTCAATCATCATGAAGAATTAATCAGGGGCTTTATTTCTACAAAGATCTAACCGCTCCGCAGCTACCCTTAATGAATTCAACTAAGTCTCTTCGTCCCCTCGTCTCTTCGTTCTCTGAAGTCTCCCCGTCTCTTCGTTCTCTGAAGTCCCTCAGTCCCTTTCACGTCAGCAACTCATTGAAATCCAGTTGCCCCTCAGTTTTTGAGGCATCAACGAGGCTGTTGCCCTCGCACACCAGAGTCCGGGTTTTATGTTTGGCGATGAGGGCATAATCATGAGTGGCCATTACCACGGTTTTTCCCTCCCTGTTCAGTTGCTGCAGGATACCCAGGATTTGTTCAGAGGTCTCAGGATCAAGGTTTCCGGTAGGTTCATCTGCCAGGATGATCAGGGGATCATTCAACAATGCCCTGGCGATCACCACCCGTTGCTGTTCCCCTCCCGACAAGCGGTGGGGCATCCGCGTGAGGTGCTTCTCCATCCCTGTCATTTCCAGCACCTGTTGAATCCTGTCGCGACAGGCATGCTGATTTTTCCAGCCGGTTGCCTTCAGAACAAAAAAGAGGTTATCCATAACATTCCGGTCTCCCAAAAGCCGGAAATCCTGGAAGACAACACCCAGTTTTCTCCTCAGCATAGGAACCTCCTTATTGCGGATAGCACGGAGTGAGAAACCGGCTACCTGACCGGTTCCGCTCATCAAGGGAATTTCGGCATTAATCGTTTTGATGAGACTCGACTTCCCGGATCCTACTTTTCCAATGACGTAAATAAATTCACCAGGATGAACAGTTAAACTAACATTTTTCAATACCAGCTCATCCTGTTGAAAAATATCTGCCTCTTTTAGTACTATGTGCGGTCCACCCTCCATATCAGCTCAATTTTTCACGAAAGTAACCTAAACTTCCTTACACCTGCCGCGACCATCTGAAAGTAACTAACACTTTCCTGTTAAGAATTCTTTTTCCGGGTTCTGCTTCTGTTAACCGATAACACCTACCTTAGAAAAATATTAATGAAACCTGTACGTTTAAGATGCAGGAATTTTATTTCGCCTTAATTAACATAACTTGAATGAATACAAAAAAAGTCCTGGTGTGTTTAATGGGTCTGGCCTTTCTGGTCTCCGGTTTGCAGGGGCAGGAAACCCGTTATTTTTCAGACATTCAGAAAGAAATTGCCCTGGGGAAGGAGCTTTTCAAAGATGCCAAGTATAACGCAGCTTACCGGCAGTTTGAAAAAGTGAGGGAAATGGCCGATGAGAAATCGGAAATCTCCTCTGAAGCCTACTATTACATGGCTTTGTCGGCATTGCGTTCGGAACATGTCACCGGCGATAAAATGCTTAACAATTTCATCAGTGATTATGCCGACAGTCCTTACTGCAATTACGCGAGGTTTTACCTTGGTGAGTTTCAGCATGAGAAAAAACGGCACCAGTTGTCGGTAAAAACACTGGGGGCCATTGAGCGGGATGGCCTTGCAGAAACCGACCGTGTAAAATGCGGTTACATGATGGGGTATGGTTACATGATGACCAACGAACTTGATCTTGCCCTCAACGAATTCATGCAGATCAAAGAAAAGAACCACATCCTGGCCCGTCCGGCGCTGTATTACTATTCTCACATCAACTACCTGAAAAACAACTATGATGCAGCGCTCGACGGATTCAGGAGATTGGAAAAAGATCCCAATTTCAACAAGATCATCCCCATTTATGTCAGCAACATCTATTACAAACAGGCAAGGTATCAGGAAGTGGTGGATTACATCGTCCCCATTATCAATGACGTAGAAGAGGGCTATAAGCCAGAGCTGTCAAAGATCACCGGAAGTTCCTATTTTCACCTGCGCCGATACAAGGATGCGATCCAGTTCCTGGAGTATTATCACGAAAGCAAAGGTCAGAAATCAAGGGAAGACAATTACATCATGGGGTTTTCCTATTATTACACCGGGAACATCGAAAAATCGATACCCTTCCTGGAAAAGGCTGCCCGTGGAAATGACCTGCTGGCTCAGAACAGCTATTATCATCTGGCTGATGCCTACGTAAAAACCAACCAGAAAGAAAAGGCAAGGGTTGCCTTTGAGTCGGCTTCAGAAATCAGTGCAGATGCCGGCATCAGCGAGGATGCGCTTTTCAACTATGCCAAGCTCACCTATGAACTCTCCTACTCTCCTTTTAATGAAACCATCAAGGCTTTTGACAGGTACATTACCCAATATCCTAACTCTTCCCGCAATACTGCTGCTTACCAGTATCTCGTGGAAGTGTTCATGGTTACCAGGAATTACAGGGACGCAATTGCTTCCATTGAAAAAATCAGGAACAGAACCCCCGAGCTGAACAGGGCCTATCAAAGGGTCACCTACTACCGGGGTATTGAGCTCTTCAACAACCAGGCATACGACCAGGCGATCGGTATGTTCGAACTCTCCCTTCAGAATAATTTTAATCCGGCGGTGACTGCCGGAGCAAGGTTCTGGAAGGCTGAATCGCTTTACAGGACAAGCAATTACAATGCGGCCATCTCAGGGTTTAACCAGTTCTTTCAAAGCCAGGGAGCTTCGGCGCTTCCTGAATATTACGAAGCATTTTATAGTCAGGGCTATGCCTTTTTTAAGCTGGAAGATTACCAGAAAGCCGGTGATGCTTTCAGAAAATACCTGGAAGCCAATGAGGGTAAAAGGAACAAAAAAATTGCCGATGTATACAACCGGCTGGGAGACTCCTGGTTTGTGGCACGTCAGTACAACGAAGCCGCATCGACTTACCAGAAAGCCTTTACGCTGAAGGTTTACGATGCCGACTACTCCCTATACCAGATGGCCTTCTGCAGCGGGCTGCTCCGGAACCAGCCTGCAAAAATCACCCAACTGAACAACCTGATCTCCTCTTACCCGCAATCTGCCTATCTCGATGATGCCTATTTTGAACTGGGCAGGACCTATGAACAGGAAAAACGTTTTGCCGATGCAAAAAGACAGTATCAAGCCATTCTCGACCGCTTCAGGGATGGCGCTATATACCCCAAAGCGCTGTTGCAGATGGGATTGGTACACTACAATCTGGAAGATTACCAGAACTCCCTGAAATATTACCAACAGGTTGCAGAAAATTATCCGGGAACACAGGAAGCGCAGTCCGCCATGTTGGGCATCAAAAACTGTTATGTGGAAATGAACAACGTGGATGGTTATTTCGCATATGCCAACAAAACGGGAAAAACAACCATGGTGACCACCTCTGAACAGGATTCCCTCACCTACCAGGCAGCGGAAAGACAGTTCATGTCGGGAAATGCCAATGCGGTCGTCCAGCTTCAAAAATACCTCCAGCAATATCCCAATGGCAGTTTTACGATGAATGCCCATTTTTACCTGGCGGAAGCCTTGTATGATCAGCGGAAATACCCGGAATCACTGGAGCATTACCTCTTTGTCTGCCGCCAGCCGGTCAATGAATTCAGCGAAACTGCACTTGATAAGGCTTCCGACATGCTCTTCTCCTCCGGGAAATATGCTGAAGCGCTTGATATTTACACCCAGCTGGAAAGAGCAGGGAACGCGCAGAACAAGATCAGGGCCATTACCGGCAAAATGCGTTGCACGTTCAGGCTGGAGAAATACCGGGAAGCCATTGATGAAGCGACCAAACTCAGGAAAACCGAGAAGGTGACCGAAACCCTGAGCAGGGAAGCAGCCTTCATCAGCGGAAAAGCGAATTATATCCTTAAGCAGTATGACCTGGCTCTGATCGGGATCAAAGAAGCAGCAGCTGAAACGAAAACTGCCCAGGGCGCCGAATCAAAATACCTGCTGGCAGATACCTATTTCAAACAGCAAAACCTGGTCTCCTCTGAAAAAGAAATCATGGATTTTATCGATAAAGGCACCTCCTTTCAATACTGGCTGGCCAAAAGCTTCATCCTTCTTTCGGATATTTATGTGGCAAAGAAAGATGATTTCCAGGCCAGGCACACCCTGAAAAGCCTTATTGAAAACTATACTCTGCAAAATGACGGAATTTTGGAAGAAGCAAAATCACGACTGGCAGCCATTGATGCCAGGGATAAAAAAGAGGTAGCCCCACTTCAGGAGAATTTCATGCAAATCAAGTTAAATCAACAGTAATCCACGTCACCATGAGTTCCAGATATTGTTTTACAACACTTACCGTATTCCTCCTTTCCCTGTTTTTGTTGCAAATGGCAACCGCCCAGACCGACTCCATCCGCAGAGAAGTCGAGGTGGTTAAAGCATTTACCCCTACGGTAAGGGATGCCGATAAAATCAATGACTCACCGGCCATTAAAGACGAAGTCCACAAAAAACCCGACTTCAACTATTCGATCGACAGCCGGCCTGTATTTGCCACGCTGCCTGTAAAGGATCTGCAGGCCGCCACCATAGTCGGGAAACCGGCTGAAAAACCGGGCTTTGGCCTCATCAGGGCCGGTGCCGGGAATTACAACAGACCTTACGGGGAGATTTTCTTTAACAACCCCAGCGGAAAAAATACCATTTTCGGACTTCATGGCAGGCATTTGTCTTCCTACAGCAAACTTAACCTGAAGGGGGGCGACCGGGTGAAAACCCCTTTCTCCGAAAATGAAGCCGAAATGTTCCTGAAATATATGTTCCGCAAATCAACCTTGTCGGTTAATCTGGGCGTTGATCACGATGGGTTCCGTTACTATGGTTACCCCGGACCTGATACCATTCCGCGTTTCATCAATCCTACTCCGGAAATGTCGGTCAATTATGGCTACCTGCAGGGACAATCCCAAACATTCACCAAAGGAGGAATAAGCATCAACCTTCAGAATGTATATGCTGCAAAAGACGACCCCTCAGCAGGGTTTAACTTCCAGTATTACCGCTTTGGAACCAAAACAGGCCAACGGGAAGATTATCTGAAATTTGAAATGAATATGAACCGTCCGAAGGATTTCCTGTCCCTGCTTGTGGATGCCGGAGTAGAATATTCAAATACCACCAACATCTATGCTAACCTCTTCGAAATCATTCCGATAATGACCCACAGGGGGCAAACCTGGGTCTTCTTCAAACCAGCCATTTACATTGGCAATGAAACCATTAATCTGAAAGCCGGGTTTAAGTCATGGGTGGTTGCAGGTTTGGTGGATAAAGCCCAGTTTAAGATCTCCCCGAATGTAAGGTTCAATTTCGCACCGGTGAAAGAAATCATCAATGTCTTTGCGGGCGCCGACGGTGATTACCACCACAACCACTATTCCGCCATCGCCTACCAGAATCCCTTCGTGATGCCCACCCTGACGGTGAACAACCACCATGAAAAATACAGGATTTATGGCGGTTTTGACGGACGGATCTCCTCAAAAACAAACTTTAAGATTCAGGTAGACCATTCCTCCTTTAATAATCACCCCTTTTACTACCTTCAGGGATTCCGCCTTCCGGTGTCTGGTGTCAACCCGCCACCTACCTTCATCGACAACACCTTCCGGGTAATGTACGACGATATGAAAACCCTTAAGTTCAACGGGGAGATCACCCATTATGTGGGAAGCAAATTCAACCTGCTCCTCAGCGCCAACATTTACAAGCACACCATGACTCAGCTTACAACCCCCTGGCATCTCCCAAAATACGACGTCAACCTTTCGGTTAACTATGCCGTTACAGACCGCTTTTCTGTGGCTGCCGACTTTTATGTGATCGGCAAAAGGGAGGGACTCGTGATGCAGACCAATACCCTTTGGAATCCATCTATAACCTGGGAAATGCTTCAGTTGTCGTCAGCAGCACTTGGAACAAATTATATCATGGACACAGCCATAGATCTTAATGTAAGAGGCAATTACGACATTTCCAGGAAGCTGGCTGTTTTTGCACAATTGAACAATTTCGGATTCCAGAAATACGAACGCTGGCTGGGTTATCCCGTTCAAAGCTTTAACTTCCTGGGAGGAATCAGCTTCTCTTTCTGATATTTTTGCTATCTTTGCACGTTTTTATTATATTATGAAGGAAGCTGAAGAACAGAATAGTATTCTCAACGATAACGGAGATTATGGAGCCGACAGCATTCAGGTGCTCGAAGGGCTTGAAGCGGTAAGGAAACGTCCTGCCATGTACATCGGTGATGTCAATGAAAGAGGACTTCATCATCTGGTATATGAAGTTGTTGACAACTCCATTGATGAAGCGCTGGCAGGTTATTGCAAATTCATTGATGTTACAATCCATGCCGACAATTCCATTACGGTAAAGGATGATGGACGGGGAATTCCGACGGAAATGCATACCAAGGAAAACCGTTCCGCCCTTGAGGTAGCCCTGACCGTTCTCCATGCCGGAGGAAAGTTTGACAAACAGTCGTATAAGGTATCGGGAGGCTTGCACGGCGTAGGTGTTTCCTGCGTGAATGCCCTTTCTACGCATATGAAAGCAGAGATCCACCGGAACGGGAAGACCTGGGTGCAGGAGTACAACATCGGGAAACCGCTTTACCCGGTGAAAGAAGTCGGTGAGAGCAAGTTAACCGGAACCATCATCACGTTTAAACCGGATGATTCCATCTTCCTGGTGACCACTTTTAAATATGAGACGCTGACTGCCCGGCTTCGGGAACTGGCTTTCCTTAACGCAGGTATCAGTTTGAAAATAACCGATGAAAGGGAACTCACCGAAGATGGGAACTACAAAACCGAGACCTATTTCTCCACTCAGGGATTGAAGGAATTTGTGGAGTATCTTGACGATTCCAGGGTCAGACTAACACCGGAGATCATTAATGTTTCAACAGAAAAAGGCGGGGTGCCGGTGGAAATTGCCCTTCAGTACAACACCTCCTATTCAGAGAATGTCCATTCGTACGTCAACAACATCAACACCATCGAAGGTGGCACCCACCTGACCGGTTTCCGCCGTGGCCTTACCAGGACCATGAAGAATTATGCTGACCAGTCGGGGATTCTTGCCAAACTAAAAATAGACATCAGCGGAGATGATTTCAGGGAAGGGCTCACTGCCGTTATTTCAGTAAAAGTACAAGAGCCGCAATTTGAAGGGCAGACCAAAACAAAATTAGGCAATTCAGATGTAATGGCATCTGTAGATCAGGCAGTTAGCGAGATGCTCACCAATTACCTGGAAGAGAACCCACGTGCCGCCCGTATCATTATGGATAAGGTCATCCTGGCAGCGCAGGCCCGTCATGCCGCCCGCAAAGCACGCGAGATGGTTCAGCGCAAGAACTCCCTGTCGGGAGGAGGGCTCCCCGGAAAACTTAGCGATTGTTCAGAGCGTGATCCGGAAAAATGTGAAATCTACCTGGTGGAAGGTGATTCTGCAGGGGGAACAGCAAAACAGGGCCGCGACCGCCGTTATCAGGCCATTCTGCCATTGAGGGGGAAAATCCTGAATGTTGAAAAAGCCATGCAACATAAAATCTACGAGAACGAAGAAATTAAGAACATCTTCACAGCATTGGGGGTGACCATCGGTACCGAAGAAGATTCCAAGGAACTCAACCTCACCAAACTCCGCTACCATAAAGTGATCATCATGACCGATGCCGACGTTGATGGCAGTCACATCGCTACGCTGATCATGACCTTTTTCTTCCGCTACATGCAGGAACTGATCCAGAGGGGCCATCTTTACCTGGCCACTCCCCCTCTCTACCTCTTGAAAAAAGGGAAAAAGGAGGCTTATGCCTGGTCTGAACAACAGCGGATTCAACTTATCTCGGAATGGGCCGACGGAAACGAATCTTCAGTAAACATACAGAGATACAAAGGTTTAGGTGAAATGAACGCAGAACAACTCTGGGTGACCACCATGAATCCGGAACTCAGAACCCTCCAGCAGATAACCATTGATAATGCCGCAGAAGCTGACCATATTTTTGCCATGCTGATGGGTGATGATGTCCCGCCACGCAGGAAATTCATCGAAGACCATGCCATTTATGCCAACATTGATGCTTGATGAACATTTGCGTATTTTGTTCTTCCAGCAATGCCCTTGCTGACCATTATTTTCTGGAAGCGGAAAAACTGGGTAACCTGATCGGGCAGCATCGGCATTCCCTGATCAACGGGGGAGCCAATGTCGGGTTAATGGAAGCCGTTACCCTTGCGGCAAAGAATGCCGGAGCCCTTACCACCGGAATCATACCTGAAATGATGAAAGGGAAAAACCTGATCTCCAACCACGCACACGAGGTGGAAATCACCAACGATATGGCCAGCCGCAAAGCCCGTATGCGGGAGCTCAGCGACGCCTTTATCGCCCTCCCCGGCGGTTTTGGCACCCTGGAAGAAATTCTGGAAGAGATCACCCTCAAACAACTCGATTACCACAGGAAACCCATTGTTTTTATCAATACCGGTGATTTTTTCAAGCACCTTTTCCTCCAGTTTGAACAGGCCTTTGCTGACCATTTTTCCAAACCGGAATACCGTAAACTATACCATATAACGGATAATCCGGCTGATGCCATCTCCTATATTGAAAATTATCAGCCGGGCGAAGTGGTGAATAAATGGTTTAAGGTGCCGGAAAGGGACTGAGAGACGAGGGGACGAGAGGACGAGGGGACGAGGGGACGAGAGGACGAGGGGACGATGTTCCTGAAACATAAAACTCTGTGTAACCCTGTGCCATACCCTGTGCAACTCTGTGTAACTGACTGACGAAGGGACGAGGGGACGAGGGTACGAGGGTACGAAGGGACTGAGAGACTAAGGGATGGTGAGACTTGGTGCCTTTGCGTCTTTGCGAGAAACAGACCTTACAGGGTTTTCCACTTTTCCTGATGTGTTTTCCTGAACCATCGATAACTCCACCACTTCCGAAATGTCCAGAACCGCTATTTCCCGTTTCCCTGCGGAGAAGGTTTTTTTACACAAAGGGCAGGAAGTGATCAGGTAATCGGGCGATTTTGACGTCAGGTGTTCATAGGCCGCTTCAGTAACTATGTGCCGCTGGGCCGGGGAGATGGCCAGGTTGGCCAGGCTTCCGCCGCAACACAGGCTTTCTTCTCTTTCATGCCGGGAGCTTACCAGATGTCCTATCCTTGAAATGATTTCCCTCGGCTGGTTATAAATACCCGACCCCCGGCCCAAATCACAGGGATCGTGATAGCTCATCCGCAGGGAATTGCGCCGGAACAATCCCGGATGCTCCACCATCAGGCTGTTGAAATAAACGGAATGGTGCATCACCGGCACAGGAAGATGGTAATCCTCATTTAGTACCTTGAAACAGATCGGACAGGAAACCAGCACCCTTTTTGCCCCCGAACGGATGATCATTTCCCTGGTGTGGGCGATTACCGCCTTTGCCTGATCAGCAAATCCAGCCTGCAGGGCAGGCCGCCCGCAGCAAATGCCCCCGTTTTCATCGAGCATGCTGAATTTCACGCCGGCAACTGAAAGCACGTTTCTGACTGCCTGTATGACAGAAGGGGTCAGGTGCGACATACATCCTGCGAAGTAAAGCACATCAGGACATTTGGAGGCAGGAGACCCATTTGATCGGAAGGGTACCGGCGGGGCTGCTGCGTTCACCTCCTGTTTACGCTGCTTCAGGCGGAGATAGTCAATGCCAATATCCACAGGGCATTCCCTGGAACAGCGCCCGCAAAGGAAACAATTCTCCAGAGTAGCCCTGTCAGGTGTACCATACCTCATATCCTTCAGAAAATAAACAGCCTGGGAATGATGGATCCCGGCATCAGCCGAAAGCTGGCAGACATTGGTACATATGCCGCACCTGGAACAGGAATTGATTTCAAAATCGGCATATCCGTTATCGCGGTCACCCGTTTTCAATCCCCAATGCTTCAGGAAAATAAGGCCAACCTCCGAAAAAATGTGCATGTACCTGGAAAAAGGGAGCAGTACGAAAAAACCGCCCAACGCCACGGAATAAGCCCACCATGAAGGCATAAACAGCAGATCCAGCGGAAGAATAGAAGCCAATGCCTTTCCGGAATACAGCGTAAAGAAGCCGCCGGAATCATAAATACCGGCAGTCACACTCTCTGCAAGCCACCTGAACGGGAAGATTAACCATAAAAAAGCCAGGGCCAGCCGGTCGGGTAAAATGTGCTTTGTGGTGCGTTTCATGCCCAGGAACCGGGAGCGGAGTCGCTTGATCCAGGCGAGGGCCACTCCGCTGAGAACGAACAACAGCAGCAAATCCATCAGGGTCAGGAAAAAGATCCCCTCGAAGGTATGCGGGATTCCGTCGGGATAGAAATACTTCAGGAAAATGGGCAGATAAAACTGATTCAATCCATCGTGCGTAAACAGCATGGTCTGAAATTTTCCGACAACGATCAGGAGAAACCAGCCAAAAGCCAGGCTCATGTGCATATAGCCCAGCTTTTTGTTGAACCTGAAAATCCGGCGGTGCAGCAGGCTTTCGCTGACCACTTCGCGGATGGCTGACCAGGTTCTCGCGGAAAAAAGATTGACCAAAATGATTTTCAGGTGATTATAGGATGTGTTTTTTAACCAGCGGGCAAAAATCAGCGGGAGGTAGATGCCCAGGAAGAGCGCCCCGGCCATAAAAGGCATTACAAACAGCGGATGTTCATAGGGACTCATGGAGGAGAAGTTTTAGGTTGTAAATAGCGGAACGGGTATCCACATCCCTGGGACATACAAGGGTGCACTTACCGCACAACATACAATGGGCTGTCAGTTGCCGCAGGGATTGGTTCATCCCTCTCCTCAGCATCAGCTGCACCTTCCGAAAATTCATTCCTTCAGCCTGGGCGGTGCAGGTTGAGGCACAACTTCCGCAGAACATGCAGGCCTGTATTCCCGGGACTTTGCCCACAAGGCGCCACCAGAGTTCATAGTTGCCGTTTTCAAGATCGATTGTTCCTGATTGTTCCGGCCTGAAGCCCCACTTGTCGGCTGTTGTTTTCATGCTTTTCCGGAGAGGTATTGAACAACTGAAACTGCTGCCGCTCTTCCCTGGGTAACCGATTCCGGCACCGTTGCAGGGCCACAGCAGGCACCGGCAATAAATATCCCCCGGCTCTCAGCAGCCCACGGTTTTACCATCGATTGCTTTCCCCTCAGAAAACCGGAAGAATCGCGATCGATATCCAGGGACCCGGTTATCCTCGCTGTTCCGTCGGCAGGTTCCATACCCACCAGAAGAACCAGCCAGTCAACCTCTGTTTTCAGCGGAACGCCCAGCAAGGTATCTTCGGCTTTTACCTGGATTGCTCCCGAACGGGTGGGTGCAGCCTCTGAAACCCTGCCCCTGATAAACTGTATGCCGTGGTGTTCCTGAGCCTTCTGGTAAAGCTCTTCATACCCAACACCATACATTCTCAGGTCCATGTAGAAATTCAGCACTTCACAATCGGGATACAGCTCTTTAACCGCAATGGCCTGTTTGACTCCCGTTATACAGCAAACCCTTGAGCAATAGAGATTTCCAGCCTTACTGTCCCTGGATCCGACGCAGTGAACAAAAGCCACTTTCCCGGGTTCCATTCCCCCGACCAGCAGAGCCCTATCCCCCTGCTCCAGCCGTTTTTCCAATTCCGATGAAGTGATCACATAAGGATAAACACCAAATCCATATTCTTCTTTACGGGAAGCATCAAACAGCCGGTATCCCGTACTGACCAAAACAGACCTGAATTTTTCCGGCTCCCCACCGGTGGTCTGAATG
>Ga0105102_10000385_pt1 | contig 13057 bp, 5 predicted proteins | sample PPLLaktember2015_FD_87032 | JGI IMG/M metagenome (GOLD analysis project Ga0105102, IMG submission 87032) | Freshwater sediment microbial communities from Prairie Pothole Lake near Jamestown, North Dakota, USA - PPLs Lake P7 Core (6) Depth... | ecosystem: Environmental > Aquatic > Freshwater >...
GACCGTTGCATCATCCAGGTAGTTCAACATCTTGTTTGCGGTAGTGATTATCGACCATGCATGATGCCAGTAAATTACATTTTTATCGACAGCTGTAGAAATAAAATCACGGAGATAATATTCGTCAGAACCGAATATAGCGAGATTCTTCGCACCAAATACGACATCATTGGCTTCCAGGTTGCGCATATAATCCATCCCCTGGATCGAACGGTAACGACCGTCTGCTGTTCCTCCCCCACTGATTCCGCTGGCGTTGAACAAAGTCGGCATTGCATTCGCCATACTGTTCATAATCAGGTTTATCTTCGTTGTATCTCCGGAAGCCAGTATCTCTTTGATTTGTTCAGTGGTTATATTACTCGGAGGTGTTATATCCAATTCATCGGCACACGAGAACAAGAGCATGCCAGCGAAAATTACGATACCAATTAAATAATTTTTCATTTCGATATATTTTTAAAAGTTATTACAAATCCAGGTTTACACCGAATGAAACTGTACGCATAGAAGGGAATGCATAAGCGCCTACATCAAGACCTCCTACCAACGACATACGCGGGTCAATACCGGAATGTGAAGTAAGCATGAACAGGTTATCAGCCGATACATATAGCCGTAATGCACTGACCTTATACTTCCGCAACATATTCTGAGGAAAGGTGTAACCAAGGGTCACATTTTTGATATTCATATAGGAAGCGTTGAAAAGCGCCATATCCGTGTACATCCAACTACCGAAAGTGGACCCGTCACCATAGGTGTTTCCATACATTGCCATAGGGAATTTTGCTCCTTTGTTTTCAGGAGTCCAGGTATTTCCCAACAATTCGGCAGACAGCGCAGTTCCAAGATTGTCGCTGCGGTACAAACCATTTCCATACTCATTGCTATAGAATAATCCCCCCAACTGGTAGGCCAGCATGCCGGTGAAGTCAAAATTTTTGTACCTAAGGGTTGTTGTAAAACCTCCGATCCAATCAGGGATTGCACTGCCATTTTCATAGCGGGATGCCGTGGAATAGTTGGTGGTCTTTGCATCACCGCCCACAGCAACATCCGAAAATAATCCGGCGGTATGATCGGCTTCCGTCACTATATGCCAGAAAAGTGGAAGTCCGGTATTTTGATCAACTCCTGCATATTTGAACAAATACATATTGTAATAATCCTTTCCTATGCCACGAAGGTAAGTCACATTGGAAGAAGTCCCGGAACCAGCAATGCTCCATGCATCTGCATTTGCCGTCCAGTTGCCGTTCAAAGCAGGGGAACCTACCCCCGGGGGCACCTTTTTCAAAACGGTCCTGTAATGGGTTCCATTGAGTGATACTGTCCAAAGTAAATCTTGTTTCTTAATGATGTCCACATTCAGTTCCACCTCGAAACCTCTGTTCTGGATTTTTGCCGAGTTTTTTGCAAGACTGGCCTGACCTAAAGAGTACGCAATAGGCTGATCCCAGATGGCATTAACCGTGTTCCTGTTGTAAAAATCGAAAGTCCCGTTAATACGGTTAAAAAGGCTGAAATCAAACCCTGCATCCAAAGTATGGGTGTTTTCCCATGTCAGGGCATCGTTCGGATAACCACCCTGTGTAAGTGTATAGCTGGCAGGAATACCATTGCCAGCGGTTGTTGAAGTATAGATGGCGCCGTACCCCCAGGTTTGATATCCTGAATAATTACCGATACCATTCTGATTACCGATTACTCCATAGCTGGCGCGGAATTTCAGGTTGTCTAACCAGGTACTGGTTTTTTCCATAAAGGGTTCAGCCGAAATTCTCCAGCCACCACCCACCGACCAGAATGTTCCCCAGCGGTTTTCAGCATATTTGAATTTGGAAGAACCATCCCGCCGCAATGAAGCTTCAGCATAATATTTATCGTTGTAAATATAATGGGCACGTCCAAAATAGCTTTCCATGGCATTCTTGGCTTCAACTCCGCCAGGTCCGGAAAAAGTGCCTCCCGTATAACGGCCTACAAAGTTGGCAAAAGAAACAAAGCCGGGAATTAACTCATAAGCCGAATTGTAGTTTAGATTTTCAAGGGAATACTTATTGAACTCATGAGCGGCTAAAGCATCTACATGGTGTTTGCCAAAATCATTGTTGTAATTCAATAATTCCTGTAAATTTAAAATGGTCACGTTTTGATAGACTTTACCAAAGGCACCTGTTCCCTGAGCTTGTCCGGTTTTGGATTGCCAGTAACGGGTGCGGGTTTCATGGTATTTTTCCAATCCTAAATTAGTGGTGAAAGTGAAATCTTTTAAAAATTTAATTTCAGCATAGGATCTGGTAACAATATCGCTGGATTTCCTGATGTCCTGATCGGTATCCAGCATATAGAGGATATCCGTTGATCCGTAAGAGGTAGTTGTTTGCCCCAGGGGAGACCAGGTGTCACCCGCCAGAACGTGCACTTTCTTAGTTCCATCGGGATTGTACAAATATTTTGCGTCTTTATCGTGGGCATACAACTGAGTCAACTGAAGGTGGCCATTTATATAACGGAAAGGATTGGCCTGGCCCGAACCGGGATTACGACCAAAACGGGTAGCAGGGGACTGGGTTTCACGCCATGAATAAGCCACATTTGCACCTACTTTTAACCAGTCGTACAACTGCGCATTGATATTTGAACGTCCGTTGTAACGCCCGAATTGAGAGGCCCGGATATAAGAGGGATCTTCCAGATAACCCAATGAGAAGAAATAATTCACTTTTTCGGACCCACCTCTTGCCGATACGTTGTACTCCTGACGGAATCTGCTTTCCAATACATATTTGTCGTAGTAATCGTTGTAAAGCAATTCTGCAGCCGGATTCAATTTTCCATCGGCATTGATCAGATAAGCGCCCGACATCGTTGCACTGGCAGTCGCACCTGTGCCTGATGGAGTATATACAGCTCCGGGCACATTATACAACATCCAGTTCCCTAATGCATTACGGGTGAATTTCGTGGTCGATCCCGTATAATCAAACAGGTGGGCGCTGGCAAATGCAGCAGCTTCTTCGTGCGACATATTCGGGGTTTGGACATTTGTTGTATAATTCTTGGAAATACCCGACCCGGCTACTCCATACCTGACAGAATTATAAATAGCGCCCCAGGAAAACTCATAAATATCCTTCGGATCAGAAATCTTATCATACTGGTAAGGTCCAACCTGGTTGATGCCCCAACGGCCTTCAAAGGATATTTTGGTTTCTCCGGTACTTCCCTTTTTCGTAGTAATCAGAAGAACGCCATTGGCACCCCTTGAACCGTACAAAGCAGTAGATGCCGCATCCTTCAGAACGGTGACACTTGCAATGTCCTTTGAATTAATGGTTGATAAAGGGTTGTCATGCTGTGCCGGTACACCGTCGATGACAACCAGCGCATTTGCATTATTCTGGCTTGCCGTGCCGATCCCCCGTAATCGGATCCCCATATCTAAACCGGGCTGCCCGTCCACTGCTGCTATCTGTAACCCGGGAACCGCACCTTCCAATGCACGCGTAATGGTCGAGTTTGCCTGTTTGGCAATAAGGCCACCATCCACAGTAGTGATAGATCCTGTAAGGTCTTTCTTTTTAACAGTACCATAAGCAATTGCCACCACTTCCTCAATTCCAATGCTTTCTTCTGCAAGTTGTACGTTGATGGATGTCCTTCCTCCAACAGCCAACTCCTGTAACTTCATCCCAACAAAGGAAAATACCAATGTTGAATTCTTCGGAATACCCGACAGAGAATAGTGACCATTTCCATCTGTGACGGTTCCTGTGGTAGTACCTTTCACCACCACCGTCACACCTGGAAGCGGAGAATCCGATTTGTCAGTTACCTTGCCGGTTACCTGGCTTTGTGCCCAAGCTTGGGTGACCATCAAAAGCATAAAGAATACGCTTATATGAAACACCTTACTAAGCCTGGAAAGAAACGGATAATGCTCCGTAATCCTTTCTTTTCTCATAATTTTGATAATTTAAATTTAGTTAAACAATCAGGTAAAAGGGAAGATATAAAAATATCAACCCAAAGATTAAATAATTCTAATTTTATGTAAATATCATAAAAAAAATATTCCCGACTGTCTTTTTGTTTAAAATAATCAATAAAATATTTTACAATATGTTTTCCCTTTTCACCTTCAGAATACCCGACAACATTATTTAAACATAATTTGCCCATTCGCGGGATACCCCAAAATCCGGATGAAGGGCTGCCAACTTCCGACGTAAGATTGTGGCCGATAGACGGATCCCGTTAACTTTCCGACTTTCCATGCATCAGCAGTTCGATGGCCTCCCTGAAGGAACCGGCAGGAACGATTCGCCCTGAGTTGACAAAGAAGATTTCATCGGCATTTTCAATGGTGTTCAGACGATGGGCTATGATCACCCGCGTGGTCGATGCCGGCAGGTTGTTCAGGATCTCCTCCAGCTGCTGTTCGGTGACTGTATCGATGTTGGCGGTCGCCTCATCCAGAATGAGCAGCTCCGGTTTACGAAGAATAGCCCTCATAAAGGCGATCATCTGTTTCTGCCCGAGACTGATCCCATCACCGTTTGCCTGCACCGGTGTATCCAAACCCTGGTCAAAACGCGCCAAAAGGCTGGCCAGCTGAACCTCCTCCAGCGCTTTTCCCAGCTGATCAGGGGTCAGCCCGGCACACTCCGGATTACCAAACAGAATATTTTCCCGGATAGTTCCTGAAAAGAGGAAAGGATCCTGGAGTATAAACCCGATTTTCGACGTTCGCTCACAGGGGGTGTAAGTGCGGATGTCCCTGCCGTCCAGTTTGACAATACCTTTGGTGGCATCATAAAGCCGGGCGATCAGCGATGCTGTGGTGGTCTTGCCGCCGCCTGTGGGCCCCACAAAAGCATAGGTCTTGCCTCTCAGAAGGCTGAAATTGATCTGGTGCAGCACTTCGCGACCATTGGGATAATGGAAAGAGACGTTCTTGAATTGGACAACGGGAGCTTCAGGGAGTCGGAGTTTCGGGAGTCGGACTTTCCCAAGTCCGACAGTGGGTGTATGCCGGACTTGGGAAAGTCCGGCTCCCGAAACTCCAACTCCCGAAAGTCCGGCTCCCTGGCAGTTGTTTTCCAATATCCTGAGGTTATTCTCCAGGGAGAGGAGATGGGAAATCCGGTCCCAGGCTGCCAGAGCCATCTGAAAGTTAGCCCACAAAAGGGCCATATGCCGTAAAGGATTATAGAAACTGGAAATATAGGAGATGAAGCTGATCAGCAAACCGATGGTAAAATGGCCTTTGATGATGAGCCAGATCCCCAGTGAAAGAACAATGAGCTGACCGATATTGGCTGCAAAAGTATAGACCGGAGTAAGCATATTGTTGGCAATTCCTGCCCGCACCGACTTGCTGTAATTCTCCCGGTTGACCTCATTGAAGCGCTTGCGGAAATAATCACGCCGGTTAAAGGCAATGACCACCCTGAAATTGGCCAGGCTTTCCTGTATCTCTGCCGACAAACTGCCCAAACTTTTAAGACTTTCCTCATTTTTCCTTCTGACCCACGGGGAAACGGTTTTGGTGAAAATCCACAGGAAAAGAGCCGGGGAAAGGGCTGCCAGGCTCAACGGAAGATTGATCGCCAGCAGCAGTATCCCCGCGCCGGTCATGGTGATCAGGCTGCCTATAAACTGCATCAGCGACTGGGAAAAAAACTGGTTCACCTTGTCGGTATCGTTGTTGATCCTGGAAATCAGATCACCTGCTTTGTTCTGGTTGAAAAAATCGAGTGGAAGTTCCTGCAGTTTATCGAATACCGAATTCCGCAAACTGAAAAGCATCCGCTGGCCTATTCCCCCCATCATCCGCATCTGGGCATAGTTTACGATAAAAGCGACAACATATACAACCAGCAGGATTCCGGCAAACAGCAGCACCCCATGGAAGTTCTTTGCCTGTATATAGGTGTCAATTGTATGACCGACCAGGTAAGGTCCGGTGAGACTAAGCCCCGCATTCAGGAGGATTGCCGCAAACGCAATAATCAGGTTGCGCCGCTCACCTCCGATGATGGTGATCAGTTTCTTCAGCGAAGCAAAAGCCGGAAGTTTACCCCCTGTCTTTTCCGGCGCACTATTCAGGTTATAGTTCATAATGTTGCGTGCTTCGTTGCGAACTATAGATCTGAACATATTCCGGAGAACTTTCCTTCAGCTCCTGATGTTTCCCGGAAGCAATCACTTCACCTTCCATCAGCAGAATGATCTGGTCGAAGTTTTTCACCGGAGCGATCTTCTGGGTAACCGACAAAAGCGTTATGCCCGGGTAATTTTGCCGGATGTTGCTCAGGATTTTACGCTCCGTATTTCTGTCAACCCTCGAGGTAAAATCGTCGAGCAGTACTATTTTTGGATTCAGGGCCAGGGCTCTTGCCAGCATGATCCGCTGTTTTTGCCCGCCCGAAAGAGAGGTTCCCCTTTCGGAAACCAGGGTATCCAGACCCTGAGGCAGAGATTCGATAAAATCAGACAGCTCAGCCGTATCAACAGCCTTCCGGAGGGACTCTTCCGTCACATTTTCGTTAAAGGCAATATTCTCCCTGAGACTTATGTTGAAAAGCACACTATCCTGAAAGACGAAGCCGATCTGTTGATGAAATACCTCCTTTGAATATTTTTCAATCGGTACGCCGTCAAATTCCACGCTCCCGGAATCGGGGGGGAACAGGTTGGTCAGAAGATACAACAACTGGCTCTTGCCTGCAGCGGTGGGTCCGATGATGGCGGTACTGCTGCCGGCGACCACTGAAAACGACACATTTTTCAATATGGGTTTATCGCCGTAGCTGAGGTTTACGTTATTCAGCCTGATGTCTCCCCTGATCATGGTCCGGAAGGTACCCTTTTCTTCAGGCAGTGGCTCATCCATGACCTGCTTTACCCTTCCGTAGGAGGCTGTTGCAGAAGCAATGATGTTGCTCATAAAACCGATCATCATCACCGGAAAGATGAGCATGATAAGATAGCTGTTGAAGGCGGCAAAACTACCGAGCGTCATGGTTCCCATAAAAACATAATGACCTCCCAGGGCGAGTATGGTGACAACAGCCAGGTTGGATACGAACATGATGATGGGGATCAGGAATGAAAAAAGCCGGACAATCGATATTCCCAGGTCACGCGATTCCTTGTTTTTATCCAGAAATTTCAGACTTTCGGGCTGCTGGGAGTTCAGCACCCTGATGAGGGCTGACCCCATAATGCTTTCGTTGATGATCCGGTTAAGGCCATCGATCACCTCACGGCTCTTTCTGAAAAGCACGGTTACCTTCCGCCCCACGATAAAAAATGAAACGGCAATCACCGGCACGATCAGGAGAACGGCGAGGGCAAGTTTCAGGTTAATGGAAATCAGCAATGCCGAAGCGCCAATGATTACGAAAAAGGAGGAAATGATGGTGACAAAAGCCTGAGAAACAAACATTTTCACCGAATCCATGTCTGAAGTCAGGTTGGTCAGCAACCTGGCCGGATCCGTTTTCTGAATGAAGGCATAACTTTGAGCGGATATCTTGTCTGCCAGTTGTTTGCGAAAATCCCTTGCCACTCTTTCCGAAGTTAAAGTCTGTAAAACGCTTTGGAGAATGGTAAAAATAAAAATACCTGCAGCTGCCGCCATAAATTCAGTGATGACCAGGCCGGCGTCAAAGCGGTTGGCAGAAAAAGCATCAATGCTCCGCTCAATGATTTTGGGAATGAGGAGGTTGATGGCGCTTCCTGCCAGAGCAATGACGATCAGGACAAAGACAATGCCCTTGTATGACCCAAGTAGTCGGAATAACCCGCCAGATTGCTGTTCCTTTGACTTTGATTTTTGACCTGGTTTGTTCATCACCTATAAAACAGGATACAAAAAAACACATTTCAGATCATATTCCATGACCATCGACCAAAAAGAATGTCCTGTGGATTCTGCCTCCTTTATAAGTCTTTTACAAAAACAAGTTGGATGGCTTAATTTGGTTCTGCCCACTAAATTGTGGGGATTTAGGGTTCATTAACTCTTTTGTAACTAATTAGTTTTGGTGACCAGAAAAATTCTCCTCCTGGACAGGAGGAGTACCCAAATCCATGTGAACCAGTCTGATATCCTGGAAAACTTCTTATTCCCATGGATTTGGGGGAGGTGGTTGAAATACTAATCAGGATTTCGCTCTAACCACCCCGTCTCCGCATAAGGATAATGCCTTAAATCGAAATTGTGGGCGGAGCCACCCCTCCTTAAACAAGGAGGGGAAACTTTCGTTTTCCATTTACAATGTTGTGAGTAAATTCTATGTTATTCATAATGAGACTATATAGTGCCTTTTTCTGTGAACTCTTTAGTATAACTATTTCCCCTTCCCGGCCACCGAAACAAATCCTCCATTTCCTGCCACCCTGATAGCAAAAATACCATTGTTGTCACTGGAAATAGTATCGTACCCAAAACTGTTCAGATCGGAACCATCGGTGATGCACTCCAGTTGGTTGGTTTTCTTCAAAAACGGCAATGTGAAGGTAATTTCCCGGGCTTCCGCTTTTCCGTTGATCCCGGCGAGGTACCAGGTTTCCCCCGAACGGCGGGCCATCACCACAAAATCGCCGGGAAATCCGGTCACCAGCCTGGTCTCGTCCCAAGCCACGGGGACGGTTTTCATAAACTGAAGTGGTTTCTCCGGAAGGGAAAGGTAGGCTTCGGCTTTGTCGGCAAAATTCTGTATCCCCGATTCAAAAACAACAGCCAGTGCCAGTTGGTGAGTCATGGTCGTTTTACGGAAGGCTTCCACACCCTGCCTGATCTTGTTGGTAAAAGTCACCGGGGTGTAATCCATCGATCCCACGAGATTCCGTGTAAAAGGGATGACGGTATGGTGCCAGGCCGCCTGGTCGCAACGGGGTTGTTGTCCGAAACCTTCAGCGCCACGGATCGCTTCCGAAGTCATCAGGTTGGGCCAGGTGCGCTCCATCCCCCGCGGCAGGGTGGCCCCGTGGAAATTGATCATCAAATGGTGATCAGCTGCATCTTTCAGGATTTCGTAATATTGTTTAACAATTCCCTGCTTGTCGGTATCAAAAAAATCCACCTTCAGTCCCCTGACTCCCCATTTTTCCAATTTTCCAAATTCCTTCTTTCTGCCTTCCGGATCTGACATCACATTGCGGTAAGTGATGGAATCGCGGGGAACCCCGGCTCCGGAATGGTACCAGAGCCAGACCCCTACCCCTTTGCCGTTGGCATATTTAACCACCTCTTCTGCTGTACCTCCTTTCATTTCCGGCCATCCGGCGTCGATCAGCATATATTCCCAACCCATAGCAGCACTGAAATCGACATACCTGATCTGCTTCTCATAACTGCGTGGACTGCCACCCTCTGACCACCAGCTCCAGCTGGAGCGACCGGGTTTGATCCACGAAACATCGTTTACGGCGGAAGGCTTATTCAGACATTGAACCAGGTTGGTTTCGACAATGCCCGCCAACGATTCGGACAGGACAATGGCCCTCCAGGGACTGGCCCAGGGCAGCCCAAAAACCGGCTGGGGATCATCCGGGATGACCACCTCCTCCTTTTCGGCAAATACCACCCGGTAACTTTTATCCGCATTTACCCCGACATGCGTGGCACAGTAAGTGCCATCCAGAACTGCTTCGGTGATCATCATCCATAACCCATTGACATGAAACAGCATGGGATAAGCCCACCCTGCCCGGTTGGGCGATTCAGATCCGACAGGAATATCACATTCGGCATAAATTTCGTAACTCGGCTTCAGCCGGCTGTTCAGATCATAGGGATGAATGAAAGCCTTACCACTGAGCGGAACCGCAAAAGTGGTCTTTTCTTCCAGCATTGTCAGCTGTCCCGGATTCGCCTCCGGAAAACGGTACCGGAAGGCCATCCCGTCGTTGGATGCCCTGAAAACCAGTTCCATGACAGCGCCGTTTTTATTTCGGAAAGTAAAAACCTGCTCGTTCCCCTGATGGTGGATCTCCAATTTTTTGCCTGTTTTCAGCGAGAAATGCTCATTCACCTTTTTTATTCGGGATGCTGAAACCAACGTCAGATTTTCAGTAAAGGACTGGTCATCCCGAACAAGTCCCAAAACTGACGGAAGAATGGCTTCTTTTCCATTCAAGGTGACGGAATAAATCACCTTTTCCACGGTCTGACCATTTTCGGTAAAACTCCTTGTTGTCAAGGTTACCCCGATTTTTTTACCGGGAGAGGTGAGCCTGTATTCCCAGGGTTTGGTTTGTGCCATCGTCCAGACAGACTGGACCATCATCAGCAGAAGGACAATTTTTTTCATGCAGGGACTGTTTATGGTGAATTATTTTAATTTCAGATGATAGGATTTCCCGGCCACTGTTTCCAATTCAAATACTTTCCCAGTGACAACAGGCAGATCCAAAAGGTCAGTCTGAGCGTTGTTCCGGAAACTGACGGCGGAGGGTGGCTGTTGCAGCGGGTTGTTGTTTTTCCCCACAGCTTCTTTGAGACGATAATCAGGGCAAACCGGATTTCCATTTGCTTTAATGCGGCAATTGCCACCCAATCCGGAGAAAAGGTTCACTTCAGTTACCCTTCCCTTGTCCCATTTCAGGTCAACTACAAAACCACCCCGGGCGACCAACCCTTTTATTTCTCCCGAAGGCCATTCCGCAGGAAGGGCAGGCAACAGATGGATATACCCTTCATGACTTTGCATCAGCATTTCGGCAATTCCGGCTGTCCCTCCGAAATTTCCATCAATCTGAAACGGAGGATGGGCGCAGAACAGGTTGGGATAAGAACCTCCGCCACCCATGGTTTCTGATTCCGGTCCGATGTATTTAAAACCCTCTTTCAGAATTTTAAGCGCATGATCACCCTGTTTCAGCCGGGCCCACCAGTTCACTTTCCAGGCCATGGACCAGCCGGTACTGACATCACCGCGATGGATCAGTGTTTGCCTGGCTGCTGCCGCCAGTTCTGGGGTATACTCCGGAGTGATCTGGTTCCCGGGGTACAGGCTGAACAAGTGCGAAATGTGCCGGTGGTTATCCTTAGGGTCATCAACATCGTTGAACCACTCCTGCAACTGTCCAAACCTGCCGATGTGAAACGGATAGAGCCCTGGCATGGCTTTTTCAATCCTGGCAGACAATTCCTGTTCCTTTCCCAGAATTTGCGCTGCTTCCCGGCAGTTGGAAAACAACTCACGGATAATGGACATATCCATGGTAGATGCCATAGAAATTTCGTATTTTTTCCCGTCGATGGAAAAGACATTTTCCGGGGAAGAGGAAGGATTGGTCACCAGCATTCCGTTCTGATCCTCCACCAGCCAGTCAAGGGCAAATTCCGCTGCGCCTTTCATCAATGGCCAGGCCTTCTTTTCCAGGAAGGTTCGATCTCCGGTAAACAGGAAATGCTCCCAGAGATGGCGGCAAAGCCAGGCCCCGGCCATCGGCCAGGCCGACCAGCGCGGGGCGCCCCGCGGATCCCAGTCTTCGCCTCCGGCAGGAGAGGTTTTGGCCCAGATATCCGAATTGTGGTGGGCTGTCCAACCTCCGGCACCATAGTTCACTCTGGCCGTCCGGGCGCCGTTGATGGCCAGTTGTTCCATAAAATCAAACAGCGGCTGATGGCATTCCTGAAGTTGGGTGATTTCAGCCGGCCAATAATTCATTTCCGTATTGATGTTGAGGGTGTAATTGCTTCCCCAGGGTGGCTGAACATGCCGGTTCCAGATGCCCTGCAGGTTGGAAGGGGGCGTTCCCTGACGGGAGGAGGAAATCATCAGGTAACGTCCGTATTGAAAGTAAAGCGCTACCAACCCATTGTCGGCAGCACCCCTGTTGAAGGCTGTCATCCGCTGATCGGTGGGCAGGTTGGTCAGCTGTGGGCTGAGGTCTAACTCCACCCGTCTAAACAGACCCTGGTAATCCCCGAGGTGCCTGCTCAACAGTTTTGCCCAGGTAAGGCCTGAAATCGCACTCATTTTCCGTTCCGCCAATGCTGAAGGATTTTGCCCCTGAAAGCCCGGCGATTGGTCAAAACCGTTGAAACTGGTGGCTTCAGTCATTAAAATCATCACCTCATCGGCATTTTTAATCCCCACTGAATGATCTGTCGAAATCAGCTGCCCTCCGCGGGCGATCAGCTGCAGGTGAATTTCGAAGGTCATCCCCTCCCCGCCCGGCTCGTCGTAAACCACCTGCTGCGGTTCCGTATTCCGATGCGCCACATGCTTAGGAGCTTTGCCTTTCAGAACCAGATAGCCCGGCGACCTGACCGTTACGGAATAATGCAGGGGGGAAGAGAGCAGCGCTTCGAAAGAAATTTTCCCTCTCCGTGAAGCGGTCAGCCTCACCGCCATTACCTGATCGGGGTAGCTGATGAAAGACTCCCGCCGGTAGGTTACCTGTTCCCTTGTGAACGCAACTGTTGACAACGCCTTCCGGAGATCGAGCTTCCGGATGTAGCGATCTGCCAGTGAATCCTCAAAATCAAAATTCAATAAAAGGTCACCCAGTGGCAGATAACGGGCGGAATAGGGCCCGTGCATACCCTTCCACAGGGTGGCGCCCTTTTCATAATCGCCTTCAAAGATGGCTTTGCGGACTTCCGCCAAAATCCCGGGCCCCTTTTCCCTGTTTCCCGGAAGAGGATAACCCGACCACAGGGTGTGGTCATTAAGCGCAAAATGCTCCTGCACTATGCCGCCGTAAACCATGGCTCCGGAGGTGCCGTTCCCCAGGGGCAAAGCCTCTTCCCACACCGAGGCCGGCCGGTTAAACCATAACTCAAGCGGCTGCTTCAGTGTTGCAAAAGATGAGGGTAAAATTAAAACGATGAAGCAACAGAGTAATGCGGAATTTTTTCTGAATGAGCACATGAACTGATGATATTTTACTGTATTTCAATGATTATTTCATGTTCTTCAACGGTAAAACATGGTATTTTCTGCCAGCCGTAACTACAAACTCCTGCACGCCGTCACGCAACAGTGATTCTATTCATTTGCAATGACTTTAAATCAAACAGTTAAAC
>Ga0105102_10000386_pt1 | contig 13036 bp, 9 predicted proteins | sample PPLLaktember2015_FD_87032 | JGI IMG/M metagenome (GOLD analysis project Ga0105102, IMG submission 87032) | Freshwater sediment microbial communities from Prairie Pothole Lake near Jamestown, North Dakota, USA - PPLs Lake P7 Core (6) Depth... | ecosystem: Environmental > Aquatic > Freshwater >...
ATTTTGTCAGAGCAGTTTTGCCGGTTAAGTAAAAAAACAGAATTGTATGAATCAGATAAAAGGGAAAGTAATTCAGGTGATCGGGCCTGTTGTGGATGTCAGTTTTGAAGGATTGGGAAATGAATTGCCCAATATCTACGACGCCCTTGAGGTGGTAAGGAGTGGTGGTAATTTGATAGTTGAATGTCAGCAGCACATCGGAGAGAATACCATCCGTTGCATAGCCATGGATTCCACCGATGGAATCAGCCGGGGACTGGATGTTGTTTCAATGGGCAGTCCGATCAGGATGCCTAAGGGAGAATCCGCACTCGGCCGTTTGCTGAATGTTACAGGAGATCCGGTTGACGGACTTGAAAGGTTGCCCAAGGATGGGTTGGAAATTCACAACAATCCCCCCAAGTATGAAAACCTGACCACTGAAACCCAGGTTTTGTACACCGGGATTAAGGTGATCGACCTGATCGAACCTTATGCCAAAGGAGGGAAAATCGGTTTGTTTGGCGGTGCAGGTGTGGGGAAAACTGTGCTGATCCAGGAGCTGATTAACAATATTGCTCTTGCTCACAGCGGGCTTTCCGTGTTTGCCGGGGTAGGTGAACGTACCCGTGAAGGAAATGACCTTCTACGGGAAATGATTGAAGCCGATATTGTCGATTACGGACCGGCCTTTAAGGAATCTATGGAGTCTGGCAGCTGGGATTTGAGTAAAGTTGACATGAACACCGTCAGGAATTCCAAACTGGCCATGGTTTTCGGACAGATGAACGAACCTCCCGGAGCCCGTGCCCGTGTGGCGCTTTCGGGGCTCACTATTGCTGAAAGTCTTCGTGACGGCGATGGTTCCGGAGGGCGTGATATTCTCTTTTTCATCGACAACGTATTCCGCTTCACCCAGGCAGGTTCCGAAGTATCGGCATTGCTGGGGCGTATGCCTTCCGCAGTGGGCTACCAACCCACACTGGCCACTGAAATGGGTATCATGCAGGAGCGCATCACCTCCACTAAAACAGGATCCATTACTTCAGTTCAAGCCGTTTACGTACCGGCTGACGACCTCACCGACCCGGCCCCTGCCACTACCTTTGCCCACCTCGATGCCACTACCGTGCTGAGCCGGAAAATCTCCGAGCTTGGTATTTATCCGGCCATCGACCCGCTGGATTCAACCTCCAGGATCCTTTCGCGCGAGGTGGTCGGAAACGAACATTATGATTGTACTCAGCGCGTGATACAGATCCTCCAGCGATACAAGGAACTGCAGGACATCATCGCCATTTTAGGTATGGAAGAGCTGTCGGAAGAAGACAAACTGGTGGTTCACAGGGCCCGCCGTGTCCAGCGTTTCCTGTCACAGCCCTTCTTTGTGGCAGAACAATTCACCGGACTTTCAGGAGAGCTGGTGGCCATGAACGACATCATCAAAGGATTTAACATGATCCTGAACGGTGAGGTGGACCAATACCCGGAAGCAGCCTTTAACCTGGTTGGTACCATTGAACAAGCCATCGCCAAAGGGGAACAAATGCTGAAAAACCTCTGATTCAAGAACCCTGTTTTTAACCTTAAACTGCCGGCATCATGTTCATCGAAATCATCGCACCTGAAAAACAGCTCTACAGCGGAGAAGTGAACCTGGTTCAGCTGCCCGGGAAAAAAAGTTCGTTCGAACTGCTCAGGAACCACGCCCATATCGTTTCCACTCTAAAAAAGGGGGTGATCAGGCTGATCGACAAAGAGGGCAGGGAGTTGACTTTCCCCGTTGAAGGCGGCGTGATCGAAAATAAAAACAACAACATTGTTATTCTGATCACCGGACAATAAACAGTATAAACTTCCTATTCAAATGCCCTGGTGTAAAACTGCCCCGGGGCAATTTTTTTATGAAGAAAACAAAATTTCTGATCATTAGGCTGAGTTCCATTGGTGACATTGTGCTCACCACTCCGTTGATTCGCTGCCTGAAGCAACAGGTGGAGCATGCTGAAATACACTTTGTCACCAAGTCAAAGTATGGTGATCTTGTCCTTGCCAATCCCTATATTGACAAAATTCACTTTCTCGACCGACATCTGGGCTCCCTGCTTCAGGAACTTGCCCGGGAGAAACCCGATTACATCATCGACCTGCACCGGAATTTCCGGAGTTTCAGGATCAAACGGCACCTCAACCTTCCCTCGTTTTCATTCAATAAACTGAATGTCCGGAAGTGGCTCCGGGTAAGGTTCGGCATAGATCTGTTACCCGGGGTACATGTGGTGGACCGCTATTTTGAAACGGTTTCAACCTTCGGGGTACGCCCGGATGGCAAAGGACTGGATTATTTTATCCCCGTTGGGAAGAAGTATGATTTTTCCCGGTTACCACCTGACTTCTTTAACGGATACATCGCCTTTATCATTGGCGGAACCTATCACACCAAAAGATTGCCTGCCGGGAAAGTGACCGCCATCTGTAATCAAATCAGTTGTCCCGTTATTCTGATCGGAGGGAAACAGGAAATCCCGGAAAGCCTGCTGATTTGCCGGGAAACAGGACACAACGTACTGAATCTGACCGGAAAAACGTCGCTGAGCGAGTCGGCTGATCTGATCAAAAATTCGAAGCTGGTACTGACCAACGATACAGGAATGATGCATATTGCATCGGCTTTCGGCAAAAAAATACTATCCTTCTGGGGAAACACCATTCCCAAACTGGGAATGTCGCCCTACCAGCCGCACCCGTCATCCAAAATACTGGAAGTTGAAGGCCTCTCCTGCCGGCCCTGTTCAAAACTGGGATTCCAGAACTGCCCCCGCAGGCATTTCCGCTGTATGAACGATCTTGATGAAAATTCTGCCATCGACTGGATCAGGACCAACATCAAAGCGGATCAAATGCAGCCTTGATCCTGTTCAACGCTTCAGCCAGAACCGACCGGGGGCATCCGATGTTTATCCGTTGAAATCCCTCCCCTCCGGTTCCAAAACGGGCGCCATTGTTGAGCCCCACCCTTCCCTTTTCTGCGAGAAGCCTGCTTAGCTTTTTATCGTTCATGCCATATTCCCTGAAATCAAGCCAGACCAGGTATGTCGCTTCAGGTCTTATGATCCTGACTTTCGGCAACCGCTCTTTAAAAAAGCTTTCCAGGAAACGATAATTCCCGTCAAGGTAATCCATCATCTGAGACAGCCATTCTTCCCCGGAAGTGTAAGCAGCTTCCAGCGCAACTTTCCCCGGGATATTCCCGGTTAGGATGTGAAGGGTTTCCATCATTTGGTTAAAACGCTTCCTCACCTTGTGATTAGGGATAATGGTAAACGAGGTGGCAAGACCTGCCAAGTTGAAGGTTTTACTGGGCGACATGCATACGATGCTGTTCATTCTGCTTTCTTCTGACACCGTTGCCCAGGGAATGTGACGGTTTCCGGAGAATACCAGATCGGAATGGATCTCGTCCGATACCACGGTCAGGGCATGTTTCCTGCAAAATGCCTCCAGCACTTCCAGCTCCTCCCTTTTCCATACCATCCCTCCGGGGTTGTGCGGATTGCAGAGCAGCAGCATCCTGGTGTTGCTGTCCACTTTCCGCTCCAGATCCTCCATGTCGAAGTAATAACGACATCCGGTTAACTTCAGTGGATTCTCTGTCATCTTTCTGCCCGATCCCCTGACAGAGGTAAAAAACGGGAAATACACCGGAGGCTGGACCACCACCTTTTCCCCCCTGGCAGTCAGCGAGAGAATCGCAACGGTAATGGCGGATACCACCCCCGGGCTGAAGGTGATCCATTCCCGATCAATATCCCACCCGTGACGCTTTCTGACCCATTGGACGATACTGTCATAAAATGCCTCTCCCCTGAAGGTATAGCCCAGTATATCATGATTCATCCGATTGCGGATGGCCTCCATGATGAAATCAGGAGTGCGGAAATCGGTGTCTGCCACCCAAAGCGGCAAAACATCCGCTGATCCGAAGAAACGCGGAAGCGCATCCCATTTGATGCAATCTGTTCCGGTGCGGTCGACGATTTCGTCGAAATTGTATTTTTTCATTTTCGTTGGTACACGAAATTAATCATGTGGAAACACCATGTATGCGGTGACGCCATGGATGTAGAGACGCCATGCATGTAGAGACGCCATGCATGGCGTCTCTACCTATCAATAACGTTGATTTTTTTCAGGGCAATCACCCCGTCCTCCGTTTCCGCCTTCAAAACAAAATCAAAAATATTCCTCCTGAGGCACAGGTCAAAATCGGATGATGGTGCCCATTCCTGGCTGCCGGGTTCAAAGAACCTGGCTCCGCTCCCTTTCCTGATCACCCTGACCATGGCCTCCCAGTCGGTAGGTAAGCCTAATAACTCATTCCTGATGTATTCCGCGCAAAAAGTATCCTCATCTGTCGGGTATTCACAGGCATAACCCATGCACACCAGGGAAACCATCCGGGGATTGGAGCTTCGGATGTAATGTACGATTGCAGCTGCATTTACAAAGCTGCCGGTTAAGATCTGCTCTGCACGACGGGCATTGACAATGCCCTGCGTCCCTGAACTGGTGGTATGGATCAGCATTTTCCCTTTCAGGTTTGCCGAAAGCAGGTGAGTGGGTGAGTTTCCAAAGTCAAATCCCTCCGGTTTACGTTCGAAACGTTCCCCCATCAGGAGGGAACCTGGGAAAAGGCGGGCCAGACTGAGTGCGTCTTCCAGTGAACCTGCGGGCAAAATGGCATCTGCCCCGCAATCATAGGCATAACAAGCAGTTGAGAACGCCCTGAAAACATCAATGATCACCGTAAGCCCCTCCGCCTGTCGGGCACCCTCCAGCAACTGAAGAATATTTACTTCCATTTCAGTTTTTTTTAAACAAACCGCAATATCTGAATGTTTTTTTAAAGTGCGACCTCTTTCATACAAATTGTAATGGATCGGACACAAAGGATACAAATTAATATTGACCATTAAACTTTTAGACGCCGGCTAAGTCGAAACAACATCTGGATTTTAAACCAACGATAAGGTGAATATATCAATTGAGCATTTAGAAAAAATTTACAGCAACGGGAACTGGGCCTTGAAGGACATCAATCTGGAAATTCCCAACGGCATGTTTGGGTTATTGGGACCCAACGGAGCAGGGAAATCCACACTGATGCGCATTCTGGTCACCCTCATGAAACCTTCCAGCGGAAAAGTTACCGTCAATGGCCATCTTGACCTTCAGAAAAACAGGCGGGAGATACGTTCCATACTGGGTTATCTGCCACAGGACTTTCGTTTTTTCGCGGCATTGAAAACCTGGGAATTCCTCGATTATACTGCACGCCTGGCAGGCATGAAAGACAGGGCCAAACGGCACAGTACGGTCGACAGGATGCTGGAGGAAGTGGGATTGTTTGAGGCGCGCGACCGCAATGCCAACCGGCTGTCGGGAGGGATGAAACGCCGTCTGGGCATCGCTCAGGCACTGATCAACGATCCTAAAATCATCATTGTGGATGAGCCCACCACAGGTCTTGATCCGGAGGAACGCATCCGTTTCCGGAATCTGCTATCACACATCAGCACCCGTGACGTCACCATTATCCTATCCACCCATATAGTAGGAGACATCTCCAGCACCTGCGACAACGTCGCATTGCTGAACCGCGGCCAGCTGGCTTTCGTAGGCTCACCGGAAGATCTGATCAGAGAAGCGGAAGGCCATGTCTGGCTGATCCATGCCAATGAAAAGGAATATCTTGAAATCAATGAAAAATACCCGGTGATCACCACCATACCTGCCGATTTGGGATGGGAAATACAGGTTGTGGCAGACGATATCAACGGTTATAACGGTAAATCCATCGATCCCAACCTGGAACATGCTTATGTTTATTTCATGGAGAAAAAACTCAATCAGTGGATTTCTGATTAATAATTAATATGATTATGGTTTCACTGCACAATATCAATTCCATCGCCAAGTACGAAAGAAAAACCCTGTTCCGCAGCTGGTTTTTTCGGATTTTCAGCATTCTCTCCCTTGTCGTGCTGTTTTTTATGAATCTGGGAATGGTTACAGAAGTGGGTGATGCAGTCTGGATATTCAGGGCTGTACCTTCCACGATCCCTTACTTCAACCTGCTGATTTTGAATGTGGCTCAGGCCATTATTGCTGTTTTCCTTGCTTCCGACTTCCTGAAAAGGGATAAGAAACTGGACACTACCGAGGTCATTTATATGCGTTCCATGACCAACGGGGAGTATGTGATCGGGAAAACCATGGGGAACATTCAGGTTTTTATGATCCTGAATTTCGCGGTTCTGCTGATGGGTCTGATTTTCAACTTCGTTGCACCCGACACCCATATACCCTGGTTGTCCTATCTCCTTTACCTGGTGCTGATCAGTATTCCAACGCTGGTTTTCATCATGGGGCTCTCCTTCCTCCTGATGAGCCTGATCCGGAACCAGGCAGTTACCTTTGTCATCATTCTCGGTTACATCGGCATTACCCTGTTTCTGGTCAAAGCCAGCTATTACTATGTATTTGATTACATGGCCTTTAATATTCCGATGCTTAAATCTGAAGTGGTCGGATTCGGAAACCTGGATCTGATTCTCGGGCACCGGGGGATTTATTTCTGCCTGGGTACGGGTTTTATATTTCTTACCATTTTCCTGCTGAAGCGGTTGCCACAGTCGGAAGGCACCACCTGGGCCTCTGTTATTCTGAGTGTGATATTCATTGCCGCCGGCGTTTACCTTGCCTTTAACCATGTCGATCGATTTGTGACCAGGGATCACATCAGGGCAGAAGCGATTTCGCTGAACGATCAGTATGCCCGGAAGCCGGTAGCTGATGTTACGCAGCATGATATCAGGCTGAATCACAAAGGCAATACCCTGGAATCACAATCTGCCATGACCCTTGTCAATACAACCCGGTTGAATATTGACACCCTGGTACTGAGCCTCAATCCCGGACTGGAAATTACCTCCTCAACACTCAACGGGCAATCGGTTCAGCCGGTCAGAAAAAAACAGCTGGTGCTTATTCCTGTGCCGGGATCTTTGGAGCCTGCTCAATCTGCAAAGGTTGAACTCAACTATGCCGGAGGAATCGACGAATCATTCTGCTATCTGGATATAGATGCAAAAAAACAAAGTGAAAAATACGGCGAATTTGTCATTAATGTGGATAAACGCTATGCATTCCTGACTCCTGATTATGTTTTGCTGACCCCCGGAGCCAACTGGTATCCCAAAACCGGAACCACCTACAGCCCGAAGTTTTTCGGATGGAGCAGGACCAGTTTTACCGGGTATAATCTGCAGGTCAAGACGGCTGCAGGATTGCAGGCAGTTTCCCAGGGTGAAGTCTCCAGCAGTGAACCGGGTCATTTTGAATTTAAAAACAGCCAGCCATTGACCCAGATCTCGCTTGCCGTTGGAAAATATGTTCAAAAGAAACTAAAAGCTGGAAAAGTAGAATTCGGAATCTGGCATTTTGAAGGACATGATTTCTTTTCCAAAGCCCTTCCGGAGATCAACGATACCATTCCTTCTCTGATCGAAGAGCGGTTCAGGGATTTTCAGCGGACATACAACCTGAACTATCCGTTTGAAAGGTTTTATCTGGTGGAGACCCCTGCCCAGTTTAAACCATATGAGCGGACCTGGACATTCCAGCAGGAAACCAATCAGCCGGAAATGATTTACATCCAGGAAAAAGGATATCGCATCCGGGATGTGGATGTGAAGATGTCTGTAAAAAGGGATAAAAAATGGGGCCAGAGGGAAGGCCAAACCCTCACCGATAAGGAGTACCAGATCAGGGCCATCAACAACATCATCGGAAATTTCATCCGCGAAGGGGGCCGGCCCAATTTTAACCGGCAAGCCGGTGGCCAGATGCAGGTGACGGAAACGGTTAATCCGTATTTCATTTTCTCACAGCTTTATCATTTCAGCAACCACCTCAGATCTGACCATTGGCCGGTTCTTGACCTGGTTCTTGAAGCCTATTTTAAGAGCCAGTCGAGTGATATGCGGTCATCATGGATGAGGGATGTAAGCGGTCTGAGTGAAGATGAAATGGCCAACATTGCCCTTCAGGATTATTCTTTTGAAGAGTTACTGGCCAATAAAGACCAGGAGAAAATTGTTGACAATCTGATCAAGCTGAAAGGAGATTACCTCTTCACCATGATACAATCAAAAGCGGGAGACAAGGATTTTACCGCCTTTATGAAAAACCTGCTTAATGAAACCAGATTCAGGGTGCTGACATTTGACAGCCTGGATCAAAGGTTGTCGGATGAGTTTGGAGTGACCATCACCCCATACATGGAAAACTGGTTCACGGATAAGAAACTGGCAGGATTCCTGATATCTCCCGTTTCGGCCATCAATACAAAATCGGAAGACCAGATCAGAACGATGGTTTCCTTTATTGCCAGTAATACTTCTGATGCCGACGGTGTCATCAAACTGACCTTCCGCCTGGGGGGGTTCGGAGGTGGACGGGGCAGAACGCGTAGTGCCCCCAGTTCTAATGACAACATCTCCAAAATCCTTTTTCTGAAGCCGGGAGAAACAAAGAAAGCAAGTTATCTCTTTGATTCCGAACCCAGGGGATTGACCATCAATACCCTGACCTCCAAAAACATTCCCCAGACGCTGGCTCAGTTCTTCGGAAAGGTGGAAGAGGATCTCAAAGCCGTGCCTAAAGATGGAGAAGAGGTGACCGATGCAAAAGTATCAGATCTTCAACCCAATGAAATGGTGGTAGATAATGAAGACCCCGGATTCACCTGTACCATCAACAATAAAACCTCCCTGTTATATAAGCTTGTGACCAAAGAACAGGAAACAGGGTTAAAATATGCAGGATTCAACAACTGGCGACCGGCCATCAAATGGACAAATACGACCAATACGGCATTTTACGGCCTGTATGTGAGATCGGCATATTATATTAAATCAGGAAGCGGTGACCAGTCAGCAACCTGGGAGTTGCCGGTTAAAGAAGCCGGTACTTATGATATCTTCACTTATGTGAATCCCTCGTTCGGCGGCAGGGGAGGTTTCGGTCCCGGCGGCCGATCGGAAAATGAGGATAAAGGCGAATTCCACTATTTTATCACGCACGACAACGGAGTGACCGAACAAACCCTTCAGGTTGAAAAGGCACAGGCAGGGTGGAATGAGCTCGGCTCTTTCTATCTTTCACCAGGGAAAGCCAAAATCGTTCTGACCAATAAGTCTGCCCGCAGGGTGGTGGTAGCCGATGCCATTAAAATTGTAAAAAATTAAAATGAATTCATCGATATGAAAAGTAGCGTATTTTCACTGTGTGTACAGATTTTTATGCTGGCCGTATTTGTGGTGCCGGCAACCATTTCCGTTAACGGTCAACAGTCGCTGACCCTCGACAAGGCGCTTTCCGTGGCTGAAACCAACAGCCCGAGCATCAAGATGTCGTTGCTCAACCTGGAAAGGTACCAAAACGACCTGGTAGCGCAAAGGGCAGCAATGAAATCAAAATTCAGCCTCAGTGTGAATCCCATTGATTATACGAATACCCGACGCTTCGATTCAAGGGTTTCCGAATGGTATACACAGGAATCATTTGCCTCAAATGCCACTCTGCGGGTCGATCAGCCTATCCTGTTCACTGACGGCACCTTATCCCTGTTTAACCGTTTCGGATGGCAAAGAAGTGAGTCATCTTCAACAAATGGAATAAGCAAAAGATTTACCAACAACCTTGTTTTAAATCTGAACCAGCCGTTGTTCACCTATAACCGGCTGAAACTTCAGCTGAAAGAACTGGAGCTGAGTTACGAGAATGCGAATATCAGCTATGCCATGCAGCGACTGAACCTCGAAAGAAGTGTGACTCAGTACTTCTACAATGTTTACCTCGCCCAGATGAACCTCTCGATAGCAAAGGAGGAACTGGCCAACACCCAGAAAAGTTTTGAAATCATTAAAAATAAAGTGGATGCCGGCCTTGCTGCAAAAGAAGAATTGTACCAGGCTGAACTGAATCTCTCCACATCAAAATCAGGACTTCAGAATAACCAGGTGGTATTTGAAAACGCTAAAGATGAACTAAAAATCAATCTTGGACTTGACCTTTATGAAGAAATTATGGTCATCACTGACATTGAAGCCAATCCGGTACAGGTGGATCTGCAGAAAGCCATTGAAAACGGATTAAAGAGCAGAATGGAACTTCGACAGCGGGAAATTGACGTGGAAAAAAGCCAGTTTGCCATGATCCGGACCAAAGCGGAGAACGAATTCAGCGGCTCCATGAACCTTGCATACGGTATTATCGGGGATAATGAAGATCTCCCGAAAATTTTCGATCAGCCTGTTAAAAATCCTCAGGTACAGCTTTCTTTCAATATCCCCATCTTTGACTGGGGCGAAAAGAAAGCCAAGATTAGGGCACAGGAAGCTGCCATTAAAAGTCAGGAACTGAACCTTGATGAAGAGAAAAAACAGATCATCATTGACATCAGAAGGGTGTACAGGAACCTCGAGAACCAGGTCAACCAGATTGAGATTGCCCGCCAGAATGAAAGAAATGCCCAGTTGACCTATGAAATCAACCTGGAAAGATATCAGAACGGCGACCTTACCGGTATGGATCTCAATCTGTACCAGACGCAGCTCTCCAATAAAAAGATCGCTTATGCCCAGGCCCTGATTAATTACAAAGTCGAACTGCTGAACATGAAAATCCAGAGTTTGTATGACTTTGAAAAAAAACAGGCGATTTTACCTACAGAATTATATATGACAGAGAATTAAGAAAAATCAGATAGACAAATGAAAAGTACAGCCAACATTCTGCTTTTTGCCATTTTACTGGCAATGGTCAGCTGCAACAACCGCCAGCAGGCCGAAACCACCGACATCGCATCACCGGTATCGGTCGAGGACATTAAAAAACAGTCCATTGAAAAGTACCTCAATACCACCGGAACGGCGAAGGCTACCCAGGAAGTAACCCTCTCAACGGAAATGTCAGGTTTATACCAGTTGCAAAACAACCCGGCCACCGGGAGGCCTTTTAAACTGGGCGACAGGGTGAAAGCCGGACAGGTTATCGCCAAACTGGATGATCAGGAATACGTCAACGGCATCGCCATTGATGCCCAGAAACTGAACCTGGAGATCGCCGAACAGGAGTACGAAAAGCAAAAATCGTTGTATGAAAAGGGAGGTGTGACTTTGCGGGAACTGCGCAATTCGGAAGTCTCGGCTAAAAATGCCAAATACAATTACGACAACGGACAGGTAAGATTGGCTAAAATGAGCATAGTCACGCTGTTTGCCGGTATCATCACCGACCTCCCCTATTACACCCAGGGAACGAGGGTGACGTCGGGGCAGCCGGTGGTAACCGTGATGAGCTATGATAAAATGTATATGGAAATCAATTTGCCGGAAAAGAACATCTCGGAAATTCAGGCCGGGCAAAATGTGATCATTACCAATTACACCCTTGCTGACGACACCCTGAAAGGAACGGTATCGGAACTTTCACCTGCCATCAGCACAGAAACACGTACCTTCGAAGGCAAACTGATCATTGATAATCCGCAGCTTAAGCTGCGTCCCGGAATGTTTGTAAAAGCCGATATCATCGTGGCCAGAAAAGACAGTGCTCTGGTAATTCCCAAGAGCATCATCCTTTCCAGCAACCGGGGTAAGGTGGTATTCGTGGTTGAACAGAATACTGCCCGTGAACGCCGGATTACCATCGGACTGGAGAACCAGGATTATGCTGAAGTAATTTCCGGATTGAAAGTGAACGAACGGATGGTGGTCAAAGGATATGAAACACTCCGCAACGATTCCAAAGTGAAAGTCATAAAGTAAATTGTTTCCTGTGAAAAAATTATTTCAGTTTTCCGTCGATTACCCGGTCACTATCCTTATGATCGTGCTGGGTGTCGTCTTACTCGGGTATATTTCTTTTGACAAGCTGGGAATGGATTTATTTCCCGACCTGAGATCCCCGAGGATTTTTGTGGAGATCACCTCCGGAGAGCGGCCTCCGGAAGAGATGGAAAAGCAGTTTGTTGAAAACATCGAAGCCCTGGCAGCACGTCAGTCGGACGTCATACAGGTGACCTCCGTCACCAAGGTGGGGACCTCCCAGATAACAGTCGAATATGCCTGGAACAAGGATATGGATGAGGCTTTCCTTGATCTTCAGAAAGCCTTGAATTCTTTTGCCCAAAATCAGGAAATCGATGAACTGACCATTACACAACACGATCCCAACACTGCTCCTGTTATGCTCATTGCACTGACTCACAGCGAGATCACCGATATGAATGAAATCAGGAAAGTCGCTGAGAGTTATGTCAGGAATGAACTGGTCAGGTTGGAAGGGGTGGCTGAGGTAGAGCTTTCCGGACAGGAAGAAAGTGAAATAGTTATTGAAACCGATCCCTACAGGCTTCAATCCCAGAACATCTCCCTGGATGCCCTGAGTCAGAGAATCCAGAACTTCAACCGCAGTGTTTCAGGAGGAAGGATTTCAGAGATGGGTCTTCAGTATATTGTTAAAGGGATCGGCCTGCTCCGGGATATCGAAGATTTCCAAAATCTTATTGTTGGCTACAAAGCAGTCAGGACTTCCACAAACGCCGGTAACCAATCACCCTTTGCCCCGGTTTTTCTGAGGGATGTTGCCACGGTTAAGTATGCCAATAAAGAACCGGAAAACATCGTCCACCTGAACGGCAAAAGATGCATCGGACTTTCTGTTTATAAAGAGACCAAGTTCAACACCGTGAAATCGGTTGAACAGATCAATGAGGCGCTGGTGAAAATTGGAAAAGCATTACCTGGGTATCAGCTGACACCGGTCACCAATCAGGGAAAATTCATTAAAGATTCCATTTCAGAAGTGGAAGAATCGGCCTTATACGGGATTATTCTGGCTGTTTTTATCCTGTTTTTATTTCTCAGGAGAATAGGGACAACGGTTATCGTGAGTCTTGCCATACCCTTCTCTGTGATTGCCACTTTCA
>Ga0105102_10000387_pt1 | contig 13031 bp, 10 predicted proteins | sample PPLLaktember2015_FD_87032 | JGI IMG/M metagenome (GOLD analysis project Ga0105102, IMG submission 87032) | Freshwater sediment microbial communities from Prairie Pothole Lake near Jamestown, North Dakota, USA - PPLs Lake P7 Core (6) Depth... | ecosystem: Environmental > Aquatic > Freshwater >...
TATCCCTGCAACTGCAGCCCTGCTCCATCCAAAGCTCGTCCCTGATGTGGAGCTTAACGGGGTGTAGCTGAACACCGAGCCGCTGCATATCGCCGCCGGCGTCAGTGTGCTGGTAAGAACAGGTATCGGGTTGATTATCCATGATGCAAGAGTTACCCAACCTGTTCCGATACAACCTGATCCTGAGCTGCAATTAGATCTCCGTCCCTGTATCTCAACAAGTGTATGACCTGCCGTATTAATTGTATTACCCGGAGTATATGGGTTCCAGGTACCGGTTCCATCAAAACGATACTGGAAAGAATCAGAACATCCCGCTCCTCCGCCTCCTGCAGTGAACAATGCTGATACTTGTTGTCCGGCGCAAACACCGGGCAGATCAGGAGATTTTGTATTCAGCACCGGACCTGACGGCTGTGGATTAATAGTGACATTGTAAATAAGAGAATTCCCATCACACAATCCGTTATTATCCCTTAACTGAATGGTACCTGTCCCTGCAGTACCCCATGTAATTGTCACGGGATTGCCGGTAAAAGTCGTGGGTGTTCCTCCTGTAATCGTCCAGGTATATGTATGACCTGCCTGAGAAGGGATGCTGTAATTTAAAGTTGCCCCAGTACAAACATTGAAAATATAGTTTGAAGGGGGATTGTACTCACTTTCTGTGCTTATGTTCTGAATGAAATGCCCCGGGCCAATTACCTGGTCGTTCTGGTTGTTGAATTCGGTAGTAATCCATCCGGCAGATCTCACATTTGTCGAATACCTTGCTTCATCAAGGAAACCATTAAAGTATTCACCACCACTATATCTGCCCAGATTTCCCTGATCGGGCATTGCCGTCTGAGGAGCTACTGTACTTGTCACCGGGGCTCCTCCGTCAATATAGAATCTATGTGTTGTACCATCGAAAGTATAAACATAATAATGCCAGGTATTTGCAGATGGCGTCGAACCATAATCAACAAGCACTGTACCTCCCCATTTCCAGATTATGGCTTGAAATCCGGTATTTCTGAATCCTATCTGCGCTCCATTGCCTGCACCGGCATTTTGAATACAAAAAAGATTAGCGGTTGATCCGGGAGGAACTCCATATCTGGCCCATATACTCATTGTAAAGCTGCCATTAAGTTGATTAAATGATGAAGTCGGTGTTCTAATATAAGAACTCGTTCCGTCAAATCCCCTGCCCCCTGCTATTCTTCCGGTTATTGGGCTGGTATTGTTCTGGACTCCATCATTCCCCGTTGTTGTGGCATCCGTATAATCTGAACCATTCAAATGCCAGACGCCTTTATAATTTGAATTCCATACACTCTCCACCGACTGACTTGCAGTTACCTGGCTGTTACTGTAGAGTATCCTGAAGGATGTGTTGGCAACATTGCTGATGAACGGGAACCGGACCCATGCAACCAGATTTCCCGAAACAGGATCGTAGGTTTCAATCTGGTGATCCAGCTTATTGTAGTTTGCATCCGTAAATATTATATCATATCCGCTGCTGCTGTAAATACGACCGCCGTTTGAAATTGGCCTTAGTTCGTTGCTTTGGGGAGAGGTAATTGTTACGAGAACAGGGAAATTTGTAACAAACTCACCAACCCTGTTATAATTTATTTCAAGTGTTTTCTGGTACTGATATCCGAATGGTGCTGCCGGGCAAAGTTGGCCTTAAGATCTAAAATTATTTCCGGCAAAAATAACAACACAAAAAAGAAGACAAGCCGATTTCCTTCTTAAGCCGTTAGATTTCAGATTATTAATAACTGAATTGGAAGAACCTTCTATGTGCTCGGAAATGATCAAATCACCAGGTTAAGTTAGATGCCACGGGTAAAAAATCCGGTTTCCCTTTGCATTCTGAAAACCGGTAAATCCTGATTAAATGCGTCAGGTCCGGATTATAACGTTGAAGCTGATGGTTTTCTTATCTTTTACTAACATTTTATTAACAATAAAAAAGCCGGTTGAAATCAATCAATCCGGCTTTTAGATTTTAGGGTTGCCCTGAGTCTGGTGCCCTGTGCCTTGCGCCTATATTATCAGCATTGCATCTCCATAGGTTCCGAACCTGTATTTCTCCTTTATGGCGGTCCTGTAGGCTTCGAAAAGAAGGTCATAACCGGTAAATGCCGCTACCATCATTAGGAGTGTGGAATAAGGCAGGTGAAAATTGCTAATCATCATGTCGGGAACCTTGAATTCGTATGGCGGGAAAATGAATTTATTTGTCCATCCGTCAAATGGTTTCAGGTAGCCGCTCGTCGACACCGAGCTTTCAAGGGTCCGGACCACTGTTGTTCCCACCGCGCAGATCTTGTATTTATTGTCCTTGGCCTTGTTTACCATTTCTGCAGCTTCCTCGGTAATCCTTATCCTTTCCGAATCAACCTTATGTTTGGTGAGATCCTCAACATCGACACTCCTGAAATTGCCCAAACCAACATGAAGGGTTATTTCAGCAAATTCGACACCGATGATCTCCAGTTTCTTCAGCAGTTCCCTGCTGAAATGAAGGCCTGCAGTGGGAGCGGCAACTGCACCTTCGTGCTTTGCAAAAATCGTCTGGTATCTCTCGTTGTCTTCCGGTTCCACTGGCCGGTTTATGAATTTTGGCAGTGGAGTTTCTCCGAGACTGTACAATGTCTGCTTGAATTCTTCATAAGTGCCGTCGAACAAAAATCTGAGGGTCCTGCCCCTTGAGGTCGTATTGTCTATCACTTCAGCTACAAGCAGATCGTCTTCACCGAAATAGAGCTTGTTCCCGATCCTGATCTTTCGTGCCGGGTCAACAAGAACATCCCATAATCGCTGCTCCCTGTTCAGCTCCCTCAGTAAAAATACCTCTATTTCAGCCCCGGTTTTTTCCTTGTTGCCATACAGCCTTGCTGGAAACACTTTTGTATTGTTAAATACCAGAACATCATTTTCATGAAAATATTCCGTGATTTCCTTAAATATTTTGTGCTCAAAAGTCCCTTTCTTCCTGTCAACTATAAGCAACCTCGATTCATCCCTGTTCTCTGTGGGATAAAGGGCAATAAGTTCCTGCGGCAAGTTGTACCTGAATTGTGATAATTTCATATTGCAGTTGTTGATATTACATTTTTAGAAATCCTTTATACGGAAGGATTCTGGTTTTGTTTCAATTCTTTTAATAAATTTTCAAAATTTCCTAAAGAAAATGCATTTTTAATCGAATAAGGTCCTATCGAAGTTCTTTCCAGGCGGGACATGTATCCCCCGCTATCAAGGGCCAGTCCCAGGTCCCTGGCAAAGGATCTTATATAGGTCCCTTTGCTGCATACTATCCTGACAGTTATGTCAGGCAGGTTAAAAGATAACAGCTCAACCTCCCTGAAATAAACAGTAACAGGTGTCATCTCCTTCTGAATTCCCTTCCTGGCATATTCATATGCTCTCTTCCCGTCAATCATCTTTGCTGAATGCAGTGGAGGCATCTGTTTCTGTTCTCCCAGGAATCCGCTTAATGCTGATATAACAAGATTTTGGGTTATATGTTCAACCGGAAAGCGTCCATTTACCTCCGTTTCAAGATCATAGGAAGGGGTTGTCTCCCCTAGGTGTATTGTGGCAACATATTCCTTTTCAAGATCCCGGAAATCGTCGATTCCCTTGGTGGCCTTTCCTGTACAAATAATCATCAGTCCGCTGGCAAGGGGATCAAGGGTTCCGGCATGGCCAATTTTTATTTTCTTAATGCCAAGAGCACTCCTTATCATGATCCGGACCTTGTTGACAAGATCAAAGGATGTCCAGTAAAGCGGCTTGTCAAACAGCAATACCTGCCCTTCTTCGAAAGATGAAACAGAATCAGAAAACATGTAGGCCCAGTAATAGTGAATAAATGCCAACAAGAACACAATACAACGCAAACCATTTAAGACTACCCCTTTTCACAATACTGATCATCCATTTGCAGGCAAGGTACCCGAAAATCAATGCTGTCAGAAATCCGGCAAGTATAACAATCAATGATGTTCCCTCCCTTGTAAAATCACCGGAGCTCATTTCAAGGATATTGGCCCCGATAACCGGGACCAGAACCATCAGGAATGAGAATTTTGCAATATCCGATTTCCTGTTCCCAATCATCATTCCGGTGGCAATTGTAGCTCCTGATCGTGAGATTCCCGGTAAAACCGCCAACACCTGGGCTAAACCGACGATAAATGAGTCAAGATATGTCATTGGACGTTCTTTGGGTCGGATAATCATAGTCAGCCCAAGGAAAAGAGCGGTAACCAGAAAGTTAATCCCAAGTGAAATCATATTTCCTGAAAACATTTCGAGAACCTTGTCATACAAAAAGAGCCCTGTCAATCCTATAGGAATCATTGAAATAATAAGCTTTATTAAATAACGCGTTTCTTCATTTAATTTGAAGGAAACCAGTCCTTTCGCCAAACCAGCAATTTCTTTCCCGAACACAATGATTGTACTGAGGACGGTAGCGCCGTGCACTGCGATTGAGAAATAGAAATTCGCTTCATGATCGATCCCGAAAAGATATTTCCCAAGCTCAAGATGCCCGGAACTGCTTACGGGCAAGAATTCCGTGAGCCCCTGTATTATGCCAAGAACAATGGCTTCAAACAAATTCATCGGAGATTACTTAAGGCTTACTTATCGGAGTTTTTTGGCTTTTTCATTATTGCCCAGATCTCAAAAATGAATCCCGCAAGCACTACAATGGGAGCAAGGGTTATCCTTCTGAAACTGAATATTTTTTCGCTGAAAACATTCGGATCTTCCGATTTTCCTCCGAGCATCAGCAGGAAACCGGCCACGATTATTGCAAAACCGATTGCAAGGAGCTTGTAGTTTTCACGGCCAAGGGCAAAATTCAGCTTTTCCTTATTTTCATTTTTAACTGCCATGATTCAATTATATAATTTATCTTCAGAAATTACAAGGTAACGGTTAACTGAAAGGAATGTTGAAACCAGGTTTATTAAGATCCCTGCAACTATCAGCAAAATGCCGAGGATTACAAGAAGCTTTGTGCTCTCAAACGAAAACAGCATCAGGAATTCCTTCTCGATCAGATAAAGCAGCCCCATCAGAAGCAGCATCGCAGTCAGCGCAGAGAGCACTCCGTGGTAAATGCTTCTGATAAGGAAAGGTTTCCGGATGAAAGCCCTTGTGGCTCCGACAAGCTGCATGGTCCTTATCAGGAACCTTTTGGAATAAATTGCCAGTCTGATTGTGTTATTAATGATTGTAACTGCTATCAGAAACAGGAATGAACTGATTATCAAAAGGAAGATACTGATCTTGCGTACATTTTCATTAATAAGGTAAAGGAGTGAATCCTCATACCAGACCTCCTTCACAAAAGGATACTCAAGGATATATTTCTCAAACTTCCCGACGCTGTCGCGGTTAGTATAGCCGGCATACAGGTAAACATCTATTGACGGCGGAAGAGGGTTGTCGCCAAGAAAACTTATGAAATCCTCACCCATTTCTTCCTTCATTTTTACGGCAGCTTCATCCCTCGATACATATTCGGTAGATTTAACCGATGGCTTGGCGTCAAGATCCTTCTGAAGCATCCGTATATCTGCTTCCCTGGCATCCTCATCAAGTATAACCGAAAATGAAAGACTCTCCCTGAAATAATCGGAAAGCTCCTTGGCATTTATAATTACAAGGCCCAGGATACCCAGCAAAAAAAGAACGAGTGAAACACTTATAACAAGCGTCAGGTATGAACCACCCAGTTTTGCCTTTGAAAATCCTGTCTCCTTTTTCTTCACAAACTAAATTTTTAAACCTCACCCCAGCTTTTCCAACACCCCAGCCTGAATTATTCAACAATTGTGATCCATCCGAATTCATCCGGTACATCGCCATACTGAATGGATATCAGCTTGTTATACAACTTCATAGTAACCGGACCAGGTTTCCCGTCCCTGCAGTATTCATAAACCTTATTTTTGACAGGGTCGTCGATTCTGGCGATAGGACTTATCACTGCTGCGGTCCCGCATGCTCCAGCTTCAGCAAATTCGGCAAGCTCCTCAACCGGAACACGCCTTCTTTCAGTCCTGATACCAAGTGAACCGGCTGCTTCAATCAGGCTCATATTCGTTATCGATTTTAGTATCGATTCAGATTTCGGCGTTATATAGGTATTGTTTTTTATTCCGAAGAAATTTGCCGGACCGCATTCATCTATGTATTTTTTTCTTTTTGCATCAAGAAAAATTGCACTGGCATATCCACCGGCCTTCGCGGCAACTCCGGCTCTCAGGCTGGCGGCATAATTGCCCCCGACCTTGAATATCCCCGTCCCCTTTGGAGCGGCCCTGTCAACGTCCCTGCAGATAAGCATTCTGACAGGTTTGATACCCCCCTTGAAATAAGGGCCGACCGGAGTTACAAAAACAACGAAAGTATATTCGGAGGCAGGCTTGACTCCTACCTCAGCTCCGCTGCCATATAAAAGAGGCCGGATGTAAAGGGTAGCTCCTGAACCGTATGGCGGGATGAACCTTTTATTAAGCTGAACCACCCGGAAAATTGCCTCCCTGAACTTTTCAACGGGAAACCTTTCCATTAAAATACCGTCAGCCGACTTAAGAAACCTTTTAGCATTCTCTTCCCAGCGGAACAACCTGATCTTCCCATCTTTTCCCATGTATGCCTTCAGCCCCTCAAATGCTTCCTGCCCATAGTGCAATCCGGTGGCAGCAATATGGATATCAATAAATTCGGAGGATGATACTTCCAGATCTCCCCATTTGCCATTCCGGTAAAAACAACGGATATTGTAATCCGTTTTAATATATCCGAAAGGCAGGTTTTTCCAGTCAAGGTTCTCCATAACTCTCAACTTTAATAATTTGCGGTAAAAGTACATTTTTAAAACCAATCTCCGTCAGGTTTTATCCTGGAAAACCGATTATTTATACCATTCATGAAGCTTTGCGATCTGCTCTTCAAGAGACACGCTTCTGAGTATTTTCCCTGTGCCGGTAAGAAAGTCATGTTCGGTCAGCAGCGTCTCCTGGATGACTTTCCATGTCCCTGTTCCGGTAGTAATGCCATGTTCATTCCTTTCCCGCAGAAGCTTGTCGCTTAGCTTGATATAATCCACCCTGCCCAGGTAATCGTACCTCGCATCGTGCAGGATCCTGTCGGTATCCGACTCATATTTCTCATTGAAGGAATTTGTGACCAGCAATCTGGCAGAGGCGATATAGCTTTCGTCGAACCCGAAGCGGGGAAGCATTTCATCCATTAATTTGCGTGAACCTTCTGCAGGATTATTGTAGTCGGTCATATACCCGGTAATCAGGAAAATGGAGGCCAGTTTAAGTTTTACATATTCTTCAACAGGCAGCTGCTCGGCATTGGCAAGCAACTCAGCCTGAGTTGTGATGCTCACTGCAAGCTGGGCATTATGAAACCACAGGTTTGGAGGCGCCTCATCTATGAAAATCTTATTGACGGTTTCCTCGACATCCTGAAGCTTGATAAGCTGAAGCATGAATCTGAACCTGCTGTTGGGATTTCCGTTTTCATCGCTTAGTTCAGGTATAATGCCTTTGACAAAATACATTTCGATTTCCCCCTTGTATTTAACAGGCATTCTCCCGCGGTACTCACAGATGAAGAATTCCTTTACAAACTCATATGTTGTTCCCGAGATATTTATCCTGCCTGCTTCTCCTGAAGACTCCATTCGGCTTGCTGTATTTACCGTATCACCCCAGATATCGTACGACAGCTTTTTATGGCCAACAACACCGGCGATCACAGTTCCGGTGTGGATCCCGATCCTGATATCCCAGTATTTAATACCCTTGATCAGGGAGGCCTCTTTCAGCTTTCTCATATAATCCTGCATTTCAAGGGCGGCCAGTATGACTTCAACCGGATTTGTCCTGTTCTTTTCGGGAATCCCTCCGGCACACATGTAAGCATCTCCAATGGTTTTGATCTTTTCAATCCTGTATTTCTCAACAACCGAATCGAAATGAAAAAAGAATTTGTCAAGCTCATCGATCAGCACTTCAGGATTCATCTCTTCAGCTATCTGGGTAAACCCCTGAATATCGGAAAAGAGAACAGTGACAAAATTGTATTTGGTCTTTGTTGCCTTTCCCTTTTCCATTATTTCATCGGCCGTATTTTTGGGAAGAAGGTTGGCCAGAAGCGCTTCAGTCTTTTCATTAACCTTTACAAGATCTTCATTCTTTTTGTTTATAAGCTGCTCAAGGGCCTCCTGCCTGCGCCTGAATTTGCGATCGAGAAGCCTGTAAATAGCGACCTGGATAACCATTAAAACGAATAGTCCAATGACAAGAACGGGGAGCTTCAGAGTGACCCCCTGCGAGTCAGGACCATTTGCCAGGGATTGGAGGGGAAACGCTGCTGCAATGGACAATTGACAAAATAAAAATATCAGCTTCTTATTCGGCAGCATTAGATTAAATTTGCAGGATCTGTAATCAAAAGTATCAATTAACTTTATTAACGCCAAACTTCAAGTCCGATTGTGACATTAAAGAACTTTCGGCACTTTTATTAAATTCGACAAAAAAATCCTGCCGCATGGAAATTGTATTCGCGTCAAACAATCTGAATAAAATACGGGAGATCAATAATGTCCTCGGTAACAGCTTCAGTCTGTTAAGCATGAGCGACATAAGCATGGATGAAGACATTGCCGAGAATGAGGCAACCCTCGAAGGCAATGCACTCCATAAAGCTCGTCATATTTACAAGGCAGCCGGGATGAATGTCTTTGCCGACGATACCGGCCTTGAAGTTGAAGCGCTCGATGGCCGGCCCGGCGTTCACTCAGCAAGGTTTGCCGGTGAAAACAAGGATTCTGAAGCCAATATTGAGAAACTGCTGACTCTTCTTGAAAATAAGACCAACCGGAATGCACGGTTCAGGACCGTTATTGCCCTTATTCTTGAGGGGAAGGAGTATATTTTTGAAGGTACGGTAAATGGCGTTATTATCGGGGCAAGGAGGGGAACCAAAGGATTCGGCTACGATCCGGTATTTGTCCCTGATGGAAAAACTTTGACATTCGCTGAGATGGACCTTGATGAAAAGAACACGATATCGCACCGTGCAAGGGCTTTTGAAAAACTTAAAATTTTCCTGGCAGATTATTGGCAAAGATCCGGCAGTAAGAATGCATAACATATGCCCCTTTAAATGACAGGAAAGCTGCTATTTTCAATTGGTTTTGCATTCATTTCCGGCTGGATTGCCGGACAGATGCCTGTTGGTTCCTGGTCGGATCATCTCAGGTACAACACAGCTGCCGCAATAGCCGGGAATTCCCTGACCGTTTATGCCTCAACCGGATCTTCAATCCTTGCCTGGAACAGAGAGTTCAATGAGCTCAGAAAACTTTCCCCCATTAATGGTCTGTCCGAAACGGGAATAAGCGATATCAGCTGGTCCGAAGAAGAAAATGTGCTTGTAATCGCCTATGAAAGCACGAATATTGATCTCATTGCCTCAAGTACGATCCATAACATTCCTGATATACGGAACAAGACCATCCCCGGAATGAAAAGAATCAACAGGGTAAGGACCTTCGGGAAAAATGCCTTTTTGGCTACCGGATTCGGGATTGTGATTGTCGATATTGAAAAGAAAGAAATCAATGATACCTGGAGGCCGGGATCCGGAACAGGAAATAATGAGGTCTTCGATATTGCTTTCGGCAATGGCCTTGTATATGCGGCAACCGAAACCGGCCTCTGGCAGGCTGAAATTTCAAACCAGGGCCGTGCATATTATGGGAACTGGGATCGGATAAGCCTGCCTGAACCCGGTTCAATCTGCAATTACCTGATCTTCTCAGGAGAGACTCTGTACTGCAATGTACCCCAGGGATCCGAAGGAGATAAAGTCTATTCAATCCATGAGGAAATAAAGCTCTTTTCATTCAGCCCCGGAACAACCAACCTATCATTTGATCCTGCTCCCCGCGGATTTACAATTTCCTCTCCAGGGTTCCTGAAATATTATGATACGGGCGGATCGTTGATAAATACAATCAATTCCTATGGCTGGGGGCCGCCGGATATTTCACAGGGGATTATCATTGGCAGTGATGTGTGGATAGCCGATAAAAACCACGGAATTATCCAGGGAAAGAACATGGACCAGTTTGCTGTTCTTGCACTTTCCGGTCCTTCAACCAATGAGGTTGTCAGCATAACTTCAAAAAACGGGAAAACCATTTTATGTGCCGGCGGCACAGACAATTCATGGAATGGCCTGAAAAGGTCCTTCCAGGTCTCCGTAAATGAAAACAACCTGTTCACCAATATTATCCACAGCTCATCGACCGATGCAATGAGGTCCCTGACAGATCCCTCAAACAGCTCCCGGTTTTTCATTTCATCGTGGGGCAGCGGACTGTTCGAATATGAAAACAACGTTATGGTGAAACATTACGATTCATCAAATTCACCGCTTCAGAACAGCGGTGTCACTGCTTCCGAAACAAAGGTCTGCGGGCTTGCCATGGATAAATCGGGCAACCTCTGGGTTACCCAGCCTGACGGGAACGGAAGCATCAGGATACTCAGGCCGGATGGCAGCTGGATTCTGTTTCCTGTGGCTTTTAATGCACCTGCCACAGGTGACATTATCTCAACCAGGAACGGACAAATGTGGACAATCCTTCCCGGTGGCCATGGAATGTTTATCATCGAACACAATAATACACCAGGTGTTTTTACTGATGACAGGACAAGGAAACTGACTGTCAGGGACAGTGATGGAAAGATCATCAATAATGTATTTTCTGCTGCTGAAGATCTCGATGGCAATATCTGGATCGGCACCGACCAGGGACCGGTAATTTACAATAACCCCGGTTTGATTTTTGAAGAAGAACCAATAGGGACCAGGATTAAGGTCGCAAGGAACGATGGTTCAGGCCTTGCCGATTTCATGCTTGGTACAGAAACAATTACGGCAATATCGGTTGACGGGGCAAACAGGAAATGGGTTGGAACACAAAATTCGGGTGCCTACCTGCTTGCGGCCGACGGGAGTGAGGTGATCAAAAGCTACAATACCTTGAACAGTCCGCTCTTCACCGATTCAATAGCTTCCATTGCGGTCAACGACATCACCGGAGAGGTCTGGTTCGGAACTTCTGAAGGCGTTCTTTCGGTGAGGGAGCTCGCAACTTCAGGCCGGCAGTCATTCAGTAATGTATTCTCATTCCCGAATCCCGTCCGGGAAAACTTTACCGGAAATGTAACAATCACAGGCCTGATGAAAGATACACAGGTCAAAATAACGGACGTCAGCGGAAATCTCGTTTATGAAACGGTGTCGGAAGGAGGCCAGGCATCGTGGGATCTCACCAAATATGACGGACGGAGGGTCAGAACGGGGGTCTACCTTGTTTTCTGTGCAACTATCGATGGCACGGAATCATATGTGACAAAGATCCTTGTCGCAGGAAAATAATCAGCCGGTAATGAGGCTCTGGATTCTTTCAATCTGAAGCTGTTTGTTCACTTCCCTGAGGCTCCTGGCAGTTTTGGTGAAATACTGGTGCCCCGATATGAATTTCACCTGCATCTTGTTCCATTCATTCAGGTCTTTCATTTTGCTCTGGGCCTTAAGTTCTTCGAAAAGAGTATTTGAAACAGGGATGAAATCACTTCTGCCAAGGTAGTCGAGATCCGAGTCGCAAATAATTTCTTCAAGCAGATCCGATGGCCTGGGAGGCAGTTTGGTCGCCATGATTATTGAACAGATCCTTTCAATCTGCTCCGGGGAGTAATTATATCCGGGCAAGATTTTTCTGGCATATTCAGCCCCGTGAAGCTCGTGATTATCGAATGAAACGGTTATCCCCGTATCATGAAACAGTCCGGCGGTCTTCAGAAGCAGGATCTCTTCATCCGTGCATCCCTCAGCCCAGCCGATTAGCTCGACCTCGGTAACCACATCGACAGTATGCTTTACATTATGGTAGAAAACATAATCTGGCAATTCCTTTTCAAGCTTGTCGAGTATCATTTCCTGCAAATCAGTAAACTGGATCAGACCGAATTTTATCCTGAAGGAATCGTTTGGAAACACTCCATTGCCGCCGACAGAAAACTCGGGCTTTAATCCTTCAACCCTGAAAATCTGGAGGTCGCCTTTGTACTTTACGGGAAGCTTGCCGTAATAACTGCAGTCAAAAAATTCCTTTACAAGTTCATAAGTCATTACAGAGATCTGTATTGAGCCGTTTTCCGAATGAGCCTGCAGCCGGCTGGCATTGTGCACCGTATCTCCCTTTATATCGTAGCTTACTTTCTTTTTACCTGATATTGATGCTGTTACAGGTCCCGTATGAATCGCGATCCTCAGGTCCCACATCCTGGTCAGTCCGTTTCTTTTTTTGAGTTCAAATTTTTCAAGAAAATCACGCATCCCGATGGCAGCCATCACAACATCTATCGGGTTTGTTATATTCTTTTCCGGAATACCTCCCGCACACATGAAAGTGTCGCCAATTGTTTTGATCTTCTGAATCTTATATTTTTCGGAAATCAGTTCAAACTCATAGAATATCTCATCAAGCTCGTCCATAACCGATGCCGAATCAAATCCTTCATAAACTTTAGCCCGTCCGTGGATATCTGCGAACAGGATTGTTGTCATGTTGAATTTCAGCGATTTTTCTGTCTCCTGCGGCACCTCCGGGGAATGAGTCCTTAGTCTTTCGTTTTCACCGGCCAGTTTCTCATTCTGCTTCACAAGCTTCTTTATCAAGTCCTCCAGTTCCTGGTTTTGCCTTGCAAGTTTTGCGATACGTCTGACAAGTTCCTCAGTGTTTGGTGAGATCATGGTGCAGTGGATTGACAGGTAAATATAATAATTTTATATTTGGGCCAATCATTGGCTTCGATGCTTCATAAGACAAAAGGCATAATACTCCACCAGGTAAGGTGCACCGATTCAGGTGTGATTGCCCAGATTTATACCCGTGAATTCGGCAGGCA
>Ga0105102_10000389_pt1 | contig 13015 bp, 23 predicted proteins | sample PPLLaktember2015_FD_87032 | JGI IMG/M metagenome (GOLD analysis project Ga0105102, IMG submission 87032) | Freshwater sediment microbial communities from Prairie Pothole Lake near Jamestown, North Dakota, USA - PPLs Lake P7 Core (6) Depth... | ecosystem: Environmental > Aquatic > Freshwater >...
AATAGAGAAACAAAATCTTCAAGTATAGGTTCTTTTAACTCTTTTGCAAGTTTAATGGCAAGTTCTCTTTTTGGTTTTGCTTTTGGTAAAAACATGACAAGAACAGAAGCAGTTAAAATGACTACAATGTTAATGTTACCTATTATTAATAACAAAAAATCTGCTGCTTTAACAAGTTTTATGAGAAATAAATATAAGCTTTATGTAGAAGAAGCAAAAGAAAAAGGATTTGATATAGAAATTTCAGAAAAACAATACATAGATGCTTATCTCGAAAAAAGTAAAAGTTTTATGAACCATGCTGCAATTATTGCAGCTCTTACACTTCTTCAAAATGCTTTTGGAGGAGATGATGACAATATGTTTTTAGATTATACTTTACAAGGTGTTGCAAAAGGTTTACAAGAACTTACTGGAATTTATACCCCTCCAAAAGCTATAAAGTTTGTAACAAAAACATCATTCCCACAATTAGGTGCATTAGGAGAAGCTACTGATCCACTTGTTGAATTACTTACACTTGGTCAAACAGAAAATATATGGCTTTCTATAGTAGAAACAATAGGACTTTTACAAGGAGGAGTAATTGAAGAAGAAGCTCAAAAAGCAGCAGCAAAAGCAGAAAAAACAACTTTTTTTGGAAAAGTTACAAGAGAAACAATGGATGCAGTCCCTTATGTAAGACAATTAAATAGAAATATTCTTGTACCTTATAACGAAGAATGGCAAGAATTTTTAGGAGTAGATAAAAACTTTAAAGTTAGATAAAACTTTAGTTTTTGTTCTTTTCAATAAATTTCTTAATTCCCTCTGGTAGTTTATCTATATCTACCTCTTCATATTCTCTGTTCCCTAATTTTATGTACGCCTTAGGGAAAAAGACGTATTTGCCATTAATTACTTTACCAAGTAATTGAAATAATTCCTCTTGTTGAGCTGTTAATTCTATCTTCATGACACAAAAATAATTATAATTTTCTTAATAAAAAACTTGTTTTTTTAAAATATTTGACTTAAGTTTGCCCTTATTAACTAAAACATTTAAGCAATGTATCAGAAAACAAGATTTAACAACATTTACAAAGTAAATGGAACCTACAGAGTGCGAGTTATGAGAAATGGTGTAAAGTATAGCAAATACTGCAATACCTGCAAAGAAGCAATTTCTTATCGTAATTCTATTCTTAATCCAGTAAACAATTAAAAATGTCTGAACAAGAAGCTAAAGTCCCACTCGGATTTACCGCAAGAACTGACAAACCTGTTACTGTAACATCTCAGCAATTCTTTGATCTTATGAAAGCAGTAGACGTATTATCCAACATTGTAAGCTTTATTAAGCAACAAAATGTTGATGGTGATAATATCCGCTACTACTTTGAAGAAGACCTTGTTGATGCTACAGATGAACAAGGTAACGCTATCTTAGGTCAAGATGGTAAACCACAAAAATCATTACGACCAGATTTCTGGAACTAATAGACAAAAAGAAAGGGGAGCTAAAAACTCCCCTTTTTTATTTATACTTTTTGAAAGATTAATAATGTATTTTTAAACCAAGGAGCACTAGATAAATCAATATTTCTAACTTCTTCAGTTTCTTTTTCCATTAATTTAAATCCTCTTTTTTCTATTTCAGGTATAATTTCATGATTATCAAGACAATTAACATGTCCAAATCCTGCTTGTCCTCTTACTGCCCAAGAAGTAATAAGATAATTGTTACAATGTTTTGTAATGTTATCTATATAAATATCTTGATACTGACTAGGAATATGTTCTCCTACTTCTAAAGATATTACATTTCCTGCAACAGGTAGTACAAAAGGAATAGTTAAATCTTTAACCATGATGTGTTCAAATACTTTCTTTTTAGAAGGATCAGCTTCATAACCAATTAAATTTGAAAAACCTTTTTCTTGTAAGTCTTTAAGATAATTACCTAAACCGCAACCAAAATCATAAGTTATTTTATTCTTATAATCTTTTAAGAACTCAGATATCCACTTACTTAATTCTTTACAATGTACATGATGATGATGTGCTGTTTCACCATTCCAATATCCTGTTTCTGCTATTTCTTTCATTTTTTAATTTTTACAAACCAACAATCATTTTCTACTTTATCAGGAGTACCTAATAATTCTCTAACAGCTTTTCCTACTCCTGGCCACCCACTATAATCATGTCCAGCCATAATAGAACCATCTTTCATTTTAGGTAGCCAAGCTTTAATATCCGCTATCACTGCTTCATAACTATGTCCTGCATCTATAAATATTGTATCTACAGAATTATCATCAAATAATTGTGCTGCTTCATTAGATTTTGCTATAATAGTTTCTAAATGCTCATATAAATGATTTGTATTAGCTACAAATTCTTCATACATTTTAGAAACATTTACTTTTTTGTATGCTTCTATTTCAGTTTTATCTGTAGAACCACTATCTCCTTCAAAAGTATCTACCGTAGTAAATTTAATATTTCTACCTCTATTTACCATTTCTGTAACAATAAAAGAGGTAGATTTACCCTTATACGCTCCAAGTTCTACAAATATTCCTTCTTCTGGAGTAGCTTCTAATAATTCTAAGTATTGGTTTTCCATGTTAAACCAACCTTCTAAATTTTTGTAATTGTGTTCTATCATATTTCTTTTGCTAATTTTAAATGATTTTTATAAGATTCCCTTACTTTTTTTTCTTCTTCTTTGTATTGAAAACCCCAATTATTTTTTAAATTCTCTGCGCTTAACCTACTTTTATAACTTTTATATTTTTCTGCAAGTAGGTCTTCATTTATGAATTTCATATGTAATAATTTAGGTGTTTTTGCTGTATAAATAACATCTCCTTTAGGTTTGCAGCTGTGGCATCCAGGATCATAATTTATCTCTTTAATATACTTTTTGTTAAAACATATTGTTTTGTCATATGCTGAAGACTCTATTCCATATTTAATGTCTAATACATTAGACGTATTATCTACATTACACATATTATATCCCTTAGATTTAAATAATGTTTGGTCTGTATTTAACATCTCTGGTGTAATGTCTAAAAGTTCATCAACATCACAAACTATAACCCAATCTGTATTAGCACTTTTCCAACAATTATTTTTAATTTCAAGGTATTTACTATCTGAAAGTGTATCATTTGTTGAATAAAATACTACTTCACAATTGTTTTCATAAGCTATTCCTACAGTATTATCTATACTTTCGTTATCATAAACAACTATTCTACAATCAGGAAATCTTTCTCTATACCATTTTATAAAAAATGGTAACATAAATTCCTCATTATAAGCTATTGTATATACTGTTATCATATAACTTTTTTAACTTTTAACTTTTTATCTGCAATAAAATAAAGAATAAGACGCTCAAGTACAAACGTATGGTAGGTATAATAATCTAACCCTGTAAGTTCTTGAAGTTTGTTAGTTGGTAATCCTGTAATGTATTTAGCGTCTTCAAAATATTCAGGGTCATTATCCATAAATTCTATAGCAGGTTTAATCCAATTCTCTATATAATCTTTCCAAAGATCCGTTTTCATTAAAAAGAAATTGCTATAAACATAATGTTGATCATCTGGATAAATGTCTTTATCTAAATGAATTAAGAGCTTTTTAATAAGTTCTTCAAGCTTTGGGTGATATTTGTAACTAAAATGGAGATACTCTTTTGTATCTTTCCAATAACTTTTACTAATGTTAAGAATGTCATACTCTTTGTATTTATAATGATTTAAACTTTTATACAAAATATTTTTGCTAAATCCTGTTTTAGTAGGAAACTTCCAACTGAATATACCTAAATATTCTGTATCTGGTGATAAATTATTTACTACATCTATAATAGGATTATACTCAAACAAGTAAGATTTCTGTTCTTTTGTTCTTATGTGGCTATTGTTATAAGTTTCGTATTCACTTACTTGGTTATCATCGTAAGTAATAGTTTTAATAAGAACATTATCTAACTTAAGACTTAAATCTTCTTTAGCAACTGCAACTAATGTAGCTTTTGTGTTTTCTAATCTTTTTTCTACATCAGCGTCTTTTAAATTCAAATCAGTAACATAATTCAAAATCTGATCATAGTAATCCTTATCAAGTAACTTTTCAATGGTTTGTTCATACTGCAAAGGACTTTCAGCTACAATAATACCTTTAAGTTCTTTACTGCTATATAAAGCACTACCCACTGGTAATGTTTTACTGATTGCGCATTCCATTAACTTTAAAGCTGATTTACAAAGATTAAACTCTGTATACTCAAGTGGCATTAAACAAACGTCCAAATTATTATACAATTGCATATAATCTGTAGCAGGTAAACTATCGTATATACTTGCAGTTAAGTTCTTTTTAACCGTAAATAAACTCTTTACTTTATCCCAACTAGGATTATTAGCTGTATAGCCGCATATTACAAATTCTACATTTTCAGCTATCTTTTTGTTTTTAGCAAATCTACCAATAGCACCTTTTAGCATTTCCCAATCAGGAACGTGACTAATAGAACCAATAATCCCAACTCTTAATTTATCAGATTTAGTCTTATTTAATTTATAATCCTTGATATCAAGAAAGTTAGGAATAATAGCTACATTATCAGCATACTTCATTGTTTGTATAGCTAATCTTTCCGTAGTTACCATAATCGCATCAGCATTTAGGATATGTTGTTTTACCCTGTTTGCAGTATAAACATTTACAGCTTCATTGTTAAAATAAGGATGATTAGGAGAAAATTCCCAAAAGTCATCTAAAGAATAAAGTATTTTTACCCCTTTAGATTGTATTTCTGCTAGTTTCTGGATACTTAAACTAATATCCCAATGATAAGCAAATACATCATAATCCTCAATACCATCAAGAATAGTTTCACTGTATTCCTTATAATCTACTTCAAAATTATATTCGTTAAATTCAGTTCCCTTAATCTTATCAAAAGGGTATTTAAACCTATGAAAAAAGTTAGGATCTTTTCTATCTACTGCTAAAACCTTAATTGTATTCGCCATTTTTTATTCTTTCTTTATTTCTTTCTAATGTTTTTATGTCTCTGAGATAATCCTTTAAAACTCCAATATCCATGTATTTGAGCTTTTCTTCATCCCATTTTCCATCCTTCAACACATCCCTAAATAATGCGTAGCTTAAAGGATAACTAATAATCTCTTTTACTGTTTCTTCTTTTGTCATGCTGTGTAATTATTTTCACCTTTAAAATTAAAATCTTTCCCTAAATAAACAAAATCTCCCTTACCGTTAGACTTATACCAATAACCATTACTAAAATAAAACCCACAATCCTTGTAGTTATCTATTCTAAATGAATCTTTAAATAAGACTTCTTCTATTTTTGAAAGAATATCAGGAGGTGTATCTAGCCCAGTATTTGTAGCATTTTCTGTATCCTTCGTAATATTTTTCTTTTTCCCAAAGTATTTGTATTTTATCTCCGTGTACAGTGACAAGAGTTTCTCCAATATTATTTTCATGTGTAAATGTTATTAAAAAAGCTTCAGAAGTAATATGTTTATGCCATAAATATATTAAATAAAACCAAATGCTATTCATATTTTACTTTTAATTTTTTTGTGTATTCATACATTTTCTTACAAGATCTAGGATCAGCTTCCCATTGAGTATGAATGTTTGGGTGTACAATCAAAACATTTTCTTCATTAAATGCTAAATCAGGTCTTACTTTTTTACCTATCTGGTGACTATAGCAACAAATATTGTTTTTATAAATCGTGTGAGAAAGCAATGTATCGCTTTCAAAACAGGTTACATTCCCATTTTTATCAGCTTTTTTATCCCATAAATCTAAATAGAACTGTATTAATTTTTCAGTTCTTTCCTTCTTTTCTTGTTTCTTAACTAATCCTCTTTCAGTAATCTTTTTTATTGGTGTTTTAGGATAATGTGATTTACAAAACCCTTTCCCAAATACAGGGTATTCGCACCCTTTTGCTGAACATTTTCTTTTACTCATCGTCAAATTTAAAATAGTCTGATAGTTGTAACATAATATAATGCTCTATTTGTGTTTTTATTTCGTGTTCTGTTGGTGTATTTGTATGCTTATGTGCTTTATTCCAACCACCTTCAATTCCAGCTTCCACGCAATCATTTAATACTCTATACACATCTACTTTTAATTCGTTCATAAACAATACATTACATGATTAAATCCTTTTAACATTGCAGCTTGTTGTATTAATGCAAATGTAGTAGTTACTTTACTATTTTGGTTTGCATTCATATTACTAGCAATGATATAATACTGTTTATCCACTAATTTACCAAATCCTGAATTATTCATAGCAGAAAATAATGGTAGGAACTGTTCATTCCTACCATCTTTGTTTTCTACTATAAACAGGTTAATTTCCTGTCGAGCCATATCCTCCTGTGTTTCTTTCAGTTGTACTTAATTCTGTAACCTCTTCAAACTCAATATTAGGATAAGGAATAATAACTAACTGACCCACTCTATCTCCAACTCCATAATCTTTACCACCAATATACTGACCTGAAGAACATAAAACACTTCTAAATTTAAACATAATCTCTCCACGATACCCTGAGTCTACTACGCCTACATGGTTTGTAAGATACAAATCTGTTTTAGAATTACTACTTCTTGGAAATAACAATCCTACAAAACCCTCAGGAATCTCTACAGCTAATCCTGTTCCATAAACAATATTGCTGTTTTCATCAATTGTTTTAGATACTGCCGTTAAATCTAATCCTGCATCCCCAGGTTTACTATATTTGGGAATTACTGCATTTTCTACTAATTTTTTAATTTTTACTACCATATATATTTCTTATTTGTTTACCTAATTCCCAATCATTTGGTTCATTTTTAATAATTTGTGTAATGTCTTTATCTTGTTGTAATAATACTTGTATATAATTACAAGCATCCATCAACTCCATTTGTAAATGGTTTAAGTAATTATCAGTTGTATTATCCTTTAGCGTAGTTCCATACTTCTTAATCCCTACAGTGCTTCTATCAAGTAGTTTAGTTCTTACACTTTCTACAATAGGATCTAGTACAATTCCTTCATTATTATCAGAAGAATGTTTAGGGTGCAAATTATCCTTGTAATATTTCCAAGCTTTCTTAAGTTCTTGTTTAGTAACATATTGTGTATTCTCGTTTTCATCATTAAATATGATTTCTCCTTTTTCTGTTATCATCATAATTTCTTGTATTGTATGTTTAATTTTTGCAAATTTAATGTTTCTTTTTCAATATCAAAAAAATCATCAAGCTCCATACCCACTAAATAATCTTCTGGTAAACCTAATTCTATTTCTAATTTCCTCCTGTACTCATCAGTTTTACAAATGATGTGGAATTCTTTTTTTAGCTTACCTCCGTTGTTAAAGAAAGTATTTGCATAAGTTTTACCTAATTCACTATACTTTCCTGTCATTACAACTTCTTTACAGTTCTTCCATTTTTCATCAATTCTCATACTTACAACAATCAAATTGTTGTTTACATGGTAAAGCTTAATAAAATTAGGTATTACTTTTAAATACTTGCAAAAAGTAGGAAAGTGACTATAAAGTATTTCCCTTTTAGGATTAAATACCATATATACTTCATTTTCCCACCTATCAGGACACTCATCCCACTTAATATAAATACCCCTTAGTCCTATATACCGTAAAATATCAATTGCTGAAAAGTGTATGTTTTGTACAATTAACATCAATTTATCCAATCTCATACCTAATACAGGTATAAGATATCTCAAAGTCTTACCTTCATAGTAAGACATTTGAGGGTACTCAAATAATTGTTCATGTTTGTTTTTAACTATCATTTTAGAATAAACTTGGTTGTATGTACACCTTCCAAGTATTTAACATTTCAATAAATTTAGGGTCTGTCATGATTTTATTGTCGCAAATATATACAATATTTGCGACAGAATCATAATTACAAACTCCCTTAAAGTGTTGATTTACAAATACTTCTAGTTCTTTTTTATTAAATATTTTTGTTTCGGCGTCGTGCGTAATATTCACTTTATAACTTTTTTAAAATCCAACTAATAAAATTCCTACCATACTCTGTATGATATAATACAAGATACAATGCAATAAAGCCTAATAAATTACATATCATTTTTAAAATATATAACGAATTGGTATATCCAATTCTTGTTTTAATAATTGCTTAAATTCATTTACCCACCTTTGCTTTAGCTGCCATTTATACCTGTAATTAGTTCCGCCATATTGGGATTTCTTCTCTTCAAGCTTATCGGGTAACCATATAAAACTGTCGTCAATATTATTACTAATATTCCAATTATGCAAATTTAGGTTTTGAGTTAAGAATATTACTTCACAAGCAGTATTTTTAAGTAATTCTTCTGAGCTGTTTTGCTTTATTTGTCTAAACAAATTAGTGTAATCCTCTTTCCAGTTCTTGTAAGTTACTACAGGTGAAAAGTTAAATTGTATATCTGCTTTCTTTTCAAACAATTTATTAGCACATTCTATCCTTTTAGATATACTTAATGTCTTTGGTTCAAGAATCTTAGAAATATTATCCGGCATTACAGAATATCTAACTCTGTGATTATCCTTAAAGTTATAATTCAAAAAGTCTTTGTTCCAATTCTTAGTTGCAAATGTAGATTTAATACCATTTTCTGCAAAGAAGTCAAATATCTTAACCCAATCTATAAATTTACTGTCATTACTAAAGTCAGAATTCATACTTATTTCATAAACCCAATATTTACTATCTACTTGATCAGGAGTCTTTATTCCTAGTTTACTACTATGTTTCTTTATTTTTTCAAGTATACTGTCCACATTAGTAGACACTTTTATAGTACTAAAGCTATCGGGATTATGTCTTCTAGCATAACAATAAACACATTCGCTATAACATCCCTGAGAAAAAGAAGGAGCAACAAAATTGCTGCTCCTATCATTCTCTCTGATTGTTAGTGTTTTTAGTTCTTTAGTTTCAACTTTCATTCTTTCAAGTTAAAATGTTCTCTATAAAGCTCAAGTAGTTTGTATAATAAATGTCTTGAACCTAAATCTTCTTTATGTAAAGCTTCCAATACAAGTATTTTCTCAAACTCTCTTACTTTTGTTTCTAAAGGTTCCATTAGTTACTTATTTCAGAAACTGCAACATCATTCATTCTAAGGTTAGTGTTATTAAGATATTCTGCTACCAAAGGTTCGATTGTTTCTTTAGTATATTCAGGATTATCTTTAAGATACTCTACAGCTTTAGACTTACCAACAACTTTAAAGTTCTCTACTCCAGGAAAGAAATAAGATTTACCTTCATTCTTAATAACTCCAAACTCAATAGCCAAATCTGCAATCTCGCTAAATAAATCAAAACCAGTTTCCCAATTATAAACAATAGTTCCTACTTTAAACGGAGGGGCCATCTTGTTTTTGATAATCGTAAACTTCATTACATTCTGCTTATTCTCACGATCAATCTCACTTCTCGTAATTCTAATTCTACCATGAGCATAAAAAGGTATAGCTTTACCGCCTGATACAGTAGTTGGATCACCCATACCACCAATTGCTTGACGAATCTGTTGAATAAAGATTAAACAAGTATTAGACTTTTCAAGAGCATCCATAACCATACGCATCTTATCTGAATTAACCCTTGCTTCTACACCCATTACAACACTACCTTCAAACCTTGATGCTGGAGCAAATGAAGTTACAGAATCTACAACAATAACACCAAATGCATTGCTTTTAAGAGCCATGGTAACACATTCATACATATCCTCCAAAGTAAATGGTGTAGCAATAGTCAGCTTATCATTGTTAATTCCTAATCTTGCACCATAATCTGTAGTATAACTATCCTCTTTGTCAATCAATAAACATTGTTCATTATATGTTTTTTGACAATTACCTATTACATCATAAGCAGTTGTACTCTTACCTGCACTCAAATCACCATCTATAGTATAAAACTTCCTCTTTGCAAAACCACCAATACCTAATGAATTCCTTAAACTAAAAGGAGTAGTGGGAATAACATCACCATAATTCTCCTTATCTTGGGCATTAATAATAACACCCTTCCCAAATTTCTTGTTCATCTCACTTAAAACCAATTCAAGTTTTGATTTTTCTTCTTTTACTGCTGTTTCTTTAGCCATATTTATTATTTTGTGGGCAAATATACAATAAAAAAGGGAGACTTTTACATCTCCCTTTTTCTTTTTTATTTAAATTCTTGTAAAGTCATTAAACCATTATTGTCAAAAGCTTCCTTGCTACAATTCCAAATACTATTATCATTTGACCATTTAACAGCTTCCATAAGTTCTTTTACACCTCTATAGTATCTACCATTGTTTGTAAATCCTTCTAGTCCTTGATCTAAATGCACTACATCAAGTTTATAAACTAGTGGTCTTCTGCTATTTTTAGAACTATCTGCTACAATAAATTGCATTGAATTTACTACATAGTCTTTTAAATTATTAGCATTTTTCCAATTTCTGATACCTTCCCAATAAAATGCTTGTTGAAGATAATAACCATTTTTAAGATAAGAATATGCAAATTCCTCGTTATCATAAGTAACTTTTAGGTCATAAGGATGTATAACTTTACTTTCGTGATCTATATAAATAGCATCAGCTTCCATTTTACACTTAAACCCATACCATTCAAACTCTATTGCAAACTTAGTAAGTAAGTCTTTACTAAAAATATCCTTAGTAAAATCATCAGTTAATAGCTGTTCTGTAATTGCTTTAGCTCTTTCAACTAATCCTAAATCTACAACTTTCTTACCTATAGACTTCATCAAGGATGCAAAATAATCCATACCATTTGCAGTAAAATCATCTAGAGCTTTCTCCCAGGTTTTACCTTTATACTTACCATTAGCTTGAATATTATTAAAAGCTTCTTTAAATCTTGTTTCAAACTCAGTTATAATTTCACCTTCTTCAGTCATACTAAATTTAGTAACCTTGAATAGCTCATCAGCCAAATCAAATACTTGTGAACTTGTTCTGCTGCCATTAAATAATACATAATTATTATCAAACTTTGAATCAAACTCAGCACTATTACCTTTGCACTCCAATAAATAAAAATCCACTAAATCACCAAGAAGCATAGCAGGAGAACTACTGTCCTCCCGCTTTTCCTTAAGTATAAATTCTTTGTAAAACCTAACAGGATCGCTATCATATACTTTTAACGAGCTTTGATTCAATCCTTCAAGTTGTCTGTAAGTTGGTTTAGTTATTGTCATTATTCTATATGCGTTAATATTGTTTTAATAAATTTGTTTTTTAATACTTCTCCTTTAGGAGCGTATTTCAATTCGAGATTTCCCGTTTCTTCATTTAAAAATGTATATGTTAAATCCGTAGGAAACATACTTTTTAAACTAAAAATCAAATCTTCTGCAATATTTTCTGCTAATTGTTCTTTTTCTGTCATACTTTCTTACTTTTAACATTGTTACAATATAATTCCTTTGTTTGTATAATATTCTCTCTATACAACACTTCTTCTTCTAATAACCTTTCTATACTTCCTGCTCTTGTTACAAGTATATTCTTATGTTTAAGAATAGCATATATGTGGTCTATTTTTAAATCTTTAATAGGTATCCATTCTGTTTCTTTTAAACGAGTATTGTTTTCATCATAATTCCTACCCCATCTAACATATTTCCTTTGTGTTGTAAACTTCCCATCATCATAGACAGTTAAATCCTCATAAGGAACTTTGTTTACACTTCTTCTTACATATTCACACCCACCATCATTAAGATAACCTTCTCCACTTACTTTATCTAAGTGATAACAAAAATCATGTACATGTGTAGACTCCAAAATAGTACCATCTGGGGTCTTTATTGCATTATATAGTATTTTCATTTTGCAAATTTAAGTATTCTTCTAAAGATCTTACTTTAAAATTTAATTTTCTTTCTTTACCTGTTTTAGTTTTTAACATTAGTTTAGGTGTAAATGTCTTTTGAAATATACGTTCAGGTATAATTACTTGCGTATAAATACCATACTTTTGATAAAGCCATTTTACATTTAGTGTTGCTAACCTTGTCATATTGTTAAAATCGTACTGAGGCTTAGCTTCAAAATAACTTTTGTTTTCATTATCGCACACAAAAGGTTTATTAAGCTTTTCACCAAACTTATTACAGAAGTAATTTACACCTAAATCTGTCCAAGTTACTTCATAATCAAGATTATAACTATGACCCATAAGTATAGTTTCGTGACAAGGTTTTGATTTTGTTTTAAGTTGAACAACGTAATTGTTAATCAAACTGTCACTTAAGAGATAACTTTTACCTCTTGCATATTCTTTAACGAAGCCATTTTCTTTTAGCTCTTCAAAATACCAAGCAAAATAAACTTCACCAATACTATCTACCGGTATACCATTTATTTCATCATCATATTTCTTTTTCTTTTTAGTTTTACTCATAGTTTATTTTTAAATGTTTTCCAATCAAAATCCAAACTTCTATCCTGTTTACATTTATCAATATGAAGATTTCTACCAGATATTGCTGCAAATCTTGATTTCATACCACAATACTCAGATAATTCAGTACCTGAATAAGAATAAAGAAACCCAGCTCTCCAAAATATTTGTTTAGCTAATTTAGCTTTCTTAGTACATTTTGTACCAAGATTTTTAACATCTATACCTGTAAACTCTTTAACTTTATCTCTTATTTCTTCAATAGCAATATGGCTTCTAATTCCTAATTGTTTATTAATTACTTTTAATTCTTCAAGTAATTTTTCCCTTTGTTTTTCTAATGTTTTTCTATCCATAAAATTAAAAACCCTGCTATTTCTAGCAGGGCTTTGTTTTAGTTTTTAAATATTGACCTCACAATTATTTCCACTGCAAGCATTAGTCTGACTAAACTCTACATTGTCATCAAGCTCTGTAAC
>Ga0105102_10000390_pt1 | contig 13013 bp, 10 predicted proteins | sample PPLLaktember2015_FD_87032 | JGI IMG/M metagenome (GOLD analysis project Ga0105102, IMG submission 87032) | Freshwater sediment microbial communities from Prairie Pothole Lake near Jamestown, North Dakota, USA - PPLs Lake P7 Core (6) Depth... | ecosystem: Environmental > Aquatic > Freshwater >...
CAGCGTGAAACATTCAATTCTGCGGTAGAGCTGGGAAGCCGTTCGCTGCATTACCTGGGTTTCAGCCGGTACCAGGCTTACCGGGCCGGACTGATCTTCAAACACCATGAAAATGAAATCATGCATGAACTCTACGAACACTGGCTGGAAAGCGAAAACAGGTACATTGAGGAAACCCGGCGCTTTTCGGAAGAACTGACGGAGATCCTGAAAACGGAACGCGATTTTTCCATACACGACACCGACTGTGCCTGGGATGTTACTTCCATCAGAAAGGAAGCCAGGGAAAAGCCGGAATGAAAGATCATTGACACTGCAATACCCCTGAAAATGAAAGGGAAATCAGCATTCATCCTTACAATTGCCATCATTCTGATCATGAATTGTCTCATCCATGCAGGGCCCCTTTTGGCGCAATCCTTCCAAACAGGTTACACCATCGTAAGTTTCAAAGAGAACGACAGAGGAACCAAAAGGGTCAGGGCGATTGTCTACTACCCTTCCCTCAAAGCAGGGAAGGAGCAACCATTGGCTGGTACTCCCGGGGAAAAATTCCCGGTGGTCAGTTTCGGACACGGGTATCAATTGCCGGCCACCAACTATGAAAACATCCGGAAGGCTTTGGTTCCGGAAGGGTTTATTGTCGCATTTCCCCTGACAGAACGGGGGATGTTCCCCTCCCATTCAACGCTCGGGAAGGACATTGCCTTTGTCGCCAGCCAATTAAGAAAGGAAGGAGAAACCCCTAATTCATTATTTTACGGTAAGGTGGGAGAAAAATGTGGTTATATGGGGCACAGCATGGGTGGTGGTTCTGCGGTTCTGGGAGCGGCAAACGGACCCGTTCCCGATGCCATGATCCTGCTGGCACCGCTGGAAACCCGCCCTTCAGCAGTTGAGGCTGCGGCAAAAGTGACCATCCCCACTTTGATTTTTGCTGGGGAGAACGATTGCATCACCCCCCCGGGCAGCAACCAGGATCCGATTTATGAAGCGCTGGGGAGTCCCGATAAAACCTACATCACCATTTTGGGAGGAAGCCATTGCCAGATGGCTGGCGACCATGTGCTCTGCCGGCTGGCAGAAGCCACCTGTAGTCCAAAACCCGCTGTTTCCAGAGAAGAACAACATGCGGTCATCGACCGGTATCTGGTTCCCTGGCTGAAATCCAGACTGAAAGGAGAAAAATCAGAGGATGAAAAAATGGTTAAGTTGCTGAAAAATGACCCTTCGGTAACCTGGACAATGGTCCGGGGAAATTGATGCAGAAGAGGGGTCATCTTCCATTGACTGGCTACTTTTTTAAACTGGCTTTGGAAAAAATATGAGCGGGGATGGGAACATTAAAAGAGATGTCTTCCATGATGAACTCCGTTCCTTCCCCATCCTTCAGCATATCCTTGAAGACGACTTTCATGGGGTACCAGCGGCCATTGATCTGGGCAACCTCCGACATGAGGGTTCGTTTCAGCAGGGTCCCGCTTTTTGCAAACAGTTCCTCTTTCAACGGGATGTTCCGTTGCTGGTCGACCCAGAGTTTCATTCCCTGATAAGCTACTTCCGGGTCAAAGGCCGTCAGCTTTAAAATCCAACAGGGTCGGTCACCCACCTTTTCGGTGCCGGTCACTTCTGCGTTGTAATGTTCGGTGAGCTTGTTGTCTTCCATCAGGTCTTCGTACGAAAGGTCAGAACCCATGACCGACTGGCGCAGCATATGGCCTGAAATCTGGATGATCCTGTCGGAGGAAGGGGAAAATATCCAGAGCTGGTTATCCAGTTTCAGCATTTTGGTACCTTGTTCCCTGGCCGGAAAAAGGTATTCAGTGAATGACTTTTTCTCTCCGGTCGTCCAGGTTTTAGACTGTACGGTCCGCATTGTCCTCTTGCCGTGAATGATCATTTTGGAGGTGAATACCCGGTTTTCAGACGACAGGTTCTGGTCAATCCGGCGAAGGATCTCCTTCCCATCGGGGGTCTGGCCGAGAGTCATCTGCGAGATGGCCAGGAGCAGCAGTATCAGGTTGCGTTTCATGTTTCCAATTCTTTAAATAACTGAGCGGTCTGTCTTTTATAGATTCCGACACCGGAAAGCAGGGTACCCACCAGAGTGGACAGCACACCGGGGAAAAACCCTATGAACCAGGTGGTTGGCACAATCCTTGCCTTGAATACCGATGGCATCATCATTTTTGCCTGTTGCATCATATCAAATCGGATGCCATATTCCTGGAGGTACCAGGCAATCGCCATCCCGGCGGCGACACCTATGGCCGATCCGATGGTGCCGGTCAAAAGCGATTCCATGATCATGGTCTTGTAGACATGATCTTTTTCCTCTCCTATGGCGAGCCGCATCCCGAATTCGCTGTACCTGCGCAAGCCGCCGAGTAAACCGGCGTTCCAGAGTACCAGCGACATAGCGGCCATAAAAACGAGGATCAGGATGACCATCAGCTTGTTTTCATACTCCACCAGAACCCGCATATTGTTTTGCTCCTTCAGGGTCTTCATCACGGGTGCAAAATCGCCGGCACTTTCGGAATAGCGTGAAGCAAAAAGGGAGGCCATCCTTTCCGTTTCCTCATCGTTGAAGTAGCCACTTCTCAGAAATCCGAGGATTTCCCCGGTGGCATTTTCCATATTCAGGGCCTCCCGGATATCCTGAAGGTCGGCAATCACCGTTCCCCTGTCGAGGGCTGCTGAACCAAATTCAACGGTTCCGGCAAGAATAAAATTATAAACGGTCATCTCACCGAACATGGTCGTCCCGATCAGGCTGACCTTTTCTCCGGGAGAAAGGCCCAGTTTCTCAGCGAAGCTGTCGCTGAGAAGGATTTCCCCTTTTTGGGAAGGCAACCTTCCCTTCACCAGGGTTTCCGGGATATTCATCCGGGTCACCTCATCCCGGTCACCGGAGTATATGCTGATCCCAAAGCCGATGGCCGGACCTTGTGCCCTGGTTTCCCCCTTATCATCCGGAACATCCATCAATCCTGCGAAATGGATCCTTTCCACCCAGGTCACCCCGGGAAAAAGAACAGTCAATTCCGACAAGAGGGAATCCTTTTCTGTCAGCGCAAGGTCATTGGGCATCTGCTCCTGATTTTCCGAGTAGGATTTGGTCATCACCTTCACATGACCAGTGGAAAAGCGTGCGGTAAACTCAATGCTGTCGCCCATAATACCGATGATCCAGGCGTGGAAGACCACGGTCAGCATAACGCCCAGTGAAACGACCAGGACAGGGATCAGGCTCCTGTGCCGGTCGCGAAGCAAACCTTTCAGCAGAAACAGTATCATTGCACTTTCCCCCTTAAAGCATCTGTCGGCCGCATCCGGGCGATCTTCCGCGACGGCCAGTAACTGACAATGGTGGTCATCAGGAAAACAATCAGAACGGTGGTTAATATCAGTTTCAGTGAGTAAACGGGATAAATTCTGTCGGGCAATGAAATGCCGTAATCACTCCCTTCAACCGGAAAAGACAAACCCCTTACCGCCTGAAAGGCCAGCAGGGGAATTCCGTAAACCGCCCCCAGCGCAGCCGCCAGCACCGAGTGCATGGCTCCTTCGACCGTAAATAGGCCAACCACCTGCATTCGGGTCATCCCCAGGGCAATGCTGGTACCGATTTCTTTCTGGCGCCGGAAGATGGAAAGCACCTGGGTATCAAAAACAGCCAGCATGGCCAGCAACAGCAGAATCGCCCACAAGACGGAACCCCCTGCCGTTTTCGTTTTGATCATATCATCGAGTTCAGACAACAGTGACGACAAATCCTTATAGACCCATCCCTTAATTGCTGCCGGAAGCGCAGCCTCCTCTCCCTTCACCAGGAGGGTGGCTTCTCCCGGAAGCAGCATCATTTGCCGGAGTCGTTCCAGTGGGATCCAGATTTGTCCACCGTCAACCGATGGCACGGCCGTTCTGAAGACTTCCGCAATTTCGATTTCTGCAGCATCAAAAGCGCCGTTGCTGTCCCTCCAGCGAAGGATAACCACATCCCCCTTTTTCAGCCGGGATGATGCAGCCATACTGCTGCCGATCAGTGCAGGAATGGCATCGGAGGCCGTATCGAGTTTTCCGGAAGGGATGGCCACAATCTCCTGCGCCGGATCAATCCCCCGGACCAGGATGTTCAGCATCCTTCCGGAGGGATAAATGGTGCCCTGTGTAATCAGCATAGGGGTTAAAACCCCTTCTGAAACCAGGCGTTCCATCGCCTCGGGAAGCACAGCATGGCTCTCTTCCAGGGTAAAAGGATCGAAAGGGTCGTAGGCTTCATGCCAGAACTGCCCTCCCCCTGTTTCCCAGCGGATGGTTTCGGCCCGGGCCTGGTTGTGCCAGCCGTCCAGTAACCCTTTGTGCCAGATGATTACCACAAAGGCAAAGGAAAGCACGATCACATTGAGCCACGTCCTGAGGCCCGCACCAATTAGGTTACGCAAAGCCAGTCTAATAGCGATCATTGGATTTCGGATTTCGGATGTACGATTTCGGATTTACCATATTTCGGATTTCGGATGTACGATTTCGGATTTATTCAAGATTCAAGACTCAAGATTCAAGATTCAAGATTGAAAAAATTTCGGATTTACTTTGCGGGAATATGTTCGTCTTTCGCCAGTTTGCCGTCTGCAAGATAGATTTTTCGCCTCACGTAACTGATCACTTTATCGTCGTGGGTGGCAAAGATGAAGGTGGTACTGAATTCCCTGTTCAGCGACTCCATCGTTTGAATGATGTGGTGTGAGTTGGCCGCATCCAGATTGGCGGTTGGCTCATCAGCCAGAACAATTTCGGGTTTCTTCACCATCGCCCTGGCAATGGCTACCCGCTGGCATTCTCCCCCAGACAACTGTGCCGGCCTGGATTTGATTTTCGAGGTCAGTCCTACCCATTCCAGGGCATCCAAAACCATCTTCCTTCTGCGTCCGCTTTCAATGCCCAACAGCAAAAGCGGGAACTCCACATTCTCAAAAACCGTATGCACATTGAGCAGGTTATAACTTTGAAATACGAAACCCAGTTTCGATTTCCTGAGGTTGGCTGCAGCCTTTGCCCCCAGTTCTCCCACCGATTGCCCGAGAACAGTAACTCTCCCTTCAGAGGGTGTGTCGAGGGTACCAACGATGTTCAGAAGGGTTGTTTTTCCGGAACCACTTGGACCGATGACCCCGGTAAATTCTCCTTTCGAAAATTGCAGGTCAATCCCGTTAAGTGCAGTAAACTTCCCGGTTCCCATCGGAAAGTGCTTGAAGAGTTTTTGAATGTCAATGATTTTGTTGTTTTCCATTTATCCCGAATATGCTTTAGAAATTCACTACTGCCATTAACTGTATTCCTTTCCCTGCAAAGAGGTTCTTTTCGGAACCCGAGCCGTATAATGAAACATTCTCAGGGTTCCAGAAAGCCATCAGGTAAAAGCTCCAGAAATCATACTCCCGTTTCAGGCTGACGAAGCGGTACCAGTTTTTATTCTCCCAGTCATAATATACCAGGGCCATTGCATTGTTCATCATTCCAAAGGGATAGCTGAAGGTCAGCGCCGAGTAATTCATTTTTCCGGACTGTAGCAATGCTGTTTTTTTTCGCCTGTACATGAAATACTCGCTGGTCAGGCCGATTCCGTTGCCCAAAGGGAGGGTATAGTCCAGACCGGCATTGAGCCAGGTTTCCCATTCCGGAAAAATCCCGTTATCCGGATCGTTGTGCCTGGCCACTCCTTCCACCCAGATACCGGGACCTATGTCCCATTTTCCGTCGAAAGCAATTTTTTCCTCATAGAAAGCGGTCTCCACCGGTTGGGGAACCGGAGGCAAGAGACGGGAAAAATCGGCTTCTCTCCGGTGGAAACTGAGGGCTGCCTCTCCCCTGGCCACCGGCACCTGGAGTCTCCCCCCGAATTCAGGTGTTTCCCTGATGCCGGGCACGGATTCCCAACCCCTGAGTTTGTCGTTACCGTAAAGGCCCCACAGCCAGATATTGGTATTGCCGGGAAAGTAATACCTGCCCAGAAGCGCATAAACCCCGTCGGTTATTTGCAGCGGATCCCGCGGATCCAATTGGTCAAACCACATCAGCGGCCGCAGAATGGTGGCTGATCCGAAATTGATTTTCTGAAGGCCGGCCCTGAACTCCAGCCTCCGGGTGGCATACCTGACCCAAAGACGGTATGGCCTGATCATTGATTCACCACCAACATAGGCGGTTCCCTGATAATCCATATTACCATAAAGCTTAAAGGAAGCTTCTGCATCAAAAATCCGGTCCTTTTTCAGGCTGTCGGCTATACTGATTACGGGAATATAGCGGCCTCCTGTCTGCAACAAAAGGGTATCTCCGGCACGGATACCAAACCACCCGCTCACCTGATTCTCCAACCTGAAGCTGACCTTCTGGCTGTACCCACTCAGAGCAATCAGGGACAAAAAAATGCAAATGATTCTGCGAAGCACTTTCATCAAAATTCAGCCGTTCGATTTGATAAACATAATCAATTGATAAAACTAAATAAAAAAAGGAATTATTTGATCAAACCGGTTTTTTTTATGAATGCAATGAGACTGTAGTTGTCCAGAAACCGGCCAAGGCCTTTGCCCATCAGAATAAATTCCGACACTTCTTCTTCCGTGAAAGAAGATCCCCTCCGCTTTTTTAACTCCTGGAAATGCAGCAGGTCTTTTCTTTGCGACAACCAGAAAAGAATATTGGCAAGGACCATGAAAAGCGCAAACCATTTGCTTTCAAACCAGAAATAAAACCAAAAGATCAGCAACACATATCCTCCCCAGCGGACAACCAGCACGCTTCCTGTAATCCATCCCAGGACAATGGCTGTGGCATTGGCGATCAGCAGACCAAACCAGTTGATCACCAGGATTACTCCGAGTATGGATGATTCCCCGCGACCACCCTTCCAGCCATACCACACGGGCCAATTATGGCCGGCAATCCCAAATAGCGCCGTCAGCAGGAAAAAGGGATGCAGCGTCCAGAGCAGCTTAATCACCAGGGTCGGCAGAGCCACCTTGGCCATGTCGAGCAGAGAGGTGAGGCACCCGTACTTCATTCCGACCTTTTTGGTAACCAGACTGGCACTCACCAGTTCCGACTCGAAAACTTCATCCGAATTCGGTATTGGTTCCGCCCAGGGCTCAAGTTCATTGGTTTTCTTCACCCGGAAGTAAATGACCCGGGCAAATGACACCGATCCGGCCAGATAGCCGATCAAAGCCGCAATGACCCCTGCCAGCCACGGATGCTGCTCCACATTCCGCAAAAAATCAATTATCTCCATATATCGTAATTATTCCGTTTGATCCATCAACAGTCACCCTCATGCCATCTTTCAGGCAAAGTGCATTATCCACAGAAACAATGGCAGGGATGGACATCTCCCGGGCAATAATGGAACAATGGGAAAGAATCCCTCCTGCTTCAGAGATAATCGCACCGGCATGAACCAAAAGGGGTGTCCAGCTCACATCTGAAAAAGGAATCACCAGAACGTCCCCTTTCTCCATCTTGTGAAAATCCGAAATGCCTGAAATCACCGCTATTTTCCCGGTATACCTTCCGGGTGAGGTCCCCACACCCCGAAAGCTCTTCTTTTCGTTCATGTCATATTCCGGCGCCTCTTCCCCGATGATCACCGACGGAAGGATCACATCTTTTACGTCGTCCATCTCTTTTTTCCTCATCGCTGCTAAGCCTGCATATTCAGGCTGTGGTAACGCCAATCCCTTTTCCAGGATCTCCCCGATCTCGTCCCTGGTCAGATAAAAGACCTCATTCCTATGCGGCAGTATCCCGGCTTTAACCAGTTCATCTCCCATCCGGAGAAAAAGGGAGCGGAACAGTCCATATCCGAAAATATACAGAGAACTGATTTGTTCACGGTACAACCTGAATCTTCCGGTTTTACCATACAATTTAAGTAATGAACGGCGACGATACCACGGTATGTTGATTTCCCGGATGGATTTCAACCCTTCTGCTGAAGGCTGTACTGGTAATTTCCGGATAAGTTGAAATATAAATTCCGGATTTTCTTCCCACTTTTCCACTGAAAAGTCATTCCCGCTTTCGCTAAGATGGCCGAACTTTAACAGAAATCCATGAAATGCATTCATAAAAGGACTGGCTTCCGGATATAAACTGAGTTGGTCGGGCGTTTCAACTTTCTCCATGATTTCCGAAGGAATTCCGTCCATTTCTTTCCTGGTTTTTTCCATTTCCTGATGTGGCGAAAAGGAAGGAAGCAGGGGAAAATCACGGTTAAAATCAAGTATACCGTATTCTAACTTTAAAGAAGCCAGTACTTTCCTTAGTTTTTTATCGTAAAACCGCATCAGAATCGGAATGAAAACATTCAGGTATGCTGCTTTTCCGGCAGCCTGAAATACCAAATCGTACAGTGCTGGATAATTCCTGACAGAAAAATCACTGTTTACACGCTCTTTAAGGATTTCCAGATCTTTGCGGAGTGTTTCATACTGCCTGAGGTAGAACTTTTCAAAGCCCATCTTGGAGTATATAAAACGGACGAATCTGAAAATATGGCGGAACGATTTCATTCCCGGTCTGAAGTGAGACATACTTTCATTTTCACTCGTCATGATGGCTTCAAGGCTTTCTGCGGAAAAACCGATTTTCCCGAACAGTTCGCTCAATGCGGCCAGGTTGAAGTAGGTCCGGTAGTGAAAAGCCCTGGCCAGTTGTTCCGGTCTGACATCCAGTTTCCCGGTTATTTCTTCAAGGATACTGATTTTTGTTCCGTTTACCAACGGGATATTCACCGACCAGACCAGCGGTTTTATCTGCCCCGGAAGCATTTCCCGTGCCATCCGGTTGGAATAAACCTGCAGGATCCCGGAACCGGTGATGCTTCGCAACTGAAGGAAATAGAGCTTTTTCCCGTTATATGCCCATTCAATGTCAATATCTTTCCTGCAGGCTTTTTTCAGTGCGCGGATGGCTGAAAACACCTTTTGGATAACCGGAAAATGGCGGTAACTGCTTTCTCCTTCCAGTAGTCGGTCCCCTCTGCTCCTCCAGCGCAACGGAGTTACTCCCTTCTGCACCAGATCCTCCCCAATGCCTTCAACAGCTTCCACTATTGCCTCATTCAGGTTGGTGACCGGATTTCTGCTGAAGCCGACACCAGAAAGGACAGGATGGATCATCTCCTGAATGATTACGGCAAACCTTAATGCACCGTCAGAGTTGCTTTTTCCCTTCGGATAAATGCCTTCCTGTTCCATCGCAGCCGATTCCCATACCTCCATGATGGACTGAAGGATTTGCTCTTTGCCCTGAACATTGAGTAAAGTCCGGAACTGTCCGGCATAAGACACATTTTCACCATCCTCCAGGTTTGTTGAAGAACGGACTGCATAAAACAGGTCAGGCAAGGAAGTAACTTCTTCTTCCAATACTTTCAGGAACGGGAACCCCTCCTCCCTGTAAGATTGGAAAGCGTCAGCAATAACGATCCAGGTTGACGGGATTGGAAAAGAGTTTTTCCTGAGGAACAACAGGGATTCTGCTTTATTGCCAATCTGGCTGATTGTCCATTTTCCCGTAAGTTTATGTATGTACCGTTTTCTGCTCATCTATTTTAAGACAATGCTGGTTGTCCGACAGATTAAATTTAGGTTAGTGCCTGGTAAATATAAAAAAATCTGAGCGATATTCTGAATCAGTGAAAAAAGAGGTATCCCACCAGAATGGCTGCCAGTAACCCGGCAAAATCGGCAATCAATCCGCACCAAACCGCATAGCGCGTGTTTTTAATCCCTACGGAGCCAAAATAAACCGCCAAAACATAGAAAGTGGTATCCGTGGAACCCTGAACGATGCAGGAGAGGCGGCCGGCGAATGAATCGGCGCCAAACTGGGTCATGGTATCCACCATCAATCCCCGGGAACCGCTTCCGCTCAGTGATTTCATCAAACCGGTCGGCAGCGCGGGTATAAAATCGGTGTTGAGCCCCAAGCCTTCAACCACCCAGGTAATGCCGGAAATCATCCAGTCCATCGCCCCGGATGCCCTGAAGACCCCAATGGCTACCAGAATGGCGATCAGGTAAGGAATGATTTTGATGGCGGTGCCAAATCCTTCCTTCGCTCCTTCAATAAACGCTTCATAGACGTTTATCTTTTTTATGATGCCCATCAGGATAAATCCTGCGATCACAGAGAAGAGGATGACGTTGCTGACCACCGATGAAATGACGGTAATGGTCTGTTGGTCAAGAGTGGAAAAATACCAGATGGTTGCAACGATGAATAGGGTCAGGGTACCGAGGTAAGCCAGAATGGTGCGGTCAAACAGGTTTATCTTTTGGTAAACGGAAACGGCGATCAGTCCGGCAAGAGTTGCAAAATAGGTGGCTATCAGGATAGGGATAAAGACATCTGCCGGATGAACAGCCCCCAACTGAGCCCTGTACACCAGGATACTTACCGGAATGATGATCAGCCCGGAAGCATTGAGCACCAGAAACATGATCATCGGATCGCTGGCCGTATCCTTTTTCGGATTGGAAGCCTGCATCTCCTTCATCGCCTGCAATCCGACCGGGGTGGCTGCATTATCCAGGTTCAGCATGTTGGCGGCAAAGTTCATCATCATAGGCCCGTAAGCAGGATGGTCTTTCCCCAAAGCCGGGAACAGTTTATTGAAAAACGGCCCGATTGCCCGTGGGAAAAGGTTCACCACCCCACCCCTCTCCCCGATCTTCATGATCCCCATCCACAACGTCAGCACTCCGGTCAAACCAAGTGAAATTTCAAATCCCGACTTAGCCATATCAAAGGTAGCTCCCATCATCGCGGAGAATACCTGGGTATCCCCGGTAAAAATAAGTTTCGCCAGACCAATGACAAAAGCGGTCAGGAAGAAAAATACAAAAACATAATTCAAGGCCATCAGACCAATATTAGAACAACAAATGTGGGGAAATTTCCGTAAGAAACAATATGGGGTTGCCGGATTGTGAATTCGCTTGCCGTCTGCTTTAGCTGACGGATAAGAAATTTTCAGGAACGATTTTTGATGATGACCATCATTGTATCCAAAATGAACGTAATAATTTAAACACATGAAAAAAGCAATTTATATATTAACCGCATTTACCCTCCTCACTTTCATGGTCACCGCTCAGGAATCCCGCCGTGAAAAGCGCAAAGCACGGGAGACTGCGAAAATGGAAGAGATGAAACAACTGTTTGAAAACCGTTCGCTGCAGTTTCTGGCACAATCCGCCCATCCGATGAGAGGAGGGGTTTTTCACCTCACTTCCAATTACACCCTGACCATTAAGGACCAGGAGATTACCTCCTTCCTCCCCTATTACGGCGTGGCCTACCGGGCCGATTATCCTGCAGGCGATGGTGGCATCAGTTTCACTGAAACAACTGCCGATGCTGACTGGAAATCCAGCCGGAAAGGGTATGAGGTCAAACTGAAGGTTAAAACGGTCAAAGATGTTTACGTTGTTTATCTTCAGTTTTCGGACAGTGGCTATGGTTCACTACAGGTGTCCAGCAACAACCGGCAGCCGATCCGCTTCTCCGGGATCGTGCAGGCCGTTACGGAAAAGGAGAAATAAGGTTAAGGTTTAGGATGAGGAAAGAAAGCAATGAAAAAATGGATGTTTAAATCCCTTCATCACATCTGATTACCCTTCCGGAATAAATAACAGGCATTTCGGGACAGATTTCCGCAGATATTTATACCCCATTCCACTCATATTGTTGACCGTTCTGCAGTTCGTGCACTAAAAAGTTGTAGTTTTCTCCCGTTTCTCTATATTCACCGGTTTTAATATCCGGGTAACAAATAAATGATTCTAATCTGTACCATCTTATGAAGACTTTAGAAAATTCAAGTATAGAACACTCTCTGTTCAAAGAAAAAGGTGTATACGCCGGATTCCGGCTTGCAGAAAAACGATTTGTGCAGGAAGTCAATGCCGAATGCCTTTATTTTGAACATGAAAAAAGCGGGGCAAAGCTGCTCAAAATAGCGGCCGATGATCCCAACAAGCTTTTTAATATTGCTTTCAGGACGATACCTGAGAATGACAATGGCGCCCCCCATATTCTTGAACATTCCGTGCTGAACGGCTCCCGAAATTTCCCGGTGAAAAGCCCCTTCGACATCCTGTTGAAAGGTTCCCTGAATACTTTTCTGAACGCCATGACTTCTGCGGATTTCACCACTTATCCGGTTGCCAGCATGAATATGAAAGACTATTTTAACCTCATGCATGTTTACCTGGATGCTGTGTTCAATCCGCTGATGCTGACCGATTCACGGATTTTAAAACAGGAAGGGTGGCATTTTGACCTTCCGGATAAGAAGGCTGCAATCACCTATAAGGGGGTGGTTTACAATGAAATGAAAGGCGCCTTTTCTGATCCCATGACTGAAATCTATTACCAGACAGGCAAACACCTTTTTCCGGACAATACCTATGGTTTTGAATCCGGTGGTCATCCCAGGGAGATTCCCAAACTGACCCAGGACTATTTCGCAGCCTTCCACAGGAAATTTTACCATCCTTCCAACAGTTACATCCTGCTTTACGGGGATGCGGACCTGATGCAGGAGTTGACTTTTCTTGATGAACAATACCTTTCAGCCTATGAAAGGTCCTCTGAAACCATTGAAATTCCCATCCAGAATCCCTTCAGTGAAATGAAGGTGGTGGAAGCATCGTTTCCTGTTCCTGAAGAGAGTCCTGTAAAAGACAACACTTACCTGAGTCTCAGTACGGTCACCAATGAGAACACCGATCGGACGACCACGATGGCCATGAACCTGATCGCCAATGCCCTGGTGAACCATGAATCGGCTCCGGTCAGGCTTGCTCTGGTAGAAGCCAAGTTCGGAAGGGAGGTGATGTTCTGGTCATCAGAATTAAAGCAAAACACCTTGTCCATTATTGTTCAGAATGCCAATCCTGAAGAGAGCGACCGGTTCAGGGAAGTAGTTTTTCAAG
>Ga0105102_10000391_pt1 | contig 13007 bp, 10 predicted proteins | sample PPLLaktember2015_FD_87032 | JGI IMG/M metagenome (GOLD analysis project Ga0105102, IMG submission 87032) | Freshwater sediment microbial communities from Prairie Pothole Lake near Jamestown, North Dakota, USA - PPLs Lake P7 Core (6) Depth... | ecosystem: Environmental > Aquatic > Freshwater >...
AAATTCCCGCTTGCTGAAAATTGCCCCGTTTCCATGAACTTCTGGGGTTTGAAACCCAATGTATTCCAATACCTAAAAGAAGGGTTTTCCCGTTTCCTGGACGAAAAGGGCAATGAACTGAAATCGGAGTACTTTATTCCTCTCCTGATCAACGACAACATCCTGAATGGCAGAATCTCCACCAGGGTGATCGATTGTAACGCAAGCTGGTTCGGGGTAACCTATATTGAAGACAAACCCCTGGCACAGCAGGAAATATTGAAGCTGGTGGAAAAGGGGGAGTACCCCGTGAATTTATGGGATTACTAAGTCCTCAATAATGAGCAAGTTACAAAAGAGTCCAACAGTTAAGAAGCTTTATAGTCTCAGCATGAATAACATAGAATTTACTGCAGAACATTGTAAATGGAAAACGAAAGTTTCCCCTCCTTGTTTAAGGAGGGGTGGCTCCGCCCACAGTTACGGTTTATTGCATTATCCTTATGCGGAGACGGGGTGGTTGAGGCGAAATCCTGATGATATTTCCACCACCTCCCCCAAATCCATGGGAATAAGAAGTTTTCCGGAATATAAGACTGGTTCACATGGATTTGGGTACTCCTCCTGTCCAGGAGGAGAATTTTTGGTTCACCAAATGAGTAAGTTAATAAAGAGATAACATTTTAAAAATGACCGATAACAAAATCAAATCTCTGATGGAAACTTTCGGGATGGCTGTTCCTGTTTCTGAATGGAGAGCTTATGGCCATGGCCATATCAATGACACCTATTTGATCAGGACACCCGGCGCCATCCCTGATTTTATCCTTCAGCGCAAGAACCATCTGATCTTTAAGGACATTTCCGGGATGATGAACAATATTGTCCTGGTAACCAATCACATCCGTAAAAAGCTGATGGCCGCCGGTGAAGCGGAAATCGACCGGAAAGTCATGACCTACATTCCTACCATTGATAATCAATATTTTACCAGGGATGAGGAGGGCAACTACTGGACCTTGTTCCTGTTTGTCAGAGGGAGCCATGGCATAGAAGAAGTCTCCCAACCCGACCAGGCTTTTAGCGCTGGTACCGCATTCGGACATTTCCAGAAGCAGTTGTCGGATTTCCCCGGACATTTACTCGTAGACACCATTCCAGGGTTTCACAACGGGAAGGGAAGACTCGCACAGTTTAAAACCGCTATAGCTGAGAACAAAGCCGGAAGGGTGGAGGCCATGCAACCTGTGATTGACCGTTTGCTCTCACGGGCCGGGGAGATGACCCAACTGCAGGAATGGATCGACTCAGGGGCTATCCCCCTGCGGGTAACCCACAACGATACCAAAATCAACAACGTATTGTACGATGATCAGGGCCAAATTCTGTGCATCATCGACCTGGATACCGTTATGCCCGGCACTGCCCTTTTCGATTTTGGGGATGCCATTCGTACCCTCGGAAATACGGCGGCTGAAGATGAGGCCGATCTGCAGAAAATAGGATTTAACAGCGTTTATTTCCAATCTTTTACAGAGGGTTACCTCTCAGAAAGCCGGGAATTCCTTACCGGAAAAGAGATCCTGAACCTTCCCTTTTCCTGTCGCTACCTGGTATGGGAGCAAAGCATCCGGTTTCTTGCCGATTACCTGAATGGTGATACCTACTACAAGATAGCCTATCCGGAGCACAATAAAGTGCGGACCCTGGCCCAGCTCAGGTACCTGGAAGTTCTGGAGGAGAACCTTCCTTTCATGCAGTCGGTTGTTACCCGTAATTGATTCGTGCGTTTATGACCAATAAATGGTTTATCATAGTAAATCCCAATGCGGGGAAGAAAAAGGGGAAGCAGGACTGGCCCGGGATTACCCGGATGCTGGCAGAGGCAGGAATTGAATACCTTAGTTTTTTCACGGAACACCGTGGCCATGCCATTGAGCTGACCAGGAAATACATCCGCGCAGGATTCCGGAGAATTATGGTTGTGGGAGGCGATGGAACACTGAATGAGGTAGTCAACGGAATATTCACCCAAAACATCACCAACGCTTCGGAAATCCTGCTGGCTATGGTGCCTGTGGGAACAGGAAATGACTGGTGCCGCACTTTCCACATACCCCATGATTATGAGAAAGCCATCCGGATTGTCGCAGAGGGAAGGACTTTCATCCAGGATACCGGGCTGATGGAATATACCGATCATCTGGGGAAGAGGGTAAAACGGTATTTCGTGAACATTGCCGGCATGGGCTTCGACGCGATGGTGGCGGAGAAAACCAACCGCGACAAAGACAAGGGAAAGGCAAATCCATTGCTCTATTTTGTCAACATTTTCACCAGCCTCTTTTCTTTTAAAATCACCCGCACAAAAATTGCCACCGATTCCGCAGAATTTAAGGGAGAAGTCTTCAGCATGACAGCAGCCATTGGACAGTACAACGGGGGAGGCATGAAACAGGCGCCCCGGGCCATACCCGACGACGGATTGCTTGACCTCACCATTATTCGAAAGATCGGCAAGTTTAAAGTGATCCGGAATGTGATCAACCTGTTGGACGGATCGTTTACGAGGCTTCCGGAAGTAAGTGAATTCAGGACCTCCACAATCCGGATAGAATCGACCCCGGATCTTTATGCGGAAACCGACGGAGAGTCGATGGGAAAATCGCCTTTTCTATTTTCAGTATTGCCCAGAAGCCTGCATATTGTCGTTGGCGCGCACAGCTGAAAAGCCTGTCGCTTTCGGTCCGTTTTAACGGACGGACAACTAACCCCAGCCTTCAGGCTGGGGTTAGTTTCTACCGCTCTCCGGAACATTTATGTTCTGTCCATTTAACAAAGCACGGGAATCACTGGCAAATTCCCTGATTTTCAATAAGTCGGGTAAGGCCAGGAATGCAGAATCGTTTTCAAATTGTTGTACCGGCAATACCTGATACCTCACTTTGCCATTCCTGAAGGGGGTGTGCACCCAGGCCAGATGATAAGCGGGACGCAGGATCTTCAGGCTGTCTCCTTCCCGTTTCAGGGTCAGTTCGAACAATGCTCCGCCATTTTTGTACCTTTCCCTCTGGTTGGAAACAAAGTTGCCAAGGGAATATACCGTCACGGTGGTGATGTTTCCCAGGGAATCGGTGGTGGCCACCATGGGTTCAATGACGTGCGGATGAGAGCCAATCACCATCCGGATGCCCAGCTGGTGACAAAAGGCGGCCAGTTCCTTTTGGGCGGTAACAGCTTCCCGCCGGTATTCCTCCCCCCAGTGAAAAAAAACCAGCACCTCATCCACCCCTTTGCGCCTGGCTTTTTGGTAATCCTTTCTGATCAGGCTGGTATCGATCAGGTCAACGATGGCCGGAGCAGGTACATTGATCCCGTTGGTGCCGTAGGTGTAATTCAGCAGGGCGAGGATGATCCCTTTCTTCTCCAGAATCAGCGGGTTCAGGCTGTCGCGGTCGGCAGCATCCCTGTAGGTGCCGGTGTGGGGCATTCCCAGGGTATCCAGCACATGGATGGTCCGCAGGATGCCTTTCAACCCTTTGTCGCAGGAGTGGTTGTTGGCGGTGACCAGCAGGTCGGTGCCTGCACGCGCAAGGGCCGGGATCAGAGAATCAGGGGCACTGAAAGTCGGGTAGCCTGTATAGGGTTTTCCCGCAAGGGTCACCTCCAGGTTCCCGATGGCGAGGTCAGCAGAAGAGATCAGACCGGAAATATACCTGAAACAAGAATCATAACGGTAGGTTCCCGATGTTTTGTCAAATGCAGATTCGATCTGGGGAATGTGCTGCATGATGTCGCCGAAAAAAAGCAGGGAAAGTTCATCCTCCCGCCCATCCTGAATGAAAGAGGTATGTTCAAAACGGTTTGCCTTCTGAAACCACGAAAAGGTCAGAATAACCGTCAACAGGACAATTTTTGCAGTTCCCAAAATCAAATGATATGATTGATGTTTCAACAAATATACAATTCATTGAAAATATTGTAGAGACGCAATGCATTGCGTCTTTACCAATGTGCGTTTAACCATGTTCATACATATCGAACATTTCATTTCAGCACCACCGTTTCCGCCCTGATGGTTTCATCCAGAAACAACCCGGCCTTGGATTCGAAAATTTCGGTGTTTTCTGTGGTCAGGTAGCGCATCTTTCCTTCTGCTGAAATCCGGCCGTTGATTTCGGGATGCCTGGCCAGATAATCTTCCAGTTTTTCAGCGACAACCTCTCCCTGGTTGATCAGCCTGACAGGTTCCGGAATAAATTTCCGTATGGATCGCATCAGGAGGGGATAATGGGTGCAGCCCAGTATGATGGTGTCAATTTCGGGATCCTTTTTCAACAGGGCGGAGATGTTTTTTTCAACGAAATAATCGGTTCCGGGGGAATCCAGCTCATAGCTTTCCACCAGGGGTACCCACAGGGGGCATGCCTCCTGAACGGTGGAAAGCACTTTGCCTTCCGACCATTTCTCCAGTTCAATGGGGTAGGAAAGAGAAGCCACTGTTCCGGGAGTTCCCAGGACACCGATTTTCCCGTTTTGTGTCACTTCTGCCACTTTCTCCACACAGGGGCGGATCACCCCCAACACCCGCCGGCCAGGAGCCATCAGGGGCAGATCAAGTTGCTGGATGTTACGCAGTGCTTTGGCCGAAGCGGTATTGCAGGCAATGATCACCAGGGGGCATCCCTGATCAAACAGGAACCTGACAGCCTGAAGGGTATATTCATAAACCACCCGGAAGGAGCGTGTCCCATAAGGGGTTCTGGCGTTGTCGCCCAGGTAAAGGTAATCATACTGTGGCAGCCTCCGGCGGATCTCCTTCAGAACCGTCAGTCCGCCATACCCGGAATCGAATATGCCAATTGGGCTTAAATGCTGAACCATATATTTTTTTTTGGTTTCAAGTTTGAAGTTTGAAGTTTCAAGTTTGAAGTTTCAGGTACCTTAAACCTTAAACTTTAAACCTTAAACTTTAAACCTGAACCCTCCACGACTAACTACTTTTCAACGCAAGATCATAGGCCTGATCATAAAACTTCCCGAGGTTGCTCCAGTCGAAATGGGGTGAGGCGGCTTCGCAGTTGTTGCGGAGGGCGATGCGGGCCCTGCGGTCGAGCTGAACGAATCGGAACAGGATGTCGGCCAGTTGACTGGCGGCCTGGTTCATGTCTTTGTCCCTTCTTTCAACGATGTAAAGGCCGGCTTTTTCGTGATCGGGGAAGTTATGCATGATGTAATCCCCGAATCCTGAGAGGTCGCTGGTTACCGAAGGGATTCCGCTGGCCAGGCTTTCCAGGGGAGTATAGCCCCATGGCTCATAATAACTGGGGAAGATGCCCAGGTGACACCCCCTGACAAACTGGGAATAATCCATTTTAAAGAGCGGGTTCGAAATGTTCACGAAGTCGGGATGGTAAACAATTTTAACCTTATCGTGCTGGTTGTTCACCAGGTTGGCCGTGCGAAGGAAGTTGAGCACTTCATCATTATGGTCATCGGTGAGGTTGTGGGTGACCACCTTGGGGAGGACTTTGGTTTTCCAGCTTTGCACGAACCTGCGCAGTTTGAGTTTATTATAGTCCTCAAGTAATTCACTGAGGTCAGGGAACCTGAAGGGGCCGGAATCAGAAGTGATCTTCAGGTAAAGTTTTTCACCGATCTGTTTTTCAATCTCCTCACAAGCCCTGCGAATATCTTCCATTTTTGCTTTTGCTTCCAGCACTTCCGGGTTAATGGAAGAAAAAGGCTGTTTGGTGATGAAAAAGCAAACCACAGTCCGGTCAATACCAGCGTATTGCATTTTCCAGTTCAAACGTGCCAGTGCTTCCAGGGTAAGGTCATACCCTTTGTTGTGGTATTCATATCTTCCGGAGGTGAAGAAATAGATTGTTTTATCGAGGTCGAAGGAATAGCTCTGGAAGAAATGGCCCATCACGAAGTCATGGATTTTCCCCTTGTATTCGGCGTGCATGTTCTGGATCTGGTGAAGGACTTCAAACCTGGTGATGTTCAGCCCGTTAGGCACGATCACTTCCGGTTCCCTTCCCAGCAGGAATTTGCATTCCCTGGCGGTCACATGGCTGACGGTGGTGAAGATATGTGCCCCGTGGGCTGCTGCCCTTTCAATATCCACGATGGGCCTGACATTGAAATAGTTGGCTTCCTTTTCCCAGTCGTAAAATTCCAGGTGCTCATAAAACCGGTCATCGTTCATGGCGAGGTAACGGCCCAGGAGGGTGGCATGGGTGGTAAACACCATTCTGATGCTGAGGTTGTCACGCCGTATGCCTGGTATGGGAATCCCTGCCATCCATTCGTGAAAATGAGCCACTATGTTGTGGCTGCAAAGTCCTGATTCACAAAGGATCCTGAAGAACTCCTTGACCTGGAATCCGAAAGAGGTCACCTGATTAAGGAGCAGGTCATCGTCGGGGAGGGTGATGCCGTGATGTTCCCACAGGAAATAGCGGATTTCACCCAAACGGTGGTATATGGAAAAAGGATCAAACAGAATTACCTTTGGCCGGCCGGAAACGATCCACTGACCATAATGGACTTCAAAGCCCATTTCCCTCATCCTTAAGACGGTTTGTCCTACCGGTCCGGAATAATCTTCTGTTTCGTCAAAATTGGCATTGGCCTGATTTTCAAAATAGGGGCCGATCAGAAAATAGTTCTCTTTCCCGCATTTCCGTATCACGGTGGGTACTTTGGAGCGGATAACGGTGTATATGCCCCCCACCTGATTGCATACCTCCCAGGCTATTTCAAAAAGTTTCATATTCTCGTACACACTTTCTGAATCGTGAATGGCTGGTAAATCACTCATTTCCATGGATATTTTTTTTTGACTTATTAACAGGATGAATGTAGTAAAAATATTTTGTACTTTTCCGGAACAGGTTTAAGGACATAAAAAAAAAGACCACCCTGAGGCGGTCTTCTTTTGTAAGGTGATAAGATGGTTATTTTATACCGAGTTTTGTTTTGGCCAGAGGCAAAACATCCACGCTTTCATTAGAATGATAAAGCACGGTTCCGAGTTCGCCACTGATGTCGAAGATGTACATCAGCCCTTTTTCCTTGCCCACATCTGAAACTGCCTTTTGCGCTTTTTCAACAATCGGTTTCAGCATGTCGTTTTGTTTCTGTCCAAGTTGCTGCTGGGCAACCTGCTGGAAGTTCTGAATCCGCTGGTTAAGGTCGTTCAGTTCGGTTTCCTTGGCCGTTCTGACGATTTCCGACAGGGAGTCCCTTTTGGCTACATATTCCTTGTATTTATTCTGAAGCTCGGTTTGCATGGAAGTAAGCTGATCTTCCAAACCTTTGGCTTCTTTGTTCAAATCTGCTTCATATTTGACCCTTTCCGGCATCAGCTGAATTAAGGCCTGCAGGTCAACGTGTCCGAATTTGGCATCCTGCCCTTTAACGATGCCGGCAGCCATAATCAATGCTGCAACGGCCAGGAATTTAAATGAGTTTCTCATGTTAAGGTGACTTTTTTTGAATTTTTTGCGCAAATATATACAATTAAATTATTTATAACCGAGTTTCTGCAACACCTGGTCGCTAAGGTCGAATTTCGGGTTGGTGGTAAAGAGGGTGGAGGAGCCCGACTTATCAAAAATCACGGCATAGGCCCCTTCATTGGTGATGTCCTGTACAGCGGCGAAAATATCATCCTGAATCGGTTTTACCAGGGCCTGCCGTTTTTTGAACAATTCTCCGTTGGGTCCGAAATACTTCTTCTGTAACTCCTTGTAATCCTTTTCCTTGGTGATGATCACATCCTCCCTTTTTCTTTTCATATCTTCTGAAAGCAAAACACTTTCAGCCTGGAAATCTTTGTACATCTTTTCGATCTCCGCATACATGGTTTCCAGCTCTTTCTGATATTGTTTGGAAAGCTGGTCAAGCTGATCCTGCGCGGCATTGAAGGCCGGGATGTTTTTCAGGATATAATCTGAATCAATGAAGGCAAATTTCTGGGCTGCTCCTGACATAGCCAGGGCGAAGAGAAGGCCCAAGGTTAAAACTAATCTTTTCATGGACATTAATTTTTGAGTTCTGTTTGATATATCAAAATCTGAGCCAAACTCATAACGATCAGAAACTCTGACCCATCACAAAATGGAACTGACTACGTCCGGCATCCGGTGACCAGGGGATCCTGTCAAATCCATAACCCCAGTCAATCCCCATCAACCCGAACATGGGCAGGTAAATCCTCACCCCTACACCGGCCGACCGGTAGAGTTTGAAAGGATTGTAATTTCTGAACAGGTCGTTGGTATTCCCCGCCTCAATGAAAGAAAGGGCATAAATGGTGGCGCTGGGTTTCAGTGTCACCGGGTAACGCAATTCCATGGTGAATTTGGAATACATTTTTGACCCGTTGCGTAAATAACTCATGCTGTAATCTTTGTAACCGCGCATGGATACATAATCGGTGCCGTAGTAACTGTATCCCGACATTCCGGATCCCCCGACAATGAACCCTTCAAAGGGAGACTGTCTGTTTTTGTCGAAGTAGCCAAGGAAGCCAAGTTCAAATGCCGACCGAAATACCAGTTTGGCATCCCTCGTCAGGGTATTGTAGGTTTGACCTTTGAAAAGCCACTTGTGGTATTCGATCCAGCGATACCTTTGTGGATTGCTGACCTTGGGACTGGAATAGTCAACGTTGTTGAACAGGGAGTAAGGGGGGGTGATTTTCAGGGAAAGTGAAAACTGGGACCCTTTTCTGGAATAAAGCGGGTTATCAACGGAGTTACGTCCGAAAACCGTTTTGAAACTTACGTTGTTGCTGGTTCCGTTGACGTTGCCATCTTTGTCGGCCATGAACGAGAAATAGGTGTTCATGTTCTGCAGATTGTAATGCTCAAAAGAGGCCTCGTGGGTGACGGTGAAATAGTCATCAGGCCAGGAGAGGCGGTACCCGTAACCCAGTGAGAGGGCCAGGGTTTCCCAGATTTCATCATCCGATGGATTGGTGTCTTCCTCCGGCTGGTCATAATTGTAATAATTTCCATAGCCGCCACCATAGCCGTATGGTGAATACCCGCCGTAGCCGCCATAGGGTGAATACCCACCGTAGCCGCCATATCCGCCGTACCCGCCGTAGCCACCATAGCCACCGCCGTAGCCGTAGGGTGAATAACCGCCATATCCCCCCCCGTACATATTGTTGTAATAATTATTGTAATACTTGTTTGCCGAGAAATTGACCTTCGACCAGGAGAAGGAGGCCGAGAATGAATTTGGTTTTTTTCCGCCCAACCAGGGTTCAAAAAAGGAAAGACTGGCGGTTTTGTAATACTGGCCGCTGGTCTGGTATCTGATGCTGAGCGTTTGTCCGTCGCCGCTGGGGAGAGGGCGCCAGGCTTCTTTGTTGAAAATGTTCCTGGCCGAGAAGTTGGCAAATTTAAGGCCTACAGAACCAACGAACATACCAGCTCCCCAACCTCCCGATAATTCGATCTGGTCATTGGCTTTTTCTTCCAGTTTGTAGTTGACATCCACGGTGCCGTCTTCCGGGTGAGGTACGATGTCGGGTGTAATGGCTTCCGGGTCAAAATGGCCCAACTGCGCCAGCTCCCTGATGGAACGGATGATGTTGTTCTTGCTGTAAAGATCACCGGGATAAGTGCGAAGCTCCCTGCGGGCTACATGCTCATGGGTTTTGGTATTTCCCCCGATCCCGATTTTGTTGATGGTAGCCTGTTTCCCCTCATAAATCCGCATCTCGAGGTCAATGGAGTCGGTCGTGATGGTTACCTCTACCGGGTCTATATTTGAAAACAGGTAGCCTTCATCCTGGTAAGCCATATTGATCACTGCATCTTCATCGTCGAGCAAACGCTTGTTCAGCAGCTTCTGGTCAAAAACATCTCCTTTTTTAATACCCAGCAAAGTGGAAAGATAATTGGAGGGATAGACTGTGTTTCCTATCCATTTGATGTCGCGGAAATAATAGCGGTTGCCTTCCTCCAGCCAGATGTCGATGTTAACCCTGTTTTTCTTTTCAGCAGCATAAACCGAATCCCTGACAATGACGGCATCCCGGTACCCTTTCTGATTGTATTTCTTGACCAGGTTGACTTTGTCCTCTTTAAACTTATCCTGAAGATATTTCTTGGTCCTGAAAAAATTGACCAGTTTTTTGGCATTTGTTTTTTTCATGGCCCACTCCAGAGGCATCGACTTCACCTCTTTGTTTCCGTGGAGGGTAATGTTTTGAATCTTAACCTTTTCCTTTTTATCCACCCGAATGTCGAGGATGACAGAATTGACCTGCGACGAATCGTCGCGCTGAATAATACTGACTTCAGTATTCAGGAACCCTTTTTCCAGAAAAATATTTTTTATCAGCCGCTGTGCATTGTTGACCTGATTGTCGGTCACCTGGCTCCCTTTCAGCAGCAAAACCTTTTCTGTGATGTCGTCTTTTTCAGATTTGGAAATGCCAAAATAATTCACTTCCGCGAGTTTCGGCCTTTCCTGAAGATAGATTTCCAGCCAGACGCTGTTCCCGCTTATTTTGGTGGCAGTGATTTTTACATCTGAAAATAGTCCCTGCTGCCACAGTTTTTTGATGGCGCTGGAAACCTCTTCCCCGGGAATGGAAACTTCCTGTCCGACTTTAAGTCCCGACAACTGGAGCAAAACATCCTGATCCAGGTATCTGATGCCGACGATCTCCACATCAGCGATGGTCAGTTTTTTTGGGCTTGAATAATATACTGAAAAAAGAGTACTGTCAGCTTCCTGTCCCCTCAGCAGGGGGGTCAGAAACAACATGAAAAGCAACGCAGGCAAGATGGTCTTTCGCATTCCTGTAGATGGTTAATTTAGCTGGTTATTTGTTCACTTGTCATTCCGAAACGCCTCTCCCTGTCCTGGAAAGCCAGGATCGCCCTGAAAAGATCTTCTTTTCTGAAATCAGGCCAGAGTACTTCGGTAAAATAGAGTTCAGCATAAGCAATCTGCCAGAGCAGGAAATTACTGATCCTGTATTCCCCGCTGGTCCTGATCAGCAGCTCAGGATCAGGAATACCGGATGTGGACAAGTATTTTTCAAATAACTGATTGTTTATATCCTTAGGGTTAACTTTTCCTTCAAGTACATCAACCGACAATTTCCTGGCAGCTTCGGTGATTTCCCATTTGGAACTGTAGCTCAATGCGAAAACCACGGTCAGCCCGGTGTTGTTTTTTAACCGGTCAACACATCCCATCAACTTGTCCCTGACTTGTTCGGGGAGTTTGGAAATATCGCCGATTACCGTCACCCGTACATTGTTTTTCAACAGGTTTTCGGTTTCCGCATCAATGGCATAGACCAGCAGGCCCATCAGGGCATTCACTTCTTCCAGCGGTCTGCACCAGTTTTCGGTGGAGAAAGCAAAAAGAGTAAGATACTCAAGCCCGATCTCACCGGCCCCTTCGACGGTTGATCGCACAGCTTCAATGCCATGCTCATGGCCGATGGTGCGAACGCTTCCGTGGCGTGCTGCCCATCTGCCGTTACCATCCATAATGATGGCTATATGGCGCGGTAATTTATTGATATGTAACTTCTCTGGTATGGTCACTCCCTAATATTTCTTTTTGTCGTAAGCCGGACAATCCTTAGCCCCGAGATAAATGCTGTAAGTCAGGTGAAACCCGAGAAAACCGGTCCAGTCGGTATTGTGAAAAAAACTGGAGTATTTGATTTCCTCCCCCTGAGCATCGTATGTGGCCAGCGGGTCGTCCAGATCATCCAGTTTATCACTGAAGAGTTTCCTCATCTGATACTCTATCCCAATCCCAAGTCTTTTTCCGGCGTTGAATTTAAAACCAAATCCAAAGGGCAGGGTAGGTGTGATGACACTTTTACTGACCGGATCAACTCCTTTGTTGTGTAAAGGGTTAAAGGCGGTCAGCCTGGCAGGATCAAGCTCGTAGGAAAAAAACTGTGTTCCGATTCCAGCTGTGATGTAACTGGTAAATGCATTTCGTTTACTGCCCAGCAAATACCTCAGGTAATTGATTTCCACCTGAAGGCTAAGATCTGAAATACGTTTGTCGAACGACCAGGGCGCATTTCTGATGGTGCCTTCTGCCGAGATCGGACCTGTAAGGAACATGGCCCGTGCACTTACCCGTTGGTTGAGATTCTGCCTGTAAAGCACACCCAATAATGGAAAAGACGATTGGGTCAGGGTAACTTCCTCAATATCTCCCATGTACCCGGACCAACCGCCCCAGATGCCTACATCGGCAGTAATTTGCGAAAAACCTGAAACAGACAGGAAGATTCCTGCTACCCATAAAACAAATTTCCTCATCGGACAAATAATTTCATTACTAATTGTTTCAGGTACTTTTTGGTCATTTTTCCATTTTTGAGAGTAAGCCGGCAGAAGCTCCAGCAAAAGGCTTTTTCCTCACCACATTACACCGATTTTACCGGAATATCCCTTGCTTAATCTCCGTAACTTACAATAAATCAATGAACTAAAATCTCAAAACACTCAAAATTGTCATTTTTAAGTGGTACAAAAGTAATATTATTTGGAAAAATCCGTACCTGAGCACTCTTATAAAACCAAAAGGGAGGTTAAAAATTGTTAAGCCCTGAAAATTTATCAATTACGCTTATCAACTGCCCACATCAGCTTGTTGCGGAGGGTGTGAAAAAAGTCCTGACGGGGGAGATGGAGGGTTTTTAACCTGAACCCGGCTTTTTTTACGGAAATGGTCGTGGAAAGTGCTACATTGGCCGACAAAGAGTCAATGGAGGTGAGGTACTGGTTACCTCTTCCTTCTATGCTCAGCATCAATTCATAAGAGTCGGGTACCACCACCGGACGTACCGTAAGGTTGTGCGGGGCAATGGGTGTTATCACAAAATCAGAGGCATCGGGGGTAAGGATCGGTCCTCCCACACTGAGCGAATAGGCGGTGGAACCAGTCGGGGTGGCAATTATAAGACCATCGGCCCAGATGGAGTTGAGGTGGCTGCCGTTGACGGAGGTATGAAT
>Ga0105102_10000392_pt1 | contig 12987 bp, 17 predicted proteins | sample PPLLaktember2015_FD_87032 | JGI IMG/M metagenome (GOLD analysis project Ga0105102, IMG submission 87032) | Freshwater sediment microbial communities from Prairie Pothole Lake near Jamestown, North Dakota, USA - PPLs Lake P7 Core (6) Depth... | ecosystem: Environmental > Aquatic > Freshwater >...
AGAAACAGAAGAATATGACGATTGATATTGAGCCTGCGAAGGTTGTTTACACTTCTATTCAGAAGAGTTCTGGTTATAATAGCGCGCGCCTGGTTGTAAAGGCCGGCGATAAGGAGTTTCTTCAAATCAGCTATGACTGGGAAGGCAGTGGTATTCCGGATTTTGCTATGCAACTTATGGAATTCATGAAGAGCAATAATGTTGAAACTTCAGGTGTCTGGCCGAATCAAGAAGCAGCAAATCTGGAATACGAGGACGCTGCAAAGAAGAAGAAAATGGAAAAGTGTCCTGATTGTGGTAAGCCCATGCCCTTCTGCACCTGTGAAGATGAAGAAGAAACTGAAGATAGTCCAAAAGAAGAAAAGAAAGAAAAGAAAAAGAAGTAAAAGGAAACTAATATGCCAATTGATATTAACGAATACGCACTACCTGTTTGGATTAAGCAACGTGAACGTTATCCTTGGGTTGAGGATAGAAACTACAACTTTGCTAATTTAACTATTAATCCAAGAACGTTTGCGGGCCGTTATAATGGATTGGATGACGGACTAGGATGGAAGCCTGCTGGTTATAATCCAAATCATAATTCTACAAGAGTAGAACGTGTAATTATAACCAGAGATGTTACAAGCTTAAAACCATATTAAGGAGAAGGATATGCTTGATGAGAATTACAAAAGTCAGGTGTTTGCACCTGAACTTTCTTTAATTTTTGATGAGAGTATTAGAGAGTTTACAAGATTATCGATAGTATCTGCACCGGACTATTTCTTTTTGGATTGTCCGGCATCGTCGTCTGGGAAGTATCATCCTATAGACGAACTCGGCGCGGACGGTACGGTTATCCATACTAAAAAAGTTTTTACAGTGGCATATGACTTGTGTGTTGCTTTAGAGTGTCAAGCTAATAGAGATGAGATTCTGGCAGCATGTTTAATTCATGATTTAAGAAAACAAGGTCTGACTAGAAGTGGACACACAGTTAAAGAACATCCTGCCCTGGCCGTAAATTTGATAGATGATATTCAGTCAGCTACACAGATCTTAAGTGAAAAGTCCCATAGGATTATAAGAAACGCAGTGGGATTTCATTTTGGTCTTTGGAGTTATGGTGACTGGAAGAAACCCTTATCTGATTATAACAGAGAAGAGTTATGTGTATATCTATCTGATTTTATTTCATCAAAACGTCCAGTAGCTGTAAACTATAAAAAGTAGGAGTATTGCTTATGAATGAACAGTTCATACGAGACGTGACTAAGGCGGTTAAAGAGACTAAACTGAATCAGGTTCTGGAACCTGGGGCAACTCCTAGAAGATATATACCTGCTCAAGGTTTAAGAAAACATAATGAAAGAATTCATGAAGAAAGTAAGTTAGCTGATAATAAAAACCTACCCTTTACTTTTTCTAAACCAAGGAAATCTGGCCGTTCTTCTTATTTTACCTGTGATAATTGTGGTTATACTTTTAGCGCTGCTACAAATACAGTAGGGGTTGTTTGCAATGAATGCAAGAAGTTTTCGACCTGCACGGAACTTCCCGACGATGCCGAGAGCTAAGTTAGGACAGGGAAGACGAGGTAGACCACTTGGGTACAGATTATCAGAAGAAAGTAAAAGGGCAATAAGCTCCTCAAAAAGAGGACAAAGACATAAACAAGAAACACGAGATAAAATTTCAAGATCTTTACTTTATTATTTTAAAACTTTAAATCCGTTGTCAGAAGAATTAACAAGCATGTATTGTGGATTAGACCAGGAAATTTGTGAGTGGATTGTAGACTCTGCTGTAGAAATAGACAGTATAGAAGATGTAATGACCATTAAATCTTTACGAAATGCGAGAAGAATAGAAATAAGTTGTGGTGATAATATTGAATTTTTTTATCATGAAATAACTCCAGAACTTCTTATATTATTTAAAGAGCAATGTGAATTAACTGGAAAAGATCCATCTGAACTTTTAAACTCTGTTGAATAGGAGAAATAACTGTGGGCGGTAAGGGAAGCGGAAGATCTAAACAAGCACCAAAACCAAAGAAACTTCTAAAAGAAATTCTACCAGTAGATGATATATTTCTGCCTGACGAAAAGGAGATTTATAACAATCTGATAGAAGTATATCTACAGGACTTTCAAGATGATGATCTATCTTCAAGTGATATGGACGACATTCTTGATTTAGCAAAGAATAGAGTTTTGGAGCTTAGACTTTTAAAATTTAGTAAAACTGATACAGATAAGCAGTTAGATATTTCCGCGGCTATGGAAAGATTAACTAAAAAGACTGATAAAATAAAAGAAAGTTTATCTACAAGAAGAAAAGATAGAATAGATCCACATAAGTATAAAGGATTCTCCATAGTTGATTTGGCCGTTGCTTTTGATGACCAAAAACGTGATAGGTTAAATGAACAAATAAAAAGAAATAAACTCGAAGAGGAATTATTAATTCAGTCTCGTGTTGATTATACTGGAAACAGATATGATACAGACACCGAAGCTAAGAATAATATCGACGAGGGAGAATAATGGCGGATCTACAAAATTATGATTTAGTAATGGAACAGGGGTTGGAGATGATAGAGTTCTATCGTAACAACCCCTGTATTGCTGCGTATGACCTCCTGCGTGTTGACTTGGCCCCAGTACAAAGATTAGTTTTTGAAGATATGTGGTTTAAGAATTATGTTATTACAGTCGCAAGTCGTGGTCTCGGTAAAACATTTCTATTAGGGTTATTGTCTGCTTTAAGTTGTATGTTATATCCTGGTTATCGTGTTGGTCTTATGGCCCCTGTTTTTCGTCAGTCGAAATTAATATTTGCTGAAGTTGAAAAGCTTTATATGCGCTCTCCTATATTACGCGAGGCGGCCGAGAAACGACCAGTTAGAGGGTCTGATACGTGCTACCTTAGGTTTAAATCTGTTGCTGGTACTTCGCCCTCCCATATTGAAGCGCTCCCTCTTGGTGATGGTACAAAGATACGTGGATCGCGTTTCTATCTTGTAGTCATAGATGAGTTGGCCCAGGTTCCAGATAAGATTCTTGATATGGTTATTCGTCCTATGGCTGCCACCACATTGGAGCCCATGGAAAATGTACGTCGTTTAGAACGACAAAGGAAGTTATTAGAATTAGGTTTGGCCGCACCTGAAGACTTTGAAGAAAATTCTGTTAATAAAATGATTATGGCTTCATCTGGTTTTTATAAATTCAATCACATGTGGCGTCGTATGAAAGACTATTGGCGCCAGATGGACGCTCAAGGAGAACACGCTCAGTACGCTGTATGGCAAGTTCCTAATTGGGATCTACCAGAGGGCTTTCTAGATAAGAATAATATCCTTGAAGCTCAGCGTGTTATGTCAGACGCTGAGTATAGAATGGAATACGAAGCAGCAATGATTTCTGATTCTGAGGGTTTCTTTAAAGCTTCATTGTTGGAATCTTGTACTATAACTGAATGTTTTCTAGAGGTTAAGGGAGATAGAGACTCACAATATATTTTAGGTGTTGACCCGGCACAAGGTGGTGATGCTAGTTGTGGTATGACTTTAATAAAACTAGGCAATCCTAATAAAATAGTATTAGTACTAGAACTAAAAAGAAAGACTACACAAGAACTTACTAGAACTATCCAGACGCTGGATAAGTCATTTAACATTACTAGAATGTTTGTTGATAAAGGCGGTGGTGGTAAAGCCATTATGGATTTATTAGAAGATGGTTTCGAAGGACATGATAAACTTATAGATCGTACAGATGAAGATAAAGTGAATCTTCCAGGAAGACATATTTTAGAGATGGTTAATTTTAATCCAGGATGGATTGCCGATGCAAACTTTACTACTTTGTCTATGCTTGAAGATAGAAAGCTTTTATTCCCCGGCCCACCTATGACAAATCCAGAAGTATTTGATAGTATTTACGAAACAGTAAAAGAACTTAAACGCCAGATGTTAAATATCATTGTTACACAAACGGCCACTGGTATCTTACATTTTGATACTCCAAAGAAAGGCCAAAAGAAAGACTTATACTCCTCGATTATTCTCGCCGCACATGGTGCTAGAATGTTTGCAAAAGAACTAGAAGCGCCGCCCGACCCTGTACTTTATAATGCTTCTGGTATGTTGAGAGAACGAAGACCTAACGCCCCTTGGAATTTACTCGACCATAACAAAGGGGTTGGTGCCGCCACAATAAGTCGCCGTGGCGCAGACTTGGGCATTGCTGTTTTGAAGAAGAAACTCAAGTAATTAACTAACCTACTTTTTATTAGAGCCACGCTCTCATGAAAAGGAGGGGGTAGTTACTTATGGCTGAAGAGAAAGAAGAAGTTCATGTAGATAAAACTACTACTTGTACTGATGCAAATGGAAATAAATACCATCCAGTTATAGGTGATGGTGTTTTAGATACACAGGAAGAATTAATGGATAAGGAATATAATGTTAGTGCTTTTAATCTTAGTTTTTGGGATTTATGGTTTCAAAAGATGTTTCGTAATTTAGCATCAATGAAATTCCAACTTTTAATTATTTTATATATTCCAATAGTTTGGGGTATGTTTAATAATAATCCTGAGACCAAAGCCCCCTGGATTACAGCAATGGAAGGTTTAGGTTTTTTAAGTGGCGGCTATATAACATTAGCAACAAGTAGAATTATATCACAGACAAATTTAGTTGAAAAACCAAATAAAAATGAATTAAACACAGAACAATAGGGAGGTAGATTCAATGGGAGTGAATAGTGATAATCCAATTGGAACTCCTTGGTGGACTACAAGTTCTGGTAATGATGATTGGTCAGATGATTATACCAGAAGTCGTTCGGGCTTGCAGTATAGCTCACCAGATAAACTTATCGGTAGAAAAGATTACTATAAGTATACACTAACCACCAACGATCCAACCACAGTTTCAGGTAAGGACGCTAAGATTTTAAGGTAAGGTGAATTTATGAAAAAAGAAAACTTACAAAAGTTAACTGCGGATCTACAACAGAGATATCCTGACGCAGGTATAAAATCTATTGAGGTTGATGAGGCAAGTGGTAAATCTACTTTTTTTATTCAACCCAATCAGAAGAACCTCGCCTTTTTAGAGAAGGGTGGGTTGGTTCCAAAGATACGCACGGAAACATCTGCAGTTATAACTAGAGACGCTATTGACAGGACTCTCCTTGATTTAGCAAAAAGAGATCCATATACAGAAGACCCAATCACTTCGTTTGAAAAAGCAATTAAATATTATTATACAGATCCTCTCATTGGCCCAACCGTTAATTTTCTTTCCAGTGTTGCAAATAAAGGTTTCGAACATGATATAGATGATGATAATATTAAAAACTTTTTTGATGTATGGGCGTTTGATATTCGTCTTCATGAAGTACTAGAATGGATTTTCTTAGACCTGTTTAAAGTAGGACAAGTTACTACATATAAAGTAGCGGCGAAATATGAACCACGTATTTCCTATTTATCTCCATTACCTGGGCAGAAAATGAAGAAGGCCGCAAGTTTGGAAACTGGAGAAATGGCAGCCAAGAAAAGTAAATGGTCAAAATCTTATATTCCAGTATCCTATACAGTACTTAATCCTACGTTAGTAAGAATAGAAGGTAATTTACTTTTTAATAATTTTAGAGTTTCTCTTACCCCTCCAAAAGAACTTCAAGATTTACTTAAGAAAAAGCCCGGTGATTTATCCCCAGAAGAAAAAGAATTGATAAAGAACTTACCCTCAGACTTTAAGAAGTTTGCGGAGAAAGGTCAAGCTTTTCCATTGCCTGCTGAAAATGTGGGATTTATAACTTACAGAAAGCAGCCGTATGAGCGCTATGCGCGCCCAAGAAGCCTTCGTTTGTTTGATTCATTGGATTATAAGAGAAATCTAAAAGAAGCAGATTTAAGCACATTAGATGGTATTACTAATTATATTTTAAAAGTAACAATAGGTAATGATGAATATCCAGTAACAAACCAAACAGAATTAGAAACAATTGCTCAATTATTTAATACCACAAGTAAATCTTTTGATATTGTATGGAACCATACTCTTCAAATTGAAAAGATTGTTTCGCCTGAAATTGAAGCAATTCTTGGTAAGGGCAAATACGAGCAGGTAGATAGTGATATCAGCGGAGGACTTGCTTTATCGCGTGCTTTTATTGATGGTTCTGGAGATTTAAATGTGGCTGAAGCACAGCTTATTGTAAAGGGTGTTCAAGAAGAAATTGAATACGCAAGACGTCAAGTAACAAATTGGATTTATAGGGAATACCAAGTGATAGCAGAAGCTATGGGCTTTGATAGATTTCCCAAGATTCGTTGGGATGAGTCAGTTCTGAAGGACACAATAATGTATATGAACATGCTATCACAATTGGTTGACCGTAGAATGCTTAGTTATGAATCTGCTCTTGAACTTCTTGGATTTGATTATAAGAACGAGCTTACTAACATGCAGAATGAAATGAAGTTAGTTGAGGATGGTGTTTTTGGGATCATTGGTTCCCCATGGCAACAAGCAAAAATGAAACAACCAGTACAAGGTGGTCCAGCAGGAACTCCTTCGGCCGGCCGCCCAAAGGGAACAGACCCAGATACTAAGAAAACTTCACAGAAGAATCCAGCTAAAAAAAGTACAACAGATAAACAAACTAAGACAAAACCACAGCGACAACAAGTAGTAAAAAGTTCTTTGACTCTTTCTGATTTAGTCCAAGACATGTCGGATGAAGAATTTGCTTCATTTAAAGAAGAACTAGACACAATTAGAAATCAGGAGGAATAATATGGCTACTAAAAGACGTATATACGCTATTAACAGTGATAAGAGAGTAAAGAATAAAAGTAAAGAACAATTAGAAAAAGAGAAAGAAGAGAAAGAACAACAGTAATAACGGGGAGGATTTTAAAAGTGGATAAAAAATTTTATTTAGAAGCTGATATCAAATTACAAGAAGAGACTGCTGATTTAAAGAAGGCAGTTGCTGCTGTTATTACTCTTCCAAAAGAAGGTGAAAAACAGCAAGACCTTCTTTATTTTTCTGCTATCTTTGTTTCTTCTGGGGCTAATTTAAATAAAGCATATTTTCTTCCTTCGGAATTAGTTAAGGCAGAGAATACCATTATAAATAAAGCCCTTGATGTTGAGCATAAAGAAGAAGATATTATTGGTCATCTTTACGACAGGGCATTTATTGATGCTGCTGGTAATAAACTCGATGTCAAAGAACTAGCTAATATGGAGAAGGGAGCAGTAGACGGCCAGGCTATACATATTATAGTCGCGGGTATTGTCTATAAAAATCGCTTTCCTCATCTAGCAGACGAAGTAGCTAAGGGTCAATGGAAAGTTTCAATGGAATGTTATTTTAAAGATTATGACGTGAAGATTGGTGATCTTACTATGACCAGACCCGAGGCTGAAGCTATTGGTCTTGCTAATGACGAAAGTTTATTTGCTAGAATGGCCAGAGTAATTAAGAATGGAAAAGAAATAGCTGCGGGCAGTATAGAAAGAGTTTTGAAAGATATCTATTTTTCAGGTTGTGGTATTGTAAAAAATCCTGCAAATCCTCCTTCAGTTATTGTTGAAACAGCAAATAGAAAAAATATCGAAATTATCGATGATGTTATTACAATAAATTTAGATACTAACAATAAACTAACCTCTTGTAACGTAGAAGAGCCTTCTTCTAATAAGGATGGGGTAGTAAAGGAAAGCTCTGAATTGACTCATAATGACACTGTAGGGATTTGCGTTAGTTATAAAAAGCGTCTGTTTGCCCACGAACCTGCCGGGCCAGACACTGAGATTTTACATGAGGATTGGTGTACTTTATACGACGCATCCTGCACGTCCTTTTCTAGAGATACAACAGACCCAAATTGTTTAAAATATCAAGTCAAGCCAGTGGCTCTTGCCGTCGCTAAAAAATTACTTTCGTCTAAGACAAAGAGCGATCGTCGCGAAGAACTTCTGGCACTGCTTGAATCAAAAATAAATGTTACGAAGAAGTTGGATTAACAGCTGCTTCTTACGAGGCAGTTAAAACTCGATCGTAAGCTAGGAGAAAAAGAATGCCTGATATTAACATTGGTCAACAAGGTAAATTGAAAAGTGTACCAAAGCTTACCAAAATTAATGGTGATGATGCTCTGAAGATTATCTATCGTAATATGGGCAACAACCATGCGTATCCCTTTGTTTGGGCGGATACAATTACCGTAGCTTCTGGTGCAACCGAGGCAGTTGTAGTTAGTGGTGTTAAATTTCATGGTATGAAAGCAGCTGAGTATGGTAGCTTTTCCGCTACCCCACAATCAGATCCAGGTGCTCGTTTCTGGGTCGAAAATGACACATCTCTTAACACAGTTAAGATTAAGATTGGTAGTTCTGCTGCTGGTGCCATTAAATTTAATGTAATTTGTATATTAGGTTCAGATCCTGATATCGAAGAACTTGCTTGTCGTGGCAATACTGGTGCTTACCAGAGCTTGCCGTAATATGTTTTAATTGATTTAGGACATATGGAAAAGGAACAAAAATAAAAAATTAGAATTCAGGTTGGTAGAAGATATCTCAAACTTATTTAGGAGGTATTAAATTAATGATGACTGATCAACTGAAGAAAGACATCGAGGTTATGGTGACCGAGATTTTTTCTCAGAAAGAAGAGGCCGACAAAAAAGTTAGAACTGAAGAAGCTCTGCAGAAGGCGGCTGCAACCATTAGTGAACTAACTGACGCTCTTGAAAAGAAGAACGTTCAGGAAGGCGAAGTGGCCAGCAAAGTTGCTGAGCTTGAAAATTCAATTACCGATCTCAATTCGAAGCTTGAGGCAGCTAAGAAAGAGACCGAAGATTCTAACAGCAAATTGGCCGACGCTGAGAAAACCATTGCGGAAATGAATAAGGACAGAGCAACTGAAACTCGTATGAAAGATTTGGTTGACTCTGGTATTGCCCTTTCGAACAAAGAAGTACAGACTGCTAAGGTAAGAGAAATGACGGACGAAGAGTTCGCATCTTATAAAGATGAACTGATTTCTCTACGTAAGGCTATCGAAGAAGAGCTTGCAAAAACTGCTCAAGCAGCAGACGAACAGGCTAAGAAAGAGCAAGAAGAAAAAGAGAAGGCCGCCGCAGCTGCAAAAGAAGAGGAAGACAAGAAGGCAGCAGATACTGCTAATGCAGTAACTCCTCCGCCCGAAGTCAACAAAGAAAGCGCTGCTAAGGCTGCACTAAATTTAGAAATTAAAAAAGACGACATTCTAACCAAATACGCGGAGATGGGCAAGGCTATGGCACAGCGTATGGTAGAGAAGAATAAGTAATCTAAGGAGGAAAGAGGATAATGTTTATTCCTAGACATCCTGTTATCGAGAATCAATTCTGCAGCTATGGAACTCAAACCGCCACCGGTTCTACTGGTGTTGGTGGAGTAGTTTGCTATGCTGGTTCAGTACTGTATTTGGACCCTGCGGCCGTCAACGAAGAGCCCGTTGTTTATAAAATGGTATATGCTTCGACGCCTAAGACCCCCTTTGGGTTCTCTATGCAGAAAGTAAAGACTGGCTATCATCAAGTTCATCCTACTGGGTATTTTATGCCTGGTGATTTTGGTTCAAGTGATGTTCTTGCTCAGCCAGATTACAATTCTAGTGGACAAATCACTGGTACCAAGGCAGCTCCTATTGGTGTTGCTCACTTGGGTATTTGGGATACCGTTCATTATACTTGTGATATGACTGCTAGTGTTATTCAAACTGGCGACAATATGAAGCCCGGCGACGTTCTGCGTGCTGCAGCTGATGAAGCTAAGGTCACCAATAACGTTACTGATGCTGCTGGCGGCACTGCTGCTACAGATAAGGCAAATGGTTCGTATTGTTCTACTGTCCAGGTTGCTACTGTAATGAAGGGCGCCAGCGTTGCAAAATGCCAGGCTAACTTCAATAACACTACCCTGTACCCAATTCGTATCAAGATTTTGATCTAAAAATAAATTTAGGGATTAAGGCACGGCAAGTGCTTCCTAAACTATATACTCTATAGGAGGAGTTGTTAAGTATGGAACTCAACGAAATGAGAGAACTTTTTAAAGCTACTGCAGAGCAAACACCTGAGGGTCAGGCTGCTTTTCGTGCGTTTGCGGCTGCTTTGACAACTCCGATCCTTCAGAAGATTGAGCTAGAGTCAATTATGCGTTCGCTGTTCGCAGTTGAGCGTTTGGCTAATGGTGCACAAGCTGTGTACCCAGTTGCTGAAGATTTTGAAATCCCAGTTTGGGTGCTACCTGGCTTGGGTTATTTGGCTCAGAACTTCATTGAAGGTATCGGTGAAGAGATTTATATTCCTACTTTTACTATTAATGCTTCCGCTGACTGGAAGATCACCTACGCGCGCGACAGCCGTGTAGATATTGCTCAGAGAGCTGCTGCTCGTGTTGCCAAAGATTTGGCCAATTACGAGGAAGAGTGCGGCTGGCGTGTAATTATGCCCGCAGCCACCTCTGCTTTCTCTGGTAAGGGTCTGCTTGGCTCACGCCCAGCCCCAATTTATGAAATCAATCCTGCTTCGACTGGCGCTGGCTACCTATCGAAGGAACTCATCAATAAGATGATTGTTGGTTTCAAGAGAATTGGTCGTACTCTGACTGATCTTTATGTGTCCCCGGAAGACGCCGCTGATATTCGTGAGTGGACTGACACTGATATTGACCCCGTAACTCGTAGAGAGATCTTCCAGGCTTCTGGAATGGGTCAGATTTGGAATGTCAAGCTGCATGAAATTCAGCATCTCGGTGCGACCGGTCTGTATAATATTCACGGCTATACGTCAGGCTATGGCAAGTTTATTGCGGATAGTGGCAACACTTATAACGCATATACTCTTGACAATCCTAACATTACTGCTGCTGATGGTACAGTTGCTACTCTTGGTGAGACCCAGGTTCTTGGTTTTGACATGAGTGTAAACGACTCACTAGTTATGCCTATTCGTAAGGAATACGAGGCAATCGACGATCCTACCCTGCTACGCGTACAGAAACAAGGTTTCTTTGGCTGGGCAGAATTAGGTTTCGCATGTCTTGACCCCAGAATGATGGGTGTCGGCGTAATTGACCGTTCACTGTAATTTATATGGCGCCGGCCGAAAGGTCGTCGCCACAAGGTATCTATGGACTACATAAGAATTATACTGGCAATAGTTGTGGTGGAAGCCATAACTAATATAATAACTAAATCAGAATTATTTAGACCAGTAAGAGCGTTCTTCTTTGAGAAGAATAAATGGATTCATGATCTTTTAGATTGCGGTTATTGTACTTCTGTGTGGATAGGAATTTTTGCTGCTATTTATCTAACCTTTTTTAGGGTGACAGCGGTTGAAATTTTTGCTTTAGGAATAGTTCTACACAGACTTTCTAATATGTTTCATTTTATGGTTGATTGGTTAGCCTACAGAAGAGGACAAGGTAAAAACTCATAGAAAAGGAGAAGTTAAATGAAAGGTTACGTAAGAAATACATCAAATTTATGGGCTCACACGATGAAAAGGGCCGTAGGCCCTGGAGCACAAATCCCTTTAGAAGACCTGTATGAACAATACGGTAAAAAATACAGCCTTGAACCAGGTGATGAATTTATTAGATGGCTTCAAGATGTAAAACTTCGTAATAGAGATAAATGGCAAATTCTAAGCGAGGATGGATTACCTTATGTTTTTGGTTCTTTAAAGAAGAAAGATCAGGAAACAGAACTACAGGCACAGGTTGAAGTGGTGGCAGAGGAAGTTCCTACTGCTGCTAAATCAAGGGGGGAGAATGTGGCACCGCTTGTTGTAAAGAAGCTTACAGTTGAAGATATTACTGGGTTATCATTTAGAAAAGCAAAAGATGTTCTTCCTAATATAATGGATGTCGTGCTTCTAAAATATGCAGCCCAGCAAGCAAATCAACTAGCCGGAAAAGACAGTTTGTGCCGCCTTATAAGGAAGCGAATCCAGGAACTGGAAGTTAGTACTAGGAGGTAATCTATGATTGACCTCCAAAGTTTTAATATTCTTCTTTAAAAACATATCCTTTCTTGTAAAAACTTTAGGAGGAAAATAAAAGATGGCTAGAAGCTTACTAAGGCAGTTAGAGCAGATTAGACGAGCTGCTACTTATGATGATGATGTAGCATCCGTCAATACTTCAGCTGTCGCTGAGCCTACTGTTTCTGGTTCTTTAGAGCAAGATACTAATGTTATGAGATCCCTTTTGAAGCAATTGAAGGGAACTGCTAACTGGTATACTGCACCAGATAAGTATTTCGATCCCACCAATACAGACGGTTCCAACACAGCAAACAAGATGGTAACCCTATCTGGCATTGCTGGTCATACTCTTGATTCTAAAACAATTATTCTTGCGGTTTCTGCTGATAACAGCGGTAGTGGTTATAGTGTAACTACTGCATCAAGCGGTATTTTGATTGCTGCTGGTGCTCGTTATGCTACTGCTGACGATCGTACTGGTCTACCTATTTTTGCTTCTGCTGGTGGTACATTTTTCGATGAGGGCGGAGCAGACAATGTCTGCCGAGTTGATATCGTAAATGTCGCCACTGATAGTGAAATTGTAGATGGTAGCGGTAATGTAATTTATGGTAAATTATGGGACGGTCTTGATGGTGGAGGTACTGGTGATGGAGTTGACGCTTTTGTCAAATTCTACGCTAATGGCGCACCATGTGATATGCCTGCTGGCGTCTCAAATATTGCCGTAGTTTATCCACGCAGAAAGCGCCTGACTGATGTTCAAGAATATGAATGGCTAAGAACTGATTTTATCAATTCTTGGGAAGGCGACGTTGAATTAATCGATGATATTAGTAATTTATGGGCATTTACCGGCGCATCTGATGGCGACGCCGATGCTGGCCCCTGGACAAATGTTGGCGCAGGTTATTTGCTTTCGTCAGA
>Ga0105102_10000393_pt1 | contig 12982 bp, 9 predicted proteins | sample PPLLaktember2015_FD_87032 | JGI IMG/M metagenome (GOLD analysis project Ga0105102, IMG submission 87032) | Freshwater sediment microbial communities from Prairie Pothole Lake near Jamestown, North Dakota, USA - PPLs Lake P7 Core (6) Depth... | ecosystem: Environmental > Aquatic > Freshwater >...
CAAACTTCCGCTTCTGTCGTGGGTCACTGCAAATGCCAGGCTTGGAGGCGATTATTCATGGCTGGCTGGCGCCCTCTATCCCGATTCCATGAACATAAATCTCGGGAATACAATCAAAAATCACACAGAGCTTACATTATCCGGGACGGCTAACCTTTCGACCCTTTACAGTAAATCGAAGTTCCTTAAGAATGTCGAGAACAATACCCGTCCCGGCGCTGTACAGAGAATGCAAACCGAGTACAAGACCGAGACATTCACAAGGAACAATGTCAATTTCAGGGTGGATGTGATGAGGCCGCTTGTCCATAACCTTAAGACAAAGGATGTGAAGGTCAGAATAGTTAAAAAGGATGGTACTGAGCTTAAGGGGAAAGTGGATATAATAAGCGAGAACAGAGTCAATTTCACATCAGCAGAGGCAGCCGAGGGTACACAGGTGACAATTGAGGGCAGGATCCCCAAGAAGCGGAATCCGCTCACTGTAACCGGCGAATATATGCTTCGCGCTATAATGGGAGTGAGGTCGGTAAGCATGACATATACTTCATCGCAGGGACAGTTTTTGCCGGGATTCCTTCCTGAGGCAAAATTCATGGGGATGTCCAAAGAGAACAATATTTCGGCGCCGGGTCTTCCTTTCATTCTTGGTTACAGCAACAGGAACTTCTTCCAGAAGGCGGTCACGAACAGATGGCTCACGACAGATACTCTCCTAAATACACCTGCATTGTACAATAACAGAAGGGATCTTTCTGTCAGAAGCGTTGTGGAACCTTTCCCCGGCCTGAAAATCGACCTGAACGCTGACAGAAGATTCCTGGAAAATGAAACATCATATTATACGGCTGATTACAACGGCAATTTCCCCGACAGCACGCGAAACAGGGTGATTACGGGAACCTTTTCAATTTCAGTAATTTCGTGGGGTACCGCTTTCGAAAAAATCTCAAAAAAGAATAATTATGTCTCGGCCACGTTTGAGAATTTCAAGAAAAATGCAGCAATAATATCCGGCAGGAGGGCTGAGGCAAGGCAGGCACTTGACCCCGGTTACGATCCTGATTCAGATCCTGAAACCGGTCAGCCCCTTGAAGGTGAATTCAAAAGCGGGTATGGCAGAACCTCGCGCGAGGTTCTTATTCCGGCCTTTTTTGCCGCTTATACGAAAACTGATCCCCAAAGAGTCGGACTGGCAACCTTCCCCTCGGCATTCAGGATGATGCCAAACTGGAGGATTACCTTCGACGGATTTTCAAAGTTTGAATTCATCAAGAGCCTTTTCCGGTCAGTCAATATCACCCACCAGTACAGAAGCGTTTACCAGATAGGCTCATACACAACTAACCTCAATTATTTCGTCGATGGCAATGGAATCAACAATATAAGGGACCTGCAGAAGAACTTTATCCAGAAATACGAAATTAATACAGTGACAGTCAGCGAACAGTTCAGCCCGATGATAAATGTGGACATGAACTGGAAAAGCAACCTGACATCAAGATTTGAATGGAGGAAATCGAGGACTGTTTCACTCAACCTTACAGGGAACCAGATTACCGACAACCGTGTCAACGAGCTTGTCGTGGGTGCAGGCTACAGGTTTGATGATGTCCAGATCACCGTAAGGACCGGCGGTGCCCAGAAGACTCTGAAAAGTGACCTGAACATCAAGCTTGATCTTTCAATGAGAGATAATAAAACCGTTGCAAGGAAGCTTATTGAGGATGTAAATCAGCCTGTTGCAGGGATAAGGGTGTTTACTGTCGGTGCAACTGCCGATTATGTGCTGAGCGACAGGTTCAATCTCCAGATCTTTGCCGACCATACAATGAACAATCCATTTGTCGCAAATACCTTCCCGACATCCAATACCAATTTTGGATTCAGCCTGAAGTTTACACTGGTTCAATAGGATTTTCGGATTCGCACAACAGTGTTGCTTCAATTTAAGTTAGATTTGCAGCAATGAAATCTAAAATATTCTGGCCATGAAAAAAATCCTCCGTTTTCCGGCAATAATAATATTGATCACGGCTTTCAGCAGTTTTGCGGCAGCCCAGAAGATCGAACGTGTTGAACCTCCGTCGTGGTTCACTGGAATGAAGGAAACGGTCCTTCAGCTGATGGTTTACGGCAAGGAGATCGGTTCGTTCAATGTAACTACCGATTACCCCGGGGTAAGGGTTACCACCCTTGTCAAAACTGAAAACCCGAACTATCTTTTCGTCAACCTTGATATCAGCAACCTGGCAGGTCCCGGAAATATCAGGCTTGACTTCACAAGGGGAAAGCTGAAGCTCACTCATGAATATCCGCTTAATGCACATCCTGCCGGACCTGCAAAAGGCTTTGATGCTTCGGATGTGATTTACCTTCTCATGCCCGACCGATTTGCCAACGGTGATCCGGGAAATGACAATGTGCCCGGGATGATTGAACAGGCTAACCGGGGCAATCCCAACGGGCGGCACGGTGGAGACCTGAAAGGGATCTCCGATCACCTGGATTATATCAGGGAACTTGGAGCAACCGGGATCTGGCTTAATCCCTTCCTGGAAAACAACCAGCCTGCATATTCATATCACGGATATTCAATTACCGACCTTTGCCGTGTGGATCCGCGTTACGGAAGCAATGAGGAGTTCAGGAATATGATCTCAAAGGCGCATAATATGGGATTGAAAGTAATGATGGACATGATAAACAACCATATCGGTTCGGGCCACTGGTGGATGAAGGACCTGCCCTCCTCAGACTGGATTCATCAGTTCAGCGAGTTTACCCGCACCAGCTACAGGGCAACAACCCTGATGGATCCATATGCTGCCGTGATTGATAAAAATCTGATGGGAAAAGGCTGGTTTGACAGAACCATGCCCGACCTGAACCAGGGCAACCCCCTTGTCGAGACATACCTTACGCAGAACAGCCTCTGGTGGATAGCAAATTTCGGCATCGACGGCATAAGGATGGATACCTATCCTTACCCTGACAAGAACATGATGTCGAGATGGGCAAAAAGGGTCACCGATGAGTTTCCAGGATTTTTTATAGTGGGGGAGGTGTGGCAGGAGCAGGAGGCGCTTACAGCTTACTGGGCTCTTGATAAGGTCAACAGCGACGGATATCGCTCGAACCTTCCATCTGTAACTGATTTCCCCCTTTCGCTTTCCACACACAGGGCTTTCAATGAGCCTGACGGCTGGACCGCCGGAATGGCAAGGCTTTACACGGTCCTTTCACAGGATTTTCTATATCCCGATCCATTCAAAAATGTGATTTTCCTCGATAACCATGACCTTACCCGGTTCTTCACACAGACCGGCATGAATCCTTCCATATATAAAATGGCTCTTTCCTTTATCCTTACCACCAGGGGGATACCTCAGTTCTACTATGGCACCGAAATAGTAATGCAGGGCGATAAGAACCGCGGTGACGGTTTTCTCAGGGCAGATCTTCCGGGAGGATGGCCCGGTGATACAAAAAGCGCCTTTACAGGTCAGGATCTGACGACCGTTGAAAAGGAAGCCCTTGCTTTTACAAAAAGAGTGCTTAACTGGAGAAAAGGGAAGGATGTGATACATACCGGAAAACTGAAGCATTTTGTTCCTGAGAATAACCTTTATGTATATTTCAGGTACAATGACACCGAATCAGTAATGGTAATACTTAACAACAGCGAAAAGGAGACCCGAACAATAACCAGTGGCCGGTATGCTGAAGCGCTTAATGGATTCACTCATGGGCATGAAGTAATCACAGGTGCGGAAATCAGCGACCTCAAATCATTCACGATCGCCCCGAAAACAGCTATGATAATTGAGTTAAATAAATAGCCTTAACGCCTTCAATTCTGAATCTTTTAAAAAAATTCCCTATTTTTGAATTTGTTAAGACACTTCAACAAAATAATTAATCAGTAAAACATATTGAAATGAATGTACCGGCAGATTTGCTTTACACAAAGGACCATGAATGGCTCAGGATTGAAGGTGAATTCGGATTCATCGGAATAACTGATTTTGCCCAGGGGGAGCTTGGGGATATCGTATTCCTCGAGATCGAAACTCAGGGAGAAACACTTAAGAAAGAAGAGGTCTTCGGAACCATTGAAGCAGTCAAAACCGTTTCTGACCTGTTCATGCCGGTAGGTGGAGAGGTTTTAGAAGTAAATCCTGCACTCGGGGATTCGCCCGATGTTGTTAACAAGGATCCATACGGAAAAGGATGGCTGATAAAAATAAAACTGTCAGATCCTGCTGAAACAGGAACCCTGCTTTCGGCCGAAAAATATCAGGAGATCCTATAGGGTCTTTTTGACTTCTACCTGCTGGTAGCCCTCTATCATATCCCCGACTTTGATGTCGTTGAAGTTGGATATGTTAAGTCCGCATTCATAACCGCCGACAACCTCCTTAACATCGTCCTTGAAGCGTTTCAGGGAACCGAGTTCGCCAGTATAGATTACTATGCCGTCGCGTATCACGCGCACCCTTGTGTTCCTGGTGATTTTGCCCTCCTTGACATAGCAGCCTGCGACCGTTCCCACTTTGGTAACCTTGAATATATCGCGTATCTCAAGTGTGGCAACGATCTCCTCCTTCATTTCAGGTGAAAGCATTCCTTCCATTGCGGCCCTTATCTCCTCAATGGCATCGTATATTATTGAATAGAGGCGTACATCGATCTCCTCCTTTTCAGCAAGCTTCCGGGCGCTTAGTGAAGGCCTTACCTGGAACCCTACAATAACGGCATTTGATGCGGCTGCAAGCAGTATATCCGATTCGGAGATCTGTCCTACAGCCTTGTGAATGATATTCAGCTGGATTTCAGGAGTTGAAAGCTTGATAAGCGAATCGCTAAGGGCTTCTACAGATCCGTCGACATCCCCCTTGACAATAATGTTAAGTTCCTGGAAGTTGCCGATAGCAATTCGTCTTCCGATCTCGTCGAGGGTGATATGTTTCTGGGTGCGCAGGCCCTGTTCCCTCTGGAGCTGGGCCCTCTTTGTTGCGATTTCCTTAGCTTCGCGGTCGCTGTCCATTACATTGAACTTATCGCCGGCCTGAGGAGCTCCGTTCAGGCCCAGGATAAGGGCCGGAGTTGCCGGTCCGACTTCATCGACCTTTATTCCCCTCTCGTTGTACATCGCCTTGACGTGCCCGTAGCTGGCACCGGCTATCATTATATCGCCGATACGCAGCGTTCCGGCCTTGACAAGCACCGTGACAGTAAATCCGCGGCCCTTGTCGAGCGATGATTCAATAACTGTCCCAATGGCAGGCTTGTCGGGATTGGCTTTAAGGTCGAGCATCTCAGCTTCGAGAAGCACTTTCTCGAGAAGAAGGTCAATGTTAAGTCCGGATTTTGCAGAGATCTCCTGCGACTGGTATTTGCCGCCCCAGTCCTCGACCAGGTAATTCATGTTCGCAAGCGCTTCCTTTATCTTTTCAGGATTGGATGAAGGCTTATCTATCTTGTTTATTGCGAAGACAATCGGAACACCTGCAGCCGATGCATGGTTTATTGCCTCAATTGTCTGGGGCATCACGCCGTCGTCGGCTGCCACCACAATGATTGCAATATCGGTGATCTGTGCACCTCTTGCACGCATGGCCGTAAAGGCTTCATGACCGGGCGTGTCGAGGAAGGTTATCTGGCGACCGTCGTCGAGGATAACCCCGTAAGCACCTATATGCTGTGTTATTCCTCCTGCTTCCCCGGCAATTACGTTTGTCCTCCGGATATAATCGAGGAGTTTTGTCTTTCCATGGTCAACATGGCCCATTACCGTAACAATCGGCGGCCTTGGCTTAAGATCCTCTACATCATCTTCAATCTCCCTGACCGTTTCCTGCAATTCAGCACTCACGAATTCGATCTTGTAACCGAACTCATCGGCCAGCAGTGCCAGCGTTTCGGCATCGAGGCGCTGATTGATTGAAACAAACAGCCCCAGGTTCATGCATGTGGAGATGATTTCGGTGACAGGGGTGTTCATCATGGTGGCGAGCTCATTTACAGAAACGAACTCGGTCACTTTCAGGATGTTCTTTTCGAGTTCCATCCTGTCCTCCACCTCACGGTGCTTCTGGCTTATTGCCTCCCTTTTCTCCCTGCGGTATCTTGAGCCCTTCGATTTTCCCTTTGTCGTAAGACGGGCGAGGGTTTCCTTTATCTGCTTCTGCACTTCCCCTTCGTCAACCTCGGCACGGACTGATCTCTTGGTGATTACTTTCTTAACGGTCCTGTCCTTTTTATCAGTAGCGACAGGCTTGACAACAGGCGTCTGTTCCTTTTCCTTTGTAATTCTCTTTCTTCTCTTTTTTCTCCTGAAATCAGAATCGCCGTTAATATTCACCTGCTGATATCCCGGTTTTTTCTTTTCTTCGGTGGGAAGGTTGATCTTGCCTACCACTGTAAGTCCGGAAAGTTTTCTGACCGGCGGCTTGAAGATGCTTACGGCTTCCGGATCTTCCGGTTCCGCAAGGATCCCCCCTGCGACAACCTCATCTACCGTAACATCCGCAGCCTTTAATTCTGATACTGTGTCACCGGCCGGGACCTGGTCCTCCATGACTGGTTCCTTTTTCTCTTCCCGTGGAGAATCTTCCTTAACCTCCTTTTTGGCTTTGGGTTTTTCCTTTTCCTCTTTCTTTGGTGCCTTGGTTTCCCTGGTGACTGTTTCAAGGTCGATTTTTCCGACAATATGAATATCAATCGGCGATTTCACCTTTTCATCCTTCACGAGTTCTTCTGCAGCAGGCTTTGGTTTTTCCTCAGCCGGTTTTTTCTTTTCAGGGGCCTTTGGTTCGGCAGGCACTTCAGGGGCTTTCTTTTCTGGGGCTGGTATCGGCTTCTCAGGCTGTGAAACCTTGGGTTTCAGCGTTTTATCGAGGTCAATCTTGCCAACAAGCTTGATATCGGGCTTTTTGATCTCAGTTCTGATATCCACTGTTTTTTTCGCAGTAGAAGTGTCCTTGATCAGGATCTCCTCATCCCTGTCCTGATCGTCGCCCTTGTCGGATTCAGGGACATCATCGATAGAAACTGTCTCTTTCTTCCTGTGAAGGTCCTTGAGGATAAGCTTCTCTGACTCCTTTTTGACATTAAGGTCGCTGCTGTATTCCTTTAGAAGAAGAATGTAAGCTTCGGGAGGTACTTTTGTATTTGGATTCGGATCAAGATCAAACCCCTTCCTGTGCAGGAACTCCACAATGGTGGAAATCCCCACGTTGAACTCACGGGCTGCTTTGCTTAATCTTGTTGCCTTAATATCTTCAGTCATAGATATGTCCTTAGTCTTTCTTAAATCTTAAAGCGGTTTTTTATGACAAATATTATTCGAATTCTGCTTTCAGAATATTAACTACTTCCTTAACTGTTTCTTCTTCGAGATCGGTGCGTTTAACAAGATCGCTTATTGAAAGGTTCAAAACGCTCCTTGCAGTGTCGCATCCTATTGATTTCAGTTCCTCTATTATCCAGTCTTCAATTTCATCGCTGAACTCTTCGAGGTTCACATCCTCTTCATCCTCTCCTCCCGGTTCCCTGTAAACATCTATCTCATATCCTGTAAGCTGGCTTGCAAGCTTTATGTTAAGGCCGCCCTTGCCGATTGCAAGTGAAACTTCATTGGGCTTCAGGTATATTTCGGCCCTTTTTGTCTCTTCGACAAGCTTGATTGAAGTTATTTTTGCAGGGCTCAGGGCTCTCTGGATAAAGAGCTGGTTGTTTGAAGTGTAATTGATGACATCGATATTCTCGTTTCGGAGTTCCCTGACTATTCCATGGATCCTTGATCCTTTCATTCCAACGCAGGCTCCTACCGGATCGATCCTTTCATCATATGATTCCACAGCTACCTTGGCACGTTCTCCGGGAACCCTGACGATTTTCTTAATGGTGATAAGTCCGTCAAATATTTCGGGCACCTCAAGCTCGAAGAGCCTTTCGAGGAATACAGGGGAAGTGCGGCTGAGGATAATGAACGGAGTATTGTTCCTCATTTCAACCTTGATTACCACTGCCCTAATCGAATCGCCCTTACGGAAATGATCGGACGGGATCTGTTCACTCTTTGGTATTATCAGCTCATTACCGTCATCGTCGAGGACCAGGATCTCCCTTTTCCATACCTGGTAGACTTCTCCTGTCACAATCTCGCCGATCCTGTCCTTGTACTTGATGTAAATGTTGTTCTTCTCAAGATCGAGTATCCTTGCCGTGAGGTTTTGCCTTAGCGACAGGATTGCCCTTCTGCCGAAGTCGAGGAATTTGACTTCATCCGAGACCTCTTCCCCTGCTTCATAATCCTCATCGATCTCCTTTGCCTTCGAAAGCGGAATCTGCAGGTTGGGATCAACCAGCTCATCGTCTTCCACAACAACCCTGTTCCTCCATATTTCAAAGTCGCCCTTGTCGATATTGACGATTATGTCGAAATTGTCGGCTGAACCGTATTTCTTCGCCAGCATGCTCCTGAATACATCCTCCAGGACACTCATCATGGTGGGCCTGTCAATATTCTTGAGCTCCTTGAATTCCGAAAAGGTATCGATCAAATTAATATTTTCCATCTGCTGATATCTTCTTGATGTTATTTTATCGTTAGTACAATTTTTGCCGTTTTCACCTGGTCGAAATTGAAAGGCAGATCCTTAACTTCCCTTGCCTTGCCTTTGACCTTAACTTCAGTTTCGAGGTCGAAGCCTCCCTTAGTGACGTTTTTCAGTATTCCTGCGTAGTTCATTCCATCATTGTCGGTCACTGAAATCTTCTGCCCCTCGTTCTTATAGTATTGCTCTGACACGCAGAAAGGCATTTCGAGACCGGGAGATGAGACCTGAAGTTCAAAATCCATGGTATCGCGGTCGAGTCCATTTTCGATGTGGCGGTGAAGCAGAGCACACTCATCGATTGTTATCCCTTTCCTGGTATCGGCTAGCACGGTTATCCTGTTTGATGCGCTCACTTTCACTGCAACAAGGAAGAGATCCGTACCACGGATATACTCCTTTACAAGTTCCTCTATTTTTCCCCTGTCGATCATTCTCTGAAAACCGATAATAAAATAGGGGACTCTGGTCCCCTAGGTCTCAATTGCCCCTCAATTCGGATGCAAAGATAATTATTGTTTTAGAATTCGCAATATATTGGTGTAATCTTTTTTTTCTACCACAAAGTAACACAAAGGTAATCATTAAGTAACACAAAGGTTTCAAAACTATTGGGCTCCTTTGTGTACCTTTGTGCTTCACTTCGTGTTCCTTTGTGGTTAATGTCGCTATATGACTGAAGAGATCTTTACATCAGACGAGATAACCCTTTTATCAGAATGCATGCTTTGCCCGCGTGAATGCAGGGTGAACAGGTTTGAGGGAGGGACAGGATATTGCGGCTCTGATGCCGGAATGAACATCGCATCGATCTGCATCCACAGGGGAGAGGAGCCACCCATTAGCGGACCTGACGGAATATGCAACATATTCTTTTCGGGCTGTAATCTTAAATGCATTTATTGCCAGAACCACGAAATCAGCAGGCCCTGTTCGGGGGAAAACAGAAGATCGCCAGACTTGAATGAGGCGCTTGATACAATTACAGGAATTCTTAAGCAGGGAATCAAGGCTGTGGGCTTTGTTTCCCCGTCGCATGTTGTCCACCAGGTAAGGGCAATAATAAGAGGATTGAATGACAGGGGATTTAAGCCTGTAACGGTTTATAATACAAACAGCTACGATAAAAGAGAAACAATAAGAAGCCTTGAGGGTCTGATAGATGTATATCTGCCTGATTACAAATATGTTTTACCCGGGATTGCGCAACGGTTTTCTGATGCTGCAGATTATCCTGCAATTGCCCTGGCTGCACTTAAAGAGATGTTTTATCAGAAGGGATCGGTTTTAGCGCTTGACAATGAAGGAAGGGCAGAAAACGGTATACTCGTAAGACATCTCGTTCTTCCGGGACATGCCGATGAAAGTAAAAGTGTACTTAGGACACTTGCAGATGAAATCTCGACGGGAATAAATATCTCCCTGATGTCGCAATACCATCCCACCAGGGAAGTAAGAAATCATCCGGAACTGAAAAGGATTTTATACAAGGCTGAATACGATTCAGTCGTTGAAGAAATGGAAGATCTCGGTTTTCGCAATGGATGGATCCAGGGTATGGACAGTTATCAGAACTACAATCCTGATTTCAGCAGGGAACATCCTTTCGAATGATTCCAATCGAGGCAAAAACTTCTATGCCAACTGCTTTTCGATATTATCGTTAAGCTTATAATGTTTAATGTGGTCGCTGATTTTTTCTCCGATGACTTCAATCTTGCCAAGATCTCCTGTACCGTATCCTGCCATTGTGCAAAAGTTGAGCCATTTGACTTTTGTATAATCAACGCCCATCAGTTCAACGGCAACACGGTCGGCTGCAAGCCAGTCGGTACTTGCCACACAGACTCTGTGGTCGACGGGAGTCCCGTTATTAGGCCCGTTCCCTTCCATGCCTTCGAATCCGTCAATCAGTGCGAGATGCGGATGAAGACGCGGGGCGAGGCTGTATAAATTATAATTTATGCCTTTGAATCCGCTTCCGTGAACGATTGCCTTATCGCTCCTTGCACCCTCCCTGCGGTTCGGTCCCCAGGTAAATCCCTGATCTTTTACAGGAGCTCCGAACACGATATTCTTAAGTGACAGGGTTATCACCGCACGATCGTGTGTTTTCATCCTGGCCACGGATACAATATATGAATCAGGGTCGAGCAGTACTTTTGAGAATCTTACGGGATGAGGCTTGAAATCCTTTTCATCGAATACATAAAGAATCTGAGATCCTTCCTGATCGAGATCCACAAATTTAACCGGATATTTTGCGGCGAGACTGAGATATCCGTAATTATCAAATCCTTCCAGTGAGGGACCATTGGCAGCTGATTCTGCAATTATAACATTATCGAGCTTCCTTATCGACTTGAGGAATTCAAGAACACCTTCAAGGGTATCGGCATGAGTAGCACAAAGCGGGATATCAATCGAAACATTGTTCGGTTTGAGTATCACGCGTTTGTTTCCGATCGCCTGACGGATCTGTTTTGAATAAGGCTGGAGAGCACGGAATGCCATGTCGGCCCTGTTGCCACCTGTTGTAAGTCCGACACTCGATTTGCCTGAGATGCTTTCAGTACTGATTACTGATGATGCGAAAGTATCCAGGGGCGATGCAAATGAAACCGCCAGTCCGGCTAAAACCGATTTCCTTAAAAAATCGCGGCGCCTGATATTATCCATGTTTAATAAGATATTTGTCTTAGATTGGATTTCAAAGATAGTATTTGATTGAATAATTCAAATAATATGACAACAATATCCGGCGTTCCTTTAGAGCTGAGAAATTGGGGGTATTGTTGACCCGCCAGAAGGGGGCTGAATCCCGGATTTGACTGCAAGACTGCAAGACTGCAAGACCGCAAGACCGCATGACCGCATGTCCGCATGATCGCAAGACTACATGACAGATTCCCTACATGAACTTCTCTCTTTTCTGCAGATTGAAAAGAGCAGCGAGAAGGAAGAGTATTGTGCCGGTAATAAGGATTATCCTGTTCTTGAGGGTTATTATAGCCCAGGTTGTTTCACTGACATCCCAGGCGGGATCAAAGGGATTCAGGAAAACATTCCACTGGCTTTTCCGGAGGGGATCTTCGAGAATCATGAAAAAGATGCCGAAGATTATCATCACCACCGCGGTTCCGTTGCCATTCCTGATGACCGTTGATAGCATGAAAGACATCATACCAAGGAAAAGGACAGGTATCATTACCTGTACCGTTACTTTGACAAACTGGAACTTGACTATCAGGACGGTGGTGAGAAATGTAAAAACAAGCATGATAAGGAATGCCAAAACAAATATCAGGATTATCCTTACCAGCCAGACTTTGTACCTGTAGTTGGGAATGCCGAACAATATTTCGAGGGTCCTTGCATCCTGGTCGTTCTGAATGCCGAAAACCGAAGGGTAGAATACAAGCAGAATGCCTGAAAAGAGGAAAACCCCGTAAAGTTCCGACATGGCTGAAACATCCTGTGAAAAGACATAAATTACCGAAAGTCCCAGATAGAATACTATCGATCCGGCAAGAAACCAGATGAATTTATTGGCAAAGATGATCCTGAGGTTATAGAGGATCATTTTTTGAACCAGGCTGGAATAATTATATAAATTGTTGGTTTTCATATAAATCTTTTTTACCACGGAGTTTTATCACGGAGTCTCACGGAGTTTTATATTAAAAATCAATGTAATTACAATGTAATTACATGTTCTTAAAGGCCCAAACAGTGTTACTCCGTGCATAACTCCGTGTTACTCCGTGGTTAAATTCTTCATCTTTTATTATACGTGGTTAAATTCTTTATTTTCAATTTACCTTATTATTTTCTTTCCTTCTTAACAGCCACAAATATGCATCTTCCAGGTTGGGAGTCGCGTTTACAGCATTTTCCCAGGGTTTTTCCTCTGAAATAACCCTCACCCTCACGCTGTCGCCCTCCGACATGTGATGCACCACCAGGTGCTCATCAACGAATTTCCCGAATTCTTCGGAGGGGAGCCTGAACTGCCATACATGATTTTCGGCCTCCCTGGTCATCTCCGACGGTTTCCCGAGGTATCTGAGCCTTCCCTTGTTCAGCACGGCCACCTGGTTGCATGAGCTTGAGATATCCTCAATTATATGGGTTGAGAAAATTACTATCCGTTCGCGGCTGAGTTCAACAAGGAGGTTTCTGAACCTTATCCGTTCCCTTGGGTCGAGGCCCGCGGTAGGCTCGTCGACAACCAGTATCCTCGGAAGATGAAGCGGGATAAGCGCTATCCCCATTCTCTGCTTCATACCTCCTTAATAGGATCCGATCTTTTCATGCCGGCGCTCCTCCATATGCACCGCTTTCAAAACATATGTCAC
>Ga0105102_10000394_pt1 | contig 12966 bp, 13 predicted proteins | sample PPLLaktember2015_FD_87032 | JGI IMG/M metagenome (GOLD analysis project Ga0105102, IMG submission 87032) | Freshwater sediment microbial communities from Prairie Pothole Lake near Jamestown, North Dakota, USA - PPLs Lake P7 Core (6) Depth... | ecosystem: Environmental > Aquatic > Freshwater >...
TGCTGCCCCCGACGCTTCGGTCGGGGCAGGATCGGGTAACTGTCCAGCGCGGCAGGCTGGCTCCTTCGCTGGAACAGCCCACCGGGCTGTTCCTAAACGCTCGGCCCTCCATATTGCCGGGCCGTTATGTTTAAGCCATCGGGCACCTGCTAACATGACACATTCATCTGGACAATGGCCTAACCATAACGGACTTTTCAATATTTCTAAAAATAATTCAAATAAAAAGTTCCCATTTTGGGAATTAATTATTATCTTTGCCACAGATAACAAATTGATGGAGCGAATTTTTGCAAAAAGTACACTTAGACAGTTTTGGGAAAAACACTCTGATACTGAACAGTATTTAAAGACATGGTATGACACAGCTATGAACTCAGACTGGAAAACTCCCAATGATGTTAAGAAGACTTATGCAAATGCAAGTATTTTAAAGGACAGCAGGATTGTTTTTAACATTAAAGGCAATTCCTACAGGCTAGTGGTAAAATTCAACTTTGAGAAACAATGGATTTTTATAAGATTCATTGGGACTCATGCTGATTATGAGAAAATTAATGCAAATACTATTTAATTAAGGAAACTATGAATATTAAACTGATTAAGACAGAAGCAGATTACCAGAACGCTCTTAAGAGACTTGAGGAAATTTTTGATGCTAAGATCGGTTCTCTCGAAAGTGACGAGGCAGATATTCTTGGATTAATGATTGACGAATACGAAAAGAAACACTACCAAATAGAAGCTCCAGATCCAATTGAGGCAATAAAGATCAGAATGGAAGAAATGCAGCTCAGACAGGTTGATCTTGCCGATGTCATTGGTGGAAAAAACAGGGTGTCCGAGGTTCTCAATCGCAAACGCAAGTTGACTGTTGAGATGATTCGTAACCTCACAAAAAGATTGAACCTTTCACCTGGACTCTTAATCCGAGACTACAAACTTGCTGGATAAAAATAGGCATAACTGGTTGACAATTTGGTGACTACCTTGACAATAAACAGGCCTAAACATAACACGGACGGTTGGGGTAATAAACTTGTCACAATTTTTGCTCGCCACCTTGACAACTTCATCTTGACAAATAAATTTTCACTCATCTGCCAAATTCGTGACTTCGGCTCTGGACAGATCCTGCTACCGGGACAACTTTATTTTTCGCCGGGGTTTGCAAAAATTGCGCCATGGCGGCTTGCCCGCCGGGACAGATTTGTGGCTTAAGTACCGGGACTCGAACCGGACGGGCTGACGCCGCCAACGTTTACTCCCTCAACCGCCGGGCCGTTATAGTGCATTCCCTATTGATTTGATAATCTGTTAATTTCGCAAGCCAATATTAACATTGAGGAAATAAATGCATAATTTTGGTTTAAAGGATAAATTCTACTTTATAAACTACCTTTTAAAAGAAACCTAATCAATATTAAGAAAATCTTTGAAGATGAAACATCTAACAAACCAATTACTTAATGATATGAAAGATTATAAAAATGCAATTTGGCAGGTAATTATCCTCAGCATCTGGATTAATTTAGCCGAAACAATAAGATGGATAGCATTTGCAAAACCATTTTTTGTAAGTCACTACCAAAACATGAATATTGAACCACCCAGCGGACCATTATATTTGATAATATGGTTTGTATGGGGGGTTTTGCTTGCACTTTTTATTTATATTCTTTCCCAAAAATTTTCATTTTTAAAGACTACTTTCATTATTTGGTTATCGGTCTATTCCGGGATTTGGATAATGTTATTCAATCTAAGACTTGTGACTTTCCCAATTTTATTAACAATAGCAGCATTTTGTTTTATCGAAATATTTATTGGTACTCTAATTAGTAATTATTTTCATAAACAAAATAAATACTAATGATTTAAAACCATACCAGGTTGTCAAAAACAATAATTGATTCAATAATAAATACGCACTATAACACGAACAATTTGGGTAAGTTGTTTGTCATGGTTTTTGACTATTGGAAAAAATAAGTAGTGGCTTTTCCTGACCAACTGGGCAGTCTTTCTTGCCGTGACACATTCCTGCCGATTTCGCAGGATACAGCATTTTTTTGATGATTTACCCGGGTAATATATTTAACCTTCATCTGTCTGGACTTTGCAAGGACTGTGGTGTTATTTCCGGTGTTAAATCATTAGCAATTTGGAGTTGGCTAACAAAACATTAAAAACAAATAAACGCACTATAAAACGGACAATAAAGGTAAGTTGTTTGTCACATTTTTTGCAGAAAGGCGGGTGCAAAAAATGCGCCATACCCTCCTGGCACCCCATGACGCTCGCTTTCAGCTCGGTCAGGGTCCAAGACGTGACAATTTTCTGGCTAAAGTACCATCCCGAGTACTCGGGATGCCCGGATGCTGCGTCGGGTAACTTTCCAGCGCGGCAGGCTGGCTCCTTCGCTGGAACAGCCCACCGAGCTGTTCCTAAACGCTCGGCCCTCCATATTGCCGGGCCGTTAGCTGCAAGGTTAAAAAAGCCGCTTCCGATGACAATTCCTGCTGATTTGAAAAGAAATAACCCCTACTTGATAGACCCACCGCACATTGCAGCAAATTTGCAAGCCCACACGAGCCAACGCTAAAAAACCAAAGGCTTGCAAAAGTGCTGCAATCCTGCCACCGCAACAGCTTCGTGGGTAAGTTTCTGCATATTGATAATTTTCAAATAATAGTTTCATCGATTATTGACTTTCCATAATAATTGTCTTAAGTTTGTTAACTATTAAAAGAGAATTATTCTCGTTTAAAAATTATTAGTTATGAAACCAGAAGAATTTAGCAACAAACTAATTGAGAAAGGACTTAAAGTAACCCCTCAAAGGATTGCTATTTTGGAGGCTATTATTAAACTCAATAACCATCCAACTGCTGAAAACATTATTGATTATATCCGAAGAACCTATCCAAATATTGCAACAGCAACGGTTTACAAAGTCCTTGATGCTTTGGTTTCAAACGGATTGATTAAAAAAGTTAAAACAGAGAGAGACATTATGAGATACGATGCCATTATGGAAAGCCACCATCATTTATATTGTTCAGAATCGGATAGGATTGAGGATTACAACGATGCTGAACTAAACAAGATGCTAGAAAAATACTTTGAAAAAAAAGGCATCCCCGATTTTAAGATTGAAGATATTAAACTTCAAATAATAGGAAAGTTTACAAAAGCAAAAAAATAAATCAATGAATTTTTTCAAAGTCATATTGATTGCATTAGGTACATTGTCTCTTTGTATAGGCATTATTGGTATTGTTGTTCCCGGATTGCCAACTACTCCTTTTATATTGCTTACCGCAGGATTATATATTAAAAGTTCGGACGGATTATATCAAAAATTAATTACCAACAGATTTGTAGGCTCTTATATTTTAGATTTCCAAGCTAAAAAAGGAATGACCCAAAAGACTAAACTATTTGCAATTGCTACAATGTGGATTATGATTACATTATCATGTCTGTCATTTATTTCACCACTTGCTCTAAAAATTTCAGTTTCGATAATTGGACTAATCGGGACTTTAGTAATGGGTTTCATCGTACCAACGGTAAATATTTCAAATAATAATAACTATTAAATAATTTCAATCATGGAAATCAACAAAAAAGTTGAAGAAACTCTTAACAAACAAGTAAATGCCGAATTCTGGTCGGCTTATTTATACTTATCAATGGCAGCATGGTCTGAAAATCGTGGATTTAAGGGGTTTGCCAACTGGATGCGTGTCCAGTTTCAGGAAGAGACATCTCATGCCATGAAAATATACGATTACATCCTAAGCAGGTCAGGCGAAGTAAAGCTTGAACCAGTTGCTGCTGTTAAAACCTCGTGGGACAGCCTGTTGAACATGTTTGAAGAAACATACGCCCACGAATTAAAGGTAACAGAATCCATCAACCACTGCTACGAAGTAGCCTTGGCCGAAAAAGATTATGCTACTACTACTATGTTACAATGGTTTATAGAAGAACAAATTGAAGAAGAAAGTAACGACCTCGAAATTATTGACGTGCTTAAAATCACTGGTGAGAAAAGTGGCGGCATTTTTTATTTAGACAAAAAATTAGGCCATCGAGCTTTTACAGATGAAACGAAAAAAAGCTAATAAAATTTCTCGTTTTCTATCAGTCTGAATTATTCAAACTTTAAACTTGATAATATCATGGAAGAAAATTCAAAAAAAGGCAAATGCCCTTTTAATCATGGGGCTAATACAGATTCAAACAGTTCTGTTATGAGTTGGTGGCCGAATGCTCTAAACTTAGACATTTTGCATCAGCACGACACGAAAACAAATCCTTTAGGTAAGGATTTTAATTATCGTGAAGAGTTTAAAAAACTCGACTTGGAAGCTTTGAAAAACGACCTAAAAAAACTCATGACAGATAGCCAAGATTGGTGGCCTGCCGATTGGGGACATTATGGAGGTTTGATGATTCGTATGGCTTGGCATAGTGCCGGAACTTACCGTACAGCCGATGGTCGTGGAGGAAGCAACACCGGAAACCAACGTTTTGCTCCGTTGAACAGTTGGCCAGATAATGTTAATCTTGACAAAGCTCGTCGACTTTTGTGGCCTATAAAACAAAAATATGGCAACAAACTTTCATGGGCTGATTTAATGATTCTTGCCGGGAATATGGCATACGAATCAATGGGATTTAAAACATTTGGATTTGGCGGTGGTCGTGAAGATATTTGGCATCCCGAAAAAGATATATACTGGGGTGCTGAAAAAGATTGGTTGGCTAAAGACCGCTATTCAGATAAAACAGATGAAGGCTCACTTGAGAATCCTTTGGCTGCTGTTCAAATGGGCTTAATCTACGTTAATCCCGAAGGCGTTGACGGCAAGCCAGACCCTTTAAAAACTGCACAAGCCATGCGTGTAACGTTTAGGCGAATGGCAATGAATGATGAAGAAACAGTAGCATTAACCGCAGGTGGGCATACAGTCGGAAAAACTCACGGAAATGGCGATGCTTCTGTTTTAGGCCCTAATCCCGAAGGCGCACCAATCGAAGAACAAGGTTTTGGTTGGAAAAATCCCAACGGGAAAGGAAATGCTGAACATACTGTAAGTAGTGGTTTGGAGGGTGCATGGACAACTACCCCTAATAAATGGAATAATACGTATTTTCATTTGCTTTTCACTTACGATTGGGAAATTAGAAAAAGTCCTGCCGGAGCCCAACAATGGGAACCAATCAACATCAAAGAAGAAGATAAACCTTTTGACGCTCATGTTCCCGGAGTTCGTAGAAACCCGATGATGACCGATGCCGATATGGCATTGAAAATTGACCCTGAATACAGAAAAATATCTGAGCGTTTTTATAAAGACCCAAAATATTTCGCTGATGTTTTTGCAAGAGCATGGTTCAAGCTCACGCATCGTGATTTAGGCCCGAAAAGTCGCTATATAGGGACTGATGTTCCAAAAGAAGATTTAATTTGGCAAGACCCAATACCTACAGTTGATTACACACTTTCGGAAACGGAAATTGACGAATTAAAAGTTAAACTTTTGAATTGCGGTTTAACTCAAACTGACCTTATTAATACGGCTTGGGACAGTGCAAGAACTTTCAGATGTTCCGATTATAGAGGTGGAGCTAATGGCTCAAGAATACGCCTTGCCCCTCAGAAAGATTGGGAAGGGAATGAATCCAAACGACTTGAAAAAGTATTGAATAAACTTACCGAAATTCAGAGAGGATTGAGCAAAAAAGTAAGCATTGCCGATTTGATTGTTTTAGGTGGTAGTGCCGCAATTGAAAAAGCCGCTGAAAAAGCAGGTTTCAAAATTAAAGTTCCTTTTGTAGCAGGTCGAGGTGATGCAACAGCCGAAATGACAGATGTTGAATCTTTCGAAGTGCTTGAACCAATTCACGACGGTTACAGAAATTGGCAGAAAAAAGATTATGCCGTAAAACCCGAAGAAATGCTTCTCGACAGAACCCAGTTAATGGGTCTTACTGCTCCCGAAATGACTGTTTTGATTGGGGGTATGCGAGTTTTGGGAACAAATCATGGAGGAACAAATCATGGTGTTTTTACCGACAGAGAAGGAGTTTTAACCAACGACTTTTTTGTAAATCTTACCGACATGAGTTTTGTATGGGAACCCGTTTCTGACAATCTTTACAATATCAGAGAAAGAAAAACCGGAAAAGTTAAGTGGACAGCAACAAGGGTTGATTTGGTATTTGGTTCAAATTCAATATTACGTGCTTATGCCGAAGTTTACGCACAAGACGACAACAAAGAAAAATTTGTGAATGACTTTGTTAAAGCATGGGTAAAAGTAATGAATTCAGACCGCTTCGATTTGAAATTAGGTTAATAAAATAACAAGATTAAGGTTAGAGCAATCCACTGCACAAGGGCAAGCACATTTGCAATTTTCACAAAAGCCACCCGCAAAGCTAAAATTGCAAAAGAGCTTGCCCTTCTTGCCACCCACTTGGATACATTCTGCCAACATGAAACCTTTGATAATAAGATAAATAAAAAATAAAACCCAGCAGCTAACAACGGGTATAAAATATAGCGGTTTCAGTGGGTTTGCGAACGTTTAGTCCCGCAGCAGGTTTTGTATCATGGGATACAGACGCATCTTCGCAATCCGCTACATTTCATACCCGCAGCCGTTAGCTTGCATACCCTACAAATAAGAATCCGTTTAGCAGAACGCCTTTTTAAAACAAGAAATGGAAACAATTTATAAGACAATCATTTTCTGTTACCTGCTCCTCAAGATAGGTATCTGTGAAGGGCAGTCATTATGTGATACAACTATAAGTGATACAACTGCAGGGGTATGGGTAGTAACTGAAATAATGCCAACTTGCAATATAACTGCAGAAGAACTCGAATATAGAGTAAACTATGATCTGCTACTTAAAGATTTTAACATAGGAAATGGAACTGTTTTTAAAATCTTATTTTATATAAACAGTAAAGGAGAAGACTTTAACTACAGAGTACTAAATAGCGATAATGAAAAATTTAATAAAAAGTTTATCGGATCTATACAAAGCAATACTGAATGGACTCCAGCTTATATTATAAGGAAAAATAAGCAGATACCTGTTGATTTTGGCTTAGTCCTTGAGTTTAAAATTATTAACGGGAAAATTGTATATCTAGATAAAGATGCAGTTATCTTAAATAAGCATCACTATTTCATAAAGCGGGAAAACCGAGGAAAAGAAAAAACTAAAAGATAATACGTCATAAAATCCTTATCCAAGAAAATGTACGACAAGCTAACACGGACAATATGGGTAAGTTGTTTCCCGCTTTTTTATTGAAAAAGCGGGACAGGTCGTCACGGTTTTTGCTTTTGATCCTGCACTCAAGACAAATTTGTAATGGTAGCTGCACCCGGATACGCTCATCTGCACGCAATTAAAATTCTGTTCTGTGATAAAATTCTGGCTCCGAGATAGTTTGTACCGCGAGACTGCGCCAGTAATCACCACCAACTTTGTAACCGGGATAAATTCGTGGCTCCTTTCAAACTTGTACCGCGACACGCGTAATGCTCAATAAAATTTGTTACAAGACGGCAAAAACACGTCCCATACCCTCCTTGCACCGTGATAGTTTACTGGCTAAAGTACCAGCCCCGAAAGCTATCGGGGTGCCCGGATGCTGCGTCGGGTAACTTTCCAGCGCAGCAGGCTGACTCCTTCGTTGGAACAGCCCACCGGGCTGTTCCTAAACGCTCGGCCCTCCATATTGCCGGGCCGTTAGCATTCATGCCAGGTGCAACTTGGGATACAATTCACTTATAAAGAGCCGACTGAGGAGAAACTTAAGTCGATCGGATGCTAATTAATCAGCAATTATTCATTATCTTAATATCTCATTTTCAATTAAAAATCAATCCGATGAATCCTTTATTGAAATTACTAGCTTTTATTGTAGTTTTAACTGCTTTTAATCAGTGTAATAAAGAAGACTCTGATACAGAAAGTATTCAGGATAACAAATTCCTGCAGCTTCTCATCCAGAAAGGAATAGATGCAAATGGAGATGGCAAAATTAATTCTACAGAAGCTGAAGTAGTTACTTTTCTTAATTTATCTTACAGTTCTCTAACCGATATCAGCGGCATTGGCTTATTTACAAACCTTGATTCCCTTGATTGTTCCTTTAATTCACTCTCTTCACTGGATGTTTCCAAGAATTTAAAACTTGCATATCTGAACTGCAGTTTCAATAATTTATCAGAGTTGGATGTCTCAAACAATAAATTATTGACTGATTTATGGTGTGCCAATAATCAAATTCCCGTTTTGAATATTTCAAAAAACACGAGTTTAAAATCTTTGTTATGTAGCGGTAATAAGCTGACCGATCTGAATGTATCGAACAACAGTGCATTACAGACTTTGTGGTGTGGACCTAATAACCTAACTAATCTTGACTTATCGGGTTGTTTAGCCCTTAAATCGTTGCAAACCTCTGAGAATAAATTATTGTCAAATCTCGATCTCTCTAATAATTTATCTTTGCAGTCTTTGATGTGTCATAGTCAGCCTATCCGAACTCTGGATTTAGCAAATCATTATGCCTTAGAACAGTTGGATTGCTATGGTGATTCTCTCGAAAAATTAGATCTCACTGGAGATACTTCACTAATTCATTTAAGCTTCCAATATACTAAAATAACAAGTCTTGATTTGTCGAGCTGCCATAATCTGCAATTTTTGTGGTTCAAAGGTTGTAAACTGACAAGTGTTGACATCTCTCATGCAATTAAGTTAGAAGATTTATGGTGTAGTGAAAATCAATTGACGAGCCTGGATATCTCAAAAAATGTTGCTTTAGTTTCATTGACCTGTGATAATAACATGTTAAAAAGTCTTGATGTTTCTAATAATGTTTCGCTTGAATATCTTATTTGTGGAGGCAATCAATTAACTAGGCTTGATATTTCTCATAATACTTTCCTAGACTATATTAATATTAATAATATGCTTTCATTACAGAAGGTTTGCACCTGGATTTTACCTTTTCCACCATCAAGTATTGATTTAGTATCAAATGGAAGTCCAAATGTATATTATTCAACTGATTGTAGTAAATAACTAATAATCAGGAAGAATCTACTACTTTTCCTTAAATAAATATGACAATACTTCTTCATAATAGCACGAAATGCTAACACGGACAATATGGGTAAGTTGTTTGTCACACTTTTTGCTTTTCCTCCTGCACCCAAGAAAACTTTGTAATGGTTGTTGCACCCGGACACGCGCATCTGCACGCTATTTAAATCCTGCACCGTGATAAATTTCTGGCTCCGAGATAGTTTGTACCCCATGACGCTCCCTTCGGTCGGTCAGGGCCTTCGGCACGACACTGCTCTAGTGCTCCTAACAAAAATTCTACACGTTGACAGTTTACCGGCTCCTATCAAACTTGTACCCCCGCTTTTGCCTTGCATAAGCGGGGCAGGCGCGACACGCGTAATGTTCAATAAAATTTGTGCCATGACGGCAAAAAGTGCGCCCCCGCTTACGCTTCGCTGCAGCGGGGCAGGCTCCCCCTCCTTGCACCCCATGACGCTCGCTTTCAGCTCGGTCAGGGTCCAAGACGTGATAGATTCTCGGCTAAAGTATCTGGACCCTGCCCGGTGCTTGCGTCGGGTAACTGTCCAGCGCGGCAGGCTGGCTCCTTCGCTGGAACAGCCCACCGGGCTGTTCCTAAACGCTCGGCCCTCCATATTGCCGGGCCGTTAGGGTTAAATTATTAGCTATCTGCACATTAGATAGCTCCAAAAGAACTAACCCTAACAGCTAAAGCACAATTCTTTCACCGAGACACATACCGGGATTGTTGCCAATATCCAGAGAAATTCTAACTTTAAAAATAAGTTGTGACTTTACTAAAAACCAGACAATAAAATCAAAATAATACGCGAAATGGGAAAAATGAAAGCAATAATATGCACTAAATACGGACCACCTGAAGTTCTTAAAATGAAAGAGGTTGAAAGACCAGTTCCTAAGGATGATGAAGTACTTATAAAAATCTTCGCTACATCTGTGACAGCAAGTGACATTTTCATTCGCGGTTCTCAAATACCTATTCAATATTGGATCCCGATGCGAATAATGATGGGATTGACAAAACCGAGAAAGTCTATAATAGGTTTGGTGCTAGCAGGAAAAATAGAATCAGTAGGTAAAAACATAAAGAGATTTAAATTAGGTGACCAAGTCTATGGGCTCACAGGTTTCGGACTTGGTGCATATGCTGAGTACAAATGCATGAAAGAGACAGATTCGACATATGGATGCTTGGCACTAAAGCCAAATAATTTATCCTTTGAAGAAGCCACTGTGGCAGCCTATGGTGGACTTTTAGCATTTCAATATATGGAAAAAGGAAATATTCAACGCGGACAAAAAGTGCTAATTTATGGAGCATCAGGAACCTCCGGAACTATAGCAGTCCAATTTGCTAAGTACCTTGGGGCGGAAGTTACTGGTATATGCAGTACTTCGAATGTAGAAATGGTGAAAACTTTGGGTGCAGATTCAGTAATTGATTACACTAAAAAGGACTCTATTGACCTTATAAAACAATATGATTTTATCCTTGATGCAGTTGGTAAAATTAAAACCTCAGAATTAAAGGAAATATGCAAAAAGGCTCTAACTCCAAATGGAAAATACGTATCAATTGATGATGGATCACTAAAACTAGACTCAAACCGTCTTGGTTTAATTAAAGATCTAATTGAAACAGGTCATATAAAACCTGTGGTTGATAGAAGTTATCCATTGGAACATATTGTAGAAGCACACGAATATGTGGGGAAAGGACATAAAAAAGGAGGTGTAGCAATTACTATTTGTAATTAATTTGACTGATATTATTTATACATGTAACAGATATTCAATTTCATAAAGAGAATTACCACAGACAAAAAAATTTAAAAGTTCAAAGAATAAATAAAATAAAACTAACCCTAACACGGACAATATGGGTAAGTTATTTCCCGCTTTTTTATTGAAAAAGCGGGACAGGTCGTCACACTTTTTGCTTTTATTCCTGGTACCAAGACAGGATAGTAAAGCCTGACAAACCCGGACCGCGCCACTGCCCCCAATAAATTTAACTGCATCCGGATAGTTGACTAATACCTTGACAACTCTGTACCGCGAAACTCGTAAAGGCCACAAAACTCTGTACCCGGACGGCAAAAAGTGCGCCCCCGCTTACGCTTCGCTGCAGCGGGGCAGGCTCCCCCTCCTTGCACCCCATGACGCTCGCTTTCAGCTCGGTCAGGGTCCAAGACATGACAGCTTTCTGGCCCCGCTGGTGCGAGGTATCGGGATCCTACCCGATGCTTGCGTCGGGTTACGCCTACTAAAACATACCGCCGGGCCGTTATAAGCCATACGCCACTCACCATGACAATTATCGAAATGAATAATCAACATTATTAAAAGAATACCTACCTTTGTCAAACTAAAAACTTTGGATGTTTAAATTTAAGAAGGACTTGGTGAAGTAAATAATCTTTGGTGCATTCTGCCCAGGATTATCCCATAATAAAACTCAGGCATATTCATGTCGGAGTATTTTCTATATAATAATAACAGTTGATACTTTGGCAGGACTATAGTAGTCTTCTGCCAAGTATTTCAAAATTATAAATTTAAACATCATGAGTAACGAAAATAAATCAATTCACGAATTCGACTTCAATTTAATCTGCGAATATTTTTCAAGCTTAGAACGACAAGGGCCAGGTAGCCCCGAAGTAACCATCAAAGCATTAAGCTTTATAGATAATCTTACCAATGAATCCCATATTGCCGACATTGGTTGTGGAACCGGTGGACAATCAATGGTACTGGCGCAGCATGCGTCAGGACAAATTACTGGTATCGACTTATTTCCCATTTTCATAGACCTATTCAACTCTAATGCCCTTAAACTGAATCTTCAAAATAGGATTAAAGGTGTCGTCGGGTCAATGGAGAACCTCCCTTTTCATAATGAAGAATTAGACCTAATCTGGTCGGAAGGAGCGATTTATAATATCGGTTTTGAACGAGGATTGAACGAGTGGCGGAAATTCCTGAAAACAGGAGGCTATATTGCCGTTTCAGAAGTATCGTGGTTTACCGAAGAACGACCATCTGAAATCGATGAATTTTGGCTGGATGCTTATCCTGAGATAGACACCATTCCAAATAAGATCGCCCAAATACAAAAAAGCGGATATATCCCTGTTGCAACCTTTATTCTACCTGAAAACTGCTGGACAGAACATTTCTATGCTCCACAGGTTATGGCACAGGAAATTTTCCTGAAGAAATATCCAGAAAATATAACTGCTGAAGAGTTCGTGGCAAACCAACGACACGAAACTAAATTATATTACTTATATAAAGAGTTTTACGGCTATGTATTCTATATTGGAAAAAAGGTATAAATAATGATTAAGAAGGATTGTTCCTGTCTTTTCAGGACAATCCTTCTAATAATTAAATTTCCTCGACTTCTATTGACAGACTATTAAGATAGATTTAAAGAATATAAATAATACGGCTTATAACACGGACAATATGGGTAAATTGTTCGTCACAGTTTTTGCTATTACTCCTGCACTAAAGACAGTTTTGTAATGGTTCTTGCACCCGGACACGCGCATTTGCCAGCAATTATAATCCTGCACCTTGACAGGTTTTTGGCTCCAAGACAGCTTGCACCCCATGACGCTCCCTTCGGTCGGTCAGGGCCTTCGGCACGACACTGCGCAAGTGCTCCCAAAAAAAATTCTATACCGTGATAGTTTACCGGCTCCGATTAAACTTGTACCCCGCTTTTGATTTGCAAAAGCGGGGCAGGCCCGACACGCGTAATGCTCACAAAACTTTGTACCCGGACGGCAAAAAGTACGCCCA
>Ga0105102_10000397_pt1 | contig 12897 bp, 31 predicted proteins | sample PPLLaktember2015_FD_87032 | JGI IMG/M metagenome (GOLD analysis project Ga0105102, IMG submission 87032) | Freshwater sediment microbial communities from Prairie Pothole Lake near Jamestown, North Dakota, USA - PPLs Lake P7 Core (6) Depth... | ecosystem: Environmental > Aquatic > Freshwater >...
AAATTTTAGAATTTGATAGCGTTGAAGAGCAAGACGAAGTAAAAACGGCACTCGATGGCTATAAGTGGAAACTTGCGATTTGGGACTTAGACCAAAAGTTACGAAGTATAACTAAATACGGAGAAAGTTTAATTCAAGACGAAGCAAGCGAAATAGAGGTTGATGTTGCAAATGCTATGCGTGATGAATTAAGAAATATTTTAAACAGTTACAATTTAAATTTAGATTAAATGAGCAACGTTAGAAGTTACACTGATATTGAATTACTAGAGAAAGTCAAACTTGTAAGAGGTTACAAAGGCATTCCAGGAACTTATTGGATTTTATCGGTGCGAAGTAATGAAGATGAAACGGATAAATTTGACGATAAATGTTATTTGTTTCGTGGATCAAAATTCGTCCTGGTTACTTCATGCACAACTAACAAAGGAAACAAAGGTACTGGCGTTGTTTGTGCAAATGTTTGGAACTATGGCGCGTGGATTATTGGAAAGCATAAAGGTAAAGTTAAAGCGGGACTTCAAAGAGTTGGTTTCCCTTATCAAAGAGATTTTACAAACGATGGTAAAACGAATCCAACAACTGAAATCAAAACAGATATTAGAGGTTTCAACTTTCATCCAGCGGACCATGATATTAACCGTAAAATTGTAAAGACTAACATAGGCGGATGGAGTGAGGGTTGCATTGTACTTAATGACATACCAACATATTTGAAAGTGATTAATTTGTTAGAGCCTCAAAAGATTTGGTCAATGGTTATAGTTGACGAATTTTAACTAACTTTGTTTTTTCATAAATTAATTTTTAGTTTTCGTTTAGGTAAATTAAGGCACTTCGAGAGGGGTGCTTTTTTCGTTTTGCCGTTCATCATTGATATTTGCCGTTCATCACAATTGTAGTAATTTATCGAAAGTGAGTTAGTAGATTTGCTGAAACTTAAAAAGAAAAATTATGGAATTTACAAAAGGAGAGTGGAAAATTAATAAGGGTGTTGCTCTTGTTGCTGTTGAAACAAGTGAAAAATTAATTTGTGTTTGTAGTGGAAATGAAAAACAAGCCAACGCCCAACTAATCGCAAACGCGCCAAAAATGCTGAAAATGCTAGAAAAAGTTTTAACAGAAAAATTTACAACTGAAGAAATAAGTAAGTTAATTAACCAAGCAACTAAAATTGATTAAGATGAAAAACGAAAAGAGAATTTATTTAGTAGTGTTTGGATTGCATGCTTTAGTATTAATCGCTTTATGTTTTATTTAGTATGGAAAATTTCCCACTATTCGAGTTGAAAGCAAAACTCAAAGAAATCGAAAAAAGACTTTCGGAAGATGTTATTGTAGATTTACGTTTCCAAAGTGAAATTCAAGATGACAAAGAAAAAGTTAAGCAGTTGAAAAGGTCGATTGCTATTTTAGAATCAAATAAGTATTGAGATGGAAAATTTAAAAGTAAACGATTGGGTAATGTACCAAGGCAAAAAACGTCAAGTTGCAATTGTAAACGGAGACGGAACGGTCAGACTAAAATCAGATGACCCGACTGAAAGTAGTTATAGTAACGGAACGATTGGTTGTTTTCATAAAAATTGGCTTAGTCCAGTAATTGAAAATAAAACAGCAGTAGAGTGGTTATTTGAACAACTATGGAATAGTGATAAAGATAAGTTTGTTTGGCATTCTTTATTAGAACAAGCCAAAGAAATGGAAAAGCAATTAATTATGTCAGCATTCACTAAGGGCGAATTTTTTAGTTCGGATTATTTTGATGTTTGCGCCCCAAATAAAGATTGTAGTGAAAATTATTATAAAGAAACTTTTAAAAAATAGTATTTTATTAAAACTAAATTACTATATTTGCACAAACGAAAATTAATTAATTATGGAAAACAATTTAGACTTATGGAATAGAGTTGAAAAAACTAATCCAAAGTACACAAAGAAAGCTAAGATTTCAGGACATGAAATAACAGCTATTGCACCGCAGTACCAAATCATGCAAGTAACGGAAGAATTTGGAGTTTATGGGCAAAAATGGGGGTTTAAAAATATTACTTTAGATTACTCACTTGCAGAAAAATTTAACATTGTAGTTTTTAAAGGTATTTTCTTTTTTCCAAATGGAGAATTTGAGATTATCAATTCATGCAAAATGTACATGGATAGAAATTGTACAATGGTTGACGATAACTTTGCAAAGAAAATTGAAACCGATGCTTTGACAAAGGCAATTTCTAAGTTAGGTTTTAACGCTGATATTTTCATGGGTAAATTTGACGATGTTAGATATGTTGAAGAAATGAAAAAAGAATTTAAAGAGCCTAATCCAAGCATTTCAGACGACAGGTTTATAAGTGCTTTGCAAGCCATAGCAGATAACAAAGCAACAAAAGAGGATTTAATTAACAATTTTACATTAACCGCTAATCAATTAGCACAATTACAATAATCATGAGTAATAGTAGTAGAGAATATTTCGACCAAATGGAAAATCAAATAGAAAACAATATGCACGACATCGATAGAGATGCAGAAGCAAACGGTTGGGCAAACGCTCAACCAAACGCTAACTTTGACTTAGTAGTAGCAAAGGATAGTTTAGTTCCCACTGTAGAGGGATTTATCAAAACGCTTAACGAGGGCGTGGATAATGGAGAATTGAAAGCCTTAGAAGTTTTCGCAGTTTACAAGAAGCTGGAAAAGATATTCGACGAAGCAAAACGCAAAGCAGAAGAAACAGCAATGGACGAAGCTAGAAGCTACGATAAAACTTTTGTAATTGCTGGAGTTGAATTTACATCAAAAGAGGGTAGCAAGTTATTAAACTATTCAGAAGATTTCCTTATTCAAGAATTAAGCGAAAAACTTAAACAACGCCAAGAGTTAATTAAGGTCGCTACGGCATCAAAAGAAGCGATTTACGACGCTGACGGTATAGAAGTAACTAAAGTATCTTTAAAGCCAACAAAAAGCAGTTTAAGTGTAAAATTTAAAAACAAGTAAATATGAGTGCAATTATCCAAATGTCAATTGATGTAACAAAGATTGACAAATCAAAACTTAAAGACGGAAAATATTTGAATGTAAGTATTTCTGTAAACGATGAAACGAAGTACGATAACAACGTTTCAATGTGCTACAACCAAAGCAAAGAAGAACGTGAATCAGGAGCAAAGAAAACATACTTCGCTAACGGTAGAGTAATTTGGACTGACGGAAGCATTAAAGTGGCTGAAAAGGCTATTCAGAATGATATTCCAGCTGGTAACGAAACTTTACCAAATACAGATTTACCTTTCTGATCTAAATTAATTTAATTTTTTAAGTCCGCTATTCCTAGAGTTTAGCGGATTTTTTAATTTATTTTCAATTATTATTTAAAAAAGTATTGTTTAATTAAAAAGTTTTAGTACATTTGCGTATATCTAAAACGAAAAAGTTATGAGAATTAAAGCAAAAATTACAAGCAAATCAAAAGCGAATAGACTTCGCAGAGTGGAAAAGTACCAGTATTCTAAAACCAAAACGGCTTATCACTGGAGTGTGTATTTTGATAGAATGTGTATAGGCAACTATTACATGGATTCTAACTACATAATGCAACACAAAATTACTTACGATTACATTTTAAACGACTAAGTTATGGCTTTCAATAATTTTAACTACGATCACGAGGGAATAACTTTTGAAGTATTCTACAAAAAGAACCGTGAAGATGAGCCAGTAATCGAAAGAATAATGTTAGGCAAACACGACGTAACCGACGAGATTCAAGAAACAGACGTTTTTAGCTTCATTGATGACACGTTAACCGAAAAATTCCAAAACAACGATTTATAAACATGGGGCGGTTTAATTACTGCCCTTTAAAAAAGAAGTAAGATGAAAAAACAAGAAATTTACGTTGTAATTGACAGCGAAGAAAAGAGATTAAGAGCGATTCAGATTTTAAGTGATGCTTCTGAAAATGTTTGGTCAAACGAAACAGAAGGATTAAAAGTAAAATTAGATTCGTGGTTTAAATTTTTACGTTTCTCAAAAACAGACAATGAGTGGCAGTTATATACAAATAGTGATGATACAACACAAATCACCCTTGACCAACTAGAGCAACTGTTATCGCCTAAGCAAGAGATAAAAATGGAACTAGACGCTTTAAAACTAATTGCTGAAAGTTACGGCTTTGAGTTAGTTGATAAAAAACGAGAAATTAAAGTTGGGGATTTCGGTAAGTTTTGGAGTGATAATAATTGTTATTTTGTTGGTTTTTTGCAAGATGTCTATAAAATTTCAGAAACAAATAAATGTGTGTTTCAAATGAAAGATTATGGAACTTTTTGTTATTTCGCCTACCTAACAGACGAAGAAAAAGCAAACATTCAAGAAAATTGGTAGTATGAAACTAACAATTGAAATAAATTATACCAATTCAGTTGAGCGTGTAAGACATCGACAAAAAGCGGAGGAACTTATACGGTCAGGACTTGAAAGTTATTCGTGTAAAGACTTTTCATTTGCGATTAACAAAGAAGTGAAACAAGAATTTCCCAGTATTAAATTGGTTAGATTTGAGCAAATAAACGGGGAAAAATGTATGATAATCCCTAGTAAAATGAATTTTTAATGAAGCGTTGTTATAAGTGCGATAAAAGGAAACCTTTATTTTTATTCAAAAAGGATTCTAGCAAGTACCAAATTAAATCCAGCAAAGGAAAATGTATTTGTTGCAAAAAGTGCAACGTTAAATTAGCCTTTAAAGTTGGCGGAGTAATGAAAAGAATAGAGGGTAAGTTTACCTTTGTAGAGTTAAGTAAAATACAAATAATCAAATATTTTTTAAAATGATAATAGAAGAAGTAAAAGTAGGTCAAAAATGGAGTAACGTAACAAGACCGCAGATAGTAGAAGTAATATTTACAAACGTGAATAAGTACGGAGTTAAATTAGTAACGTACAATGTTATTAAACCAACATCTTACAATCCATTAACAGAGTTTACAGTTCCAGAATATAGATTTCTAAATATTTATGAAAAATAAAGAGCCACTAGATAAATACATTGAGTATTTTGATCCACGACACCACGAACAATACCGTTTCAGTTATCTGGTAACAATGAAGAAGCTAGTATTTGTTCACTTGAGAAAGCAAGGTTATTCAAAACGAGATTTGTTAAAGGTTTTCCGGTGCAATATTTCAAGCATTCGACATTTGGAAAATTCCGCAAACGATTTTAAAGATAATAACGATTATTTTAAGGATAATTGGATGTGGATAATTTGCTCAAAAATAAAACCCGTTCAAGTGATGAATAATTGGAGCGAACACGGCAACCAAAAAGTAGGTTTTAAAATGGTTTTAATAAAAGATTTATGAAAGATATTGCAGAAAGAATACACTACAATGCAATAAAACACGCTTTAGATTCAGTTAATAAATTTGGTTTTTACAAGTGTTATAAAACAGAAGAAATAGCCAAAGATATCAAAGAATTATTTGGAGTTAATGTAAAGGTAGGAAGTGGCGTATTATTGCAAATAAAAACATTAGATAACGAAAAACAATTAACACTTTTTTAAAATGACAATACAACAAAAAGACGATTTAGCGCACATAGTAATGGCAACGATGCAACTGCAAAGCGCAATTCACACCCTAGACAAAGTAACTGGAGAGGGTAACAAGTTTAAGCAGCTTAAAAAGAAAGAGTGGAATCAGTTTATCCACTTCGTTCAAAAGTTCACGGCAAAGCATGAGATTGAACTTTACGATTTAACCGCCAAGTTGCCAGAGCAAAGTCAAAACTACATTGACTGCGTGAACGAGTTTGATAAAGTAGCGGAAGAAATGAAAGTAATTATACCGTGATTAGAAAATAATTTGTATATTTGCTCTATAAATCGGAGGGTGAGAACTTCAGGAAATTTAATTGAAAAGCTAGCATGAAAGGGTATTCTCACCCGCCTTTGATTGCTGGCTTTTCGCATTTATAATATTTTTTTATGGTAAGTATTTTTAAACATGCAAAAGAGCCAAACAGTGAAAGAAATCTATCGATTGAAGCATTTTTTGACGGTATTAAAAACGGTCAATGGCAAGATGAGATTTTAGATTATCGAACGGGAAAAAGAAAAAAAGAAACTTTGCACGCTGTGACGGCCAGCGGAGTTTTTAAAGAAAGAAAGGCCAATAGTTTATTAAAACATTCAGGCCTAATCTGTATTGATGTTGATGCTAAAGACCAAATTTGTGAAATTGACATTGAAGCATTAAAAGCCGACCAATATGTACATTGTATACATAGGTCCGCTGGTGGATTTGGTTTTGCAGTTTATGTAAAAATTGATAGTGAAAGACATTTAGATGCGTTTCTAGGACTTGAAGAATATTTTTTTATAAATTATTCCATTGTGGTAGATAAATCATGTAAAGATGTTTCAAGACTTCGATTTATTTCTTACGATCCTGAATTGTTGGTAAATGAAAAATCAAAAGTTTTCAAAAAATACCTTAAGAAAAAAGAGGTTGAACGCAAAAATTATAAGCCGTTTGTAGTAAAGTCAGATTTTGACGATATGGTAAACCAAGCAAGCGGAATGAATTTATTTGATGAATATTCAGACTACATTAAATTGGCCTTTGCTTTAGCTTCGGAGTTTGGACCAAATGGAGAAAGTTATTTTCATTCACTTAGTAGAGCTTCGTCAAAATACGATGAAGTAAAAGCGTCAAAACATTATCAAAAAGCATGTACTAGAAAAGAAACCGGAATTTCTATTGCTACAATTTATTGGAAGTTTAAAGATGCCGGAATTTCTTTGACATCTGAAAAAACTGAAACAATTAAATCAGTAATTAAACTTTCAGAAAATCCAAAAGAAACTTTAAAAGAATTAGGCATTGAAGATAATGATAATATTATTGAGAATTTAAAACAAGGCACAAAGGAGAAAACAGAACTAGATGAAATTATCGACTTGATCAAATTACAAAAAATTAAGTTCAATGAGATCACTAGAAATTTTGAGATGAAAGGAGTTGAAATGACAGATAGACATTTAGCTCAATTTTATTCTTTGGTATGGCATAAAATAGACGAGGGAATTTCAAAGGATAAAGTTTGGACATTGATACAATCAAAAGAAAACACACCTAGTTTTAATCCTATTCACGACTTCTTTTTAAATAATCAAAATGTAATTCCTGACAATGAATTTGATAAATTAAAATCATGTTTTACAATCGATGCGCAAATTTTCAAAGATGATCAGTTTTGGAATATTGACGATTATTTAGATGTTTACCTTAAAAAATGGTTACTGGGGATTATAGGCTCAAGTTTTGGAACTTATTCATTAATGATCTTAGTTTTAGTTGGAGAGCAAGGCGTAAGAAAAACAGAATTTTTTAGAAACTTACTACCAAAAGAATTAAAGAAATATTATGCAGAATCAAATTTAGATGAGGGCAAAGATTCTGAAATTTTAATGTGTAAAAAATTACTAATTGTCGATGACGAATTTGGTGGAAAATCAAAAAAGGATGCTACAAAATTAAAGCGTTTATCTTCACAACAAACATTTTCAATCCGTGCGCCTTATGGCCGAATAACGGAAGATTTGAACCGTTTGGCCGTGCTTGGTGGTACTTCTAATGATAGCGAAGTAATTAATGATCCTACTGGAAATAGACGTATTATTCCAATTAATTTATTGGCATTTGATATTGATAAATTTAAAGCTATTGATAAGACAAAATTATTTATTGAATTGTACAACGAATGGAAAAGCGATCCTAAAGGTTGGTTTTTGGAGAAAGGAGAAATTGATTTTCTAAATCAGTCAACTTTGAAAAATACCGAAGTTTGGCAAGAAGAAGATTTAATTACTAGATATTGCAAATTTGATCAATACAATTACATGACTTCGACAGATGTAAAACTAGGCCTAGAAAAACATTTCCCATCACTTCGCACAAATACAAAAAGAATAGGCCAAGCATTAAAAAAAGCTGGAATAGAACAAGAAATGAAAAAAATAAACGGAAAATTAATGCGTGTTTATCGTTTACAAATCGATTTATAAGCACATCTGTAAACCTTAATATGTTGAGTATCAGAATAGAGTTTACAGTTACAGATAAAACGTGTTTTTTTATTAGAGTATCCAACGTGAAAAAAAAAATTAAAAAAAAATTAAAATATTTTTATGTAGGTAAATATGTAAAATAATGTGTTAATCTGTAAATCTGTAAACTTGATATTGAAAATCAGAAAGTTAAGAGGTTACAGATGTTTACAGATAGTATACAGATAAAAAACTAAAAATTATGCTAAGAAATTACCAAAATAATGCAGTTGATCAGATAGAAAAGATAAATGGAAACGTGATGTTGCAGATGCCAACTGGAAGCGGAAAGACATTTACATTTTGTGAACTTGCGAAAAGGCATTTTGCCGAAAATATCCAAAAAGTTCTAATTGTCGTACATAGGCAAGAATTATTACAACAAGCGTTTTTATCACTTGGAGAAAGATGTTTTAAGATTGAAAAAGGTATTAAAGTTATTCCGCATGATTACGATTTTTATGTGGCAATGGTTGAAACATTAAATAGAAGGATAGATAAGTTACCAAATTTTGGATTGGTAATTATTGATGAAGCTCACATAGGAAATTTTAGAAAGTTACCATTCTTTGATAAGGTTGAAACAAAAGTTGTAGGAGTATCAGCAACACCAGTAGCAGAAAAACCATTGGCCGAATATTTCCATAATTTGATCATGCCAACAAATATTCCATATTTAATTGAAAACAAATACTTATTGAATTGTGAAGTTTACGGATTTGCCAGCGATCTAGTTTCGAAACAAAAATTTAAAATCAAAGGTGGAGATTTTGACGAGAAACAAATGGAAGATTTTTATTCGTCTGAAAAAATGGTTAAAAATGTGATCAATGCGTACTGGGAAAAAATCGCTGGAAAGAAAACAATTATTTTCAATGTAAACGTAAATCATAATTTGGCCGTATTTGAAGCATTTAAAAACGAGGGGTTAAATGTTTACTTAATTACTGGAGAAACACCAACTGCCGAAAGAAAAAAGGCTATACAAGACTTTAAAGAATCTAGTGATGGAATTATGTGTAACGTTGGAGTATTGACAACTGGATACGATGAACCGACAGTTCAGGCCATTGTTTTAAACCGTGCTACAAAATCATTGCCTTTGTATTTACAAATGATTGGCCGAGGTTCAAGATTGAGTGAAAATAAAGAAAAATTCTTTGTGATTGATCTAGGTAAAAATACAACTAGACATGGTTTTTATGATGACTTTTTCGACTGGGAAACGATGTTTTACAAAGGCAGTAAGAAAGAAAAAAAGGGAGACAAAGAAAGTGCATCACCAATTAAAGAGTGTCCGAGTTGTGGATTTTTACAGCATACAAGAAAAATAGTTTGTGAAAATTGTAGCCATGATTTTGAAGAAGAAAGACAAAAACAACAGCAAGAAGAAAAAGAGCAGAAATTATTTTTGTTGATCAAAGAAAAACCTATCAATATTCCGACAGATAGACTGTATCAATTAGCTGAAGAAAGACTGTGGAAACCATATGCAGTACTTCATAAAATTGCAGAACACATTACTAACTATCAAGACAAGTATAAAACTATTGTAACGAATGAATACAGCAACAGTATTGCAATTGAAGAATTAGAAAAATGGTGCAAAAAGTACGACAAGCAAAATAATAAATGGCATAAAGAATTTATAATAAATTTACTAGATGAAAAAAGACGAATCAAAAATCCAGCAGGAAATAGTAATGTGGTTCAATAACAATTACTGTTTAAAAAATAGTAATCCACAATGTTTGATATTTAGCGTTCCCAACGAGGGAAAAAACGCAAGGGAACAAATGTATAAAAAATCGTTAGGTATGAAATCAGGCGTAAGCGATCTAATTGTTGTTATTCCAAATAAAATTTTATTCATTGAGTGTAAAGATGAAAAAGGAAAGCAAAGAGAAACACAAATTGAGTTTGAAAATAGCGTTAAAAAATTAGGTTTTGACTATCATTTAGTTAGAACGCTTGCAGAATTTCAGGATATATTTAAAGAATATTTATAAAATATTAGTTTATTAAAATAATAGTATTATATTTGCAGTATACAAAACGAAAAAATTATGAAAATGTCAGCAAAACAAGTTATCAAAAATGCAGGATTTACAACTAAAAGAGTTGAAAGAGATTCTAAAGGTGGGTTTGGTGGAAATTGTAACCACTCTATTGTTTTAGTTAATAAAGTTGGTCAAAAATTGCATTTTGAAGGTAATGTTTATTATCCAATTGGAAGATTTGATTCTTTTGCTTCTCTTATATCTAGCGGAGATATAAACGCTGAATGTTTTACTTTTGCTTAATTTAAAGTTATGACAGCAGTACAACATGTGTTTTCAAAGTTAGAAAAATTACATCCTGAATTGTTTGATATTCATACTGAAAAAGGCAGAAATTTTATTGATAATTTTAGTAAATTTTTAGAAATAGAAAATCAGCAGTTTAAAGATTTTTTTGCGATTGGTTATTATGCGCATTTTATTGGATTAGAAAAAACAGATGAAAAAATGGATTATTTTATTAAAGATTATAAAAAAAGATAAATATAAATCAAATGACTAAAAACGATAGGAACGCTGGAAGAAAGAAAGTAAAAGATGCGGTTATGGTGCAAGCCAAAGTAACTGCGAAATACGCTGACGAATACAAAAAGTTAGCGGAGAATTATCGAGAGTACGAAACTAAAAAATCAAAGTGATGCAAAATGAATTATTAATAGCAACGGTTATTGTGATGCTTACAATATTATTTGGAGCAATTATCATATCCGAAAACATTAGACCAAAGTACGAAATTAAATATTTGCGTGGTTGGTGGGTAATTAGAGATGTAAAGACTCAAACGCATTTAAGACGTTTCAGCACTAACGAGAAAGCGATAGAGTGGTATAACGAAAATTGTTTGTAAGATGAAAGTAAAATTTAGGATATTTAGAAAAGGTTGGAAATCAATCTCAATCTATACAAAAGGTTGTGAAACAACAATAAGGTATTGGGGAGGTTTAAGATTTGATATTGTAAAACTTTATGATTGTAAAGGCGTATGAAAAGAGGTAGTTACTGGTTCAGCTTCTTGAGTGAGAAAGAGCAAAAGGAATTTAGAGAAAATTGTAAGGATTTTCACGAATACATACAAATAGAATATTTTAGTTTTGATTGTTTTATTTCACTTTCATTTGATTGGATTGATACAGCGCAAGGTAACAAATATTGGTATGAAATTTCTAATCGTCAAGTACAATGATAACAGAAAACCAACTAAGAGCGTTAGACTTTGAGTTTCATAACGATTTAGATATGTATTCATTTGAAGATATAGATGTTTCATTTGATGAATTAGGGATAAAAATATTTTTAAACGACTTTCAAGTTTACGGTATCAACGACCACAGAGATTTAGAAAAATTTATAAAATTTGTTTATGGAAGCTGAAAAAAAAGCGAGGGAATTAGTAGATAAAATGTTAGCTGTTTATGATATTGATAATATAGCGATTGACTGTGCGTTGATTGCAGTTGATGAGATATTAAAACTACATAAAAAAGTAGCATTAGAAACACTTGAATTTTATTTAGAAGTAAAACAAGAAATTGAAAAGTTATGAGATACGTTGCATTATTATTTTTGATTCTTTTTGCAATCGCATTAGTTGTAAAAAAGATAAATAAAGATTATACTTATTTAGAATGCTTATTTTTTACAGTTGTTTCATTTTTTATAGGTTCAGTTGTAGGTGGTATATTATTTATTTTTATAAAATATTGGTGATGAGAAAATTAAACAGAAAAGAACCGCTAGAAAAAAACTTTGAGCGGTTAATCTTTGGGGTTGCAATAGTAGTTATAATTGCGATAGTTGCGAAATGTAGTGGTGTGATGCCGAAATAGAAAATAATTTGTAAATTTGAGAATATGAAAAGAAAGAAGCTTAAAAAATTGCCTCATGTTTCTGATGAAAAAATGATTCGTGTCGCTAAAGATTTCTTATCTGAATTTAATAACAATAAAGAAATGGCATTGATTTCATTAAAACAGATTCGAAGGTATGGAGCTTCAAATCTTTGTTTTATTATCGGTTGGCTGGATTTTGATAACGGTTATAAATTAGGTATTTTTCCTGAAAAGATGTATGCTTTTGAATATTACTACAGAATAAACAAAATAATAATTGAACTATGAAAAGAGTAATTTTATTTGCATCGTTGCTAGTTTTGGCTTCATGTAAGAAAGAAGAAAAAGAAGAAACGCTTTGTAATTGCGGACTTCTAAAAATGAAAATGGAAACAGATAGAGTATTTATTCTAAAAAATGTTTGCTCTGAAAATCTGAAAGTGATTTATAACATTCCGGAAGCGCAGTATAATTCTACTCCATTAGGGCAAGCGGTTTGTATTGATACATTGACAACATGGTAGTAGCTTTAAAAATCTTTCTAATAGCGTGGTTTATTACGCATTTCGAACCAATCCGTGACAGATTGGAACGCTTATACTTAATCAAGCGACTAGAAAAAGTACTTGACATTGTGACGTGTTTTAAATGCTTATCATTTTGGAGTGTTTTAATTGTTACATGGAATGTATATTATGCTATCTTTGCATCGTTAATAGCTTATTTATATGATTCTATCACAGAGCGAAATTGATACTTGGACGACGCACCCAAGTGATTCAAAAAAGGATATGTTGACTTGTCAGCGTATCTTTTTGGCGTATAATAGCGATGCTGAATATTACTGTATGTGTAGTAAGACAAAGCGAAAAATTAAGCGTGTAC
>Ga0105102_10000398_pt1 | contig 12887 bp, 8 predicted proteins | sample PPLLaktember2015_FD_87032 | JGI IMG/M metagenome (GOLD analysis project Ga0105102, IMG submission 87032) | Freshwater sediment microbial communities from Prairie Pothole Lake near Jamestown, North Dakota, USA - PPLs Lake P7 Core (6) Depth... | ecosystem: Environmental > Aquatic > Freshwater >...
ATGGTAAATTCATCTCCAACCATGAACAGTCAAACACTTCATTTCGGTGATATCGAAACCAACTATACTCTTGAAAAAGCTAAAAAGGTAAAACACGCCGCCGATATGGTGATGAATTACCTTGAAAATGAAAAGACGGTGAAGGGAGACGAAGGTATTTTTATAAAAGTCCCCAAGATGGTCCTGGCTGTCGGAAGGGATCAGGTAAAAACCCTGCGCGACCGGTATCCTTCTTTTGGTAAGTTGTTTCCAAAGCTGAAAATGATTGGAAAGGAAGAGATAGGCAAAATTGAGCCAAGAATCCTGGAAGGGCGTAACCCTGATCAGGAACTTCTTGCACTCGTAACTGAAGACGGTTACACAGTCGATTTCAGAAAACTATCCCACTCTTTCGCAGATAACGCAAAAACCCTTAATCCTGACGTTTCAATCTACATGTCGACCAGGGTTAAGAAGATAATACGTGAAGGCAGTAGTTTCATCATTAAAACCGATAAGGGCGAATTTGAAGCCTCAGCGGTTGTTGTGGCCGCCGGAAGCTACAGCCTGATATTTGCCAAATCGCTTGGTTACGGCAAAAACTATTCTATTCTTTCGATGTCCGGAAGTTTCTACACAGGACCCAAAGTCCTGAACGGCAAGGTTTATACAATGCAGATACCAAAGCTTCCTTTTGCTGCGGTTCATGGCGATCCGGAAGTGCATAACGAACAGGTAACCAGGTTTGGACCGACAGCAAAACCGATTTTTTTCCTTGAACGTTATAATTACTCTACATTCTGGGGATACTGGAAAACATTCGGAATCGGCATAAAGCCTCTTTTAAGCATACTCAAGATATCTTCCGACAAGGCAATATTCAACTACCTTCTCAAAAATGTCGTTTATGACCTCCCGTGGATTGGGAAAAGATCATTTCTCAAAGAGATCAGGAAAATTGTTCCGAGAGTAAGCCTTAAGGAAATAAAATTTGCAAAAAAAGTTGGAGGAACAAGACCTCAGATCATTAACAATGTCACAAAAAAGCTCGAACTTGGAGAGGCAAAGATAGTGGGTGAAAATATTATATTCAATATAACACCATCCCCGGGTGCATCGACATGCCTGGGAAATGCCTTTGAGGACGCTTCAAAACTGATGGAATTCCTTTCAAACAGATTTACTTTCGAAAAAGTTCAGTTTGAGAAGGATCTTGTCGAAAAGGAGATTATTTTTACTGACCGCAAATGAAAACTCTGTAACATGATTTTCAGTTTTGAACTTATAAAATCATACTATGAAAGGCTTCCTCACCTCATGGCTGAGACAAGGAAAAGTCTTGAAAGACCGGTCACCTTCAGCGAGAAAGTACTTTATGCACATCTTTACAGCAGAAAAGATTTCAGATCCTATGGGCGGGGTGCCGATTATGTCGATTTCAGGCCCGACAGGGTAGCGATGCAGGATGCAACTGCCCAGATGGCACTTCTCCAGTTCCTGATGGCAGGCAAGGATGCTTCGGAAGTCCCGGCATCCGTTCACTGCGATCATCTTATAATGGCAAAAACCGGTTCGGCAGACGATCTGAGGTCAGCAAATGTTAGCAATAAGGAAGTGTATGATTTCCTGAGCTCAATTTGCGATAAGTATGATATCGATTTCTGGAAACCCGGTTCCGGCATAATCCACCAGATTATACTTGAGAACTATGCCTTTCCGGGGGGAATGATGATTGGCACTGATTCGCATACCGTGAATGCTGGTGGACTTGGGATGATAGCAATAGGTGTTGGCGGAGCCGATGCTGTTGATGTGATGTCAGGGATGGGCTGGGAGCTTAAATTCCCAAAGGTGATAGGCGTCAGGCTTACAGGTAAGCTTAACGGATGGACATCGGCAAAAGATATTATCCTTAAATTATCGGGCCTGCTAACCGTAAAGGGCGGAACAGGCTGTATAATTGAATACTTCGGTGAGGGTGCAGAGTCCCTTTCATGCACTGGAAAAGCAACAATATGCAACATGGGTGCCGAGGTGGGTGCAACCTGTTCGGTTTTCGCGTTTGACCGTTCCATGTCGGACTACCTTGAATCTACAGGCCGTGCAGAAATATCAATGCTTGCCGGTGAAGTAAAGGAGCATCTTACAGCAGATCCGGAAGTTTATTCAAATCCTGATAAGTACTTCGACCAGCTGCTTGAGATAAATCTTTCAGAGCTTGAACCATATATAAACGGACCATTCACTCCGGACCTGGCAACTCCAATTTCGGAAATGAAAAGGGTGGCAGTTCAGAATGGCTGGCCTCTGAAAATTGAGGTGGGCCTGATAGGATCATGTACAAACTCATCTTATGAGGACCTTTCCCGGGCAGCCTCCATTGCAGAGTATGCAATAAGTAAAAACCTGGTGGCAAAATCCATGCTTACCATTACTCCCGGCTCTGAGCAGATACGTGCAATTGCTGAAAGGGATGGATTTCTTGCAACTTTTGAAAAAATCGGAGGAACTGTTTTTGCAAATGCCTGCGGACCCTGCATCGGTCAATGGGACCGTGAAGGTGCCGGTAAAAATGAAGTTAATACAGTCGTTCATTCATTCAACAGGAATTTTGCCAAGAGGACCGACGGGAATCCAAACACCCATGCTTTTGTGGCTTCTCCTGAAATAGTCACTGCTCTTGCCATTGCCGGTGATCTGACCTTCAATCCTGTAACCGACTATCTTACGAACAGGAATGGAGAAAAGGTAAAACTGGCCGAGCCTTCCGGATTTGATCTCCCTCCGGATGGATTTGCAACTTTTGAGAACGGATTGCAGGAGCCTTCTGCGGATAAATCAAAAATATCAGTCATAATAAATCCCGGGTCAGAAAGACTCCAGGCTTTAAATCCCTTTCCTGAATGGGACGGACACGATTACATGGATCTGCCTTTGCTTATTAAGGTTAAAGGCAAATGCACTACCGACCATATTTCAATGGCAGGATTCTGGTTGAAGTATCGCGGACATCTCGAGAACATCTCAAATAATTACATGATAGGTGCAATCAACGATTTCAATGATAAGGCAAACAGCGTACTTAACCAGTTGACCGGCAATTATGAACCGGTCCCGAAGGTTGCAGGGTTTTACAAAGCGTCGGGAATGGGCTCAGTCGTTGCTGGGGAAGAGAATTTCGGGGAAGGTTCATCAAGGGAACATGCTGCCATGGAACCAAGGTTCCTGAATGTAATAGCTGTAATTGCAAAATCATTTGCAAGAATTCATGAAACAAACCTTAAAAAACAGGGTGTTCTTGCATTGACGTTTTCAGACAAGGATGACTTTGCCAGAATAAGGGAAACTGATAAATTTGACATCATTGGACTTCATGAGTTTTTGCCCGGAAAACAAATAAAGATAATCATCCGTCATTCAAACGGGGAAAAAGAGACGATATTTGCCAATCATTCCTACAATGAAACCCAGATAGAATGGTTTAAGGCCGGAAGCGCACTGAACCTGATTAGAAACAAAAATAAAAAGAACTGATATGGAAGCTCAGAATTTTTTTTCACAGTTGGAGGAATCTGTCAGGAAATCCTGCCAGATTGAAAGTGAATTATTCGAGAAATTCGAAGTAAAACGCGGGTTGCGTAACTCAGACGGATCCGGAGTTCTCGTGGGACTGACAAAAATCGGAGATGTTGTCGGGTATAAAAAGGAAGACGGCAAAGTTGTTGCTGTCCCGGGGAGATTGTTGTACAGGGGAATTGATATTGAAGATATAGTTGCCGGATTTCAGAATGACCACAGGCACGGATTTGATGAAACAGTTTTTCTTCTTCTGTCAGGACATCTTCCGAATAAGGAAGAGCTGAAAGAGTTCTCGGAGCATCTGGCTTCTCTTCGGGCTCTGCCCGATGATTTTACTAAGGACATGATACTTTCAATGAAGGGCAAGGATGTACTGAATATACTTGCAAGGTCTGTGCTGGGGTTATATACGCTTGATGAGAAACCGGACAGTATTGCCCTGGATAACATGATAAAACAATCTCTGAATATCATTGCAAAATTTCCGACAATCGTTGCATATTCATATCAGGCATTAAGGCACCTGTACAAGGGAAAGACTCTTTCGATCCGTCATCCTCAACCTAACCTGACAACCGCCGAGAATTTTCTTTATTTGATAAAAGGCGATTGCAACGGATTTTCAAAACTTGAAAGTGATCTGCTTGATCTGCTCCTGGTACTTCATGCCGAACACGGAGGAGGCAATAATTCAACCTTCACAATGAGGGTGACCAGCTCATCTGAAACCGATATTTATTCTTCAGTAACCTCTGCCATCGGATCATTAAAAGGACCCTTGCACGGCGGTGCAAATGTAAGGGTCCTTGAAATGATGGATGACATGAAGGTTCATGTCAAAAACTGGAAGGATGAGGAAGAGGTTAAGGCACATCTTCTCAGGATCCTGAATAAGAAAGCGAATGACTATTCCGGAAAGATCTATGGTATAGGCCATGCTGTCTACACTATATCCGATCCGAGAGCAGCGATCCTTAAAGCAAAGGCAAAAGAACTGGCAATAGAAAAAGGAAGGCTTGATGAATTTGAACTCTATTCACTTGTGGAAAAAATCACACCTGAAGTTTTCAGAGTGTATAAAGGAGAGAAATCGACCAAGGTTGTCTGTATTAATGTTGATTTTTACTCTGGTTTTGTATACTCATGTCTCGACATATCGAAGGAACTTTATACACCCCTGTTTGCAATCGGAAGGGTTTCGGGCTGGTGCACACACCGCATTGAAGAGCTCACATTTTCGGCAAAAAGGCTCATCAGACCTGCATTTAAGAATGTTTTCGGAAAACAGGAATATGTACCGATTAAAAACCGTAGTTAGATCTTTTAACTTTAAATTTCATTACCATGTCTGAACTGGTTCACAAATGTATTGATGATGCCTTCATTAAACTTCTCGAAGGGAACATCAAGGAAGCTGCAGCTGATTTCGAATGTGCCGAGAAGGAAAATCCCGATAGCATTCACATCCTGCTCGAGCTTTCGAATGTTTACTACATTCTTGGCGAAATGTCAAAATCTATCAGCTACTGTGAAAAGGTTCTCAAGATCAAGCCTGATAGTCCGTATGTAATGTACCGGCTGGGAGTTGCGTACTACCGTTCCACCAATTTTTCAGCAGCTGTAAATACTTTTAACAAAATAATCGAATCGGGCAAGAATTTACCCATGACTTATCTCTGGCTGGGACTGGCTTATTATCATCTTGGCAAAGAAGAAAAAAGTATTGCTTCGTACAGGAAATTGATTGAGTTGTGCCCGGAGACCCTTATGGCTAACTATTATATGGGAATTGCATTAAAGGCATCAGGTAAATATGATGAGGCGATAATATATTTTGAAAGGCTCCTGAACAAAACCGACAATCATGTTTCTGCTCTTTACCACCTTGGCAGGACATATATGAAAAACTACAATTATGATAAGGCAAGAGTCTATTTTAAACAGGCTCTCGACTATGATCCGGAAAATAAGAATGCCTCAGATATGCTTGACTTCCTGTCGGAGGGTTGAAAAAGTCAACATGGAAAAGAAAATAATCATTTTCTATTGAAGAAGATTTTAATCATAGACGATGAAGAGAAATTAAGGAATCTCCTTGCCAGGATTATTTCCTATGAAGGTTTCGATGTTTATCAGGCAGGCGACTGTAAAACTGCATCGAGAAGACTGGCTGAAAATGATATTGATGTGGTCTTATGTGATGTCAGGCTGCCTGATGGAAATGGTATTGATTTTTCAAAAGAACTAAAGGTAAAATATCCGATTATTGAGATAATCCTGCTTACTGCTTATGGAAATATACCAGATAGCGTCAGTGCAATTAAGAACGGAGCTTTTGATTATATTACAAAGGGTGACGACAACAGTAAAATTATTCCACTTCTTTATCGTGCTATCGAAAAAGTTGAACTTGCAAAGCGTGTAAAGCATCTGGAAAATCAACTTGGGAATAAATACTCGTTTGATAATATCATCGGTAAGTCAGATCTTATATGTGATGCCGTTGAACTTGCTAAGAAAGTAGCAGAAAGTGAGGCTTCTGTTTTATTAACTGGTGAAACCGGAACAGGCAAAGAAGTTTTTGCACAAGCCATCCATCATGCAAGTAATCGCAGAAATAGGAATTTTATCGCAGTCAACTGTTCTTCTTTTAGCCACGACTTGCTGGAGAGTGAGTTTTTTGGTCATATTGCCGGAGCTTTTACCGGTGCAGTTAGAGACCGGAAAGGCCTCTTTTCTGAAGCCAATAATGGAACAATCTTTCTGGATGAAATAGGAGAATTGGCATTGGATTTACAGGTAAAACTATTACGAGTTATTGAAACAGGCGAGTTTATGAGAGTTGGTGAAAGCAAGCCGACAAGAATTGACGTTCGGATTATTGCTGCCTCAAACAGGGACTTACATAAGGAAATTGAATCGGGAAATTTCAGGGAAGATTTATATTACCGGATCTCGGTTTTTCAGATCAGATTACCTTCCCTGCGGGAGAGAATTGGTGATATCGAACCATTAGCAGATCACTTCCTGCAACTTTTCTCGTTAAAAACGGGAAAGAAAATTGATAAAATATCTGCAGATTGTTTAGACACACTGAAACAGCATCATTGGAAAGGGAATATCCGCGAGCTTAGAAACGTAATAGAAAGATGTGTGATTCTGGCAACCGGAAAAGAAATAACAACAGATTTATTACCCATTGAGATTCAAAACAATATTGAATCAAATACGAATGACAAGCCCCTTTCAACCTTTGATCTGGCTTCATTGGAAAAACAACATATACAAAGGATTCTTAACTATACCAAAGGAAATAAAACAAAGGCTGCTGAGTTGCTTGGGATAGCATTGACTACTCTTTACCGGAAGCTCTCCGAAAATAATCTTAAGTAAAATCAACCATTTCAAATCGCTACTTTTCACCCTTTCATAATGAAAGGGTTTTTTGTTTTAAAGAAAAGTCATTTCCCTGTAATACCTTATTATCCAATGATATGATTTTAGTACTATATAAACTGGTCAGGTAATTGCAATCACTTCTTACATGGTGGTTGAATCTAAATATTACTAAAATGGAAACAAGAATTCAAAAGACATTATGTCATTGGTTCCCGGAGGCTTTCCGGAAGGTTGATAAATCATTAATAAGTTCAGACTATGGTATACTCCGTCAATTTGCAGAATATACACAAAGACTTATTTATGATAATTGTGAAAACCAGAAAGAACCATTTAGAATAATCTCACTATTGTACTCAAACGGTTCTTTGTATGAAAAGAATGCTATTGAAAATGAGTTCTTTAATGCACTTGCTTCTGATGAAAACAAGATGACTTTAAAGAGACACCTTGATTTAATGCCTGAAGGCATGAGGTCAGTCTATCTTAAAACAATAATAGAAAACTAATTTAAATCCGGATAATGAAAATAATTATCGCCGGTGACGGGGAAGTGGGTTTTTACCTGGCAAAACTCTTAATTGTTGAGTATCCGGATATTACACTAATTGATACTCAACAGGATAAGCTTGAATTTGCCGAAAAGAACTTAGGGATTGCCACTGTTTTTGGCGATTCAACGAGTTTTACAACCTTGAAGCAAGCTGGTGTTGAGTATGCAAACTTCTTAATTGCAGTGACCTCGGTTGAATCCACAAATATTACAACTTGTTTAATTGGGAAAAAGCTTGGAGCAAAATTTACTATTGCCCGAATAGACAATATAGAATATCTGGCTGAAAAGAATTCCAATGACCTGCGTGATCTTGGGATTGACATCTTAATTTCACCTGAATCACTTGTGACCCGTGAAGTAAAGTATATACTAAAATCGCCGGCATTATTAGAGACATTCAGTCTTCACGACAGGGCACTTTATTTAATGGGGTTATTGCTCGAAGAGGATGCTCCGATTGTTAATAAGACCATAGTCGAAACAACACATTTAATCCCTTATAATTCATTTATGATTGTGGCTGTTCATCGCAACGGTAAAACGCTGATTCCTACCGGGAAACTGCAACTGAAAGTGGACGACCTTTTATATTTTGTTTCGACAGATGAGGGTAAGGATAATGTTGTTGACTACACTGGGAAGAAATCACCACAGATTAAAAACATTTTAGTTGTCGGCGGCAGCAGGACCGGGAAACATATTGCCTTGAAGCTAAGCAAGCGCTACAATATCAAACTGATTGACAAAGACATTGAAAAGTGCAACTATCTGGCAAAAACCATTCCAAATGTACAGATCGTGTGCGGAGACGGGACAAATATTAAATTACTTGAGGAGGAAGGAATAGAAACTTTTGATGCAATTGTTTCAGTTACCGGTAATTCTGAAACCAACATTTTTACCTGTCTGATTGCCAAAGAATCTGGCGTAGGAAAAGCAATCGCCATGGTTGAGAATACCGGTTTATTTGATTATTCACAAAGAATGGGTATTGATACATTGATTAATAAGAAAATGGCGGCGGCAAACTTCATTTTCCGGTACATCATTAAAGGAAGGGTTCTTACTCATCTGTACGGAGTTGATGCCAAGATACAGGAATTTGTCATAGACAGGAATTCTGAAATTACTCAAAAACCAATCAATGAATTGAACTTCCCAAAAGATGCAATTGTAAGCGGGGTAATAAGAAACGGGGCAGGGTACATTACACTTGGCAGCTTTCAGTTAATGCCGGATGACAAGGTATTTGTATTCTCGCTGCCGCAAAGCAGTTCAAATGTTAGTTCATTCTTCAGGCAATAAAATCACTTCAATGATTCCTGTCCGGCATAATAAATACGCTACTCTCAGGATGCTGTTGCGGCAAATAGGGGGTCTCCAGATTCTGATAGGCTTCTCGCTGAGTGTCCCGTTGATTGTATCACTAATATATGGTGAGATTTTCTCCGCAATCGGTTTTTTTGCCTCAGCTTCATTAATTATTTTAGTTGGTTTTTTACTTTATAAGCGATTTCAAACCTCTTTTGAACCACTTCATCGTCATGCCCTGATTATCGCTGCATTGGGATGGCTATCGATAGCGATAGCCGGTTCGTTGCCATATATTATTATTGCTTACATAACTCCTGCCGAAACAGCAAGGCAGTATTGTCAGACTGGTGCAGATTATGTTTCCAGTCTCTTTTACTTCAAGAATCCATTGCATGCGATCTTCGAAAGTATGAGTGGGTTTACGACAACAGGTTTAAGCATGGCTGTCCACGAACCCTCAATTGGGAAAGGATTGCTATTCTACCGTTCATTTACCCAATTGCTGGGAGGTGCCGGATTTATAGTCCTGTCTCTGGCAGTGTTGGGCCAGTCAAATGGAAGAGTAGCTCTTCTGCTTTACGGAACAGAGTCCACCGGCGAACGACTGAAGCCTTCGATCATCGAAACAGCTCGTTCAATCTGGAAAATATATCTTGGAATTACCCTTTTCAGTTTTATTTACCTTGTGGTCGGTACTTACTTAATTCTACCGGATTACAGCCTGTCAGAAAATATTTTTGATTCTATTAATCACGCAATGGCTGGTCAGTCAACAGGAGGATTCAGCACACTGGATGACAGTATAGCAGGATACAATTCATTTAAAATGGATATGCTCTACCTGTTGCCAATGATATTAGGTTCATTGTCGTTACCATTTTATTTTAAAGTAGTACATGAAAAGCAAATCAGCCAGTTCTGGAAAAACCTTCAGACAAGGTCGATATTTATTGCCTGTATATTTGGAAGCCTGCTGCTGTCAATGATGCTGATGAAATCAGGTATCATATCTGAACCTTTCCGGATTGGTATATTCCAGTTTGTCAGTGCTTTAACAACGACGGGATGGCAAACGTCCGATGTCCACATCTGGGACAGCGCCTCAGTTGTGTTCATTGTTATGGCCGCAATGATTGTCGGCGGAGCTGCCGGAGCAACAGTCGGAGGTATAAAAATAATCAGAGTGTTGCTGATATTTAAAGGATTATTCTGGCATATTAACAAATATTTTTCAACCGAAAATTCTATAAAAGTCGTCAGATTTAATGAAAAACGTTTATTGCCTGATGAGATGAACAGGGAACTTGCCGCAGCAGCCACATTCTCATTTATTTATCTCCTGTTTGTGCTGATATCCGCATTAATCACATTTTACTTCATGGGTAATAACTTTTCCATTACTGATGCACTTTTTGAATCTGCATCAGCTCAGGGAACAGTAGGACTTTCATGTGGGATTACCAATCCGGCGATGTCACCTGTTCTTGAAATAACATATATAATTCAAATGTGGACCGGGAGACTGGAAATTATACCTGTCCTGGTGCTTCTCAGAACGATATTGTTTGGTACAAAACCTAAAATAGTTTGATATAAAAATCTTTATCAACCCTGATTGAAAGAAGTATATTTACTTATTAATTGGGTAAATTGATAAAACAATGAGAATCAAGACAAAGCTATATCTTGGTATTGGTTTATTGTTTATTCTGATAATACTTTTAGCGTTTTTCGCCGTGAAACAGATTAATTCATTGGCCAAAGCGTCTGAAAATATTATTAAGGATAATAAAGGGTCAATTGCATTTACTCAAAGCATGCTTAAAGCCTTAACAGAAATCGATCTGGACAAGAACGCATTAATCAGATTTGAAGAATTTCTTTTTAAGCAAAAAGAAAATATTACGGAAGCCGGAGAAAAGGAGTTGACTGAAAAACTCTCAGAAAGCTTTGAACAATTAAAAATTAATCCAGGGAATAAAACTGCTTTATTAGATGTCCAGTCATATCTATTTGAAATATGGCAAATTAACTTAAATGCCATTGAAAGAAAAAGTACATTAGCATCTGAGACTGCAAATAAGTCAATCATTTTAATAAGCTTATTAAGCTCATTCTGCTTCATCACTGCGCTCTTGCTATTTATCTTCCTGCCCGGAAATATTTCAAATCCGGTCAATGAATTAACAAAGAGCATAAAACAAATTGCTGCAAATGATTACTCGCAGAGAGTAGGTTTTGAAAGTCACAGTGACTTCGGTGAGCTTGCGATATCTTTCAATACTATGGCTCAAAAACTTGAAGAATTTAATAAAAGTAATATCTCAAAATTGTTAGCTGAGAAGAAAATTACAGAAACACTTCTTAATAAGATCCAATATCCAATTATTGGCCTTGATAAGAATTTGAGAATTACATTGATTAATGAAGAGTTTATAAATATAGCCGGATTTCAGGGCATTGATCTGATTGGGAAAGACATCCTTGAAATTGCAAAAGAAAATGAGTTTATAAGACAACTAATTATAATTGAGCCAGGTAAGGACAACAAACTTTTATTGGACGGGAAAAGTTCAAGAATTCATTTAGAAAAGCCTGGAGAGAATTTTTATTTTGAGAAGGAGATTCAGAACATTTCATACACCCCTCATAATGAACAACATGAGCATATTCTGGGATTTGTAATAATATTAAAAAACATCACAAAGTTCATGGAACTTGATTTAGCAAAGACTAATTTTCTTGCAACAGTATCCCATGAATTAAAGACTCCGATTTCCGCAATTAAGTTCAGTCTGCAATTACTCGAAAATGAAAAAACGGGGACACTCAACGATGAACAGAGATTTCTGATCAAAAGTTGTGAAGAGGACGCTGATAAACTGTTGAAATTAGTCTCCGAATTACTTAACCTGACTCAGGTTGAAACCGGAAAAATTCAATTAAATATTTTTCCTTCTGATTTGAATGACATTATTGAATATGCCATTAATATAAACAAGCCATTAGCGGCACAAAAGAATATTTCAATCATTTATGATTATACTATGAGGTTGCCTGAGGTACTTGTTGATAAAGAGAAAACAGCATGGGTGCTGACAAACCTTGTTTCAAATGCCATTCGTTATTCCTATGAGTACTCCCAGATCAAGATCAACATTCTAAAAACAGGAGACCAGGTAAAAATATCTGTAACTGACACCGGCCAGGGGATCGATTCCCAATACAAAGACAAGATATTTGACCGGTTTTTCAGAGTTCCGGGAACAAAAAAAGAAGGAACAGGGCTTGGATTAGCAATAAGCAAGGAGTTTATTGAAGCTCAGGGAGGACAAATAACAGTTGAGAGTGAGTTGGGAGTGGGAAGTATATTTTCAATTATTTTAAATTGCAAAACATGATCACTTTTAAAACAAATTGTTCCCGGAGTCTGCAATTATTTTAAAACAGAAAAAGAATTCACTTCTTTTTATCTTCACCTTGCCGAATGCCACTTTCAGCCTTTTTTCTTAGAAAACTGAGATGGCTGGCCACAAACCTGATGTCGCTCCATGAAACCTTATCTCCAAGGGCTTCTTTCACAGGCCCGATTCTGAATTCTTCCGTTCCTTCAAAACAGCCGGCGATCAGGTTAGTGATCTCCTTTGACACAAATTCACTAACCGGGATCTCCCCCGTACCCACGTAATATGCGAGGTGTTGTTCTATAGTAGTTACACTCAGTTTCCTTTCATCAGCAATTTGCTGAATTGTCTTGCCTTCCCTGAAAAGGCCGTAACTTATTTTTTTCGTTTCCTCCTTTACTTTTTTTTCTTTTTTCTTCTCCGTAAGGGGCATCTCAGGCGCTTCAATATTCTCCTTCCCGCAATATGAAACTATAATGTCCAGAATCTCTGCACCGTACTTTTCTGATTTCCTGTTGCCCATACCCTTTATATGCCTGAGGGCTCGCGGTGACTGAGGCACAAGATTCGCCAGGGTAACCATAGTCTTCTGGGGAATTATCATGTAATGGGGAAGGTTCGTTTCCTTCGCTTTATTGTTACGCCATTCCTTAAGA
>Ga0105102_10000401_pt1 | contig 12820 bp, 10 predicted proteins | sample PPLLaktember2015_FD_87032 | JGI IMG/M metagenome (GOLD analysis project Ga0105102, IMG submission 87032) | Freshwater sediment microbial communities from Prairie Pothole Lake near Jamestown, North Dakota, USA - PPLs Lake P7 Core (6) Depth... | ecosystem: Environmental > Aquatic > Freshwater >...
CTATAATATATGGTTTTGACCGTTCTTTTCTGTTTGAGCCGGGTAAGCGAATTATTCACTATAAACAAGATTTTATTAAACCTTCACCTTTTTATTTCACTTTGTTAAATGAAGATTTAAAGGTAAGAAAAGGGGAAGGTTTTACTGTAAAAGTGAAATGTGAGGGTGAGGATTTGCCTTCTTTGGTTTACCTTGTCGTTGAAGGGAATCAATTTTTAATGAAAAGAATGGAGGGTGATTTTTTTGAGTATGAATTACCTTCTGTTATCCATTCTTTAAACCTTAATTTTACGGATTTACAATTCGAATCTAATGTTTTCAGATTGGAAGTCATTGAAATTCCGGTTATAAATAGCTATAAGACTTTAATTGTACCACCTGCCTACACCATGATCAGGGAAGAACTAAAAATTAACAGTGGTGATATAAGTATACCAAAAGGTTCGAAGGTTAATTGGAATTTTAAATGTTATGATACTGATTCATTGTTAATTAAGTTAAAAAATGGTGTTGAGGTTTTAGGTAAAATAGAGGATGATGATAGTTTTTCGGCCGATTTTTTATTCCTTGAAAGCACAGAATACGAAGTTTTGTTGAAGAATAGGAATTTTGGGTATGAATCTGTAATGAAGTTTTTTGTTGAAATAAAAGAGGATTTGTATCCGGAGATTAAGGTTGGACAAATAGAAGATTCTACAGTAGTAACACGGTTTTATTTCAGTGGTAACATCAGGGATGATTATGGCTTTACTAAACTTTCTTTTCATGTTTCGGACGAAGAAAGTGATACAGTGGTAACTATTCCGGTTAATAAAGGAATGAGTCAGCAGGAATTTTTTCATAGTGTTGATCTAAAGGATTTTAAAGGTGATTTTCCTGAGATAAAATATTATTTTTCTGTAACCGACAACGATGTGGTTAATCAACCAAAGACAACATTGTCGGACACCTATGTTTTTAATTTTCCATCTGATAAGGAATTGGAAAGGAAGAAGGATGAAAATTATGAAAATCTGGAAAAGTTGATTATTGAAAGCAAACAACTGACGCAGGATATTAAGGAAGGTATTAAGGAACTGCAAATGAAAAGCATAAACAGTTCAGTATCTGCATGGGAGAAAAGCCAGTTGGTAAATGATATAATAAACGATAAGAGCAGATTGGAAGATATTTTGGATAAAATAGAAGAATTAAACAGAAATGGTAATAATTTTCAAAATACTTTTGATGAGCAGGGCGATGAAATTGCACAGAAACAGAAAGAGATAGAAGAATTGCTCGATGATGTAATGACAGATGAGCTTAAGAAATTGCTGGAGGAGTTTAATAAACTGGCGGAGGAGTTTAATGAGAAAAAATTTAATGAAATGAATCAAAAAATGGATTTATCGTTGGATGATCTCACCAAGCAACTTGACCGAAATCTGGAAATGTTGAAGAAGTTTAAGATTGAGCAAAAAATTGAGAAATTGATTGAAACAATAGAATCGGTAAAGGAGAATGAAGAACATTACAGTGAAGAAATATTAAAGGCTAAGGATTATGAGGAAGCCTTGAAAAATTTGGAATCGGATGAGCAGAAAATGGCTGAGGTAAAAACTGATATAGATGATATTCAGATAGAGAATGAAGAATTAAAAAAGCCGTTGATCTTTGATCGGTTTGAGCAGGAACAGAACGACATACGCGAAGAAATGGAGAAAACAAAGTCCTCGCTGCAAAAAAAGAACAGAAAGGAATCTTCTGAAGGAATGAAAAAAACTGTTGATAAACTGGAGAGTTTATCTTTTGCATTAAAGCAAATGTTGAAGGCTAACCAATCAGAGAGCAGAGGGGAGAATATATTGACCATAAAGAGAATACTAAAGAATTTGCTGTATATTAGTGTAAATCAGGAAGATATTTTAAAGAGTTTGTCTGCTTCGAATGATATGGATCCATTACTGCGGGATATTAAAGTGAAGCAGAAAGTGTTGACAGAGCAATTTGTTGTGGTAAAGGATTCTTTGTATGCTCTTGCCAACAGGGCGCCTCAGGTTGGTAATATTGTGAATGAAGAAATACTGGCTGTTAATATTAATTTGAATGAGTCGGTTAAAAAACTGGAGGATAACAATTTGCCGCAATCAGGGGTAAATCAGCGTTTGGTTATTACTGCCGCAAATAATTTGATACTTTTTTTAAGTGATCTTGTACAGAAGATGGAAGATCAAGGGATGGAGGGTGCCGGTGCTGATTCTGATTGTGAGAATGGTCAAAGCGGGAAGAAAATGGGTGGATTAAAAAAGAGTGGGGGAAGTATAAGAGATCAGCTTCAAAATATGATTGATCAAATGAAGAAGGGACAGGGAAAGAATATGAGCAGAGAGATGTCGGATGCTTTGATGCAGCATGAAATGATGCAGAAGTTGCTGAGAGAGTTGATCAACAGCGGAGGTTTGGGTAATGAAGGAAAAAGGGCATTGCAGGAAATGGATAAGTTGCTGGAACAGAACAGGAAAGAGATTATGAATAAGCAAATTTCCCAGCAAATGATCACTCGCCATAATCAGATTATGACCAAGTTATTGGAAGCAGAAAATTCAGAAAATGAACGCGATTTAGATAAAAAAAGAGAGTCGGAAACTGCTGACGAAAAGTTTTATAGTAATCCGGCGAAATTTTTTGAGGGTAAGGAAATTAAAAATACGACGTTGGAAAACCTGCAAAGAAATCCACTAAGGCTTACCAACTTTTATCAAAATAAGCAAAGGATATATTTGGAAAAGGCCTTTTGAATGGCAATTATAAAAAAGGAAATTGTTATTTCGTCCGACCCGGTTGAATTGGAACAGGTTGAGCTTTTTGTGATAGACATTTTTGATTCTTATCTCATTAGAAGGGATCTTTTTTGTAAGGTATTGGTTTGTCTTAACGAGGCGGTAATAAATTCCATCTCTCATGGGAACAGGTTTGAAGAGAGTAAGAAGGTTGTTATTCAATCGTTTTGCTGTCAGAAGTTTCTTTATTTCAGAGTTGTGGATGAGGGTATTGGTTTCGATTTTAATAATTTGAAAGATCCGACCGAATTTGGTAATATACGCATGGAAGAAGGCAGGGGTATTTTCATTATGAAAAACATGTCGGATGGAATAATTTATCGCAACAAGGGAAATATTGTAGAATTTAAAATAAAAACAGCTGGGAACAATTAGTTTTTATCAGGAGGATGTTAAGCCGGTAAAAGTTGAGAGACGCAGGTTAAAAGATTTTTTAGGCTTGTTACTGGATATGGAAGGCTTTGAATACGATGATATTGGTATTGTTTTCTGCTCCGACGAGTTTCTTCTTGTCATGAACAGGAATTATCTGAAGCACGATTATCTGACCGATATCATTACATTTGATTATAGTCAAAGGAAGAAGATATCTGGTGAATTATTTATCAGTACCGAACGGGTCAGGGATAATGCAGTTAAATACAAGGTGAATTTTTATACTGAGCTTTTGAGGGTTATCATTCATGGTTTTCTTCATCTGGCGGGATATAAGGATAAAGCAACCAGTGAAAAGAAGATCATGAAGGATAAGGAAAATTATTATCTCGGAAAATTTCTGTCATACAAATAATTATGTTTCCTGAATATGACGTAATAGTAGTAGGAGGTGGACATGCGGGGTGTGAAGCTGCTGCTGCTGCTGCAAAACTGGGATCTTCCACCTTATTGGTTACGATGGATATGACCAAATTTGGACAGATGTCTTGTAATCCGGCTATTGGAGGTATTGCAAAAGGACAGATGGTAAGGGAAATTGATGCTCTTGGCGGAATGACAGGTATTGTTTCGGATTTGACTGCCATACAATACAGAATGTTGAATCGTTCCAAAGGCCCTGCCATGTGGAGCCCCAGATCACAAAATGACAGAATGCGATTTTCTGAGCAATGGAGGATGGCACTGGAAAATACGGAAAAACTTGATTTGTTCCAGGATCTTGTTTATCAGCTGCTGGTCAAAAACGGTAGGGTAGAAGGTATTGTCACACGCAACGGTGTGGTTATTTCAGGTCAGACAGTTATTCTTACCAACGGTACCTTTCTCAACGGATTGATGCATGTTGGAAAAAATCAGGTAAGTGGGGGAAGAATGGGTGAAATGGCCTCATTTGGATTGTCTGAGCAACTGGAATTTTTAGGTTTAAAAAGAGGAAGACTGAAAACCGGGACACCTGTCAGGATTGATGGAAGAACCATTGATTTTTCAAAGTTAATAAAGCAGGAAAGCGAAGAAGGAAATACCAGATTTTCTTTTTTACCGGATGTTATTGGTACTTTAAGGAGAAGAGATTGTTGGATAACTTATACTTCTGAAGAGGTTCACGGGATATTGGAATCAGGATTTGATGATTCTCCTATGTATAACGGAACCATTAAGAGTACTGGACCTCGTTATTGCCCCAGTATAGAATCCAAGCTTGTTACGTTTGCCGGAAAAGAGCGGCATCAGTTGTTTCTTGAACCTGAAGGCGAATTAACCAATGAGTATTATTTGAACGGGTTTTCTTCCAGTTTACCCTGGGATGTTCAGTTAAAGGCTTTACAAAAAGTGGCAGGTTTGGAAAAGGTTAAAATATACAGACCTGGTTATGCCATTGAGTATGATTATTTTGACCCAACCCAGTTGTTGCCCACTTTGGAATCAAAAAGGGTAAATAATCTCTTTTGTGCCGGGCAAATTAATGGGACTACCGGTTATGAAGAAGCGGCGGCTCAGGGTTTAATGGCGGGTATAAATGCCCATCTGAAAGTACATTCCGTTGGGAAAGAGTTTGTTTTAGGTCGGGATGAGGCCTATATCGGGGTTCTCATAGATGATTTGATTACCAAGGGAGTTGACGAGCCTTATCGTATGTTTACCAGCAGGGCAGAATACAGAATACTATTAAGACAGGATAATGCCGATGACAGGTTAACCATGAAATCTAATGAACTTGGGAATATGGTTTCATGGGAAAGGGTAGAGTTATTTCAGGACAAGAAGCTGAAAAGAGATGAACTGATCCGTTTTTTCAGCACAAAGAATTTAAAACCTGATCAGATCAACCCTTTGTTGCAAAGATTAAACAGTTCGGTTGTTGAACATCCGGTGAAGATAAAAGATATTCTGTTAAGGCCGGAAGTTAAGCTGTCTTACCTGATTGATGAGGTTAAATTTATACAAAGAGTTACAGATCAGATGGATATGGGAACAAGGAGAGATGAAATACTGGAATCTGCAGAAATTTTGATAAAGTATCAGGGATATATACAGAGAGAAAGGCTAATTGCTGATAAACTGCAGAGACTGGAGCATATTCGTTTGAGTGCTGACCTTGATTATGAAAGTTTTAATTCGTTGTCCACTGAAGCACGGCAGAAACTAAGTGCAGTTAAACCTGATTCGATTGGAAAAGCCAGCAGAATTCCGGGTGTTTCTCCTGCTGACATTAATGTGTTATTGGTTCTTTTAGGAAGGTGATTGTTCCACGTGGAACATAAAATAGGCAAAATGATATGGATTTAAAAAGTCACATTAGGGAGATACCGGATTTTCCGAAACCCGGTATCGGTTTTAAGGACATTACCACTTTATTGAAGGATAAGGATGCCTACCGGTTTGCAGTGGAGGAGATCCATGCTGCTTTCAGTAACAAAAAGATTACAAAGGTTGTTTCTTTGGAATCCCGCGGTTTCATTATCGGTGGAGCGCTCGCTTTTCTGTTGAAAGCTGGTTTTGTACCCATACGTAAAGCGGGTAAACTTCCTGCAGATACGGTATCTGTTGGTTATGAACTTGAATATGGGTTTGATTCGATAGAGATTCACAAAGATGCCCTTGTTCCTGATGACATTGTATTGATTCACGATGATTTGCTGGCCACCGGAGGCACCGCTTCTGCGGCCCTGAAATTGGTAAGGAAGTTTAATGTCAGGGAGATTTATTTTAGTTTTCTTTGTGATCTGAGTTTTATTGAAACACCACAAAAGGAGGAACTGAAACTGCTTTCACCTCAAATTCTCTTTTCTTATGTATAACCTGTATGTTGAACACGCTGATCAACAATAGGAACATTGATTACCTGAAGGGGTTGATTTCACTTCTTCCGGAGAATCCGGGTATTTACCAGTATTTTGATTCTGAGGGCACGATTATATACATTGGAAAAGCAAAAAATCTCAAAAGAAGAGTATCTTCTTATTTCACCAAGGTCCCTGAAAACAGAAAAACAGCCTTGTTGGTCAGAAATATTGCTGACGTCAGGCACATGGTAGTGGATAGCGAAGAGGATGCCTTACTGCTGGAAAACAACCTCATAAAAAAGCATCAACCCCGGTACAACATAAGGTTAAAGGACGATAAAACATTTCCGTGGATTTGCATCAAGAACGAAAGGTTTCCGAGGGTATTTAAGACAAGAAATCTGATAAGGGATGGATCGGAATATTATGGTCCCTTTACCTCATGGCTTACTGTCAGCACATTGATGGATTTGTTCAGTAAGACATTCAGGCTGCGTACATGCAATTATTACCTTTCTGCGGATAATGTTGAAAAGGGAAAATTTAAAGTTTGCCTGGAATATCACCTTGGAAATTGCCTTGCCCCCTGTGCAGGATTGGTTGATGAAAAGCAGTACAACGATGGAATCGCCAAAATTAAAGATATTCTGAAAGGAAATATTTCGGGAGTTATCCGGCAATTTAAAGAAGCCATGTTAACTTGTTCCCGGGAGTATCAATATGAAAGGGCCTTGCTTTATAAGCATCAGATTGCTGAACTGGAAAAGTACCAAAGCAAATCGACCATTGTGAGTTCCTCCATTTCAGATGTGGATGTATTTACGATCGATGCAGTGGATAAGTTCGCGGTAGTCAATTACCTGAAAATTATCAGAGGGGCCATCGTGCAGACATACACGCTGGAGATCAGAAAAAACTTGGACGAAACAGAGCAGGAGTTGTTGCTGATGGCCATCGCAGAGATAAGGCAGAAGATATACAGTAAAGCCAAGGAAATACTTGTACCTTTTAAATTGCCACAAATACTCAGGGAGGTAAAATTCAGCGTACCTATAAAGGGGGATAAAAGCAAATTATTGGGATTGTCGCATAGAAATGCGGTTTACTTCAGAATGGAGAAGGAGAAGCAGGCAACCCTGATACATCCTGTTCACCATGCCGATAGGGTACTGAACACGCTCAAACAGGACCTTCAGTTGAAGGAATTGCCGCAGCGAATAGAGTGTTTTGACAACAGTAATCTTCAGGGGAATTTCCCGGTAGCTGCCTGTGTGGTTTTCGTCAAAGGGAAACCTGCCAAAAGGGAATACCGGCATTTCAATGTAAAATCAGTAGAAGGTCCCGATGACTATGCTTCCATGGAAGAAATTGTGACCCGCAGGTATAAGCGACAGCAAGAAGAAATGAAGCCCCTTCCGCAGTTGATTGTTATCGACGGGGGAAAAGGCCAGCTGTCGGCGGCTGTTCATGCCCTCGAAGGGCTTGGGCTCAGGGGAGAGATCACAGTGATCGGAATCGCAAAAAAGCTGGAGGAGATTTATTTCCCCGGCGATACCATTCCAATCTACCTGGATAAAAAATCTGAATCCCTGAAATTGTTGCAACAATTACGGGATGAGGCACACCGATTCGGGATTACCTTTCACCGCAATAAGAGATCTGCAGGTTTCGCTGTTACCGAACTGGAACAGATCAAAGGGATTGGAAAAGAAACTTCCCAAAAACTGCTTACCAAATACAAGTCAGTTAAAAACCTGCTGGTCCTTTCTTATGAAGAATTGAAAAAGGAAGTGGGCAACTCAAAAGCCGCCCTGATAAGAGATTATTTCAGACAAAAGGGAGAAATTCATCCGGAATGATTATTGTCTTTGTCAGCTTGGTTTTTTTAAATGTCTGTAATTCAAAACAATACGTTCAATTTAACAAAATATAATCAACTGTAGTGTCCTGCTTTTATGGTTTATTGAGGAGAGGGAAGTGTGGTTAACTCATACCCATCCATACCATTCACAGCAAGGCACTTTTTTCCACGTGGAACAATTTCAGTAGGCCGGGCGGTATTTCTGATCCTCTTCCAGAAGACCCAGGTAACTGATGTACCTCGACAGGCCAATTTCCCCTGATTCAACAGCTGTTTTTACCGCACATCCCGGTTCGTGGGTGTGAGAACAGTTGTTGTACTGACAACCCGATGAAAGGATGAATATTTCCCTGAAATAGTGGGATATTTCCCAGGCTTCCATTTCAAGCATCCCATAGGCTTTGATACCTGGTGTGTCGATGATGTAGCCTCCAAAGTTAAGTTCAACCATTTCCGAATGAGTGGTGGTGTGTTTCCCTCTTTCGTGGTAACCCGAAATGGAGCCTATCCTTAGATTTAGTCCTGGCTGAATGGTATTGATGATGGTTGTTTTGCCCACACCGCTGTGACCGTTGAACACACTGATTTTATCTTTCATCAGTCGGGCCAGTTCTTCCATACCGTTTCCGTTCATCACAGAACAGGGAATGCAGGGATATCCCAGCTTGGTGTACAGTTTTGTCCATTCCCCAACAACGGACATTTCCTCTTCATTATAAAGGTCTGTCTTGTTCAGGATCAGTACAACAGGAACGCGGTAGGCTTCTGCTGATGCGAGGTAGCGGTCGATAAAGGTAGTGGTGGTTACAGGCTGGCTGATGGTAACTACAAGAAAAGCCTGGTCGATGTTGGCTGCGATGATGTGTGCCTGTTTGGAGAGATTCTGGGATTTCCTTATGATGTAGTTTTTTCTTTCTTCAACGGCATGGATGAGTCCGGGAACCGTTTTGGCAGATTCATTCCCGATGAGCTGCAATTCAAAAAGAACGTGGTCACCAACCGCAACAGGATTGGTCGTTTTTATGCCACGGATGCGTAAGTTTCCCTTGATTTTGCATTCATACCGGTTTCCCTCGTCGTCTCTCACCAGATACCAGCTTCCGGTAGATTTTATGATTAATCCCTTTTTCAATGGTACCCCGGTTTAATCCCAATCCAGAATGATTTTACCGCAATTTCCTGCTTCAATGATATCAAAAGCTTTCTGAAAATCATCAGCCGCAAAACGATGAGTGATGATTCCGGAAATATCAAGGCCCGTCAGCATCATCATTTCCATTTGGTACCAGGTTTCATACATTTCACGACCATAGATCCCTTTTAAGGTTAACCCTTTGAAAATAAGCTTACTCCAATTAATCTGTGTGGAGTAGGGTAACAGTCCGAGCAGGCTGATTTTTCCTCCGTTGTACATGTTTTCCACCATATCATTGAAGGCCATTGGTGAGCCGGAACATTCAAGGCCAACATCAAACCCGCCAACCATGTGGAGGGTGGCCATTTTTTCCCTGAGTTTTTCACTGGTAGGGTCGATGACCAGGGTCGCCCCCATTTTCCGGGCAAGTTCTCTCCGGTAGGGACTGATGTCTGTTCCCACAATGTTCCTTGCGCCTGAAAATTTACAGATGGCGGCTGCCATGGCGCCAATGGGGCCGCCTATGCCGGTGATCAGCACATCTTCTCCCAGAAGGGGAAAGGATAGCGCGGTATGGGTGGCATTACCCAGTGGATCCATGATGGAGAGAATTTCATCCGGAATGCGGGAGTCGACGTGCAGGACATTACGGAATGGTGCAATCAGGTACTCCGCAAACCCACCATCCCGTTGAACACCGATTCCCACCGTGTTGTCACAGATGTGTTGTCGTCCGCGCCTGCAATTCCGGCAATATCCGCAGGAAATATGACCCTCCACCGTCACCCGGTCACCTACATTGACATTTTCCACTTCCGACCCAATTTCAACCACATAGCCCATATACTCATGCCCGATGATCAGAGGGGTTTTGATGGTCTGTTGTGCCCATTCGTCCCATTTGTAAATGTGAAGATCGGTACCGCAGATGGCTGATTTACTGACCTTTATTAATACATCGTTGGGACCCGGGATGGGTACTGGCACCTCATCCATCCAGATCCCCTTTTCAGGATATTTTTTTACCAGTGCTTTCATAATGATCTGTTTATTTCAAAGACGAAAGGTAATACTTAAACTACATTGAAAAACTTACAAAAATCAGCTTTGTATAAAAATGAAAGAACCATTAAAGAGCATCGGGCGAAAAGTTTCCCGGTTGATTTCCGGCACGGGTAATAAACCGCACAGGATACCAGGCCGCCAGAAACCCGATGGTGAGCACCATCAGGATGATCATCAGCAGGTCAGCGAATTGCAGTTCAACAGGGTAGGCCGATATGACAAAGGATCCTTCCCCGGGAAGGGTCACCCATTCGAAATGAATCTGCAGCCAGCACACCACGACACCGGCCATTAAACCTGAAAGGCATCCGGTAATGGAAATCAGCCAGCCTTCAAACAGAAAGATCATCCTGATCAGACCAGAAGGGGCCCCCATGCTGCGAAGTATCTGAATATCATCTTTTTTGTCGATGATCAGCATGGAGAGGCTGCCCAGTATGTTGAACGAAGCAATGACCAGAATAAAAGCGAGGATCAGGTAAGTAATCCATTTTTCGGAATTCATGGTTCTGTAAAGGGATTCATGCTGTTGATACTTGTTCTTCACAAGGTACCGGTTCTCTGTCTTCTTCTCAATGGCTTTTATGATTTCTTTTGCCTTAAAACCAGGCAAAAGTTTGATTTCCACAGCACTGATCCTATTTTCCGTTTCAAATAATTCAGCAGCAAACGACAGAGGCACAAACACCGTCCGTGCATCTACCTCTTCCAGCAGTGAAAAAACACCAGAGGGGAATATTGCCTTGTTGTTTAGGGAGTTAATAAGGTCCAAGCCAGATTTTAATCCTTTTTTGGGTACGTAGGCGTGGATCACTTCCAGGTGATTAAGGTCAATCCCCAGATAGGAAGCCACACCCTGGCCCGGAACAGCAAATGAAGCGCCTCCTTCAGAAAGCACAAATTTTCCGCTGACCATCAGGGTATCAATTCCCGTGATCCGGCTGAAATTCTCCGGAACCCCCTTTAAAATGGCAATAAACTGACGGTTGTTACAGGCCAGCAAGGCATTGTCTTCAATTACTCCGGAAAAACCGGAAATGCCGGGAATGCCTGGAAGTACCTGCCGGGTCAGTTCTTCGGGATCGAAGTATTTTCCCACTTTGGCTGTAATTTTAATATCCGGATCCAGAAGGCTGAAATAGGATTTGATCAGCCCGTCAAACCCGTTAAAAACGGACAAAACTACCACCAGTGCAAAGGTACCCACACCAATACCCACTGCCGAAATGATGGAAATGATGTTGATGATGTGTTGCTTTTTCTTGGAGACCAGGTAGCGACGGGCGATGAAAAACGGAAGGTTCAACGTCGGGCAGATTAATGGTTTATTCTTTCAGTAACCGGTCAATTTTTTCCAGGTAATTCAGGGTGTCGTCAATAAAAAACTCCAGTTCGGGAATGATCCGGATTTGTTTGCCCACCTTATGGCCCAGAATTCCCCGGATGGGCCTGACCATATGCCGGATATGGTTCAGGGTGGCCTCAGATTTTTCTGACGGATAAATACTAAAAAAGCACCTGGCGAGGGAAAGATCACTGGTGACCCTGACTTCGGTGACGCTGATCAGCAATCCCGGAAAATCGGATTTCAGTTCGGAAATGAAAATTCCGGCCAGTTCTTTTTGTAGCAAACGGGAGATTTTATTCTGTCTTGTTGAAAACTGTTCCATTTTTTCTCTTTTGTCATCAAAAATAGATCATTTTAGCCAAAGAAACTTCATAATTAGGGAGCTACTGCAGCATCACCAAAATAAAAAGTAGTATTTTCGGGATAATATCCATAAAAAAGAAAGATGCGGACATTAAATATTGAGGACAGGGAGGAGATTAACCAGATTATCCGGTCGTGTAGGACTTGTTTTGTTTCGTTTTGTGACGGTCAGCAGCCCTATGTCGTGCCCATGAATTTTGCCCTGGAAGAGGATGGCATTATCCTTCACATGGCACAAACGGGAAGAAAATGGACCATTTTGGAAAAAAACCCGAACGTGTGTATCAACTGGATTTTGGGAGAGAAGATTGCCTGGCAGGATATTGAAGTCGGTTGCAGCTATCGGGTAAAATCCAAATCGGTCATTGTGGAGGGCCAGGCAGAGCTGATAACTGATTTTTCCGAAAAAGAGGAGTGCATGAAAAAAGTAATGGCGCAATACAGCGATCGCTCCTTTAAATTCAGTGCCCCGTCGATCCGTAATGTAGGGGTGGTAAAAGTGAGGGTTAAGCAGATATCAGCCAAAAAATTCGGGGCAAAATCCGTTACTGCCTGGAACCGGAATGAAGTGACGGGGGAAGATGAATGAAGGTCAAAAGAAGAGAAACGGGTGAAACCAAAATACAGGCAACATGATTTTTGTTACCGGAGCTACTGGACTGGTAGGTAGCCACTTACTGCTTTCGTTACTCCTGAAGGGATATCCTGTAAGGGCGCTGAAGCGCAAAGCATCAGATGTAAGCAGGGTCAAAACAGTATTTGAGTGGTATTGTCCCCGGGCAGATGTGTTGTTCTCAGAAATAGAATGGGTGGAGGGTGATATGCTTGATTATTTTTCACTGGCAGATGCCCTCGATGATGTGGAGATCATTTACCACTGTGCAGCAGCGGTCTCCTTTGACCGCAGGAAGTGGAAACAGATCATGCAAAACAACGTGGAGGGTACGGCAAATCTGGTAAATGCAGCGCTGAACCGGGGAGTGAAACGTTTTTGCCACCTTAGCTCGA
>Ga0105102_10000402_pt1 | contig 12780 bp, 10 predicted proteins | sample PPLLaktember2015_FD_87032 | JGI IMG/M metagenome (GOLD analysis project Ga0105102, IMG submission 87032) | Freshwater sediment microbial communities from Prairie Pothole Lake near Jamestown, North Dakota, USA - PPLs Lake P7 Core (6) Depth... | ecosystem: Environmental > Aquatic > Freshwater >...
CGCCGCGTTCCAAGGGATTCAGCTTTTTGCCGGCTTGATCAAGCAAGGGATCGAGTTCAACAAGACGCTCGAAACCGCAGAACTTGGCATCGCATCGCTGATCGCGGCGCAGGGCGAACTTGTCGATTCGCAGGGCAAGGCGGTCGAAGGGCAGGCCGCGCTTACGGTCGCGATCGGCCTGTCCGAAGAACAGATGCAAAAGCTTCGGATCGCCGGCCTTGAGACTGCGGCGACCACGACCCAGCTTGTCGAAGCATTCCAGCAGGCGGTCGGCCCGGGCCTGACTGCCGGCCTGAATCTTGACGAAATCCGCGGGATCACGATTCAGATTGTCCAAGCGGCCGGCGCGCTTGGCGTCCCGATGAATCAAATCGCGCAGGAAGTTCGAACGATCATCGACGGGACGATCGATATCAATGCGCGCGTCGCGAAGTCGCTCGGGATCACCAATGAACAGGTCAAGACTTGGAAGGCGCAAGGCACCCTAGTCGAAGAACTGAACAAGCGACTTGAGGCTTTCAGCATCGCGGGCAAAGCGGCCGCGGATACCTTCGAGGTGATCGCAAGCAATACCGCGGAAGCGTTCGAATCGATTTCCGGGCAAGTCACGAAAGGATTTTTCGACAGCATCAAGACCGCGCTGAAGGATGCGACCTCCGGAATCTTCGACACCGCGACGCTTGGGATCAGCGCGACATTCAGCGATATCGCAGACCTGATCGAATACGTCATCACGCTGATCGGCGACGGGCTGGCTGGCGCGATCAGCGGAGTCGTTGCGCTTGCTGCCGACTTCTCCGAATACATCAAGGAAAACCGCGAGGACGTTTACGAACTGGTCGATTCGGTCAAATTCCTTGTCGAGCAGTTCGGGCTTTTGCTTGGATCGGTTATCGGGATCGGCGGCGAAATCGCTGATGTCGGCACCAAGACATCGGCATTCTCGAAAATCCTTCAGACCGTCGCCGTCTTGCTTGCCGGCGTTCGCGATGGATTCCGCGTGATCACTGCAGCGGTCTTGTATTTGGGCGGATCGCTGGTCAAATTCCTTCTCGCGCCGCTTGAGGGCTTCATTCGCATCCTCGGGAAAGCCGCCGGCCTGATGGACGATGACCTTGGCGCGAAGGTCGAAGGATGGGCTGACAGCCTGAACAAATTCAGGAATCTAGGGCAGCAAGCGGCCCGGGACATCATCAAGCCCGTCGCGGATGGAACCGGCGCAGTCGCGACGGCAATCAAGCAAATCGGCGACCTGCAGAATGCCGCGGCTCGGGCGGCGAAGGAACAGAAAGCCGCGGGCGGTTCGGCTGCAGCGGGCGGGGCAATCACCGGGTCCAAGACTGCCGGGCAGGATGCCGCAAAGTTCAGGCTTCCGGAAATCAAAAAGGCTGCGGAGGATTCCTTCAGGCTGATCGCTGACGGCCTGCAGCGCGAATCCGCGGCCTACGATCAAGCGCTCGAAGATCGGCGAATCTCGATCGCCGAATGGTACGCGGAGAAATCGCTTCTCGCGGAGCAGGATTTCGACAACAGCCGCGCGCAGCTTCAGCGGGAGCGCGACGCGCAGGCTGCGCACCTTGCCGAACTTGCCGCGCTGGCGTCGCGAACCACCGACTCTGATGATCGCGCCAAGACCGAAAAGGAGATCCAGCAAACCAAGGAATCGGTCGCGAAGATCGATGCCGACCTGATCATCCTTGAGCGCGATCGCGCCTCCCAGCTTGCCAAGCTTGCCGGCGATGCCGCGGCGAAGGAGCGCGAATATCAGCGGGCGATCGGCGACACCCGAACCGCTTTGCTTCGTGCGCAGGGGCAGGAACTCGAAGCGCGCCTGTCCGAAATCAAGCGGGCATATGACGAGGCCCGGAATCAATTCGCGAATGACCCGAATGCGCTGGACATCGTTGACAAGCTTTTCAACACCGAAAGGGCGCGGGCGAAGTTCGATGATCTTCAGCGGCAGTTCGACGAGATCATCGCCCGGTCCCGCGCGCGCGCCGATGAACTGAACAACCTTGTCCAAGTCGGCGGATTAAGCGGCGATACCGCGCAGGCGCAGTCAAGCGCAGACCGGCAGCGCACGGTCGCTGAATTGCAATCAGTGACGGCCGCGATGAATGATCTTGCGGTTGCGACGAACAATCCGGCGATCGTTCAAGGAGCGCAAGCCGCCGGCCTTGCGCTTCAGTCGATGGCGATCGAAAGCGCAACCGGATGGGAAGCGGCAGCGATCACGCTGCGGTCATCGCTGCAGAACATGAGCGACGATCTTGCTGGATTCGTCACCAATACTGCCGTGCAAAGCTTCGCCGGCATGTTCGAGGATTTGGTAAGCGGGTCGAAATCGGCGAAGGATGCCATGCTCGATATGGTGCGCGGATTCGCCGCAAGCTTGGCGCGAATGGCAGCGCAAGCGCTTGCAACGTGGGCGATCCTGCAGGTCATCCCCGAGCCGTATCGAAGCGCGATCGGCGGGCTTTTGAAAGTCACCGCATCAGTGAATCATGGAGGCGGGGTCGTTGGAGCATCGGGCGGTCGCCGGCAAGTGTCGCCGCTGATCTTCGCCGCCGCGCCGCGCTACCATGAGGGCGGCATCGCTGGGCTTCAGCCAAACGAAGTGCCTGCAATCCTGCAGAAAGGCGAGGAAGTGCTGGCGAAGAATGACCCGCGCAACGTCCAGAACGGCGGCGCAGCGGCGGCAGGGGGCGGCGGAACGCGGATCATCAACGTGATCGATCCGTCGCTGGTGTCGGATTATTTGACGACAAGCGCTGGCGAAAAGACGATCCTGAATATTCTTCAGCGGAATTCAGGCGCAGTTCGACAAACGCTTGCATAAAGGGGAATCAATTGGCCTACAAAATCGGAACAATCACCAACGCGAACGGGCAGACGGCTTACAAAAATCTGCTCTATCTTATCCGCCTTTTATGCGGCGGATTTGGCGACATCGGGACGGTCGGCGGAAGCCGGGTCGGAACCGGGACGCTCGATAACTTCGAGGCGTCGCCGCTTTCCGTCACCGAAACTTGGACGCTGACTTGCACGGCCGCCGCTGCCAATGGCGGAACCTTCAGCGTGACCGGATCGGTATCGGGCGCGCAGGCAAGCGCTACCGTTGGAACCCCTTATTCAAACACCTTCGTCAGCTTCACGATCAGCGATGGCGCGACCGACTTTCAGGTCGGCGATTCCTTCACTGTTCCGGTCACGCAGGGGCAACTCGCTGCCGATGGGGCTGAATGGGAAATCATGCGCTACACCACCGGGAGCGGCGATCACGAATTGATAATGAAGGCGCCCGGCCTTTCCGGAACCGAGGAAATCTTCATCGGCATCAAGACCTACCAAAGCATTCCGGGCGATTATTACAATTACGCGATTGGGACCTTTACTGGATACGTTGCGCAGAACCCCTTCGAGGCTCAGCCGAACGCGAAAATCCAAGGATGCCCAGCGCATAATAATGCGATCACCTATTTCATCATCGTGAACGGGCAGCGGATCGCCGCTTGCCTGAAGGTAGGAACCCCGGTCTATGAGCATTTCTACGCAGGGAAAATTCTCCCATACGCGAAGCCGGGCGAATATCCATATCCGATGCTCAATGCCGCGATGCTGCGCACTGCCGCAGCGACCCGATTCAGCGACACATTCCAGCAATTCCCGTATCACGGATATGACCTTAATTCAAGCTATAACGCGATGATGCTGCGCGACCCCGGTTCGGTTTATCAATATGTTTGGGCGCATCCTTGGTGCGGGCGTAATACAGATGGCGGAAACTGGATTTTGCATTCAAATACGAACGCAATGGTCCCAGTTGGCGCCAACTATCAGCTTGAACCCATAATCCTTGGGTCGCGGTCGATCCTTGCTATTTGGGGTGAAATCGACGGAATTTATACGATTTCAGGATTCAATAACGGCGTCGAAAACGTCATGCAAATCGGCGGATCATCGACCATCGATCAAACTGGAATGACCGTGCTTGAGGCGGTCGATGCGATCCGCGCAGTTGGCGGTCGTGCATTGGTTGTCCTGCAAAACGTCAACCGAACAACTTTCCGCGATTATGTCGCGATGGAGATGAACTGATGGCGCATGTTTCTGGAACCGCGAACAGCTTCGCAGACCTTAAAACTTCTTTCGAGAATGCCTGCGTCGCGAATGGCTGGACCCTTGCTGATGGCATTCTCTACAAGGGGAATATCTACATAAAATTCACCGCAGCGACCGCGTATCTGCGGATGGATTGCGGCACCGGGAAAAGCGGGTCATCGCTTACCGGCGGGCATACCCACGGCGTGATGATGCACAGTCCGACGCAGAATCCGATTACCTTCCCGGTCAATTACGAGGCGCATATCTTCACCGACCCGGACGAGGTTTATTTGGTGATGAATTACAACACCGAATATTATCAGCATCTAAATTTCGGCCAATCTGATGTCCCGGGCATCACCGGGTCTGGCATCTGGTTTACCGGATTTGCGAGGTCTGACTTGAATATCACGAGTTCCACCGGCCACTTGGTTTACATGGCAATAGCCGCAAGTTCTGGTGGAACTACCTCTTATGACGGTAGCGATTGCGGGCTTTTCACGAATGGCGGCGCAGGGTCATATTTATCAAGTTTTCTGCATTGCACTCTGGACGGAATTACGTCTTGGCGCCTGCAATCTCAATCAGTTTCAACGTCAGTGCTTGGGGCTTTTAATTGGGCTTCGCCATTTATGTTTTCGCTCCCGAATGATTTCAATAGCGGGAATGTATTGATCCCGGTCCGCGCGTTGATCGGGCGAAGTTCAAACACTTCGTCAATCGCTGCGCAGATGAAAAATGCGCGATATGTTCGCCTCGACAACCTTAATTCTGGCGACATAATCACTTTCGGAACAGATCAATGGAAGGTGTATCCGTGGCATCGGCGCAACGCCGCGCAGCGTAACGGGCTTCCGTGGAACACTGGCGCGTCCCATACCGGAACCTGCGGGTTTGCATTTAGATACACCGGGGTCTAATCATGGTAGGGATTGTCGGATCGGATTTTTCCGCTGTCGATTATGGAACGACACCCGACGTGATTTCTGGCGATCTTGATTCTTATTCTCCGGTTGAATTTTTGCCTGAAGAATATCTGCTCGAAAATGACCCGGGCTACCAGAATCGATTGTGGGGCGGTTATTCAGACTATCGAATTTCAACACCGAATAAATGGGGCATCGCTGGAAACAAGCGAGAATCTTTCCTCGATGATTACTATTTCCGGATTCACGTTACCCCGTCATTCATCGATGCCGGCAACCTTGTCAGCCAGCAGGAAGTCGAGGTCAAGGTCTGGAATGCTTTCCTTACGCCTGAAACGCTGAATCAGCTTTCAGCGACCGGCGCGGAAGGGATCAGCGTGGTTCAGCCGGCGACCCCACCGATGACCTTCACCCCGCTTATCGAGCACACCTATATTTTCCAGATTGGAACGGACGGGCCATCGACGATCGATGCTCAATTCCTTTTCGATTTCGTGTCTGATGATTATCCGGTCCAGATTATCGGAAGCCGCGTGACGCCTTGGTTATGGCGCCCTGATTGGTCTGCGCCGATGATCGAGCGCCTCGATTGGCTGACTAATCTTTTGCCCGCCTATGATGGGACGGAACAGCGCGTCAGGCTCAGGGAATTCCCGCGGCGGACGCTTGAATTCGCCTTTTCTGCAACCGGCAAAATGCGCAGGCTTTTCGATTCCGCGGTTTACGATTGGGGCGCGCGACAATGGGCTGTCCCGTTTTGGCCTGATGGGCTTCCGCTTTCTGCGCCGATTTCGATCGGCGCGACCAGCGTCGCGGTTGACACCACGACGCGCGATTATCACGTTGGCGGCTTGCTGATGCTGCTGTCCGATTCTGGCGATGCATACGAGGTCGCCGAGATTTCCGCGGTCGCTGCAGGGACCGTGTCGCTTGCGCGGCCGCTGGGGCTTCAATGGCCGGCAGCGACGACGATGGTTTATCCTGCGCGAGTCGCATCGCTTCCGGATTCGCATGGCTTCAGCAGGTTCACCCACGATGCGGTTTTCGGGGTCGCGCGAATGCAGTTCGAAGATTCAAGCGATTGGCCTGAAGCGATCCCGACCGACACCTATCGCGGGCACCCGGTTTTGACCGAGCGCCCGAACTGGATCGAAGATGTCAGTCAGGAATTCGCGCGGATGATGCGCGAGGTTGATTTTGCGACCGGCGTTCGGCTGCGCTTCGATCAGACCGGGAACCCGGAGATTATTCAGAACCACCGATGGTTTCTCGATGGGCGCGAAGCCATTTCAGAATTCAGGTCATGGGCCTATTCGCGCGCTGGAAAATTCGCTGGGATATGGGTGCCGACATGGGCTGACGACCTGATCGTCACGCAGATCATCGGATCAGCGGTCGCGGCGATCACCGTCGAAAATATCGGATACGCAAGCCGGATCGGCGCAGGGATTCACCGCAATGACATCAGGATCATTTTGAAGACCGGGGAGGTTTTCTATCGCAGGATCGTCAGCGCTGCCGAAGATAGCGTGACCGAGGAAACGCTTACGCTTGATTCCACGCTTGGGATCACCGTCAACCCGGCCGACATTTCAGAGATCAACTACATGGCATTCATGCGGCTGGATGGCGACGGGGTTGAGCTTTCGTGGTTCAGCGGCGAATTCGCTGAATGCGCGCACAACATGAGGGCGATCAAGCATGACGTATAACGCAAAGGAAAGCGGGCTTCAGACCGGGAATCCGGTCGAATTCTACGAGTTCCAATCCGGCGTCGATTACTATCGATACACATCAGCCGATTCCGATTTGTCAGAACCGGAGGGCGTCTATTCCGCCATCCCGATCAGCCGAACCGCAGTCGAAGCCACCGCAGAAAAAGCGCGATCAGGCATCAAGGTTTCGGTCCCAGCGAACGCAGAGATCGCTTCGATTTTCAACCCGATGCCGCCGAACAATGTCGTCGTTTTGACGATCTATCGCCGGCACCGGAATGATGTCGATGACGAGTCGATAATTGTCTGGAAGGGGCGCGTTCTGAACGTCGCATGGAACGGGCAGATTGCCGATCTAAGCTGCGAAAGCCTTTATACATCGATCAAGCGGCCGGGCCTGCGGCGGCTCTATCAGCGGCAATGCCCGCATGTCCTGTATTCGCCGCAATGCGGGGTCCAAAAAACAGTGCATTCATTCAGCGCAACGGTCAACGAAGTCACCGGAACGGTCATCGGCCTTTCGACCCTTTCGGTCGGCGACGGATATTTGGGCGGCGGCTATCTTGAATGGGATCGCGGCGGCGGCATCACCGAGCGCCGCGCGATTCAATCGAACGTTGGCGTCGATGTCACGATAAATTTTCCGATCATCGGAATGCCAGTCGGCGCGCTGGTCCGGATTTGGCCCGGGTGCGACCATACGCTTTCGACCTGCAATTCTAAATTTTCGAACGCAGACAACTTCGGCGGCTTTCCACATATCCCGCAGAAAAACCCGTTCGCCGGAACCCCGATCTATTGAAAGGCATGCAAAGTGGACCCATTCACCGCGATCCTTGTTCTTGTTGCATCCGCGCTCCTGAGCATCGCGCTGGCGCCTAAGCCGCCCGCGCCTAAGCCTGCAGCGCTTGACGATTTCGACGCGCCTGTCGCGCAAGAGGGGCGCCCGATTCCTGTCGTTTTCGGAACGGTGACGATCACCGGATCGAACGTCCTTTGGTATGGGGATTTGCGCACGACCCCGATCAAATCGGATGGCGGCAAAAAATGACGATCGTTTATCACCGGCACCTTGGCGCGCTGGGATATTGCAACCGCGGATCGCGGCAGTTTTTCAAGCGGCACAATTTAAGCTGGGCTGATTTCCTTGCGAATGGAATTCCGGCCGATGATCTTTTAGCAACGAACGACGCAATGGCCGAGAACGTCGTTCGCGTCGCAGAATCGGAGCAAGCGCAAGATGGGCAGTAAGAAAAAAGTCACGGTCGGCTATCGGTATTACATGGGCCTGCATTTCGGTCTATGCCACGGGCCTGTCGATCAGGTCCAGCGGATCGATGTCGGCGAGCGCGAAGCGTGGTCCGGAAGCGTCACCGCGAATTCCACCATCGCGATCAGCAAGCCCGATTTGTTTGGCGGCGACAAGAAAGAGGGTGGCATCGTCGGCGGAATGGACATCCTGATGGGCGGCGCGTCGCAGGCGGCGAACGCATATCTTTCGTCAAAGCTTGGGACCCCGATTTCGGCTTTCCGCGGAATCTTGAGCGCGGTTTGGAAGCAAGGACAGGTCAGCGCAAATAACCCCTACGTCAAGCCTTGGGCATTCAAGGTGAAGCGCATCCTTCAGGGCTGGTCCAGCGGCAGCGCATGGTATTCGGCAAAGGCCGAAATCTCTGGCGATATGAATCCCGCGCATATCATCTACCAGTGCTTGACCGACGCATCGTGGGGGATGGGATATCCGACAGCATCGCTTGATGACACGGTTTTCCAGAATGTCGCCGACGCGCTTTATGCCGAGGGGTTCGGTCTTTCGATCATCTGGAATCAGCAGTCATCGATCGAGGATTTCATTCGCGTCGTGCTGGATCATATCGGCGGGGTCCTATACGTCACCGCCGACACGGGGAAATTCGCGATCAAGCTGATTCGCGGCGATTACGTCAAAGCAAACCTGCCGCTTTATGACCCGAGCAACTTGCTTTCCGCAGATGATTATCAGCGGCAAGGATGGGGCGAAACGGTCAACGAAATCACGGTCATCTATCGCAGCATGACGACCAACAAGGATGTCGCGGTCACGGTTCAGGATTTGGCGAATATCACCACTCAAGGCACCGTCATCAATCAGACGAAGCAATATCCCGGGATCAGCAACGATGCTCTTGCGAAGCGCGTCGCGCAGCGTGATCTAAACAATTCGTCAACGCCGCTGTCGCGCATCAGGTTGAAAGCAAATCGCGAGGCATGGGCGGAGATCCCCGGAAACGTCATACGCCTTTCATGGCCCGATTACGGGATCGATGATGTCGTCTTTCGCATCCTCGAAGTGAATCGCGGGACGCTGCAGGATGGAACGATCACGATCGATTGCGCGGAGGACATTTTCGCCTTTCCAACGAACAGCTACATCGTTGATCAGCCGCCGCAATGGACGAACCCGACGACCGCGCCTGCGCCTGCGCCTTATCGGATGCTGATCGAAACGCCTTATTGGGATTTGGCGACCGGGCTTTCGCCGGCTGACTTCGATTACGTCGATCCGCTTTCTGCGTATCTTGAAACGCTTGCTGCGCGGCCTAGCGGCGATGCGCTTGACTATGAATTGTGGACCGCATTAAGCGGAAGCGTTACCTATAAATCGGACGGCGACTTTTGCCCGCATGCGACGCTTGCTGCGGCGGTTGCGCCCGCGGTCACATCGACGATTTTGCTTGCTGATGGCGTGGACCTTGATCTTGTCGTCGCTGGCGGATACGCGATCATCGGCGACATGGAATACGTCAAGGTCAATTCGATCAACCTGATTGCTGGAACGGTGACGGTTGATCGAGGGGTTCTTGATACTGTTCCGCAGTCGCACAGCATCGGCGCGCGCATCTGGTTTGCCGATGGATATCAGGCGATCGACGAAACCGAATACGCTTACAACAATCTGGTTTATGCAAAAATTTTGCCATCGACAGGACAGGGCACCTTGCTTCTTGCTGCGGCATCGTTTGACACCAAGACTTTCTCGCGCAGGCACAATCGGCCATACCCGCCCGGCGGCGTGTTTATCAATAGCGCCCAATACCCGCAAAGCATTTCGGTGAACGCGGCTTATGTCAATTGGAGCCATCGCGATCGGACCCAGCAGACCGCGGAACTCATCAATCAGAACATTGGCAGCATCGGCCCGGAACCCGGGACGACCTACAACATTCGATTCTATGATGGCGTTTCAAATACGCTGCGCGAATCCGCGACCGGGCTGACCGGCCTGAATTATTGGCATTCCCTTGTCTCGACCGCGCTGTTGCTTCATTTCGATGGCGCCAACGGAAGCACTTCGTTCGTCGATGAGGCTGGCAATTCATTTACAGCTTATGGGAATGCCCAATTAAGCACCGCGGATTTCCAGTTCGGAACCGCTTCCGGCCTTTTTGACGGGACCGGAGACTACATCCAATGCCCAGCGGATCATTCATTCAATGTCGGCACCGGAAATTTCACAATCGAATTCTGGATAAACACGACCCTTGATGCGACCGGCGAGACCGTATTCAGAAGGATCATTGCGCCGCGGGAGTCAACTAATGGAGTTGGCGGTTTGCAAATCTGGCATTCTGGTGGAACTGGGGTCGATTTGAACGCGAACGCTATCAGCCTCGCGCATCCGCAAGGGACCAGCGTTCTTGTTTCGACCGTCGATGCGATCAATGACGGGAACTGGCATCACGTCGCATTCAGCCGATCAGGCACCATCCTCCGCGCTTTTCTTGACGGGGTTCTGAAGCAAAACGTGACCGACAGCACTGCATTCACCCTGATGGGGACCGAAGGCATAAAAATTGGTGGGCGCGCCGACCTGAATGTCGATGCGTTTTTTAATGGGTCGCTGGATGAACTGCGGTTCATCAGGAGCGCGGTCTATACGGCAGCGTTCACGCCGCCCGCTGCGCCTTTCTCAATCCCTGCAGGCGACCGGCCTGAATCGATCCGCATCGAACTTGAATCGCAGCGGGATGGAATCATCAGCCTGCAAAAGCACAATCTGACGATTCCACTGGTTTGATCACCAGATAAAGTCGGCACGGCGATAAATCCGCGCGCGGTCCATCTTGATGAATGCATTCGCGCGGATCACCGATCCGCCGTTGCAATTGTCCTGCGTTCGCGTTTCCTTGACCCGATAATCCGCGACGATTTCGCCCGCCGCATTCGCGATGGTGATCACCAGCGTGACTTCATCGGGGATCAGATAGCAGACCCCGACGAATGGGACGCAAAGCGCCCGAGCGATTGCCGCGCCTTTTTCCATTTTGGAAAAAGTCAGAATCCATTCGTTTCCGAAATTTCCGCGCAATTGCTGGAAAGACATTTCCCGCGCCTTTGCCTCGAATGCCGCGCTGATCGATCGCCCGTCGCGGCTCAGGAAAAACCCGTCGATATCGGCCGAAGTTTCCTGCGGGGTTTCAACGTATTGCCGGCCGACATATGAAAGCCCGACGCGCGCATCTTCGACCGCTTTTCTTCCCCTTTCCGATAGAACATCAAGCCCCATCCTTCCCCTCCTTTCGTTTCCATGCCCGAACAATCCACGGATGCGCCGTCAGCGCCGCATTAAAGCCAACAGGCCCGCCGATCAGCACCGCGGCAAGCTGCGACAAGCTGGCGTCCGGAACGGCCCGCCACAGCGTTAATTGCGCAAGCCCGATCGCAATCGCGGTCATGCTGCCAAGCCAGCGCGCCCGATGGATGACGTTCTGTTGCTGGAACACCAGCAGAAAGACCGTCGCGAATGCCGATGCGAAAAGGATCGCGTGGGTCATGACTCGCCCGCCAAAATGGACAGTTCGATTTGCGGGTGATCGATCCAGACCGGCGCGCTGTTGAATGCTTCGATCCTTTCCGCGATGATCGCCGCGCGCTGCCAATTCGTCGGCGGCATATACATGCCGAAGCGATTCGCCGCGGAACTGTTCACCGCGGCATTCGTGCTGTCAGCGCTTGCCAGCGGAAGCCGGCTGAATATCTCCGGATCAAGCATGCGAAGCCCGTGAAGCCTGCAGCGCGGCCGACCTTCGGCATCGCATATGACTGCCATCGCTTCGTTCATCCGGCGCCACCAGCCCGCGGTCCCGGGCGTCGCCCATTGACCCGAACTGCCGATCGCGACCGTCCTGAAATCGACGCTCAGGCGCGCAAGCCGATCAAGCGATTCGTGAAGATGCCAGACGGGAACCCCGAAGCGGATCAACCCGGAATCGGCCCACTGGTAGATCAGCGAATCATTCGCCCATTCGTCGCCGTCGATGACATCGGGGATCAATGCCCAATCGAAGCCCGGGTGCAGGCACCATTCGCGAACCCACGCGACATAGCCCGGGACATCGAGGGTCCCGCCTGATTTCCAGACCGTGAAAGCGCCATTGTCCAGAATGAAGGATTGACAGGCATCGGCAGCGGCGCCGATGTCCTCCTGCCGCGGGAATGGGATCAGGGCGTGGCGCCCGATCATAAAGCGCGCCACGTCCTGCCGCGGACCGCCCATCGGGGTGCCGTGGTAATGGATCATTTCGCCTCCCGCGCGCCGCCTGATCCTTCGGCCTTTTCCTTCAGCCATTGATCGACATCGCTGACGCGCCATGCCCAAAGCTTCCCCATCTTGAAAGGCGTCGGGATGCTTTCGCTTTTGGCGATGATCGCCAGCCGGATCGCGCGCTCGGTGCGGCCCAGCTTTCGAGCGATGTCGGCGACATATAGAACGTCAGCCCCGGGCATCTTTTGCGCCCTCGCCGTCCAGATCAAGTTCACCGTCGCTCGGAAAAAGCCCGATCTCGATCGAGTCCTGCAGGTATTCCGCGATCCTTGCGACTTCATTCCCGGTCGGCTTGAAACTGACGCCGAAAACAAGCTTGATGCCGCCACCGTCGATCGGGGTCGCCTTGATCTTTTTCACCTTGCACCCGTAATGCGCGCTGCCAAGGATATCGAGTCGGTAATGCTCGATTTCGTGCAGGAATTCCAGCGGGCCGAGCATGATGTTTCGA
>Ga0105102_10000404_pt1 | contig 12761 bp, 8 predicted proteins | sample PPLLaktember2015_FD_87032 | JGI IMG/M metagenome (GOLD analysis project Ga0105102, IMG submission 87032) | Freshwater sediment microbial communities from Prairie Pothole Lake near Jamestown, North Dakota, USA - PPLs Lake P7 Core (6) Depth... | ecosystem: Environmental > Aquatic > Freshwater >...
ACATGCAACGTTACTGCATCTGAAATCTGCAGAAGTTCATCAAGTGAATTACAAGTTGTCGCTTTTCCAATGTTGAGTTTCTTTTCAATATCATAATAAAACACGTTCATTCCCAACGATTCAGCCAGAATTGATACCTGTGTTCCGATGTGTCCATATCCTACAATACCGAGGTTTTTGCCTCTTACTTCATAAGAATTCCGGGCAGCTTTTAACCATGCGCCCCGATGTGCTGCAGCATTTTTAGCTGGAACTTCGCGCATAAGCATGATAATTTCGGCAATCACTAATTCTGCAACCGACCGCGTGTTTGAAAAAGGGGCATTAAAAACAGGAATTCCCTCGAGTTTGGCTGCATTTAAATCTACCTGGTTTGTACCAATACTGAAACAACCAACGGCAAAAAGTTTTTTAGCTTTTTTCAGAATTTCATTGGAAAGGTTTGTTCTAGATCGGATGCCAAGAATATGAACATCTTTGATTTTTTGCTCCAGTTCGGTTCCTTCCAGTGCGGTTTTCAGGTATTCAACGTTGGTGTAACCTGCTTCATTAAAAGCATTTACTGCTGACTGGTGAATTCCTTCAAGCAATAAAACGTTGATTTTATTCTTGTCGAGTGAGAACTTTTTAACCATTGGTTTTTTCTGTAAAAATAAAAAGCATTCGATTAATTTAAAGGGAGAAGTTAAAAAAAATGAATTTTTATTAATGATATTAATTCAGCTTCTCAGTCAACAGAGCAATCTCTTTTTTAGGCGAATAGTTTTCGTATAATATTCTGTAAACAGCCTCCGAAATGGGCATGTCAACATTATAATTTTTATTGATTTCGTGAATACAGCGCGACGAATAATAACCTTCAGCAATCATGTCCATATCAAGTTGAGCATTTTTAACTGAATAACCTTTCCCAATCATGGTTCCAAAAGTTCGGTTACGACTAAACTGCGAATAACACGTAACCAGCAGGTCACCCAAATATGCAGAGCTTTTTATGTCGCGTGTTATGGGGTGAACTTTATCAACAAACCGTTTAATTTCCTGTATGGCATTTGAAATCAGAACCGCCTGGAAATTGTCACCATATCGCAAACCGTGGCAAATACCCGAGGCAATGGCAATAATATTTTTTAGTACCGATGAATATTCAGTTCCCCAAATGTCGTCGGAAATATTGGTAAAAATATAGTCGCTTTTTATCATTTTAGCAAAAGAGTCCGCTTTCTTCTCATCAAGACATGCAACGGTTAAATACGAGAGCCGTTCGAGCGCCACTTCCTCGGCATGGCATGGACCGGCAATAACTCCCATATTTTCGAAGGGCACACCAAAATATTTATTCATGTATTGCACCACCAAAAGGTTTTCATCAGAAACAATTCCCTTTATTCCCGAAAGAATGTATTTTTTGCTGATGTCGGTTTTCAGATTCCCAAGAATAGCAGGTAAATATGCTGAAGGTATAGTTAAAACAAGAATATCAGACTCTTCGGTAATTTCGTTGATGTCGTTGAAAAAACTGATTCGGTTGGTATCAAATTCAACATTTTGAAGGTAACGTGGATTGTGGCCATACTTTTCGAATAGTTCTGTGGTTTCAGGTTTACGCATAAACCAGTTGATGTGCTTCAGATTTTCAAGCAGCATTTTCGAAACAGCCGTAGCCCAACTTCCGCTGCCAATTACTGCAACTTTGTTCTTTTTTATATTCATGTCTGTATTTTCGGAGAGCAAATTTAAAAGATTTTTTCTGTTTGCTGACGTTTGTAAATTGATTAGAATATATGCCGGTTTGAATTACAAATAGTATGGTTGTAATTGGAAAATAAAATAACTAAAACTGTGATATAAGATTTGATATAAATTGAGTATAATTAAAAATTATCGTAAATTCCGAAAACCAAATTAAACTTCAACTTATGGCAAAATACATCCTTTCTCTCGATGCCGGAACCACCAGCAACCGGGCTATTCTATTCAATCATTCTGGCGAAATTGTGGCTACTGCTCAGCAGGAGTTCGAACAAATTTACCCGCAATCGGGCTGGGTTGAACACGACCCGGAAATCATCTGGCAAACTCAGTTAAAAGTGGCCCGCGAAGTGATTCAAAAAGCCGGGATTTCCGCGGAAGAAATTGCCGGAATTGGAATTACCAACCAGCGCGAAACAACTGTGATATGGAACCGCGAAACCGGCAAACCCATTTATAATGCTATTGTATGGCAGGATCGCCGAACTTCGGGTTTTTGTGATGAATTGAAAGCAAAAGGCTTCGAAAAAATGATCGCCGAAAAAACAGGTTTGGTGGTTGATGCTTATTTTTCAGGAACAAAAATCAACTGGATTCTCAATAATGTTGCCGGAGCACGCGACCTGGCAGACGCAGGAAAACTGGCTTTCGGAACCGTTGATACATGGCTTGTCTGGAAACTAACCAACGGAAAACTTCACATTTCGGATGTGAGCAATGCCAGTCGAACTATGATTTACAACATACATTCATTGAAATGGGACGAAGAATTGCTCGAAATACTCGATATTCCTGCAGCAATTCTTCCATCAGTTAAGCCCAGCAGTGAGTTTTACGGATTAACTTCGGAAGAACTTCTCGGTGTTGAAATTCCAATTTCCGGTATTGCAGGCGACCAGCAGGCAGCGCTTTTCGGACAGATGTGTATTAAAGAGGGAATGGTCAAAAATACTTACGGAACCGGCTGTTTTGTGGTAATGAATACTGGCAGTAAACCCATTGTTTCAAAACATAAATTATTAACTACAATTGGTTGGCAAATTGGAAATGAAGTTACGTATGCCATTGAAGGAAGTATTTTTATGGGTGGCGCTGTGGTTCAGTGGTTGCGCGATCAAATTGGAATAATTAAATCGTCATCTGAAATAGAAGCGCTGGCAAAGCAGGTTGAAAACAGCGGAGGAGTGGCACTTGTGCAGGGATTTGTTGGGCTTGGTGCTCCACACTGGGATCAATATGCAACCGGTGCAATAATCGGATTACGACGAGAAACCGGGAAAGCACATATTGCAAGAGCTGCCCTGGAAGCAATTGCTTTTAGTTCGATGGAGGTTATTCAAACCATGGTTGAAGATTCGGGAATTGAAGTAAACGAACTTAGGGTTGATGGTGGCGCTTCGGTAAATAACCTGCTGATGCAGATTCAGGCAGATGCCATTCAAACCAAAGTTGTGCGGCCGAAAGTTACCGAAACCACTGCTCTGGGCGCTGCTTATCTTGCTGGTCTTGCCATTGGCTTTTGGAAGAATATGGATGATTTGAAACAACATTGGCAGGTTGATAGAATTTTCGAACCGGTTTCAGAAACAATTCAAATAAAAACACTTATTAAAGACTGGAAAAGAGCTGTTGAAAGAAGTAAACACTGGTACGAGGAGTAGTCGGAAGTCGGAAGACAGGAGTCAGAGGTTTGAGGGAAATCTAAAATAAAGAATAAGAAATAAGGAATCAGGAAGTTGTTGCAGATGAAAAAATTAGCTCCAGTCCCGATAACTATCGGGATTAACCTGGGGATCAGAAAATAAAACATAAATCATGAACCGAAAGGCAGTTCTTAAAAAAATCAGAAAGAAAGAAAAAGAGTGGGATATTGTTATAATCGGTGGTGGTTCAACAGGTCTTGGTTGTGCTGTTGACGCAGCCTCACGCGGTTACAAAACTCTTTTACTTGAGCAGGTCGATTTTTCAAAGGGAACATCGAGTAGAAGTACAAAATTGGTACACGGTGGTGTTCGTTATCTTCAGCAGGGCGATGTTTCAATGGTATTTGAAGCATTACAGGAGCGTGGTCTGATGTTTAAAAATGCACCGCATCTGGTTACCAACCAGTCGTTTATCATTCCAACCTACGAATTCTGGGGCGGCCCGTTTTACACGGTGGGATTGAAAGTTTATGATATGATGGCCGGAAAACTTGGCCTGGGACCATCAAAACACTTATCGTTCGAGGAAACCATTGAAGCAATTCCAACGGTTGAAAAGGAGGGTTTGAGAGGTGGTGTCATTTACCAGGATGGACAGTTTGATGATTCCAGAATGGCAATCAGCCTGGCACAAACCTGTGTTGATTATGGTGGAACGGTTCTGAATTACTGCAAAGTAACTGCTTTAATAAAGGATGGTGAGTTAATCACCGGTGTAGTGGCGATTGATCAGGAAACCGGGGAAGAATTTAATATTAAAACGAAAGTGGTTATTAATGCAACCGGGGTTTTTGCTGACGAAGTAATTCAAATGGACGAACCCGGGAAACGAAATATGATCACACCAAGCCAGGGAATTCATTTGGTGTTGGAAAAAGATTTCCTGCCAAATAAATTTGCAATCATGGTTCCGCATACTTCCGACGGACGGGTGATGTTTGCTGTTCCGTGGCACAACCACGTTGTTGTGGGTACCACAGATACATTAATTGAAAACCATTCACTGGAACCTGTTGCACTGGAATCGGAAGTTGATTTTGTGCTGAAAACCGCAGGACAATATCTTTTAAAACAACCTACCAGAAAAGATGTGTTAAGTGTTTTTGCGGGACTGCGACCTTTGGCAAAACCCGAAGATGAAAAAAAGGCCACCAAAGAAATATCACGTGGTCATAAAATAATAATTTCAGTATCGGGATTAATCACAATTATTGGTGGAAAGTGGACTACTTACCGAAAAATGGCCGAAGACACAATTGAAAAAGCAATAATGCTCGGGGGTTTGCCCGAACGTGAATGTATTACAAAACACCTGCCGATCCATGGTTTCAGAATGGATATAGATCCGTACAAGGATCCCCTGGCGCCTTATGGTTTGGATAAGGAAGAAATTCTGGCTATTAATGAAGAAGAAGAGAATATGTCTGGTTATGTCAGTGAAAAATTATATATTCTTAAGTCGCAGGTCGCATGGGCGGTAAGAAAAGAGATGGCACGCACTGTTGAAGATGTTTTAGCACGGCGCACGCGGGCTTTGTTTCTGGATGCAAGGGAAAGTATTCGAATTGCCCCGGAAGTGGCAACCATAATGGCAAAGGAACTAAAGCAAGATAAAGAATGGATTTTTAAACAAATACATACATTTGAACTGGTGGCTAAAAACTATTATTTTAAAGATTAAAACGATAAAAATGATGATTGAATATTTTGGAGAATTTCTGGGCACAATGATCCTGATACTTTTGGGAAATGGTGTGGTAGCAAATGTAAACCTCAATAAAACACATAGTTTTGGTGGAGGTTGGATTGTAATAACCTTTGGTTGGAGTATGGGCGTATATGTTGCGGTTTTGGTTTCTGCCGACATGAGCGGGGCGCACTTAAACCCTGCTGTTACGATTGGTCTGGCATTGAGCGGGTTGTTCGATTGGTTGAAAGTAGTACCCTTTATTGTGTCTCAGATTTTAGGAGCAATGGCAGGCGCTTCACTGGTTTATATTTTCTTTAAAAATCATTTCAAAATTACTGAAACCACAGGGGCAAAAAAAGCCTGCTTTTGTACGGCACCCGCCATCAGAGATTTCAAAAATAATTTCTTTTCTGAAGTGGTTGGAACATTTGTACTTATACTGGCAGTATTGCTAATCTCGCTGCCCCAGTTGGAATATCATAGTTTAGGAAGCGCTAAGGTTGGTATGGGTTCATTAGGAGCGCTACCTGTTTCTCTGGTGGTATTTTCAATTGGTTTGAGTTTGGGTGGAACAACAGGTTACGCAATTAATCCTGCCCGTGATTTGGGTCCGAGAATTATGCACACTTTGCTTCCTCTAAAGAACAAGGATGATAACGACTGGAATTATGCTTGGATTCCGGTTGCTGGACCGGTTGTTGGTGCGGGTTTGGCTGCGGCTGTTTATTTGTTGATTAATTGTATGTGTTAGTTCTGATGTATGCTGCATCCCGGCATAGGATTTAATGCTGAAATTACTATATTTCTATTGTGACTTCATGGATTTAAAATAAAAAACCGGCTCCTTTTAAAAGATGCCGGTTTATCAATTTTTTGAAAATCAGACTGTTAATAGAATTTCGATCTGTTATCTGTAATATCAGCTTTTTTACGTTGTGCTTCCAATACTTGAGAAGATGCACGGAAACCCATGCTTTGTGCCAAACGTTCCCGTTCAGCATCAACACCCTGTTCGGGACCTTGATTAACCGATGTAACTTTAACAATATATACACCATTATTTCCGGCAATTGGTTTTGATATTTTGTCAACATCAATAGAAGAAACTGTTCCAACAACGGCAGGTTCTGCTCCTAATCCGGGAATCGAGAATGAATTAAAATTGATATTGTTTGCATTTTTAACCGAAGAATTCAATTGAGATGCAACTGACTGCAGGTCGGTTTTACCCTCAACTGCGGCAGCAGCTTTTTTCGAAAGGTATTCAGTTTTTTTATCTTTTGTTACTGCAAGTTCAACCCTTGTTTTTGCTTCTTCAAAAGTTGAAATGCCTTCTTCGGTAGCTTTTGTTAAAATTCCAATTACAAAGTTATTTCCCATTTCAAAAATTGGTGAACCCTGTGTGGTTGCTAAAATATCACCTGTTTCAGCTTCGTATGCTGCACGAATAAGAATCCGGGCATTTTCAAGTCCAATAATATCACGGTCGTTTTCACGAACTGTTGCAGTACGTTTGTTTAATTTTTCGGCAATAATTGCTGCATTAAATTTTTCGGCATTGGTATTTTCACTGGCAAATTTGCTTGCCTGTGCATAAGTATCCTGGTATGTCCGTGTACTTGCCTGAACATTTCGAACTAAAAGTGCAACCCTTGCCTGTTGAGTTAATTTTCCGCGATCGGTTGTTTGAATGACATGAATTCCGAATTGACTTGGAACAATACTGACTTCGTTTTTGGCATTTTTAAAAGCCGCTTCTTCAAATGGCAAAACCATTTGACCTCTTCCGAACCATCCTAAATCTCCGCCACTGATCGCCGAACCCTGATCGGTTGAATACTGCATTGCCAGAGTAGCAAAATTACCGCCATTTTCGATTACTGTTTTTAAACTATCAGCTAAAAGTTGCATTTGTACAAGTTCTTCCTGAGTATTTGGCTTTAATAAAATATGTCGTGCTTTAACCGAATCGGGCAACATTGCAAGCGAATCAAGTTTTGCCAGGGTGTACGATTCATTTTCGAAATAGGGACCAAAAACGGAGTTTAACTGAGCGCCTTCATCAAAAATCCAGGTTGCTAAATTTTCAGGTAACGACTCTTTTTTATACCACGTACCGTCAAAATTTACATCTGAATTTGAATTTACAAACTGAACGTTATTCGTAGCATTTGCAAAATCGTCTTTAATGTCTGTTATCCATTTTTCGGCGTCTTTGTAATCGGCTGCCGATGGTTTAACGGTATAAGCGATATATTCAATATCGCGAATTTTTTCTTGTTTGAAGTCATTTTTGTTGGCATTATAATAATCCTTTAAATCTTTCTCTGCAACAGAAACAGCGCTGTCGGAAACGGTGCTGTGATTTAAAGCGATATAATCGAAATTGATTGTTTTATTGCCAGTTACAAGACTTTCCTGAGCTTCTGCACTTGTAACAAACAAACCCTTGCCAACCATGGCCGAATATTTGCTTTGTGTACGTTCTTCAACAATTTGATTTTCAAGATACAACCAGTATGCCTTTTGTTCAGGTGCAACGCTTGTTTCCAGTTGTTTCAGAAAGTTAACAACTGCACCGCGGTCAACTTGCCCTGTGTTGGGATTGCGAAACAATTGCTGAATGATAGGGTGAAGGTTTGCGCCCTGAAGCATATCAAACAATTCGTCTGAAGTGATTTCGATACCTAAATCTTTGTAAACATCGCCCATTACAATTTTCTGAACCGTATTTTGCCATGTTTGTTCCCTTACCTGTACCCAGCTATTTTCGTCTAACTGTGTTTGCTGAGTGTTTTGTTTATAAATTTCACCAAGTTCTTCTACTTGTCTTTGAAAATCAGGATATTGAATTGATTCACCATTGATTTCACCTATTTCCATTTGATTTTTCTGAAAAATTGAAGAGCCACTTTGTAACAAGTCTCCAAGGATAAATGCGGCTAATGAAATACCGATAACAATTGCTATTAATAATCCCGCTCTTGTTCTGATCGTTTGTAACGTTGCCATTGATTAACTGTTGATTTTTAACAAATTTTACTTAAAATTTTCGAGCTACGAAGATAACAATTTTAAATATTCTACCTTGAAATTGAATTTTTTTTTAACCGAAGATAGCTCATACGCCTAAGTTGCTGAAAATAAATTGATTAATTGGGTATTTACGGATGTTTTTAATCCTCTGTGATGGTCAGCTTTACCAATTCAATCTTTGTATTGGTAGCTTTTAGTATTTTAAAATGAAATACCCCTATTTTTATCAGCGAATTTATTTTTGGGATACTCTCATGGTGATAAAGAATAAAACCAGCAAGGGTTTCAAAATCTTCTGTTTCCGGAAGGTTAATATGGTATTTCTCATTTATCAGATCAATTTCCGACCGGCCTGAAAAAACATATTCATTATCGCTTATTTTTTTCTCAATAATATCTACGGTATCATGTTCATCTTCAATTTCGCCAAATATTTCTTCCAGAATATCTTCGCTTGTAACCATACCCGATGTTCCGCCGAATTCGTCAACAACAATTGCAATACTTCGGTGCTCTTTTATAAATGTGCTTAATAACTTATTGGCAGGCATAGTTTCAGGCACAATCAAAACATTGTTTAAAAATGGTTTAACCGATTCGGGATTTTTAAAAATCACTGAAGAGTGCACGTAACCTATAATGTTATCAATGCTTTTATCGTAAAAAATTATTCTGGAATACCCTGTTTCCACAAACTTTTGCCGAAGTTCATTAATAGTGGAATTCACATCCAGCATTTCAATTTCGGTTCGCGGAACCATAATCTCTCTCAGCTTTACTTTTGAGAAATCAAGCGCATTTTTAAAAAGTTTTACTTCGGACTCAATATTTTCTTTTTTTTCCGATCTGTTATTGTCTTTCTCGTTAACAAACTCATCTAAATCTATTCTACTGAAGACCAGATTGTTATTATTTTGTTTTATATTGGCTTTAAAAAGCCATTTCATTAATATGTTTGTGATACCCACTATAAACTGGGTTACAGGGTAAAAAAGGAAAAAGAAAAACGATAAGGGAATTAAAAATATTTTTAATAAAGTATTTGGGATGGTGCGAAAAAGTGTTTTTGGCAGGAATTCGCCGAATACCAAAATTACCAAAGTTGATATTACCGTTGTAATTAAAAGGATTAGTGATTCGGTATGAATATAGTTTTCGAAAATGGGATCGAGCAATCCTGCAAATGCAATTCCATAAATAACAAGTGCAACGTTGTTACCAATCAGCATGGTTGCTATGTATTTTCCTGAATTGGCTGTTACAACCCTAAGTAATTTTGAGCTAAAAGGTTCCAATTGTTTATCGAGTTCAAGACGCAGCTTATTGGCTGATACAAAGGCAATTTCCATTCCGGAGAAGAACGCTGATAAAATAGTAGTTGATAAAATAAGTATGAAGTAATGATTGGATTCCATTTGGTTAGTTAATTTGAAAATTGAAGCTGACCATTTGCAGGTTTCGGTTCGTTAGAACCGTTTTCAGGTTTTGGTTCCGGGAAATCTGTTGATTGGTTTTCACTTTTGATACTTACATATATTGTTCCTTTTGGATTTTTAATTTTCCAGTTTTGAAGTTTTTCATCTGAAGTAAATCCAATACCAGTAATTATTTGATCTTTTCGAATAATTTTTACAAATTCATCAGTGTAAATAATCTCCTTTTTTTCTTCCCAAATTAAATGTTCAGTTTTTAATGTATCGCCCTGAGCATTGGTTGCAATTACATTATTTTTTGCTTCCCACTTGTCTTCAGCAACAAACTGTTTAGCGTAATTGGCGGTTATACTTGAAATAATATTTTTATTTTCATCGAATTTTATCATTTGCATTCCTTCCGGAAATTCGGTATAATTTCTTCCTTCATCATCAAACTGAAGTAACTTTGGAGCTTTCAGCAAGTATCGCACTTGTCCGGAATCCGTAACATGAGTTTCAAAATTTCTGGCTTCAAGAATGGGGAGATTCTCGTTATTATAAAAATCTTTTATTTGTTCGATGTTGTTTTCGCAGCCATAAAAAAGTATTGCAGCCCCTGATAAAAGAGCTGCAATACTAAATATTCTGATGTATTGACTAATATTAAAACCTGATTGTTGTTGTTTCATTTATCCATCCTCCAACTTTGTAACTTTGTCCGGCCTGCAAACCTTCCATAAATGCGTCTTCCTTGTTTGGAAAGTATTTTTTGAAATCGGCTGCTTTGTTGGCTGCATCTGCAGCGCAATCATCGCCCCTCCGGGCCTTGTTGTAATAATCGACTGCCACCCAAAAAATAGCAGATTTTTCCAAATTTGTTCCGTTAAATGAACTGCTGGCTGCAACATAAATATCACCAATTAACATATTGGCATCGCACAAATCAGGATCCAATGAAATTGCTTTACGAGCCATTTCCCTTGCTTCCTGGTAATTTTTTTCTTTAATGTACGATATCAATCCACGCTCGTAGTAATAGCTGGCGAGCAATTTTGAATCGGTTTCCTGACTGATAGCCTGCTGATAAAATTTCTTTGCGTTTTCCAAATCGTCTTTTTTCACATAACCACGGGCCATATTGAATGCTGCTTCGGCTGATGGTTCCAGCTCGTACAAACGAATAGTTGCTTTCTCAACCAATTCACTTTCATCGCATTTTGCCTGTCTCAACCTGCGAAGCATAGATTTTATAAATTCTACATCACTGTTTTTGTCCTCAAACTGAGGTGTAAAAATATTTACCAGAGCCTCGCAATCTGCTGCTCCTGAAGTACTGAACAAGCTTTCAATATAAGTCTGAATTTCCTTTGCATCGGCTAATTTTTCTTTATCGGTACTTTTAGCAATTATTTCGTTCAGATAAGTATTACACTTGTCGTAGTTTGTAATAACTGCTTCTTTTGGCAGCGCTCCTAATTTGAAGAGCGAACGTGTAGTTTGCATCAGCAACAGGAACACCGGAAGTTCTGTTTCACCTTTTTCACTCTCAACAGAAATGTTTAACCATTCGTAGCCTTTGAGCATAACTTCTTTCAGAGCATCACCTTCTAGTGGTGTTGTCCTGTTTTCGTCGAGTTTATATTTTAAAAATGATGTTCCTTTACGGCCATGCACAAACCCCTGTCCACCAAAGTATTTCATTCTTTGTTCGTATCCTTTCAGGTATTCATCAAGATATTTATCTTTCTCAGCATCTGTTTTGGCATTTTCAATCAGGTATTCATAAATTTTTGCACCGTGAATATAAATGTTTGATGTAGATTTTGGGTATTTATTATAAATGTGTTTCCAATGAGGCATTGCCGATTTATAGTCGCCTTGTTTATAAAATTCATTGTACAGTGAATATTCAGTCATAAAATCTTTATCCTGCTCAGTTAATAACTCTTCTGCCGATTTTAAAACCAAATCGCCGCTGGCAACTTCGGTTGCTTCGCCTTCTGCACCGGGCAATACGCCAGTAAATGCAAAGTCGATTTCACCTATTGATCTTTCATCCAAATCAAATCTTTTGGATTCATTGGTGGCCATCAGTGTAAATTTGATGTATTTCGATTTTGGATCGCCGGTAACCTCGTATTTTCCATCGAAACTTGTCATCATTGTGCTTCCTCTGTGGGCTTCAACTGTAACACCGGCAGCAGGTTCTCCACCCATGTAAACGGTACCTTTAAAAACTCTTTGAGCCATCGATCCGTAAACGCCCGCCAAAACAATAAAGGCGAAGAGAAATGTTATGCGATATAAAGCTTTCATAATTGTATTTTTTTGTTTTTTATTTTAATCAAAACGTCTTTTTATAAACCACAAATCATATAAATTAACCATTAGGTTTAGCCTGAAATAATTTTCCTGAACCAGGTTTTCCTCTTGTGTTCCTTTCTTACCAACCTCAGCGGCTATATTTATTGTTGACTTTGAACGATATACAGGAAGTCCAACTCCAAATGTTATGCCAAAATCATTAATCTGTCGGTTGTTGAATATCAGATAAGTTTGTTCGTACTTGAATCCTGCACGATATGCTACTCTTTTTATGTAACTGTTTATTGAAAACTTATCAGGTATATATTCACCACCGACTGCAAATTTATTTAAATCTGTTAAAAAAGCACTCTTTGAACCAAGAAATTTGGCTTCGCTCCATGACTGATGATAGTAGTCGGCATTTATTTCAAGTTTATTATCTTTTACGTATGAAATTCCAAAACCATAAGTAAACGGAAATTCAATAATTCCTTTCTCTTCCTCAATAAAAAACAATGTATCCTGATCGACTGCTGAACCTGATCCAAGATTTTTTTGGGTGATATCTGTGAATAATGCATTGTATTTAGGATTATTTTCAAATACAACTCCAAGTATGATTTTACTTTTATCTTTTACCGGAATAGTTGCCTGAAGTCCATAATCGAAGCTAAAATCGTTTACCCTGAGACTTTTATATTGTTGAATATTATAAAAGTCGGCGGCACCTGAAAATACAACTTCAGCATTTCGGTTTAACATTCCAAAATAATAGTTGAGGTTTGCACCAACCGACAAAAATTTGAAAGGTTGAAAAGCCAGTCCCAAAAAAGCATTTGAAATAGTTCCTGCACCGTA
>Ga0105102_10000405_pt1 | contig 12743 bp, 7 predicted proteins | sample PPLLaktember2015_FD_87032 | JGI IMG/M metagenome (GOLD analysis project Ga0105102, IMG submission 87032) | Freshwater sediment microbial communities from Prairie Pothole Lake near Jamestown, North Dakota, USA - PPLs Lake P7 Core (6) Depth... | ecosystem: Environmental > Aquatic > Freshwater >...
AAAGCCCGCTTCCTGCTTAACGAACAATATGAACCCGGAATCAGTCAGCCGGTAAAGGTCCAGGTAAGTGCCGACGGTACTAAAAAGTACCTTTTCAGTACCGGATCGGGAAAATTTGTGGAAACGGCCATGATTCCCGAGGAGGAGCGGATCACGGTATGTGTCAGCTCCCAGGTGGGTTGCAAAATGGGATGTCTCTTCTGCATGACCGGCAAACAGGGATTCCAGGGGCAGCTGACTGCCGGCGAGATTCTCAACCAGGTCAGGAGTATTGAGGAGGCGGGCAGGGTGACCAACATAGTTTATATGGGCATGGGTGAGCCGTTTGACAACTTACCCGAAGTGCTAAAAAGCCTGGAGATCCTTTCTGCTCCCTGGGGGTATGCCATGAGCCCCCGCCGGATTACGGTCAGCACCATCGGCATCATCCCCGGAATGATCACGTTCCTGGAACAAAGCGAAGCCCACCTGGCGGTCAGTCTGCATTCCCCCTTCGATGAGGAAAGAAAAATGCTGATGCCTGTACAGGTGGCTTATCCGGTCACGGAAGTGGTCAGGGAGATCCGGAAATGGGATTTCAGCCGGCAGCGGAGGGTTTCCTTTGAATACATTGTTTTCAGGAACCTGAACGACACCGACAGGCATGTCAGGGAATTGGCCCGCTTACTGAACGGCCTGAGTTGCCGCATTAACCTGATCCGGTTTCACCCCATTCCCGGTACTCCTTTGAAAGGCACCGATGACCATACCCTTCAACAGTTCAAGGATAAACTCAATGAAAGAGGGATACTTACCACCATCAGGGCTTCCAGGGGACAGGATATTTATGCGGCCTGCGGGTTGCTTTCCACAAAAGAACTTAGTTCTTAAAATTTACACTGACTTGGTTGGATGGAGATTCCCCGCCTGAACGGAACGGGCTGACTCACCCCAGCCCTCTCTTAAACCTCCTTCGTCGGTTTAAAAGAGGGTGACTTCCAAACTTACACAGCTATTTTTTTCGTGTAAGCTGGTCCTTGCCAGTCAGTAGTTTCCCCTCCTGGTCAGGAGGGGTGCCCCGGTCCGTGACCAGCGGTTAAACTATCCAGAAAAAATTAACTGAGGGCCGGGGCGGGGTGGTTGACCATCAGCTCCCACCACCCCCCTCAAAGCCGTAACAAATTTTCTGCCTGGCGACCGGAATTCAATCACCGGCTTTGAGTACCCCTCCTGACCAGGAGGGGAATTTGGAGAAATCGTGATTTATTACTCAAAATGACATTATACATTTTCCGTAACAAATTGTATTTTTATATCAAAATTCAGCAGTATGAAGAAGTTGGTTTGGATCAAGGAGATTTTCGGTTCCCGGCTTGAGATTCTTTCCGATAACGCGGTGGTCGGGACCATTCAGTGGCAGAATATGTTCAGTGGAAAAGCCATGGCTGTTTTCAACGGACGTACCTTTTACCTGAAAAGGGAGTTTTTCCTGTCAAAACTGGAAATTTATGACGGGAAAGACGAGTCTTTGCTGGCCTGTGTCATGGTTAACCTCCTCAATCCCAAAAGCGATGTGATCATCAACGGGAAACGGTTTGAACTGGAGATCAAAAATTTCTGGCAATCAAAGTGGGCATGGAAATTCAACGGAAGTGAAGTGATCTCCTTTGTTTCCAACGAATTTATCACCAAGGACAAGGGGGAGATTAACCTTTACGGCAGTTGCAATGAAGAAGTGGAGATCATGCTGCTGCTGGGGCTGTTCGTTCGGAATCAGTTCATCCTGGTTATCCTGTTTATGCTGGTTATTCTGCTCCTGATCATTTTCTGAGTTCAGAAGAATTCATCAAATTCCAGCGCTTTTCGTTCTTCTCCCGGAATTTCTTCTCCGCAATCAATGGTACCCCTGAAATTAGCCGGTCTGGCAAATTCTCCCTTTTGGGTATATCCCAGAGAGGGATCTGCCAGTACTTTCTTCATAAAATATCCCCAGATGGGCAATGCGGTGCTGGCACCCTGCCCTGACTGGAGATCGGAAAAGTGGATGCTCCGGAGATCTGCTCCTGTCCAGACTCCGGCAGTCAACTGCGGGGTCATCCCGATGAACCAGCCATCGGAATGGTTCTGGGTTGTCCCCGTTTTTCCGGCTATGGGCATGGTAAATCCGCCATATCCTTCCCGGAACCGCAGCCTGCTCCCCGTCCCTGCATCAACTACCCCCTGCAGCAGGTTGGTCATCAGGTAAGCGGTGTTTTCGTCAATCGCCTCATAACGGCGGGGAATAAAATTGGCTACGATGTTGCCATGGCGGTCTTCGATCCGGGTAACAAAATAGGGTTTTACAAATACTCCCTTATTGGCATAGGTGCTGAAAGCGCCTACCATCTCATACAGTGTGATGTCGGAGGTGCCAAGGAACATGGAATAGACCGGATCAATAGGGCTGTAAATCCCCAGTTTTTTCATGATGGCCACTACAGCTTCAGGATTGAATTGTTTCATTACCCAGGCGGAAATCATATTGCGGGAATTGGCCAAACCCCATCTGAGGGTAACCATTTTACCATAATTCTCCTCATCTTTATCGGCATCCCTTGGTTCCCAGATGGTGCCGTCGAAAAGTACAAACTGCTGCCTGACATAGGGAACCCTGGTACAGGGGCTTAATCCGTTCTGCATGGCCAGGGTGTACAAAAAAGGCTTCACGGTTGAACCCACCTGACGCTTGCCCATCTTTACCATATCGTACATGAAATATTGGTAATTGGGCCCCCCGACATAGGCTTTCACCTTTCCTGAACCATTCTCCATGGCCATAAAGGAGGAGCGGATAAATCGCAGGTACCACTTGATGGAGTCGATGGGAGACATTATGGTGTCTTTATCCCCTTTCCAGGAAAAGATGGTCATCTCTACCGGCTGATTAAAAATTTCCCTGATTTGATCAAAACTTTTCCCCTGCCTGGAAAGTACCCGGTATCTTTCGGTTCGTTTAATCGACCGTACCAACAGCTCCTCCGTCTCGCTGGCCGTCATATCGTTGCTGAAGGGTGGATTGTTCAGGGATTTTACCCGACGGTCAAACATCGGCTGAAGGTTGGTTTTTATGTGATGGGTGACCGACTCTTCGGCATATTGCTGCATTCTGGAGTCAATGGTTGTGTAAATCCTCAACCCATCCTTGTAAATGTCCCACGAAGTCCCATCCCTTTTTTCGTTTTTATTGCACCAGCCATATAAGGGGTTGGTTTCCCATTCCGTGGAATCTTCGATGAATATTTGATGCTGAAAACCGGCATAGTCTTCCTTTTCCGGTTTGACTGCACCAATGGCCATCCGGATGTACTCCCTGAAATAGGGCGCCATTCCCCGTTTAAAATCGACCCTGTTGTAATCCAGGTCGAGAGGTTTAACCTTGGTGGCATCAAATTCAGAACTGGAAATGAAATTGTATTTTCTCATTTGCGACAGCACAACATTCCGGCGCTGAAGCGTAACCTGCGGCCGGCGTACCGGGTTATAAAGGGCGCTGTTTTTGGCCATTCCAACCAGCATGGCCGACTGATGCAGCTGAAGGGCTTCCGGTTCACAGTTAAAATAGACGTTGGCTGCAGTTTTTATCCCGACAGCAAGGTTCAGGAAGTCATATTTGTTCAGGTACATGGTAATGATCTCTTCCTTGGTGTAACTCCGTTCAAGTTTCACGGCAATGATCCATTCCTTGAATTTCCTGAGAATGAGTTCTATCGGACTGGCAAGCTGTTCCCGGGGGAACAGCATTTTAGCCATTTGCTGCGATATGGTGCTGCCCCCGCCGGAACGGGTATTGGCAGTCAGAATACCCTTGACCACCCGCAGCAAGCCCCTGAAATCAATACCGGAATGACGGTAAAACCGCCTGTCTTCCGTCGCTATCAAAGCCTGGATCAAATGGTCAGGCAAATGATCAAACGAGACAAAGGTCCGGTTCTCACGAAAAAAAGTACCCAACACCTTTCCATCTTCAGAAATAACCTGTGAGGCCAGAATGGTTTCGGTATTTTCAAGATCCTCAAAGGTGGGCATAAATCCGAACACCCCGCGTGCAATCAAGAAAAAAAGACACACAAAAATCAGAGCCACAGCCACATACAATCCCCAGAAATAGCGGAGATACTTCCTGAAGCGGGCATCATTTTCAGTATAGATTCCCCTGAAGAGGCGGGCAAACTTCCTGACAGGGCTATTTTCTTCCGTCATGAAAATCTTTTTTACAAACAACGGAACAAAGATAACCGTATTATTTGAAGTAGAAATTTTGAACTTAGCTATTCATTTTTATTACTTTGCAGCCGTTTAAATACATTAAGGTAAAAGAGTAGCTCCTATGCAGGAAAATTTAGTCATTGTTGAGTCCCCGGCAAAAGCCAAAACGATTGGTAAGTTCCTGGGGAAAGAATTTTTTGTGGCATCCAGTATGGGGCATATCCGTGACCTCGAGAAAAAAGAGTTCGGTATTGATGTAAAAAACCAATATCAGCCCCGCTATGTGATTTCGGAGGATAAAAAAAAGGTGGTTTCCGAACTGAAAAAACTGACCAAAGAGGCAAAAACGGTCTGGCTGGCCTCTGATGAGGACCGGGAGGGGGAAGCCATTGCTTGGCATCTTCAGCAGGAATTGAAACTGAAACCCGAAAATACCCGGCGGATTGTCTTTCACGAGATTACGAAAGATGCCATTCTGAATGCGGTTAATCACCCGAGGAATATCGACATAAACCTGGTCAATGCACAGCAGGCCAGGAGGGTGCTCGACAGGATCGTGGGTTTTGAAATTTCCCCCGTTCTGTGGAAAAAGGTAAAACCATCGTTGTCAGCAGGGCGTGTGCAGTCTGTGGCCGTCCGCCTGATCGTGGACAGGGAAAGGGAAATCATGAATTTTGTCTCTGCTTCCTCCTTCCGGGTAACAGCGGTTTTTACCGCCCGTTTGTCTGACGGGTCGGAAGCAGAAATGAAAGCCGAACTATCCAGGCGTTACGATACGGAGGAAGAGGCCATGCGGTTCCTTGAGACCTGCAAGGGTGCGCTGTTTGCGGTAGCCGATGTTTCCCGGAAACCGGCGCGTCGATCCCCGGCGCCTCCCTTTACCACCTCAACGCTTCAGCAGGAAGCCAGCCGGAAACTCAGTTTTTCAGTCTCCCAAACCATGTCGGTAGCTCAGAAATTGTACGAAGCAGGATTGATAACCTACATGCGTACGGATTCCGTAAATCTTTCTTCGCTGGCTTTGCACACGACCGCGCAAAAAATCACTGAACTGCACGGAGAACAGTACGTAAAGACACGCCAGTACAAGACCCGATCCAAGGGAGCACAGGAGGCCCATGAAGCCATACGGCCCACCTATATCCAGAGTGAAACCATCACCGGTTCGGCACAGGAGAAAAAGTTGTATGAACTGATCTGGAAAAGAACCATTGCCTCACAAATGGCTGATGCTCTCCTGGAAAAAACCGTTGTAACCATCAGCAGTTCCACATCGAAGGAGACCTTCACCGCTTCCGGGGAAGTGGTTGTTTTCGACGGGTTTTTAAAGGTTTATATGGAATCAACAGATGAAGAGGGCGGTTCTTCCTCAGCCCAGGAACTGCTCCCTCCGGTGAAAGTAAGCGATCCCCTTTCTGCCCTGATCATTCAGGCAACAGAAAGATACACCCAGCGACCCTTCAGATATACTGAAGCTTCACTGGTCAAGGGTTTGGAAGAACTGGGCATCGGACGGCCTTCCACCTATGCTCCCACGATTACCACCATTCAGAACAGGGAGTATGTTGTTAAGGAAGACCGGCCCGGCAAAGAAAGAAATTTCATTCTGCTGGAACTGATCCGGAACGTAATATCCAGATCGGTGAAAAGTGAAACAACGGGAGCTGAAAAGTCCAAGCTGTTCCCAACAGACATCGGCATGGTGGTGACCGATTTTCTGACCAGCCACTTTCAACAGATCATGGACTACCATTTCACCGCCAGTGTGGAGGAGGAACTGGATGAAATTGCCGAGGGCAAAAAAATATGGTATGAGGTGATCGACCGGTTTTATCATCCTTTCCATGACAACATCGGAGTGGTCCTGAAAAATTCGGAAAAAACCCGCGGAGAGAAAATCCTGGGTATCGATCCGGTTTCCGGGAAACAGGTATCTGCGAAAATAGGCCGTTTCGGCCCGATTGTCCAGTTGGGAGAATCCATTCCCGGACAGGAAGAGAACAAGCCACAGTTTGCCAGTCTTCGTCCCGGACAACACCTGGAAACCATTACCCTGGAAGAGGCCATGGAATTGTTCCGGATGCCCAGGGAACTGGGTGTTTGGGAGGAGAAACCGGTATCCGTAGGTATCGGGAGATTTGGTCCTTATGTCAGACACAACAACCAGTTCATTTCTCTGACCAAAGGTGACGATCCCTACACCCTGACCCTTGAAAGAGCCATTGAACTGATCCGCAACAAACAGGAAAAGCTGAGCAAATCAGAATTAAAATGCTTTACGGAAGATCCTCATTTAAAGATATTAAACGGTCGTTGGGGGCCATATATCGTTTATAAGAAAGAGAATTTCAGGATACCCAAAAACGTGAAAGCGGAGGAAATGACTTTTGAGGATTGCCTCCGTATCATTGGTGAGTCCTCCGGAAAAGTCAAAAAACAAAAGAAAACGAAATAAACTTTTCATAAAGTAACCCATCCGGAGAGTCATGGATATTTCACTTTATTTTCACCCGGCAGATTTTGCTGAATACAATCCGGTTGGCCAACTGACCCCCAATACCCTGGGGCACTTCATCAGGAAAGATACCCTGAAGGAAGGACGGGCCGGTAAAAGCGCTGCGAAAGTGGCAATTTTCGGAGTGCCGTCAGGTACTTCCGCGGCAAACAAGGGAACGGGAAAAGCACCCGACGAAATCAGAAAATACTTATACCGTTTCAGTAACCTGGAAAGTTTCAGGGGGATTGTGGACCTGGGAAACCTCAAACCGGGAAAAAAGGGGGAGGATATCCAGTATGCGCTAAGAGATGTTGTGGAATACCTTAGCGACAACAACATTATTTCCGTAATCTTAGGAGGCAGCCAGGACCTCAGTATTGGTATTTCAAGGGCATTCAGGGAGGTAAAGGATTTCACCCTCACGGTGGTGGATGCCAGGGTTGACATCAAAACAACGAGGGAGGCCACCAATTCTGCCAATTTTCTTTCAAAAATACTGGCCGAAAATCCTTTGTTGTTTCACCTTCAGATGATGGGTCTACAGAGCCACCTGGTTCCGCCTTACATTTTAAAATCGCTCAGGGAAAAGAGTTTTGATTTTTTAAAACTGGGCGACCTCCGTGACAGTTTCAGCGATGCGGAACCATTGCTGCGCCAAACCACATTTCTCAGTTTTGATGTCTCAGCGCTCCGGCATGACGAAGCCCCTACAGGATGGTTTTCATCCTCCAGCGGTCTGACTGCCGAAGAAGCCTGTCGTATATCCCATTATGCCGGCCTGGGCAGTAAAATTAAAGCTTTCGGCATGTTTGAAGCCAATCCCAGCCATGATCCGGGGGGGATGACCAGTCAGCTTACTGCCCAGATCATCTGGTATTTTCTTGAAGCATTAACACACCGGATACCTGCTGATCCCACGAACGACCCGGCGGGGTTCAACCGCTATTTCACAGGGATCAGCGGACATGAAATTATTTTTTTTCAGCATCCTCCCACCGACCGATGGTGGATGGAAGTATCTATGGAAGGACTGGAGACAGTGGTAATACCTTGCAGGGAAAAGGATTATCTGACAGCGATGAAAGACGAAATCCCTGATCTGTGGTGGAAATATGCCCGAAAAACTGAAAAGTTTTCAAAATAATAGGAAATTAAATCCGTTCTTTGCATGGCCGGTCATGGTACTTCACTCACTTAAAGGGGTGAATTACCGTGTGCGTAGGTGAAAATTGAGTATGAGAAAGATAGTTTCTTTTTTATTTTTTATTTTTGTATTTTGTTTTGCGGCATTTGGACAACAAGACCCGCAGTATACCAATAATATGTTTTACAGGTTAGGGGTGAATCCGGGTTTTGCTGGTAGTCAGGATGCGATCAGGGGAATCATACTAAACCGTTATCAATGGAGTGGTTTTAAGAACGCTCCCAAGACCATGGTGTTCAGTGCAGATGCACCGGTATTGGTTTTCGGGGTTCCGTCGGGGATAGGTATAAATATGATCAACGACAAACTGGGGCCGGAGGAAAATGTATGGGTTAACCTCAGCTATGCATACAAACGCTCTTTGAAAACTGCAAATCTGGGAATAGGTGTCACCCTTGGTATGTTTAACAAAAGCCTTAAGGGAGATTGGACGGTGCCGGATGATGATATGGGGATATTTATTGATCCGGCTTCTGATCCGGCGATACCCCAGGAGGAAGTCAGCCAGGTGGCATTTGATACCGGCCTTGGGATTTATCTGGAAGGGGTGAATTATTATGCAGGATTTTCGGTGACACACCTTAACCAGCCACGTGTGAGGTTTTCAGATCTGGCCACCACTTATCTGGCAAGGCACTATTATTTAACCGGAGGATACAATATTAAGTTGCCCGATCCGTTAATTGAGTTGCGTCCATCGTTTTTGCTGAAGAGTGATCTGGCCGGATGGCAGATAGATGTGAATGCAAACCTGGTTTACAACAACCGGTTTTGGGGAGGTATCTCCTACCGGTTACAGGATGCAGTATCTCTGTTGTTTGGCATGGAACTGATCAATGGGTTGAGTGTGGGCTATTCTTTTGACCTGACCACTTCTGCCCTAGGCAGGTACGGGTACGGGTCGCATGAGTTGTTTCTGAGCTATTCACTCAATGTGGAAAAGAACAGAAACAGAAAATATAAGAGCGTCAGGTTTTTGTAAAAAAAGCTATACAGAACTAATATATGAAAAAAATTGTCCATGTTTTAGCTGCTTTCTCCGTCGGATGGATGATGATGAATTCATCCTGCAGTCTGCCCGGCTCCGGAAGTGGCTATGGTAACGGAGAGCTTGTCGGTTCCAGAAGCGGAGGTAATTGGAAAGAGAAGGCGCCTTATGGGATGACCTTCATTCGCAGGGGAACACTGAATATCGGGCCCAATGACCAGGATCCTTCCGCAGCCGTGCAACCTACCCGGACCGTTTCCATTGATGCTTTCTGGATGGATGACACCGAGATTACCAACAGCGAATACCGCCAGTTTATCAGCTGGGTGAGGGATTCTCTGGCCCGGCAGATGCTGGGGCAACAATTCCCGGAGTACCTGATCACGGAAGACCGGAACAACAATCCCATTGACCCGCCATTAATAAACTGGAGGGAGCGGATCAGGTGGACAGACCCGGATTATGCTGCAGCGCTGGAAGATCTCTACATTCCTGCTGAAGAGCGGTTTTTAAACCGCAGGGAGATTGATACCAGGAAGCTGTTTTATACTTATTGGTGGATAGATTACAAGCAGGCGGCCCGCCGCATCAACAGCTATAACGCCGATAGTCTGAAATATGGCAGCAACGCAGAGGTCACCCGGCCCAACGGAGAGGTTCAGACCGTTACCAACCGCTCTGCCTTCATCATGAAGGAAACGGTGCCGGTTTACCCGGATACCCTATGCTGGATGCGTGATTTTACCTACTCATACAATGAACCCTGGGCTACAAGGTATTTCTGGCATCCCGGCTTTGCCGATTACCCCGTGGTGGGCGTAACCTGGAGCCAGGCTAAGGCCTTCTGCAACTGGAGAACAAAAATACAGGAAGATTTTCTGGCTGAACACCGTAATCCCAGCCTGATGGAATTCCGTCTGCCTACAGAATCGGAATGGGAGTATGCCGCCAGGGGAGGAAAGAAATTTTCACTCTACCCCTGGGGAAATTACTACATGAGAGACAGTAAGGGTGTTTTTCTTGCCAATTTCAAACCACTCCGCGGAAACTATGTCGAGGACGGAGGTATTGAAACCATGAGGGTGGGCAGTTACGACCCCAATGATTACGGACTGTACGATATGTCGGGGAATGTCGCCGAATGGACCAGCACCGCTTTCGATGAATCGGGGTATATGCTGATCAGCGACCTAAACCCTACATTCGAATACAATGCCCTTCCCGATGATCCTCCGGTAATGAAAAGAAAGGTGATCAGAGGGGGATCTTTCAAGGATGTGGCCGTATTCAATCAGGTTGCCACGCGCGATTATGAATATCAGGATACCACCAAATCCTATATCGGATTCCGTTGTGTCAGATCATCTTTCGGCAATGAGTTTTAAAAAACCTAATGAGTCAATTATGAATATCGGTGAAGTCTTAAAAACGAAACGTGCTAAAACCCTGATGGGTTTTATATACAGTTGGGGTGCTTCTATTGTTCTGGTGGGTGCTTTATTTAAACTGAACCACTACCCCTATTCCGGAGTGTTACTCGGAATAGGCCTTATCACTGAAGCCATCATCTTTTTTGTCTCTGCTTTTGAACCGCCACTGGATATGCCGGAATGGTCAAGGGTTTACCCTGAACTGAAAGAAGATTATCCTGTAGAGGAACTGAGTAAGGAAATTAAACCGGTGAAAGGGAAACTGGAGGATTTGCTGAAAGGAAGCGACCTGACACCCGATTTGCTGAGTAAAGTGAGTGTCAGCCTCAATGAGCTAAGCACTACCGCAAAAGGAATAAGCAACATTTCAACGGCCACACTGGCAACAGAACAGTACGTGAAAAACCTCAGTTCTGCCAGCGATTCCATGAGTCTGATGCACGAAGTCAATTCCAAAGCCAACAGTGCGATCAATCAGTCGGTCAATCAAGTCGTTAATTCCTACCAGGGCGCTGCGGAAATCATGAAAAATTCCGGAATGGCCATTGCTGAAAAGCTGAATGCTTCAGGCGCGGATTTCACCAGCAAAATTGCTGAGTCGGGGAATCTCCTGGTCAACAGCTATAAGACTGCATCCGAAAAAATAGACCAGAGTGTCCAGCACATCGGGAGTTCAACCGGCAGTTATTCTGAAAGCCTCATCCGGTTAAACAGCAACATTTCTGCACTGAACAATGCCCTTGAAATGCAGCTGAAAGGTACGGAGAACCAGGCCAGAGCCCATCAGCAATTTAACAACGACCTGGGGAGGATGAACGAAATACTGGCCTCCTCCGCCGACGAGTTAAAACGCTACCAGGAGAATGCCGCAAAATTGAATCAGCATCTGGAAGACCTGACCAGGATCTACGGTAATATGCTGGGTGCCCTGAATTATAAAAAATAACAGAACCTAAGTATTTACTGCTATGGGTATTAGAAACTGTCCGGAAACACCGAGGCAACGAATGATCAATATGATGTACATCGTATTGACCGCCATGCTGGCTCTTAATGTTGCTGCTGAAACACTGGAGGCTTTCAGGGTCATTGATGGTAGTCTGATACAGACTTTCGGTGCCATTGACTCGAAAAACTCCCAGGTTTATCTTGATTTTGAACAGGCATATGCCGAGAACGCGGAAAAAGTCGGAGAATGGAAAACCAAAGCCGACATGGTCCGAAGCAGAACCGACAGCATTGTCAATTATATATGGGGACTGAAAGAAGAATTGGTAAATGCCTCCGGATCAAAGCCGTATGATTCAAGAAATTCACTCGATCTGGATAGGTTTCCCTATGTTACCATGAAAGGGGATACCCTGGTGCTGAAAAAAGAAGACGACATCAACTCCCCCTCTGAAATCATGATTGCCAAAAAGAGAGCCTTCCAATTAAAAGCGAAGATCTCAGATTATAAGAATTTCATGATCAGCATGATCGATAACGGCGGTGATGCCCAACTGAAAGAGATCATCATACGGGAACTGGAAACACCTGATTCCAAATTCAACTTCAGGTCGGGCGAAAGAAAACCCTGGGAAAACCAGTTTTTTGAAAATAAGCCGCTGGCTTCCATCATGACCCTGCTTTCAAAGTTTCAGATTGATGTGAAAAACTCAGAGGCCAATCTGCTTAATTATCTCTATTCCAAGATCGACGCTGCAAGCTATAAATTCAACAAGCTCGAAGCCCAGGTGATCGCCAATTCCGCGATCATCCTCAAAGGAGAAGAGTATTATGCCGAGATTTTCCTTGCAGCCATTGATACCACCGTTGATCCCGAAATTATTGTCGGCGGCAACCGGATGCCGATTGTCGACGGAAAAGCAGTCTATAAACTCCGTCCTTCTGAAACGGGAACCTTTAAATGGAGCGGTGTCCTGAGGTATAAAACACCGGAAGGGATCTTCCGCGATTATGAGTTTCAGAAAGAATACCAGGTAACAGCGCCCAGTGTGACCATCTCCCCGAAAAAGATGAACGTTTTCTACAGGGGATTGGGGAATCCTGTTGATGTTTCCGTTCCGGGGATCGCCAAAGAAAACATCCGGATCGAAATGACCAACGGAAAGATCACCCCTTCCGGGAACGAATGGATGGTGTATCCAACCGACCTGGACGAAATGGGACGCAGAACCAAAGTTTCGGTTTATGCCACCGTCTCCGGAAGCGAAAAACTGATGGGAACCATGGACTTCAGGGTGAAAAAGGTACCCGATCCGGTGGCAAAGATTGCAAATCTCTCAGGAGGTAACATAAAAAAAGAAGATCTCAGACTGGAAGACGGAATGCTCGCTGTTCTGGAAGATTTTGACTTTGACCTGAAGTTCGGGATCACCCAGTTCGATGTTTCCATTA
>Ga0105102_10000406_pt1 | contig 12741 bp, 7 predicted proteins | sample PPLLaktember2015_FD_87032 | JGI IMG/M metagenome (GOLD analysis project Ga0105102, IMG submission 87032) | Freshwater sediment microbial communities from Prairie Pothole Lake near Jamestown, North Dakota, USA - PPLs Lake P7 Core (6) Depth... | ecosystem: Environmental > Aquatic > Freshwater >...
CTAGTGGGAGATCCACTGGATGTAAACAGAGAATATGGGGAAGAAGCAGCGTCGTCAATTCATCCTGATGGGAAGACATATGAACTTGATGAGAAGGGTTGGCCTATTTGTATTACTATGAATGGTACACAATATAACGACAGTACTAATCCTACTATCAATGGTTATAGATATTTGATTTTTAATGATTTTATTGATACTACACAGATTGTTTGTTCGGGCACAAAAGCAATTGAGTATGGTGTAGATATTTGGTACTACACATTTAGATGGTCAGACAGACAGATTATTGAAGCATACAACAAATGTCCAGTTCCACCAGGTCTGACTACAACTACAGCAAATACTCAGTCTTATATTTATTATACAGCAGTTCGCCTCTTAGGAGCAGAAAATTGGCATGACGCAATTGAGGACGGGGCCGAAATCAGAGACGAAGGGACGACTTATAATCCTGGTCCTGGTTTCACTTTCAGGGCCAAGCTTCTTGATGACCTAAACAAGAAACTTGATGACTTAAAAAAGAGTTTGATGTTAACAGGCATTACTGGTGTTCGTGTAGACTAATACTAATTGATGAGGTCGTATAATGCCAATTCATCGCAACAGAATAAGTAGGAAGGTTAAAGAGACGTTTCGCAAGTCAATGCGGAATGTTATCGATGGCCTTAGCAGGAAGGTTCTGATATATAAGCAGCCGCTTAAATCAGAGTGTCCTAACTGTTTCTACGATAAGTTTACTGATAGTTCAACTGGTAAATGTAAATATTCTGCGGCCGAAGCTCCATTAAAACAGGCGGAGTGGGAAGCTCAAGGAAACGAGACTTTAAGATATAAGTATTTCTTAAAGGGCCGCTGCCCAGTTTGTAAGGGCCAGGGCTACATTGAAGTTGCGAGAAAAACATGGATTGATGCATTGGTTATTTGGGACCCCTCTACACAGGGTAATGCTATGACTTATACGCCCGCCGGCACAGAAGGTAGTACAGTTGTACAATTAAAGACAGATCCTAAATACTTTGATACAATAAAGAATTGTTCTAGAATAGTAGTTGATGGAATAGAATGTAAGATATCTAGACCGCCTATTTTAAGAGGCCTTGGTACACAAGCAATTCTTATTATAACTGCGTTTACTACAGAGAAGCCTAAAATTGCAAGCGATGAGTTTGTTAAGGACTACTCATGATAGATGATGCTTTATATAAAGGCGTAGAGCAATTAGACAATAGGATGATTGATTATATAAGAAGACGTCTGATTACAGATTATGTTCCGTTAGTAAAAAATGCTATAATGGATCAGTACGACTCTTTACTAATTGCTCCTATTACAGATAGAAGAAGTAAAACTAATCCAATCTTTTATAGAAAAGATTTTGTAGACGCTATTGATAATTTTCCTTTTGTAGAAGGTACCGAGAATGAAACTAAATTCATAATGCCTGATTTGGAGAACTTTCCTTTTGAAAAAGGTAGACTTCCAATAATAAAAACCATTTTAGAAGGAATAGTTGGAACTTACGTAGAAGTAACTAATGAACAATATTCAGCACTTATGGGGAAACGTGCTCCGCAGTTGGAGCCTTATGATAATTCAGTTCCCCCCAAAGAAAGAATTTATTTATTAAAATACACTACTGAAGTACAAAGGAAAGAATATCAGCTTTATAAAAGACCTACTCTTGTTAGATACCCTTTTTCTAATAGCCCGCCGATAAGAATTTTTGACGGCGCACAGAAGTTTGTAGAAGAAAACGCTACTACTTGGTTAAACGTACTTGTAAATAAGGCCACAAAAATGTATGTAAATGGAGAATAATTAATAATTATGAGTTACGAAATGAAACAACTAAGGAAAGAGGATCTGAGCTTATATTATCATATCAAGCATTTGGCTTTGATAGATTTTATAGAGTTCGAAGAATACGCACCTCTTAAGGAACTTGAACTTCACGAAGCTTGCGAAGAGAATATTAAAGTGTACGCCGCGCAGATTGAGTGGTGTGATAACGGCGCAACACACGAGACTCTTCCTACTCCAACAGAACGTGGCCGTGGTTGGGTGTATCTTGACGAAGAGGTAGTAATATCTGGTACTTATTGTGGTACTACTTTATCTGGTTACATAGAACAGTACGATCGTGTATTTGTTTATACCATTAGTGGAAGTACAATCAGCGGTGTGCCTACTATGGAATATGTTAGAATTCCATATAGTGAATACCTTATTGATTATATGGATGGAAGAATAATAACTTCAGGAACTTGTCAGCCTACTTGTGTTTCTTACTACTGGAATTATATTAGCGTAGTTGATGAGTGGGCCGCTATTGAAGCAGCAAAACCTCCTGTTATAGTTATAGACATGTATGGTACAGACAAGGGAGGCTATCAGCTTGGCGGTGGTAAAAAAATAAACAGAAAAGTAGATATTCACGTTTTTGCTTCTAACCCTGCCGAAAGAAATGATATTGTAGAAGCAATTTATGACTCATTATATTTAAAGAGCTGTCCGTTGTATGATTTTCCAGAAGGAACTATTTTGGATTATGACGGAACTTGGTTCAAAAGAAAAGACAGCGACGATCCTACGAATAAACTAACCTATCTATTTAATAGGACAACCTCTCCTGATATTATAGGAAATTTAACATTTGAAAATGTTTCAGCAAGGCACGTTAGTTTACCCCTCGTTATGACCCGTGACCGAAATGAGGTCATGCTTAGCGACCTAAACGCCTATAGGTCTAAAATAAGCTTTGATCTTATTTCGTACACAAAAGTATAGGGAAAGGAATCGTTATTATCAAAGTCGCCTCAACGGAGATAATAGCGGACGGGTTTTTAACACTATATTCACCAACCTGAGTTGATTAAGATTTTTAATCAATCAAATAGTGGAGGATTGAAAAATTATGGCTCGTAATAGAATCATTTATGCTTCTCAAAGTGTGTGGTGCAACGGAGAGGTCCTTTACCGTGTACAGTCTTTAGGCAGCACTACCACATTTACCTCTGAAGACATTTTCGAACTTGGTCACCTAGATATTGTTGACATCGTCGATGACGTGCCAGCAGTTGCGGTTACCTTGAATACAAATGACTTCGGTGATGTTCGTACCTTGGCAATTCTTGCCCAGGTAGCCCCTGCAAAGAGAGCAATGGATGCAACTGCTACTACTGATAACGCCAACCTGGTTGTTGTTAGTGGTACTCAGCTTGCTGAAACTAGCACTTATCTGCACGGTGTTGCTCTGGCTGATTTTGCCATTACCTGCGGTAACCTTACTGGTGTTACCTTGTGGGCCCCAGTTCAGGATGAGTGCTCTCTCGGCACGCTGGCCAACAATATTGACCAGACCCTGTTCCTGGATAAAGTCTACATTAACAGCCTAGAGTTTGGTTATACCACGGGCGCCAATGCGACCGAAAACTACGGCGCAGAAACCGACATGAAGATGTGGCTTCTGAACAGCGGTCGTTTTGTAAACTACGAAGAGTTTACACTTGTTTCTGGTTCGTCTTCGGTTACCCTTGATGGTGTAGCTACCGATCTTGTTACTGTAGCTACTTTGTCAAACAGCACTTTGGGTTTCTTGAGAAAGGCCCCCAATGGTGCTCCTGGTGTTACTTACTATGATGCATCTGCAAATTCCATGACTAACTACGAAGTTAGAACTGGCGCAGCTGGTGCAACTTGGTTTGGTTTCAACGCTGGTACTGGTGTTATCACTTTTGCTACTGGCATGACTGCTGACACTGGTGATAAGGTTTTTGCTATTTATTCTGCTGATGCTTATGCAACAACCTCAATGAATAAATATATGTCAATTATGGATGACAAGAATCGTCCAGACAATGTTGGTGCGCTACGTCAAGGTCAGGTAGAAATTTATATTGTTGACCCGCAGACAACCACCACATATGAGCTTGCTCTTAGACTAACTTCTTGCACCGTTACTGCTGATCTTACTCGTGAGCCGCTGCTTGAGCTTGGTCACTTGGGCCCATACGATCGTCCATTGACTCTCCCAATTCCTATCACTGCTACAGTCGAAGCGACTGCGGGTGACTTGGAGAACTGGGCGAAAGTCGCTGGTAAGTTGGATGAGTTCACTGCTAAGACCCTCACCGATCTAACTCTTGCCGATCTATTTGGTAAGGAAGATTTGGTGCTTGTTGCTAAGATCTATGCTCAAACCGACGAAGAAGCTCGCGGAACTGGTTACAATCGTAAAATTGGAACTGATTCTAAGCTTGTTGGTTACAGCTATTGGAACAATGGTGTAGAGGGAACCTACTCAGTAGGTAATACCGAATACCCATTGAAGACAGTTGTTGTTGAGCACTTGAAGATCACTGATGAAGGTATGACTTTGGATATGGGTGCGAATGCTACTCAGACCTTTGGCTTCCGTTCAACTAACGATCTTTATATTGTTAAGGGTGATGTTGCTATTGGCCATATCACTGGCGCATTCAAGATTCGCAGAAACGGCTAATCTTTGAATATGTAATACGGAGCAGGCGGTCTTCGGGCCGCCTGCTTATACTTATAGGAGGATTATAGGAAATGGTAGTAGAAGATAGAAATGCAAAGAAGCTTAAGGATATGATTGCTCTAGAGGTTACGGCGATGTTTGAATCTACACTAGACTTTGCACAAGTCGCTTGTCCTGAACCCAATTTTAAACCTCTTCGTTCTAAAATTCTAAGAGTTGGAAATAACTGTATTAGGAATATCAATAAGTGTATTGATGATTACTTCAAGGTAGAATACAAGGCCCCGGCAGAAGATGTCGTAGAAGTAAAACAGGCCAAAAAATAATGGAGGAATAGGAATATGGCAGAGGAAACTAAAGAAGAAATTAAGAGATCTTTTCTTGGTCCAGATGGTGTAAGCATGTACTACATTACACCGCCCAGCGCTAACGATATTCGTGAAGCTGATTGGCACTATAGTAAAACATACACTCGATCTTTGACCGAGGGTATTACTACAAGTGCAGAAATGATGGACATTCTAAGACGTAGAGGTATTATTGGAGCAGAATTTGAAAAGCGTGCGTCAGAACTTGCCGCAATTTTGAACGAGAAGATATTCAATCTTAACGGAGCACAGACTTTAGAACAAAGACGTGATAGAGCTGTAGAAGTAGCAGAAGCACGTGATGAGTTATTTAGATGGAACCAACGTCTAAATGGTCCAATGGCTAATACCTGCGAACAAATGGCTGATGACTCCCGCCTTGAATATCTAACTTCATGTATGATAACAAATTCAGAAGGAAATAGAGTTTGGCCCAAACATGATGATTATCTAAAAGAGAAGAACCAGGCTTTAGCACTTAAATCTCGTTTTGAGGTTATGTTATATCTACAAGGTCTTGAATCAGACTTCCTAGAAAAAACTCCAGAAGCCCGCGCCATGAAGGATATTCAGGCTGAAGTTTTAGCCCAGGCGGAAGAGGCCGCTAGAACCATAAGAGCTATGGAAGAGGAAGAAGCTAATAAAGTAACTTCTGATAATGTAGAAGCCACAGTAGAAATTGTAGAAGACAAACCTAAGAAGGTAAAGAAAGCTAAGAAAAAGTCTGCGTAATTATGGAATTATCTTCTGACGAAATAGATAGATATCTCAATAGTATATTTACAGGACAAAAGTTTGTTTATATAAAAGACGAACTGTTTATATTTAAACAGCCTGATAATATAGCGAAGATAAAGTCAGATTTAATTTACGATAGGGCGTATGAAAGCGCCCTATCTCAAGGTATATTACCAATAAAAGAACTGGAAGTTCTTATTAAAGAAAGAGGAATTTTTACAGAAGAAGACGAGAGTTTGTTAGATAGATTAAAAAATCAACTTGAAGCTCAAGAAGTATTATTATCAAAAACTACAAAAGTTAAAGCCAGACAAGACAGAATAAAAGAAACAATTTCTACTATTAGAAAAGAAATGCGAGAGGTAGAATATAAAAAGATTTCAAAGTTAGCAATGTCTGCTGAAAGTAAAGCTGAAGAAGAACGTGTTTTATATTTATGTTGGTATGGTGCGTATAAAGAAAAAAATGAAGAACGCTACTGGAATAAATTTGAAGATCTTTTAAATGAAAGAGATTTAGAAAAGAAAGATACTATTTTATATAGCTATATTAGATTTAGAAATGGTATTGATACAAGTATAATAAGACAGATAGCTAGAAGTAGTTTGTGGCGTATAAGATACGTCACAAGTCAAAAAATTTCTGACCCATTGTTTGGAATACCTACTTCTGACTATACAAATGATATGCTCAATCTGGCTTATTGGTCTAATTTTTATCAAAACATCTATGAAATGATGTCAAGAGATAGGCCACCAGATACAGTAATAAATGACGATGACTCCTTAGACGCGTATATGAAGGATTTCTATGAGGAAAGGAACAGAGAGGACGCGGCTGAGTGGGCAAAGAATAAGAATAAGTCGGGGCGTGGTAAATTATCCGCCTTTGACAAAGAAGAAGTTATTGTAACCCAATCCAACGAACTCTACGAAGACATTGATTACGATAAGCCAAGAGAAGCACAGCGGGTTAAGGACAGAGTGGACCTCCAAAAGAGGACCAAAAGGTAATGATAGGTTAGGAAATTAGGAAAAGAAATAGTCTGCTGTTGTTTTAAACATTAATGTTTAAAAATTCTACGGGGGTGCACCTTGGCAGAAACCTTTACTATTAAACATTCCATATCTGATACCAGATCTGCATCGCGCGGCGCTGGTACTACAGTCTCACCTACTACAATAAACACTGACACATCTGATGTAGCTAGAGCAGTTAGAGATTCAATGAGAGCTACAGGTAAAGAATTATCTTCTGGAATAGAAGGTAAACTATCTGAGTTTATAGTTAAACTGCTTAACTCTAGATCTGCGTCTGAAGCCGGCCAAGCCGCCAAAGGTACAAAAGAAGACGCTATTCGAATCACTAAAGCTGTTGCCGAGGAGACCTCTACTCAACTAATAAAAGAAATCTCTAGATCACTTCCCAAAGGCGCTTCCGAAGCCGATATGGGTAAAGCTGTTGCCACTGCTATGAAGCAAGTTGACAAACATGCTTACGCTGCTATCGGTAAATTAAATACTGCCGCTTCTAGTATTGGTATAGAAATTCCTGCCGCCCTACAAAAAGAATTAGCTAATACTATTATTAATGCTGCTAAAGCTGGAATTACCCCAGAACTCACTCAATCTATTCGTGATGTTAATAATGCTTATCAAAAATTTGGAACTATAGTTAAAGAAGCCAAGGACGCTTTTACTTCACTGAGTAAATTAACTAAATCTGGTGGAGGATTAGATTTATCAGAGCTTCCTGAATTTTTGAAACACGTGAGCAAATTAAAGACAGCTGTTGCATCTACTTCGGACGAACTTTTAAATTTAAAATCTAGTTTAGAAACTGCAGCAAGATCAGAAAAAGAAGCCATGGAGGGTATAGCAAAGTCTGGTAGAGGACTCATTACCGGACTAGATGACTATCGTAAAGAAGTTTTGGATATGACAAAGCAGCTGACTGTCGGCGGTAAAGCTAAAATGTCTGTTCCTGAATTAGGTGAAGTTACTAAAAAGCTAGACGAACTTATAAATGTTGTAGAAAAAGAGAAAAAAGAAGTTAGTGTTATCGTAGACACAAAAGATTCCAATAGAGCACTTATAGATCTTATTAAGCAAGGAAATGAGATTCTTAAGCAGTCACAGCAAACAATTAAAGTTGCTAAGCAATCAGCAAAAGATGTGAAATCTGGAAAGCCAGAGGATATAGCTAAAGCTGTAGCTGATTTAACTAAAGTAGTGGCAGAGGCCGGTAAGATTTTTGTTAATAAACGTAATGAAGATCTTAAAACAATAAAAGACGATGCTGGTGCTAGTAAAGATGACGGCATTATTAAAAAACTAGAAGATGTAGCAGAAGAAGTAAGAAGTTTAGAAACTGCTTTGCGTGCCAGAAATTATAACAGAGTTATAGAACTGGCGGGTAGATATTCTGGTTTTGAAGAAGAAGCTGATTTATTAAGACAAGCTGCCATCGCGCTTAGAGAATTTGATCCTAATAAAGCTACTGATGCTATGGCAGGTATTGAACGTGCTTCTGGCAATTTAGAAAACGTAACTCAAAATTTAAAATCTGCAAGTAAGCGTTTAGAAGATAGTAGCATAATAGTAGAAAAGAAGGGGTCAACTAATATTGCTCGTATTAGTAGATCTTCTGTTCCACCTCCTGCCGCTGGTGGAGGAGGAAGAGGAAGGGGGGCTGACGAACCTCCTGATGTAACAAAAAATAAAGATATCTCTAAAATAACTACTGATATAGAGAAACTGAGATCTCGTTTAAGAGGTCCAGAACGTGTTGGTAATTTTAAACCAATAAACATTCCAAGTAGTCCTACGGGAATTAAGGCTGTAGAAGATGTAGAATTTAATGCCCCTCCAGGGATTGCTATGGATAAAGTTAGAGATACTGTTAAACAAAGAGTAGGAGAGGTGTCTAAGTCTCTCTATAATATCCAAAAGTATATTATAGATACATTAGATACTGAGCTTGCTAAATCAGGAAAGAACTGGAAAGTAGTCAGACAATCGCAGGATGACACTGTAGAAGAAATTTTTAAATTATCTTCTAGAGGCGTAAACAAACAATCAGATAAGCTGCACACCCTACAGATAGCTGATGTTGGCAAGATGGAAAAAGAGCTTTCCAGAAAAGGTAGACCTATACCTTCTGGTCTTGCTTCTAAAACAGTTGTTGATAGAATGAAGGAATCATTAGTTGATGACGCAGTAAGTGAATATGGAAAAACTGTAGATGGCATGGCCCGCGGAATAGCTGAATGGCTAAATGATGTAAACGAGATTTCCATTGAAAAGACAGCTGGTATAGGCCATATGTCTTCAGCACTAAAAGATATAAAAGTTAAAAATCCTAAAGCAACACAAGCTGATTTAAGTAAAGAGATCATGAGTGTTTTCACCTCGCCAGCTGCTTTGGAAGACATATTTAGAAAAACTTTTGGTGAAATGGAAGCAGAGAGAAGATTAAGAGAAAAGAAACTAGTAAGAACTGTTAGCGTTCCCGCCGCCAAATTGACTGATACTGGAGCTTCTGTATTTGAAACTGCTCGTGGATCTCAGCGCGCTCTTCCAACTTTTGGTACATTTAAAACTGGCTTTGAAAGAATGTATGATTACCTGGAAAAAGCACAAGGTTCTGGTTTTGATTACGATAAAAATTTCTCTGGTAAAATTAAAGACATAGGAATAAGGCCTGCTGCAACTAAACTCAAAGACGCAAATAATCTTTCACGTGATATGTTAAAGCAGATGATTCCGTTTATTGCTACAGATAGCAAAGTTAAGGAGCAACTTACTGATGCTATTTCTGACGCCACAAAATTAAAAATGAATATTGTAGGCGGAGGTGATGCCGGAAAAAATATTCAAGAAAAAGTAACAGAAGCTATGAAAATAGACAGCATCAGTAAGAATGCTGATAAATTTATATCTGCTCTAGAAGATGCTGGTATATCAACCTATGATGTAGTAAAACAATTAGATAAAATAGAATTTGAAAATGTTTACGACGCTATGCACAAAATAGTTGCCAAGCCTGTAGGAGAGCTTGGTAAAAATCCTCAATTTGATAAAACTATTCGTGAATATGAAAATACAATTAGTCAATTAGTAAATACTCTACCACTAATCGAAGAAGGCAGACCCCGTCGCGGATATCATGAGCAGAATGTAATAGATGTTACTGCTAGATCTAGTGGTGCATTTGCTGGAGAAGATCGTTTAAATCCCTATGAACAAAAAGAAGTTATAAATCAGTTAAATCTTCGTCTTAGGGAGATGCAAAAAGAAGCTAAAGTAACAGGTAAGAAGTTCTTAAGAGAAGATATGAGAACTATCTCGTCTCTTGGTATACCCGAATCCATGTCAGGTGCCATGGATGATCGTAGAATGGGCCGAGCAGGTGAAGGTAAGGATAAACTTGAAGCTTTAGGTGGCGTTTCAGTAAAGATGTATACAGAAAATCTTCCAGAGCTATCTCCTTTTGGTGCACAGTTTGGACAACTTGGTAGAAATATTGCAAACGTAAATAGTGCTATTACTTCAGATATGCAGAAGATGGACGAGCTGGCTACTAAATTTGGTACTAAAAAATATAGTAGTGAATACAGAGGTACCGAATTCCCTGCTCTCAGAACTCAAAGAGAATCTACTCTTATTGGTTCCGGAGCTTATGGTAAAACAGGTTATGGTTTTAATGTCCTGACTGAACTACGCCATACTGCTGGTAATTTAGAAGATCAGATAGTAGTTTCTGGTAACCTTGCAAACGCTCTAACCTCTATTTCTAAAACACTGGTAGAGCCCTCAGCTAGAGGTAGATTATCTAGTCACGGTGCTCCTGAAGTGGGAAATATAGAGGAAAAAATTGTCCGTGCTGGCGAAGAATATATGAAAATACTAGGCATGGATTCTAAAAAATATGAAGGCCGCGCCGATAAAGATGCATTTATAGACGAAGTTAAAAAAACACTTACTGTTATCCGTGGTGAAGAAGTAGAAGTACAACAAGCAAGACTTACAGAAGTATTCTTAAACCATTTTGGTAGAAAGTTCACTACTCGTTATGGTTCTAAAGGTGTAAGTGTTACTCCAGAACAGAATCCAGACCCTGCTTATTCTGGTTATATGAGTGCTTTTATAGACAGTATGTCAAAGTTTCCTCAAGCCAATATTAAAGTATTAACTGATCAAGAAAGAAAGACTGCGGGTTTAGGTACTGCTGTTATGCCCAAAAGTATGGGAGAACTTCTTGTTGGTATATTTGATCAATACAGAGATATTTTAATGCGCGAAGGAATGGGAAAAGATGAGGTAGATAAATTAAATAAAAGCTTACTGGACTCTGGTAATAAATTTATTTTTGAATTATTTAAGAATTCAGAAAAGGGATTAGTGATTCCTGAAGAGGCAGCGGCGCAACAAGAATTATTTAAACAAGCTTCCAAGGCTTTTAGTTATTTTTCTAATATACCTTTACAGTCTGATAAAGCTGGAGTAGAACAAATAAGATCAAAATACACGGGCGAAGGTATAGACAAAGGAAATCTATTTAAAGAACGCATGATTGATATGCGCATATCATCTTATGGTATTGGTAAGCGTGGTCTTCAGCCAGAATTTCTAGAAGCAATAACAAACAATATTATTGGTGCTGGAGAACGTGGATACACCACGATGAAAACTGATATTGATAATGATACAAGAACTAGATTATTAGGAGATCAAAAAACTCGTGGAGAGTTGAGTATGGCTTCAGAGGCATTAGGCTATACTACTCTTAACAAAGAGGCATTAGATAAATTAAAGTCTGGTCTTTCGGAAGCAGAAAGATTGCAGTACGCCTCATTAGAGGAGATGGCCAGTTTCTATACTACAGTTATTGATGAGACTGGAAAAGCAAGACAGAGTTTTGTAGGTGAAAAATTTGTATCAGCAATTGAAGAACCACATCAATATCCTGCGTGGAAGCTATCCGACGTTAAACGCGGAGAAAAAGGTGTTAAGGTTGATATTCCTGTATTTTCTGCCTATGCTGGTATTTTTGGCGAAGGCTCTGAAATGCTTAAGGAAATCAAAGGAAGTACAACTCCAGACCAAAAGAAAAACTGGGAATTTTTAAAAGCATTACAATTTCTAAATATAGAAAATAAAGAATTCAGAAAGCAAATGGCTTCGTATTTAGAAACAATAGATTTGGATGCTTTACGTGCTTTTGAAGATTCTACTGGTACATTAACTGAAGCAAAAGATTCTATTGGCGATTCACGAAGTTTAAAAGGCACCATATTTGATGTAGAGAAATTCAACAAACCTTTCATGCTAAAACTTCCTACTAAATCAGGCAAGCCTGATGAGATGGAAGATTTTTATATGCCAGGTCCTTTAGCACGTGGAACATACCCAGAAGATCTAATGTCTGGTGAGTATGGCGTTGAAAACGTTGCAAGACGTTTACAACATTTAGTTAACATGGCTAAAGAAGCTAAAGATCTTATAGACCGACCCGCCGAAATTCAAGCAAGAATAAAAGATCTAAATAATAGAATATCAGAAGCAGAGAAAACAGCATCACCTGAGCTTGCTAGACTACGCACAGATCTGGAGAATGCTGAAAAACAGAGATATGCAGTAGCGTCCGGAAAAACTCATGTCGGTACCTTGGTTAAAAATGCTACATTTGAAAGAATTACGGAGTTATTAGTCAGATCAAGGGAATTAAAACCAGATGCTTTGAAAGGTAATGTTACAGCTCAAGAAGAAGTTAAAGAAATTTATAACACTTTGACCAAAGCATTATCAAGATCTGAAGCCCCAGACGAGGCTTTTAGGGTAACAAGAGGAGTAAATATTTCTCCTAATGCCCCAGAGTCAGAACATATGTCTGCTTACTTTAAAAGACAATTAAAAAATATACAAGAAAATAATAAAAAGAAAATTGCAGATGGAAAGAATACCATAAGTGAATTTATGGTTTATCATGATTCTATAGGCAAGGCGGTTGATTTTTTAATTGGTAAAAGCCCTGATTTTATGGAGGATTACGCTACTCTTCAAAGGGCTGTGGTAGAACTTAAAACAGATTTATCTGATACTCCAACTATTAAAAAAGCACAAGGTGTAA
>Ga0105102_10000408_pt1 | contig 12726 bp, 11 predicted proteins | sample PPLLaktember2015_FD_87032 | JGI IMG/M metagenome (GOLD analysis project Ga0105102, IMG submission 87032) | Freshwater sediment microbial communities from Prairie Pothole Lake near Jamestown, North Dakota, USA - PPLs Lake P7 Core (6) Depth... | ecosystem: Environmental > Aquatic > Freshwater >...
AGGGCATTACCGCCTATGCCGCAGAATAATAGATCCTTGTTTCTTTCTTTCATGGCTGAAACGAGCCTTGCCCCATGAACATCTCCGGAAGCTTCTCCTGCGATTATCATAACATATTTTCGGTTAACGGGCTGACTCATGGAATTAACGGCTGACAAACTGTTTTTTTGAAAAATCAATCTGTTCCATTACATTCAAGGCTACATTCAACGCATCGCGTCCGACCTGCCCGGTTACTTCCGGGATCTCCCGAGTAGTCACAGCTTTAACGAATGCGGCAAGTTCATCTTTTAGGGCATCGCTCTTTTCAAAAGTGATCTGTTTTATCTCCATGCCCGGAATTATGCTATCTTTTTCGCTCTCTTTTTTCCGTACAACACTTATTTCATGATTTGCAAAATCCACCGAAATATATGAATCCTGCTGGAACAACCTCATCTTACGCTCATTTTTTGTTGAGATCCTGCTTGCAGTGACATTTGCGACAGCTCCGTTCATAAATTCAAGGCGGGCGTTGGCTATGTCGCTTCTGCTTGTTATTACGGGAATCCCGGCCGCATGTATGCTTTTTATATCAGATCTTACAAAGGCGGATATTATATCTATATCATGAATCATCAGATCCAGCACAACGCTGACGTCAGTACCGCGCTCTTTGAAAATACCCAAACGATGCGATTCAATGAATCTCGGATTTTTCACTATATCCTTAAGCGCAAGAATAGCGGGATTAAATCGTTCCAGGTGCCCTACCTGTATTATAAGGCCTCTTGCCTCAGAAATGGCTATTAGTTCGTCAGCCTCCCTTAGCGTCTCCGTGATAGGTTTTTCAATAAGGACATCTATGTCATTTTCAAGAAAGTCTCTGCTTATCTTAAAATGTGCAGCGGTAGGGACAACAATGCTGACTGCATCGACTCTCCCTATCAGATCTGTGTGATTGATGTAAGCTCTTGTTCCGACTTTCTCTGATATGCTCTCCGCAGTAGCCCGGTTACTGTCAGCTATTCCGACAAGCTCAACATCATCCATCTGCGAATACTTTTCCGCATGAAACTTGCCCAAATAGCCGGTTCCGACCACACCCACACGCAGTTTTTTCATTATTCTATTTCCCTGAAATTGCGACAATGCTTACACCGAACCTGTCGGCAAGCATGACCATCTCTTCTTTATCAAAGACAACCGCCTTTTGAGCTTCAACAGCAAGGAGATTAATTCCCGATTCATGCATTGTCTTTATCGTCTGCGAGCCCACAGCAGGCATATCAAATCTTGTATCCTGATTAGGTTTGCAGACCTTGACCATCACGGCATCGCCGTTTCCCAGCTTTCCCCCTCTTCTTATAGTGGCATCCGTTCCATCAATTGCTTCAACAGCGAGAACAGAGCCTCCGCAAACGATAACGCACTGGCCGATATCAAGACGGCCTATTTCCTTTGCAATATGCCATCCGAGATCGATATCGGCCTTTTCCGCTTTCGTCGGCTTCCGCTTTGTCCAGCATCCTTCATCTGCAAGAAGACCGGGGAGCAGAAATGTCGAGGACTTTATTATAATGCCCTCTTTTTCAAGCAATCCGGCAAACGCAGACAAAATTCCGTCATCGTGTGTGCTTTTCATTCGCGCTAAAAGTGAAATAGCCTTTATATCGGGCCTGACATCGGAAAACATTCGTGTTTTTTTTATTGCCCCAAGCATAACAGCTTCTGTAATTCCGTTTTTCTTAAAAAAACTTATCACCCGTTTAATCTGCCCGAGATGCATCCATTCTATAACTTCAACATGCTCTTTGAGTGTCTGTTCAGCCTCATTGACAAATGCCGCGGCATATACTGAAAGGCCTTCTAATACGGCTTTCTTTGAAAAAATTATGGGGAACTGGCCGCTCCCCGCAATGAGTCCTATCTTTTTTGTCATCAGATTATCTTGTAACTCCACGCTGAGAAGATCTAATGAAATCAATAAAATTAACAACCTCGGGAATCTGCTCGACCTCGGCCCTGACTCTTTCAACAGCTTCGTTCATTGTAAGTCCTATTCTGAATATTATTCTGTATGTTTTTTTAAGAAGAGACAATGTTGAAGGAGAAAATCCATGACGTTTGAGGCCGACAGAGTTCAAACCATGCAGCTCCGCTCTATCTCCGGCAGCAATGACATAAGGGGGGACATCTTTAACAACGGCCGATTTGCCTCCGACAAAAGCATATTCTCCGATTTTGACAAACTGATGAACGGCTACCAGACCTCCTATTGTGGCATGATCTCCTATAGTTATATGTCCTGCCAGAGTAGCATTGTTTGCCATGACAACCTTGCGCCCCACTCTGCAGTCGTGCGCAATATGTGTATAGGCCATCAGAAAATTCTCTTCTCCGACTTCTGTTATACCACCGCCAAATCCTGTTCCCCTGTGAATTGTAACAAATTCCCTTATTATTGTTCCGCTCCCAATCTTTACATATGTTTTTTCACCTTCAAACTTGAGAGACTGGGGAACGGCGCCAATCGCAGCATATTGAAATATCCTGCAGTTCCGGCCTATCGTTACAAAAGGATCTATTATAACATGAGGGCCAATTACACTGCCCGAACCTATAAAGACATTATTTCCAATTATAGAATATGCACCGATATCGACATTTGAATCTATCTCGGCTCCGGAATCAACCAATGCTGTTTCATGAATCATTATTACCCTCCGAATGCGGCCATAAATTCAGCTTCAGCCACACATTTTGCATCAACTGTCGCAACTCCAGACATTTTGACGGCTCTTAATCTAATATTTAAAATCTTTACTTCTAAAAAAAGCTGGTCTCCGGGAACAACAGGCTTTCTGAACCTAACCTTATCCATCCCCATAAAATAAACCGGACCTCCACGCTTATCTTCAGGTTGGGAAACAGCAAAGAGGACCCCTCCGGCCTGTGCCAGTGCTTCGACAATAAGAACTCCCGGCATAATAGGGTTTCCGGGAAAATGTCCCCTAAAAAAAGGCTCATTGATGGTAACATTCTTTAAAGCAACGATCTTATCACCCTCAATAAGCTCAACAACTCTGTCAACAAGGATAAACGGATATCTGTGCGGGAGAAGTTTCATTATCTCAGTTATATTGATAAGTTTATCCATCTTTTTTCTCCATCTTATCAAGCCTCTTTTCTATCTCCATAAGTTTTTTCCTGAGATCAGGAAGCTTAGGGATAATATTCTGAACCTTAAGCCACAGTTTATGCGGAATCGCCGGAATGCCCGACAGAATTTCCCCGTCCTTAACATCTTTTGCGACCCCTGCCTTGCCAACTAAAATAACATTGTTTCCCACGGCAACATGATCGGCGACAGCCGCCTGTCCTGAAATAATTGTATGCTTTCCTATTGAAGCGCTCCCGCCGATGACGCAATGGGCAATAAGCAAGGTATCTTCGCCGATCGTCACATTATGGGCTATGTGAACATGGTTATCGGTTTTTACACCGCGGCATATCCACGTTTTGCCGAAAGTCGCCCTGTCGATCGTGTTTCCCGCTCCAATTTCGACATCATCATCTATTCTTACGATGCCTCTATGCGGAATTTTATAATGTTTCCCGCCTTCGGAAGAAAAACCGAAACCATCGCTCCCGATAACCGAGCCTGCGTGAATTATAACCCTGTTTCCTATTATACATCTATCGAGAACTGAGACATTTGAGTATATTCTGACATCATCCCCGATAACAACGCCATCCCCGATGTAGGAGCACGGATAAACCGAGACCCGGTCTCCGAGCACGACATTATTACCTACAACTGAATTCGGCCCGATCGAAACATCTTTGCCACATCTGAATCCTTTGCCTATATACGCTAATCCGCTTATACCAAGAACCGGGACTGAGGGAGGATAAAACAGGTTCAGCACTTTAGTGAATGCGATTTTAGGATTATCGACCTGTATCATATTCTTAGAAGAATTGCTGAACCCGGGCGGAACGATAACCGCACCTGCTCTGGTCTCCTCGATTCTTTTCAGAAATGTGGTGTCACCGGCAAAAGTTATATCCTTTTCTTTAGCATCTTCAAAGGAGGCGGCTCCGGATATAACCGCTCCCGAATCACCGATAATAGAGCCTCCGACAATCCTAGATATTTCTGAAAGGGTCGCTTCCATAATTAATTTCTATTTCTCTTTTACAGGCTTAGGAGCCGTTTTTGCGTTATACTGCTGTATAAGTTTATCTGTAATATCAACGGAGGCCGGCGCATAAAATACTCCTGCTTCGCGTTTTTCCACTATTAGCAGATAACCCTCTTTTTTGCCTATCTCATCGGCAATTGCCTGTACTTCTTTCTGAATGCGAACCAGAGAATCGGATTGAATTTTTTGCAATTCAGAGCTGTATTTTTTTTCAAGATTCTTGAAATCCAAAAATTTTATCTGAACCTCACGCTCTTTCTCTTCCCGCATCTCTTTGCTTCCTACCATTGCATCTTTTTCAATCTTCTTCTTCAAATCTTCTATTTCCGCACCTTTTTTTTCAAGATCGGCTTTCATCTTATCCGCCTGTTTTTTAATTTCAGCCTGACCCGATTTCCCGGCATTGGAAATTTCAAGGATTTTCATAAAATCTACAACCCCTATTTTCGCAACATCTGCTGCCTGTGCAGAAATTCCAATCAAAAAGAAAAGAACTATAACGGCCGAAAACAATGTTTTTACTGAACGCATTACTCTTTCTCCTTTTAATATCATTATTCACTCATAAATATGTTTTGTTTAGAAAACCGTGCCTACAGTAAATTCCCACTTCCCGCCCTTGCTTTCATCCTTCTGGGGATCAAGTATATAACCATATTCTATCCGCATCGGGCCCATCGGTGAATACCATCTTATACCTCCGCCCACACTTTCCCTCAATTTCCCAAGGTCCACACTTTCAGCATTGTCATAAACATCGCCTGTATCAAAGAACAACACTCCCATAACACCGACCTCTTTTATCAACGGGAAGAGAAATTCAAAATTAAACTGGACAAATTTATTTCCGCCGATATTTGTCAGAACACCTTCCGAATTTATCTTTTTCGGGCTTAAATCTTCCCATTCAAATCCGCGCAGTGAATTTATCCCGCCCAGATTGAAACGTTCATAAGAAGGGAGCTTTTTCCCTGAATTTTGGCTGACGTATCCTGTTTTTGCATGTATTGAACCCACAGTTCCTTTAAACAGGGGGATAAACCAGCCTGTCTCAAGTATATATTTTGTATAGCCGATGTCTCCGCCAAGACCAGCATACTGGACAGAGATTGTATGTTCTCCACCTTCGGTTGGATTAAATACTTTATCACGGGAATCGTATTTGAGAGCCGTGGTTACGCTGCTCGAAACATTATTGCCTGCCATCTCCTTTATGGTATCGGGAGCATCTTTCTCAATTTTGGTTATATCTGCAAAATCCAGAGCATATGTCACGTAAAATCTTGTAAATTCATAAACAGGATATCCGAATCTGATCCCGCCTCCCTTGCTGTCTTTATCGAAAGTATCATAATCATATTCCCAGCTGTATAAATCAAAACCAGCTGACAGGGGAATATCAAACAGCCATGGCTCTGTGAAACTTAAGGTATATTTATTTGAAACACTTCCAAGCTGGGTCTTTAATGCCAGAACCTGTCCCCGCCCAAAAAGATTTCTTTGTGAAATTGAAGCCATTCCGAATACCTTTTCAATGCTGCTGTAGCCTGCGCCAAAGCTGAAAGTGCCGGTTGGTTTTTCTGTAACATCAATCTTAAGCACCATTTTATCATCCGCACTTCCCTTCAAAGTATCCACCTTAATATTTTCAAAATAATCCAAACGATGCAGATTGCGCATACTTTTTTTCAGCTTCACTCCGCTGTGCAGTTCCTGTTCATATACAAGAAGTTCCCTTCTTATAACCTTATCTCTCGTTTTTGAATTTCCTCCGATAATGATTTCTTCAAAATAGACCGGCATGCCTTTGGTAATCACAAAACTAATATTGACCGCCATTTTATCACGGTCCTGATCAATACTGGGAACGATATCAGCATAGGCATAGCCTTCGTCAGAATAAAGATCTGTTAATGTGAGCACATCTTCTTGCAAGATTTTTCTGTTATAATATTTTTCTTTACCGATCTTTATTCCCTTTATTAATTTTTCTTCAGAAAAAATTAGATCGCCTTTAACTTCAACTTTCCCTACCGTAAATTGCGGACCTTCATCAATTTTAATGATAATATCAATTGAAGACTCATATATGTCAATTTTGGGTTCCCCGACTTTGGCCTGGATAAAGCCGCTGTTGTGATAAAAGGCAGCTATCTTTGCAACATCCTGATTCAAATCCTCTTTATTAAAATCCCCGGCAGAAGAAACCCAGGAAAAGATATTTTTTTCAGATATTGACATAAGCTTCTTTAGCTTTGGACTTGAATATGCTTTATTGCCTTCAAAGATAATATTTTTAATCAGAGCCTTGGAGCCTTCTGAAATTATAAATTCAAGATCGGCCTGGTTCTTGTCAAATTCATGAATTTTATATTCAACCTTAACATTATGATAATTCTTCTCTTTATATAAACCTTCAATCCTTTCAACATTCTTCTTAATCATAACAAAATTTAGAATAGATCCGGTCTTTATGTTCAAAACTCCCCTGATCTTTTCATCTTCATATATCCTGTTCCCTTTGATAAGAATTACCCTTATCGTCGATTTTTCCTTGACCTTAAAAGTGACTGTCTTACCGTCAGACATATCTTGAGATTCAATTCGCGCATCATCAAAATAACCCATCGCATATATGGATTTCAGGTCATCAGAAAGGGCTGTAGGGGAGTATATGCTTCCCTCTTCAGTTTTAATTACTCTTCTGATAGCGTCTGTTTCTATACGTTTATTCCCTTCTACAAATACTTTTAATATTTTTTCCTGTTTGAATATTTTCATGCTGATATCAAGAGAGATTTCTTTCAGTCTTCCTGAAAGATTTTCAATTCCCTCGCCTTCCATAATAAACGCTTTCGGAAACTCATTCCCAATCGCCTCGATCATTTTTACATCAAGGCTGAAATGATGACCAATTAATGTAATGCTTCCCCAGATAACATTATGAGCGCCGGAATTAACAATAATTCTCCTGATTTCATCTGTGCTTATGCCTTTTTTAACAATAGATGAAACAATAGCGGGATCAGGCTCCAAAACAGCGGCACCGTTTTGTTTTAAATGATTTTTAATGACCTGAGGGATCTGGTCACGAAGATACAAAAGTTCTTCCTGGGCATTAACTTCAAAGGGCAAAACCAAAACATTTATCGTTTCAAGTGCATACCCTGTATTTGAAAATAAACATAAAATTGAAACCGTAATCAGCAGGCATACATTTTTTTTCATAATAACTCCTTAAACGGTTTTTATCAGCTGCCCATCGACAATTGTAACACATCTCTGCATCAGAGATGCCAGTTCCAAATTGTGAGTCACCACTATCATTGCCATATTCAGCTCATGATTAAGTTCGATCAGCAATTCATGGACCTGTTCGCTGTTTCTTTTATCAAGATTTCCTGTTGGTTCATCAGCAAGCAGTATAACCGGTTTAAGCACAAGCGCCCTTGCAATAGCAACTCTTTGCTGTTCACCACCGGAAAGAGTATTAACCCTGCTATTCATTCTATCCCTGAGCCCGACTCTTATCAGTATTTTTTCTGCTTCTTCCTTTGCTTTCTGTTTGCTAATTCCTTTTATGAGCGCCGGCATCATTGTGTTTTCAACTGCCGAAAAATCAGACAGAAGATGATGAAACTGGAAAACAAACCCGATGGACTCGTTTCGGAATTTTGATAACCTGTTAAAATCAAAACGGGACACTTCATCATCTTGAAAAAAAATGGAGCCGCTATCCGGGTAATCAAGGGTTCCAATTATGTGTAACAGAGTGGATTTTCCTATACCGGACGCCCCCACAATAGACATCGTACCGCCTTGATTCAAATCAAAATTAATATTTTTCAGAATTTCGATGCGGGCTTCGCTGCTATTAAATGCTTTGGATATGCCTATTGCCTTCAAAATATTGATTGAATTGCTTTTAGAACCGGTTTTTTCTTTATCATCTATCTTATTATCACCCATGGCGAATCGCCTCAACTGGGTTGAGTTTGGATGCCTGGTGAGCCGGATATAAGGTGGCCAAAAAGCAGATCACCAATGCTGCCGAAGCTATCATCAATACATCAAAACCGATAAGGCGCACTGGAAGTGTTGTTATATAATAAACATCGCCTGGAAGATCTATGAACTTATACTTTTCAAGCAGCTTGCAAAGAAAATAACCCGCACATACTCCCAGGCTCGTTCCCACCGAACCTATTATCATGCCTTTAAATACAAATATTTTTCTTATGCTCTTATCGGTTGCTCCCATAGCTTTTAGAATAGCTATATCTCTCGTCTTCTCCATCACCATCATTATTAGAGTGCTGGCTATGTTAAAGGCTGCAACCAGAACTATTAGTGTTAAAATGATAAACATGACGGTCTTTTCCAGTTTTAAAGCTGAAAAAAGATTTTTATTCATTTGAGTCCAGTCTCTGGTCCAGTATGGAAAACCTATAGCATTGACTATTTTTTCTGCAATTTTTCTTGCGAGATCAATATCATCTACCCGAACCTCTACGCCGGTTATTGCGTCGCCCATACGCAAAATTTTCTGGGCATCGATTATATTAACATAAGCAAATGATCCGTCATAATCGTGTATTCCTGATTCGAATAAGCCTTTCACTACAAACTGCTTCATTGAAGGCAAATGGCCGATTGGAGATATAATGCCGGTTGGAGATATAAGATAGATCATATCGCTCACAGAAACACCGAGATTTCTGGCAAGCTCTTTTCCAAGAATTATTCCCGGAACAATGTTCGGATAGCCTGTATTTTGCTCGCTTATCTCGTTTTTTTGCAGCAAATCTGCCTTAAGATTTTTTACAATTCGACCTGCTGATTTTGGATCAACGCCCTTTAATACAGCGCCTGAAACTCCGGAGGAAGATTTAAGCATTATTTGAGTATAAACAAAAGGAGAGGCGGCCGAAACACCTTTAATATTTTCAATTGATTTGATCAGTTCGGATTTTCCTGTAAATTGTCCTCCATGCTTCATTACAACAATATGCGACTCTACTCCAAGTATGCGGGCTTTCAAATCCGATTCAAAACCTGCCATAACGGCAATCACTACTATAAGGGCCATAACTCCCACCATAACACCAGAAATGGATAGAATTGTAATAAGAGATATGAAAGCCTGTTTCTGCCTTGCCCTTAAATAACGACTGCCTATAAATAACTCAAAAGACATTTAATAGACTCTTAATTTCTGTGCCATAATTTTTATTTGGAACCCGCAGGTTTCATATGAGGGAAAAGAATTACTTCCCTGATTGATGAAGCATCTGTAAACAACATCACCAACCTGTCTATGCCAATTCCTTCACCGGCAGTCGGTGGCATACCATATTCCAAAGATTCGATATAATCTTCATCCATGCAATGTGACTCATTATCACCTTCACTTCTATCCGATACCTGCTGTAAAAACCTCATTTCCTGATCTTCAGGATCATTGAGTTCGGAAAAACCGTTTGCTATTTCACGACCTGCAATAAAAAGCTCAAAGCGGTCCGTTAATGAAGGATCTCTTTCGCTTCTTCTTGAAAGAGGAGAAATCTCAACCGGATATTCCGTAATAAATGTCGGCTGAATAAGCTTTGGTTGAACAAGCACATCAAATATTTTAGCAACTACTTTTCCTATACGGTTGGTTTTTGTAATCTTAATCCCATTTGAATGGGCAAATTCAATTAGTTTCTCTTTGTCTTTAAGTAGAATTGGGTCAATTCCTCCGAGCTCTTCCATGGCTGTTAATAAACTGATTCTTCGCCATTTTCCGCTGAAATCGATATTATTTCCCTGATAAAGAATCGAAGTTGATCCGACAATTTCTCTCGATAAATAGATAAACATATCCTCAGTTAAACTCATAAGATCCTGATATGTTGCATAAGCTTCATAGAACTCAAGCATGGTAAATTCAGGATTATGCTGGGATGAAACGCCTTCGTTTCTGAAATTTCGATTAATCTCGAATACCCTTTCGAAGCCGCCAACTACTAAACGTTTTAAATATAATTCAGGAGCAATGCGCAAGAAAAGATCCATACCGAGTGCGTTATGATGGGTTTGGAAAGGAGTGGCCTCTGCTCCACCTGGAATAGGCTGCATCATGGGTGTTTCAACTTCAAGGTAATCTCTGTTCAGAAAAAAAGAACGTATAGCCTGAATAATTTTACTCCGCTTTATAAAAATATCCCGAACTTCAGGATTCATAACTAAATCAAGGTATCGTTGCCGATAACGTTTTTCAGGATCTTTGAGTCCATGAAATTTTTCAGGAAGAGGCCTGATCGATTTACATAGAAGCCTTAATTCAGACGCGAGCAAAGTCCACTCACCTGTCTTTGTTCTGAATATTGTTCCCTTTATCCCAACAAAATCGCCAATATCAAGATGTTTGAAAATACTGTATTGTTCATCGCCAATCTTGTCTTTTCTTATGTATGCCTGTATTTGCCCTGTTCGATCTTTAAATCTAATAAAGGAAGATTTTCCGAATGAATTAATAGCCATCATACGTCCTGCTGCAGAAAAAACAGTTTCATCTTCTCCCTTTGACTCCGGAAAGTCCTCCATCTTACTCCTTATATCTATGACAGTATGCATTACTTTAAAATCATTCGGGAATAAATTGATATTCTTATTTCTCAATTCCGATATTTTCTTTTTTCTCATTTCAAACAATTCATTTGGTTTTTCTATATCCATTAATTTTCAACTTTCCTCATAAAGTATAATAATATCAGGCCATATAATTCTTATTTATAGCGGTTCTCAAAAATACATTCCGTTTGGGTATGGGTTTTATGTGATCCGCAGAAACAATCCCATACCCAAACAAGACAACTCATATAGGAATATTATTATGATAACCGCTGTATATGAGTTTAAAAGACTATTTATGATAAAAAAAAGAGCCCTTGAATTTGAGTTTATAAAAACATTAAATGAATACAACTATTAAATAATAAATGTAATTAATTAACTTGATTGTAAAATAGTGTCAAGAATAACTTGGCGAATCGATTTGCTTGATTTTAAATGTTAAGGATGTTCCCTTATTAACAACGCTTTCAACATCCAACCAGCTGTCATATGACTTTAGAATGTTATGGACAATGGAAAGACCAAGTCCAGTCCCTCTTGGTTTGGTCGTAAAAAACGGATTGAATATTAATTTTATTTCCTCATTTGAAATTCCGCAACCATCATCCGTTATTTCAATTAGTGCATATTTATTTTTTATACTATGCATTTTTACTTCAATCTTTCCTGAATCTTCAATGGCTTCTGAAGCATTTAAAAGCAGATTCCATAATATTTGATGCAGGTGTACAGGGTCCATGTTAACCCATACTCCCTGAGCTATCTCCTTCAATATGGATATTCTACGCAAGCACTTGGTATCTTTTTCAAAAAGATATATAGTATCTGCAATAATTTTCCCCAATTCAAAAGGTTCTTTCTTGCCTGCCGGCGGTTTTGCAAAAAGTAAAAAATCATTAACCAGAAAACTTAAACGATCTGCTTCACGCAGAATAATTTGCATAAGTCTGTCGTGATAAGGGTTATCACGGATATCTTCTCTAAGAAGCTGAATTGAACCTGAAATGGAAGCAAGCGGATTTTTTATCTCATGTGCCATACCAGCCGCCATTTCACCCATAGCCGCCATCTTTTCAAACCTCTTCACCCGCTCCTGCATAGCTATGAGTTCTTTTTTTGTTTTTCTTGTTTGTTCTGCAAGGAATCCACTCAAAAAGGCAACCGCAAAACAAGCAACAATTGTAATGAGTATTTTATAAAGAACCTGGCTCCAAGGATAATTTGCAGCAATAAGACTGTCTTCAAAAAGAAACGGTTTTATGATTTGATAATATTCAAGATCAACAATCACTCCATATTGAATTGCGCAAAGCGCAGCAATAACCATGCCTCCTTTCTTAAAAAGAAGCATAGTGGAATATATAATTACAACAAGATATAAAAAAGAAAAAATGCTGGAGAAACAGCCGGTAACGAAAATAATACAACTAACGATAACAGTATCAACGCCGATTTGAAATGATGCAAAACCATGAATATTTTTTATACGATGGAATATGATTGTATAGCAGAAAGAAAGAACAAACACTCCTGCGATCAGTCCATAAAGCATTAACAGCGGCCTATCCAGAGGAGCCCTTTTTTGACTAAGCTGAAGCGCAATTGTTGACCCCAGAAGAAGTGTGGTAAAAAAAACCCGGAAGAACATTAACCACTTTAATCTTTCGCGAATATCATTCTGTTGAAATTCTGGAGTTGTATTCATGCGCTTAAATTATCACAAAGTTATGTGTTTTGCCAGCCAATAAAAAGCAAAAAAAAACCCGGAACCTTTTAAGGGTTCCGGGTATATATAAGATTTCCCGGCAGTGTCCTACTCTCCCACTCAGTTGCCCGAGCAGTACCATCGGCGCTGAAGAGCTTAACTTCCGTGTTCGGGATGGGAACGGGTGTTTCCTCTTCGCTATGACCACCGGAAAAA